>Ga0136591_1000001_pt1 | contig 179883 bp, 171 predicted proteins | sample AntRauMFilla3767_FD_104929 | JGI IMG/M metagenome (GOLD analysis project Ga0136591, IMG submission 104929) | Saline lake microbial communities from Rauer Islands, Antarctica - Metagenome Filla 3 #767 | ecosystem: Environmental > Aquatic > Non-marine Saline and Alkaline > Saline | place...
AACATCCCCATTGAAGTCATTGCAGGCCGTGAAGAGGCCCGCCTGATTTATGCCGGTGTGATACACACTTCACCCAAGGTTGGAGGACGCCGCCTGGTGGTGGATATCGGCGGCGGGAGTACCGAGTTTATTGCCGGTGAAGATAATGAACCCCATCTGTTGGAAAGCCTACATATGGGTTGTGTCAGCTATACCCAGCGCTTCTTTTCAGATGGAAAATTGACGGAAAAAAATTACCAGCAAGCTCGTCTGGCCGCCTTGAGTGAATTGCTGCATATCCAGAAATCTTTTCTTGGACATGGCTGGCAGCAGGCGCAGGGAAGCTCCGGCACCTTGAAAACCCTGTCCCTGGTGGCTGGCAAAGGTGAATACGCCCCCCTGACTCCCAAGAACTTGCATGAGATGGAAAAGGAGCTGCTTAAAAACAAATCGGCTGACCACTGGACAGCCTATGGCATGAAAGCTGACCGGGCCCGAGTTATCGCTGCCGGTCTGGCCATTACTTCAGCCTTTTTTGAGGCCTTGCAGATCCAGGAGATGTACTTTGCAGAGGGAGCGCTGCGGGAAGGTGTTCTTTATGAACTGGCTGGCACTGGAACGGATCTGGATATTCGTGAGCGCACCATTAAATCCCTGCAGGATCGATTTCAGGCTGATCCGGTGCAGAGCGATCTCGTCAACCAGGCTGCCCTGCACGCCTTGCAGCAAGTGGCATCAGCCTGGGGACTAACTCATCCCCGTTGGCAGAGCAAACTGGGCTGGGCGGCACAATTGCATGAAATCGGCTTAAGTGTTGCCCACACCCAGTATCACAAACATGGTGCCTATCTTTTGCACTATGCAGACCTGGCTGGCTTTACCCGCCAGCAACAAAGCGTGCTGGCTGTTCTGGTGCGTTCGCACCGACGCAAATTCCCGGCCAGTGAATTCAAGAGTTTCTCACCTGAATACCAGCTGAAGCTGCAGCGCCTGGCCAGAATCCTGCGTCTGGCCGTGCTTCTGCATCACAGCCGCCCGGATGCCCCCCTGACCAACTTCCACCTGGAGGTGAACAACTCCAGCAGCAAGGAAATGCTCACTCTGCAATTTCCTGAAGGCTGGCTGGAACAGCAACCCCTGCTTTTGACCGACCTGGAGCAGGAAGCCAAATGGCAGGCGGCTGTAGGCTTCGAGCTCACCTACTCCTAGTCAACCTCAGGTCTCATGGCCGGGAAGAGTAATACATCGCGGATTGAAGCCGAGTCGGTAAAAAGCATCACCAGGCGGTCAATGCCGATGCCTTCTCCCGCCGTGGGTGGCAAGCCATACTCCAGTGCACGAATATAATCGGCATCATAGAACATGGCCTCATCATCACCGGCCTCTTTTTCGGCAACCTGTTCCAAAAAGCGTTCTTTCTGGTCTTCGGCATCATTCAGCTCCGAGAAGCCATTGGCAATTTCGCGACCACCGACAAAAAACTCAAAGCGGTCGGTGACTTCCGGATTATCATCATTACGACGCGCCAGGGGTGAAACTTCAGCCGGATAGGCAGTAATGAAGGTTGGCTGACGCAGTTTCTCCTCAGCTACCTCTTCAAAAATTTCGGTCAGGATGCGACCCCAACCCCAGGAATCTTTGATTTCCAGCTTAAGTTCTTTGGCCAGAGCAGCCGTCCCTTCACGATCCTGCAACTGCTCAGCCGTGATACCTTCACCATACTGGACAATGGCTTCAGTCATGGTTAGACGCTGGAAAGGCTGTCCCAAGTCATAATCTTCACCCTGGTAATGCAACTGGGTTTTGCCCAGCACCTCTTCCGCCAGACTGCGCAGCATTTCTTCGGTCAGATCCATCAGCTGGTTATAGTCGGCATAGGCCCAGTAGAATTCCAGCATGGTGAATTCGGGGTTATGGCGGGTGGAAAGACCTTCATTACGGAAGTTACGGTTGATTTCGTAGACCTGCTCGAAACCACCCACCACCAGGCGCTTGAGATAAAGTTCTGGCGCGATGCGCAGGTACATGTCCTGATCCAGCGCATTATGGTGAGTCACAAAAGGACGGGCCGTGGCACCACCAGGAATTGTCTGCAACATGGGAGTTTCCACTTCCATGAAACCACGTTTTTCCATAAAGCGGCGGATACCGCTGATCACTTTGGAGCGAATCAAAAAAGCATCCCTTGCCTCCGGGTTGACGATCAGATCCACATAGCGCTGGCGATAGCGCATCTCCTGATCGGCCAGGCCATGAAACTTGTCTGGCAAAGGACGCAGGCTTTTGGTCAGCAGACAGCTCTGCTGGATATGGATATAAAGATCACCCTTGCCGGATTTGTGCACCGGCCCTTCGGCATAAACCAGATCACCCAAATCCCAGGTTTTGATGTCTTCTTTCTGGTCTTCATCCAGGCCCTTTTTATCCACATAGAGCTGGATCTGGCCACTAACATCCTGAATCACGATAAAGGGGCCACGTTTGCGCAGAATACGCCCGGCAACCTTGGCGGGTCGGTTCAGCTCTTCCAGCTCCGGTTTTTCCCTGTCACCCAACTCCTGCTGCAAGTCAGCAGCGTAGGCATCACGGCGCAGGTGATTTGGAAAAGCATTGCCCGCTTCGCGCCTGGCAGCCAGCTTGGTGCGGCGCTCAGCAATCAATTTGTTGTCTTCTTCAGTCATTTTGTTTATAGCCCCTGCTTTAGACTGGCTTCAATAAATTTGTCCAGGTCACCGTCCAGCACGGCCTGGGTATTACGGTTTTCAATGCCGGTACGCAGATCCTTGATGCGCGAGTCATCCAAAACATAGGAACGGATCTGGCTGCCCCAGCCGATATCGGCCTTGGAGTCTTCCAGTTTTTGCTTTTCCGCATTGCGCTTCTGCATTTCCAGTTCATACAGACGTGACTTCAACTGCTTCATGGCGAAGTCTTTGTTCTGGTGCTGGGAACGCCCGGACTGACAGGCCACCACGGTATTGGTGGGCAGGTGGGTAATCCGTACCGCCGATTCAGTCCGGTTAACATGCTGGCCACCTGCGCCGGAAGCGCGATAGACGTCGATACGCAGGTCAGCTGGATTCATGTCGATTTCAAAGCTGTCATCCACTTCCGGGGAAACAAATACGGAAGCAAAGGAGGTGTGGCGACGCCCACCGGAATCAAAAGGACTCTTGCGAACCAGACGGTGGACACCGGTTTCAGTTCTCAGCCAGCCAAAAGCATAGCTGCCCTCCACCTGAAGGGTCGCTGATTTGATACCCGCCACATCACCTGCAGACACCTCAACCAGTTCAGCCTTGAAATCATGTTGATCACACCAGCGTAAATACATGCGCAACAGCATTTCCGACCAGTCCTGGGCTTCGGTGCCGCCGGAACCTGCCTGAATGTCCACGAAACAGCTGTTTTCATCCATCTCGCCGGAAAACATACGCCGGAACTCCAGGCCTTCCAGCTGTTTTTGCAGGTTTTTAAGGTCTGCCTCAGCTTCGTTCAGGGTGCTTTCATCATCTTCAGCAGCGGCCAGCTCAAGAATATCCAACGTATCGGCCAGGCCCTGCTCAAGTTCTTCCAGAGTGGTGACGATGGTTTCCAGTTGTGAGCGCTCTTTGCCCAAAGCCTGCGCACGATCCGGCTCATTCCAGACATCCGGCTGTTCCAGTTCGCGGGTTACTTCTTCTAGACGGTCTTTCTTTTCAACATAGTCAAAGATACCCCCTAAGAACGCGGGTACGCTCTTGCATGTCTTTGATCAGGGATACCAGGGGATTAATTTCCAGCATGGGGTTAGCTTCTCCAGCTAGTTGGAAAAATTCAATATACAGAGTAAACCGTGCATTCTACCCAAGGCTGAGACGCAACTCCACCTTACCAAGGGTGAACCAGCCTGTTATTCTTGGGTCAATACCTGAGCACCCACTCTGCACACAAGGAAAATATGAAGCCGAATTTAACCAGCACGCCTGATCAGCTGAATTTACAGCTTGGCCCCTGCACTGCGCAACTAAGCTGGAAGCAAGCAGCCGAGCTGAGAAATCTCCTGGCTGAGCGCCTGACGGGTTATCTGCAGAATGCCCGACCGGAAGCAGACAAGAATAAAAAGCAGCTGGTTAAATTACAGCCTCTGGCCGATGCTTTATCTTCTTTGGAAAACATCCAGTTTCAGGAAGTGCTCAAGGCCTACCCCAAACAGCAGCTGGCTGCGTTGGTGCGCTTCTTGAGAGCAGAGCATCCCGGTGTCAGTGAAAAAATCTTCGCCCAACTGTCACGCCGTGCTGCAGAGCAGCTTTCCGACGAACTGGCCCAAAAAGGACCGACGCCTCTGCATCAGGTGATCCCTGCTCTTGCAGCACTGGAACAGCCTCTTGCCAAACAGGGGGTTTATGTCGGCATCAATCACAAGGCACGCGAATACCTGCAACGCCTGGGACAACTCCCCAAACCTGCCCTGGCGCAGTTGCTTGATAAATTGCCCGACACTGCGCAAACCCGGTTGCTGCAGGTTTCACAACAACTGGACACTCCGGAAATCGAATCGCGGTGCAGACAGGTCATCCCGACCGAACTGCTGCCGGTAACGGCAAAAACCAGCCCGGAAAAGCTTGACGAGCAGGAAGTGCGTGAGTTGATGGCTTTGGTCAGCAAAGAGCTGAAACGCCTGAGAGATGCCGGAAGCAGGAGCAAAACCCATGCTTGATGTGACCCTGAGCAACCAGAAACTGGCTCTGGAAGACCAGTTCCTCAGCCTGGAAATCAGCCTGCATGATGGACTGATGCTTTTGGCCGAGATGGATGAGCTACTGGAAAAACCCAGTAAAGAAAGTTATGCACTTTTGGGCAGCTATTATCAGCGCCAACTGGGCAGTCTTTTGCAATTGCCGGCCAGGGAACGCCAGAGCCTGCTTCAGGATGTCAGTCTGGAAGCACTGGCCTGTCTGCTGAAAATGCTCAAGGGCACCTCGGCCGAGGCACTCCTCAAACAAAACCTTTCCCAGCGCCGTCTTCGTCAATTGCAGGAAGAGCCTGTTTATCTACAACCCAGACCACCCGAAATTGCCACCCTGAAGGCTGCGCTGTCTGGATTCTTTCAACACCTGGATGACAAGGTTCGCAGCGGAGAGGTTTTACTACCCGATCCGGATGAACCCCACTATTGAGCAATCATCTCCAGGTTTTCCAGAAGGGTTTCAAAATCCTGCAGGGAGCCCATAGCATCCTCCTGATGATAAGTCAGGGTCAAAACCAGGCTTTTGCGTTGCTCGATCTGCAGCATGTATTGAAGGACACGGGTATCCGGTACACTGCCAGCATAAGCCAGGATAAATGCTGGGTACCCCTGAACCTCCTTGCCCTCACAGCGTTCCAGCTTGACCTCCTTGCCAAGAGTACGGCCCAGCAAGCCTGGCAAAGCACTACAGGTCGCTTTTATTTGGCTTGCTGCTTCCGGCACCTGATCATTGGTTTCAAACAGGCTGAGGTTGTCATACACCCCTTGGTGAGAGTCACGGGTATTGAACAACAGCTCCAGGTCGCCCTGTTTCATCCGTTCGGCCAGTCGCTCACGCATCAGTTGCGGTAAATCCAGCTCCTTCTTGCCATTACCCTCCACTGAAGACAGGTCATCTTTGCTGAGCAGTTGCCAGTCATCCGGCAAATACAAAACCACCCCGAAACGGGTTTCAAAAGGCTGCAGCTCACTGGCCATACCCGGGCCAGACAAAAGCGCCAGAAGGATACACAGCTGTAAAGCGGACAAACGGATGGATTTTAATAGTTTCAAAACAAGAACCTGCACAAAAAGATGGAAATTCAGGTAAGCTATGCCAACCGGAAAGCGCCTACTATAAGCCATTTTTAAATCTCTGACTGCCCTGACGAAGCGATCTATGACAACTTCTCTCTCCCCAACCCTGCAACTTGCTTTTGATCTGATCAGCCGCCCTTCAGTCACCCCGGATGATGCCGGCTGCCTGGAGTTACTGGGTGAACGCCTGGAAAAACTCGGATTCACGCTGGAACGATTAAAGTTTGGTGAAGTGGATAACCTCTGGGCCAGAAAAGGCAACCAGGGGCCACTGCTCTGTTTTGCCGGTCATACGGATGTCGTGCCTCCCGGCCCGGCAGAACGCTGGAAGACAGCTGCGTTTGAACCTCAAATCGATGCCCAGGGAGAATTGCGAGGGCGGGGTGCTGCCGACATGAAAGGTAGCCTGGCAGCCATGATAACCGCCATTGAAGGTTTTCTGGAGGAGCACCCCGACCATCAGGGCAGTATTGCTCTGCTGCTGACCAGTGATGAGGAAGGCCCTGCTGTCAACGGAACCGTCAAGGTCATGGAGCATCTGGAAGCGCGCGAAGAAAAAATTGATTGGTGCCTGGTGGGTGAACCTTCCAGCACCACAAGATTGGGTGATTTCATCAAAAATGGACGTCGTGGCTCCCTCGGGGCACGCCTGAGGGTCATGGGCAAACAAGGGCATGTCGCCTACCCTCACCTGGCCGCCAATCCGATTCATCTGGCTGCGCCTGCTCTGGCCGAACTGACCGCTGAGATCTGGGATGAAGGCAATGATTTTTTTCCGGCCACCAGCCTGCAAATTTCCAATATACAGGCAGGCACCGGAGCCACCAATGTCATTCCTGGAGAGCTGGAAGTCATCTTCAACTTCCGCTTCTCCACCGAAGTCACCGCTGAAGATCTACAAAAGAGAACAGAGGAACTATTGGATCGACATGCCTTGGATTACCAGCTGGATTGGACCTTGAGTGGCCAGCCCTTCCTGACCGCTGAAGGTAGGCTGGTGGAGGCAGCCCAACAGGCCATTCTGGAAGTCACAGGCCAACCGACCCAGCTGTCCACTGCAGGCGGCACTTCCGACGGGCGTTTTATTGCCCCCTCTGGAGCCCAGGTTGTCGAGCTGGGACCGGTCAATGCCACCATTCACCAGGTCAATGAACGGGTCAGAGCTGAAGACCTGAACCTGTTAAGCCAGGTCTACCAGTATTTAATCAGCAAGCTGCTTACTCAGGAAACTTCTAATTAACGCAACGAGCACAGGTAAGGGCAGAACTCATTCCTGATGAATTGAACGAAAAAGCGGAGTTTACACCTAGCAGTAGTTAATCAGAGTTTCCTAAAACCGCATACCCAGAGCCAGGCTGAGACTGCTTGATGAGCTGTCCGGCAGCTCATCGGCAACTGACTCCTCAATGGACCAGCGCTCAAGCTTGAGTCGGGTGGTGATGGCACGGCCATTGCCCGCCAGATAGTCGATACCCACCCAGGCAGCATAACCACCGCCATTGGCTTGTGTGGGACTGACTGAACTTTTACCTGCATATCTTTCCCAGCCTTTGACCAGTAAACGATACTCGGCACCAACCACCAGAAAACTGGAGTTATCAAACCGCATACCCAAATCCAGACCAAAAGGCAGGTAGACATAACGCATGCTGCTTTTGCCTTCGGGATTGTCGCGAACCTGAATACCCTGCCACGCCAGCCCGGTCCAGACCGCAAGATCACCGGGGAAGGCGGAACGGTTCATGGCCCCTACGCGGTAGCCAAAATGACTGGAAGTCACTTCAGCGGTTTCATCAGTGGCTGAGGTCTGCTCACTGCTGTTATTGAAGGTATGGCTCAGGCTCAAGCGATGGTAGGCAAAGTTGCCACCCAGGACTTCAAAATCCACATTAAGCTGAAACAGGTGGGAGTCCAGCTGGAAGCCTTCCGCATCCGACTGCTGATCCAGCTGCTGATAACTCACTGATGGAGTCAAAAAAACAGCCGTTCCATCTGAATTCTGCTGGGCTCGATAGGGCTCAGCGGCAGGCTGCTTTTCAGAAGGTTGTTTGACAGCTTCAGACGAGCGCGCTGTATTTTCATCCGAACGCAAAGCTGACATGGGTTCAGCAAACAGGAAGGGGGCATACAGGCCCGAAAAAACCAGGACAAAAACAGGTAGGCGTTTCACAGAAGCTCCCCTTGCCAAAGTACAAAGTGGCTACCAACCGGAGTTCGGGCTGGCAGCCTACTGACAACTAGTGATTCAAGATGGACACATCTTCAGCCTGCAGGCCTTTTTCACCTTCTGCAGCAGCAAACCTGACCCGCTGACCTTCACGCAAAGTGCGATGGCCGGTACCACGAATCGAGCGAAAATGAACAAAAACCTCACCACCAACATCACGAATAATAAAACCAAAGCCCTTGTTGACATTGAACCATTTGACAACGCCTTCCTCGCGATCATCATCTGTTTCTTCATCAGCGTCATCCACTTCATCACTATCAGCGTGGATGCCCAGGGCTTTCAGCCGCAAAAACTCATTAACACTTGCTGCCAGCATCAGAAGCACAAAAACCAGGAGGTAGGTTTTAACGGCACTACTGCCACTGGCCGCTGCTTCGGGTGAAACAGCCAAAAGAGGCAAAACCAGAGGTGCCAAAACTGCAATAACCAGACTAACCAGAATATTTCTTATCAAGGTATTATTAAGCATAAAATTTCTCTAAATCCAACTTGGTAAAGGAGTGACAAAAAAACAACCGACCCCCAAGCCCTTGCCTGGTATTTGCCGGATTGCAATGGCAGGCTAAACTAACCCGAACCTGCTGACATCTATTATAACCATGTCTGCAGGAAAATGTTTAACCCTGGTAACGACTTAAATCTATGAAAGACCATGAAAAACGCCTTATTGCCCTGGAAACCCAACTGGCCTTTCAGGACGACCTTCTGGAACAGCTCAACCAGCAGCTGATTTTGCAGAATCGTGATATCCACAGTTTGCAGGAGCAGGTCAGAGTTCTTGCCCAGAGGCTGGTCACCTTAAAAGAAAATCATCAGGATGAGAAGCTACCTGACATGGTGGATGAAAGGCCACCCCATTATTGACCACCTCCTGAACACTGCGGAGAATCAGGTCGCGCCTCACCCCGAGCAGCCCACTCATCCGGCGTATAAAGATGCAATGCCAACGCATGCACCGGGCCGGCCAATTCATCAGCCAACAGGGCATAAATTTTCTGGTGCCGCTTCACCGGCATCAGAGCTTTGAAGTCACCACTGACCAGAGTCACCTTGAAGTGACTTTCCCGCCCCGGAGGTCCTTGGTGCTGATCACTTTCATTTTCAATCTGCAGGTGCTCCGGGTGCAGAGCTGCCATTAATTTGTCCCGAATACCTTCTTCTACTTTTGCCATAATCTGTCTCGCTATTCTTCTGGAATTGAAGTCAGTTCTCACGCCCAGGATCACTGGCTTCAACAATGAATTTCCGGATGCGATGCGTAACCCACCAGACACCACCCACCACAAAGGGAACCGCTATCGCTGTTGCCAGATCTTTATTGACTGGAACCCCCAAAGGCTCCATGGCTCCAAACAGATAACGCAACAGGCTGATGCCATAGTAGCTGATCGCTGCAATGGACAGGCCTTCCACTGTTTCCTGCATTCGCAATTGCAGGCGTGAGCGTCGGTTCATGGAAGCCAGCAAACGCCGGTTTTGCTCTTCCAGTTTGAGGTCAACACGGGTACGAATCAAATCACCGGCACGCTCAATGCGCCTTGCCAGATCTTCCAGGCGCTGGCTGACTGAATCACAAGTCTTGGCAGCAGGTGTCAGGCGTCGGCCAAAAAATGCGATCAGGGTAAAAGTGGGGCCTTGCTGTATCTCCTTGAGTTCTTCCAGTCGCTTCATCACCAGATGGTAGTAAGCCTTGGTGGCCGAAAAGCGGGAGATGGTGTCAGCCCGATGGCGCTCAATCTGTGCGGCCATGGATGTCAATTGCCGCAGCAGAGCGCGTTCTTCTTCCAAACCTTCCGTGTCGGACAGTTGCGTAATGATTTGTGCCAACTGGTTATCCAGTTGACGCAACACCGGAGCCAGCTCACGGGAAGGCCGGGCACCCAGTAAAGCCATAAGGCGATAGGTTTCCAGCTCCAGAACCCGTAGAATCAAGCGGCCTGTCTGGTTGTCGTTCAGGCCATGATTGTGCAAAAGAATCCGGCCACAGCCATCGCCATGCATTCTGAAAGCACTCCACAGAGTGGCAGCTCCCTCCATAAGGCGACCACTGACCAAGCGTTGGCCTTCAAAGCAGTTGGCCAGATCTTCGCGATCAAAACTGTCTTCTTCAGGGCTGGCCACCTCCAGATGCAGAGCAACCACCAGTTCACCGGGAATAGCCTGCAACCAATCGTCAGGCAACAGCGACAAGGCCGTTTGTACAAAAGGTTCGGCTTTACGTCCAGGGCGGATAAAGGTATAGGTGACAAACTCCAGGTGTCTTTCCCAGCGCACCTCCAGACCACCCAGGCTTTGATAAAAACTGTTGTCGGAAGACGCCGGAGGGTTGACGCCATAACGACTGCAGAGATCACAAAGGTGATTGAAATCTTTTTGTTTGTCTTTTTCATCAAGCAACAAAGCCAGATGGGAAACTCTCACCGGACTGCCAATGACCGGAAAAGGCCGGGCGTGCAGCTCCTGATAAAGAGAGGCACGATCAGGGTGCATGCGCAGCGGTAATCCTGCCAGTAAATCGGAGGGGTAAGAGTTGGCTTCAGACACGGTTCAACCTTAAGGCAAAAAGTTTCTTTCATAATGCAATGCCTTAAGGTGAACCGCAAGTCGTCAACTCAGTCGGTGCAGGAGTTTGTGCGGTGCTTCATTGAGGGAACCTCGCAGCGCCAGATGGGCAAAACCAGCCAGTAACAAAGCGCCGATCAGGGGTGGCAAAATCCAGAAAAGAGGTGCCGGTTCCCAGGCAAGATTGAACAGTTGCTGGGCCAGAAGACTGTAGAGGGCTTCTCCCAGAATAGCTGCCAGAATACCCGCCAGGCCGCCCAGCAGAAGGAATTCGGCAAATTGCCGGCCCGCCAGACTGGCTCTTTGTGCACCCATTACCTTCAATAAAGCTTGCTCTCGTTGGCGCGCATCCAGACTGGCCATCATCAGCGCCCAGGTCACCAGAAAACCGGCCAGTAAAACAAAGCCCAGCAGGTACTGCACACCCAGACTCAACTGGCGCAAAATACCTTCTGCCTGCGCCAAAATGGCGCGGACATCCAGGAAGGCGACGCCGGGAAACTCGCGACTGATCGCACGCATGAATCCGGCCTCATCTTCAGGCATAACAAAGCTGGACAGGAAGGTGTGTGGATGGCCCTCCAGAACTTCGGGAGGGAAAATCACATAAAAATTGGGATTGAAACTTTCCCAGTTCACAGTGCGGATACTGGCGATTTGTGTTGTGATGCCACGACCAGCCAGGTTAAAAGTCACCCGGTCACCCAGCTCCAGTCCCAGGCGAGCAGCCATATCACTTTCCACCGAGATGGGTAGTAAACCGTCACCCAGGTCAGCCAGTTCAGGCCACCAGAGGCCTTCTTCCAGGGTGTTATCACCCGGCAGCTCGGCGCTCCAGGTCAGATTAAGCTCACGACGCAGAGTGTTGTCATTCCGGGCTGCTGGCGGAACCTGACTTTCAGCTTCTTCACCATTAATCCGAGCCAAGCGACCACGTAAAATGGGGTATAGCTGACTGTGTTCCAAGCCTCGGTCATCCAGGAAAGCGATAAAGTCTTCACGCTCATGAGGCTGGATATCCACAGCAAATTGACTGGGCATATTTTCAGGAAGCTGCTCCTGCCAATCTCCCACCAACTGATCACCACCCCGGGCCACCAGCAAAACAGCCGTAAAGGCAAGGGTGAAGGTACTCAACTGCAACAGGGTTTCACCAGGATTGCGACCCAAACGACGTAAACCCTGACGCCATTGCCAGGGAAACTGCTGCAGACGGGTCATCAACAAGCGGATCAACAACCACCCCAGACCGGCAACAATAAAACCCGCCACGGCCAGACCGGCCAGTGTCCAGAGGGTCAACAAGAGATCCCCCGACAGCCAGTAGCCCAGCCCCAGCGTGGCCAGACCGGCCAGACCATAGCTCAACAGACCGGAGCCGCTTAGCTTCCAGGGCCTGGACTGCAACACTGCCAGAGGACTCACCTGGGCCAGGCCCAGCAAAGGAGCCAGGGAAAAGCCCAGCAACAACCAGAGAGCCAAAAAAACGGCTGCCAACAACGGCCATACACTGGGCGCGGGCAATGTCAGGGGCAGCAGGGGGGAAAGTACTTGTACCAAACCCAGGTGGGCCAGATAACCCGCCAGCCCTCCGAACAAACCGGCAGCCAGCCCCAACCAGAAAAGCTGCAGCAGAAACAGACGGCGCACCCTCGCTCGGGACTGCCCCAGGCAGCGCAATAATGCCACCTCCTTGGCCTGACGTCGGGCCTGGCGTTGTGATGCCAAAGCCACAGCCAGAGAAGCCAGTAGCACTGCGATCAGGCCAGCCATACCCAGATAACGACGCCCCTCCTCCAGTGCTCGGGCAACTCCAGGGCGATCCTCTTGCATATCCCTGAGGCGCTGATCCGGATTCAACCGCTCAGGCAGCTCCGTACGCAGTCTGTCCAGGGTGTCGGCTGCTCCGGTTATTCCCAGATTCCAGCGGGCACGACTCAAAGGCCCCAATAGAGCACTGCCTTGCAGACTGTCCAGGTGAACCAACGCACGGGGTGAAAAGCTGGCAAAGCCCCGACTTTGATCCGGTGTTTCCAACAGGTAGGCAGAAAACTCGAGTTGCTGGTCGCCCAGTTCAATCAAATCCCCAGGACTGGCATCCAGACGCAGCGCCAGACCCCTCTCCAGCCAGATATGTCCCTTTTCAGGTGGATGGGTGACCACCTGCTCATCACCTGAAAGACTCAGGCGCACTTCACCCAGCAGAGGGTAACCATCATCAACCGCCGTTAAACTAATCAACAACAAGGCATCATTCAATCCAGCCATGGTGGTCAGGCTGACCCTTTGTGACCAGCGCAAACCCTGGTAAGTCAGATGGTCTTGCAAGTCTGTGTCTGCAGGCTCACGGCCGGAAACCACCAGATCACCACCGGAAATTCTCGCTGCTTCATGATCCAGGGCACCTTGCATTCGCTCCCCCAGCACCCCCAACAGGGTTGCACAGGCCACGGCGAGCATCAGTGCCACCAGTAAAACACGGTATTCACCTGCCTTGACACCCCGCCAGGCCAGGCGCGCTGACAAGCGAAGATCATTCATGGTCAATCCCCGCGCGTTGGTCGGAAATAATTTCACCGGCATCCAATTGCAAAATTCTCTGGCAGCGCTGGGCCAACTGCTGGTCATGGGTGACTAGAACCAACGTCATGACTTCACCGGATGCACCCTGATCCTGATTCAGCGAGAAAAGTAAGTCGGCAATTTTATGACCATTTTCCGCATCCAGGTTACCGGTTGGTTCATCAGCAAAAAGTACCGCAGGCCGGGTCGCAAAAGCACGCGCAATCGCAACCCTCTGCTGTTCACCTCCGGACAGTTGAGTCGGCCTATGTTCGGCACGCTCACTCAACCCGACCTTATCCAGCCACATCCGGGCCTGCTTTTCACCGTCACGATCGCCTCGCAACTCCAGAGGCAAGAGCACATTCTCCAAAGCAGTCAGCTCCGGCAAAAGTTGGAAAGATTGAAAAATAAAGCCCACTTCGCGAGCTCTGACCGCTGCACGCGCATCCTCATCCAGGCGGCTGAATGCCTGGCCTGACCAGAGCAGTTCACCTGCTGTGGGAGTATCCAGGCCTGCCAGTAAAGCCAGAAGGGTTGATTTGCCTGCTCCCGAAGGTCCCAACAAGGCCACAGTTTCGCCTCGCTGGATGTTAAAATCCAGATTGCGCAGAATAACCAGGTCACCCGTTGGCTGAGCAACGCTGTAACCTAAACCTTTTGCTTCCAGAAGCGTCTGAGAAGCTGAACCCGATACTGCAGAATGAGGAGAAGCTGAAGTCATGTTCAATCCATGGAGTCGCGGAAAAATGAAAAAGCCAAGTCAAGCCGGATGGTTGGCCAGTAGTTTGTTTCTGGCATTACTGGTTTTCAGCCTACCAGCAGCCAGCAGTGAAAAGAAAACCCTGCTGATCGTTGGAGACAGTCTTAGTGCAGCCTACAATATGCCACAGGCCAGCGGCTGGGTGAGCCTGCTTCAGCAGCGTCTGGAGAAAAAAGTCTCCGGCTGGCGTGCCGTCAATGCCTCTATCAGTGGTGAAACCACCACAGGTGGACTCACCCGTCTACCCGATTTGCTAAGACAGTACCAGCCGGAAATCGTTCTGCTGGAACTGGGCGGTAATGATGGCCTGAGGGGCCAGCCACCGGCACGCATTCAGAACAACCTGCAGCAGATGATCAGCCTGAGTCAGAAAGCAGACGCCCAGGTCGTTTTGGCTGGAGTTTTTCTGCCACCCAACTATGGCCGTCGTTACCTGGAGCAGTTTGAAGAGATTTTCCCCAGCCTGGCCGAAAAGAATCAGCTTACCCTGATACCCTTCATTCTTGAAGGTGTTGCCGACCAGGCAGAACTGATGCAGGATGATGGCATCCACCCCACAGCAGAAGCTCAAACCCGAATTCTGGACACCGTATGGCTTGAGTTGCAACCCCTGCTCAATTAACATCGAGCAACAACCAATAGTTAAGAAGCCTCTTTTTGGTATAATGAGTGCACTCGTTAACCGAGGTTTCTTAGACAACAGGAGGTCATCAATGACAACGGACACAGGCAACCAGGCTCCCGATCTGGCACCCAGCAGTGAAGCCAGACAAACCCCTTCGGATTCTTCCACCCCCCCTGCAGCCAAAGCTCCCAAGCCGGAAGACAAGCTTCTGGAGATACCCCAACCCGGTTTTGATGCAGAGCACTACCCCTACCCCAAAAAAATAACCCGCCGGGCCTATGAGGCCGAAAAGCGCTTGCTACAAATCGAACTGCTTAAAATGCAACGCTGGATCAAGGATGAGGGCGAAAGAGTGGTGATCTTGTTTGAGGGACGGGATGCAGCCGGTAAAGGCGGTACCATCAAGCGCATGATGGAACATCTCAACCCACGCGGGGCACATGTTGTTGCCCTGGAAAAACCCTCTGAGCGGGAAAAAACGCAATGGTACTTTCAGCGTTACATTCAGCACTTACCTGCTGCCGGAGAAATGATTCTCTTTGACCGCTCCTGGTACAACCGCGCCGGTGTGGAAAGGGTTATGGGGTTTTGCAGCCAGGAGGAATATGTCCAGTTTCTGCATCAAACTCCTGTTTTTGAACAAATGCTCGTGGATAGCGGTATCCGCCTGTACAAATTCTGGTTTTCGGTCTCAAGAAATGAGCAATTGCGTCGCTTCATGGCGCGCCGAAAAGACCCTCTCAAGCAATGGAAACTGTCTCCGGTCGACCTGGCTTCCCTGGATAAATGGGATGAATACAGCCATGCCAAGGAAGCCATGTTTTTACACACCCATAAAAACCAGGCACCCTGGACTGTCATCAAATCCGATGACAAGAAAAGAGCGCGTCTTGCTGCCATGCGCAAAATTCTGTCCAGTATCCCCTATACCAACCGCGACGATGAAGTGGTTGGGCAACCCGACCCCCTATTGGTAGCCAGCGCCTCTGAAGTTCTGAGCAACCCCAATATCTGACAGCAAAAGGAAATGAGCCATGGCCGGAGAACACACAGCCCATGCCCAAAAAGTCGTCCAGACTTTCAGCGACAAGCTCAGCAAGAGTGGACGCGAACACGTCGGCAAACAGCATTTTGAAGAACTGGAGCTTCTGATCGAACTTGCCATTGCAACTTCGGTCAATGAAGAAAGAGAAAAAATTGCCCGACAGCTGGAGCACTACATAAAAGACTTGCGAAGCTCTGAGTACAGTGACTGACAGGGACTTACCCGCAACGACCTGACTTAACATGTCGTTAAAACACAGGCACCAAATGCTTGCAAACGCACACATCTTTGCCAAGCTTTCCTGCTAATATGAAGCAAGCCTCGGAATTCAGGCAGTTAAACACCAACAGCTAGGGAACCCGAGTTCTGGGTCTGTGTAATCCACGGAGGAAAAACCATGCAGTTAACCCGACAAACTGACTATGCCATTCGCGTCATGATGTTTCTTGGCATCCAACAGGATGACCGGCTAGTGACCATCAGCGATATCGCACAGCATTTTGATATTTCGCGCAACCACCTGATGAAAATTGTCCATAAGCTTGGACAGATGGAATATATTCAAACTGTACGAGGCAAGTACGGCGGTTTGCGCCTGGAACGAAACACAGGGTCGGTGAATCTTGGGGTACTAGTCAGAGACTTTGAAACCACTCTTGAAGTTGTGGACTGCCAGAAACTGACTTGCCCGATTGCTGGTGCCTGTGATCTGAAGCCGGTTATGCAGAAAGCCCAGGATGCTTTTCTTGCAGTCCTGACGGAATACACCCTGCAGGATCTGCTCAGCAATCCTGCAGACATGCGTGCCCTACTGGGTCTGGATGCCAGTGAAGACCTTCCTTTGCAGGTAATGGCTGTTTCCTGACAAGAATTCAGATAACCTGAAAGGGAGCTGTAGCAGTACAGCTCCCTTTTTATTGAATTTTTCTTCACCAGGCGGCATAGTTACCCATAAAATCCCAGATAGAGATACGATTTTAAGGAACCCCATGAAAGCCAAGCCATTGATCAGCCCGCAACTACTTGAACTGGTCGTTGATGAATCCCAAGACGGCATTGTTATTGCTGAGCAGGAAGGTGATGAAAATATTCTGATTTATGTGAACAAGGGATTTGAAAAACTGACTGGCTATACTTCTGATGAAATCCTCTATCAGGATTGCCGCTTTCTACAGGGTGATGACCGGGATCAACCGGCGCTGGACAACATCCGCACAGCACTGCGGAATGGTCAGCCCTGCCGGGAAACCCTCCGCAACTACCGCAAGGACGGCAGCCTCTTCTGGAATGAGTTATCCATTACTCCTGTTTACAACGAAGACGACCAGTTAACCTACTTCATTGGCGTACAAAAAGATGTCACCGAATTGGTGCAACTGCGCCAGGCCAATGAAAAAAAATAAAATTCCACTTGTCAGCGGCGCAAAAAAGTCCTATATAGCAGTTGTGGACAACAACTGGAGCAGACTGAGCCATGGGTCGTGAAGAAGCCGCTTACGATGAAGACGATGACTTTGATGTCGCCGTCAACGATGATGAATATGAATTGGAACTGGTCAGTAAAGACAGCCTGACCAACAGGGATGGCACCCCGATTGCCAAACGCCGTATGATTGAAGCCCTGTTGGAAGAGCGCCGTCTCAAAAAGCAACTCGAAGACGAGTTCAGCTTTGATGACGACTAGCTGAACAAGAGGCAATCAACAACCCGCTGCGAAGCACTTCACAGCGGGTTGTTGTTATTAAAAAGGTAGACGCTTCCCATTCATACGCAACTCTCCACCTTCCCAGACGACACTCTGCTGTTCAGCGGACTCATCCTGTAGAAAGGGTGGAATTCCTACCAGCCGCAGCAGTTCGGGATTGATCTTATCAAACAGAAGTTCCACACGCATCCGGCTCATCACATCATCTTCAGCAATTTCTCCGTCGGAAACTCGGCTCAAATACTGGGAAGGCAAATTGCGACCGTCAAAACTGATGCTGCCTTCGGCCTGCTGAGTTATTTCAATAGGTGTCACCAGGCTGACCTGGAAGTTTTCCAGCAAGAGTGCCGGCGAACCTTCCAGAAGTCGATTCATAGCCATCAGACCCGGCTGCATGGCTTCCTCATCAAGACTTTCCCAGTCTGCCTCCTGGCCAAAAAATTCCAGTAAATCAGCACTTGCCTGACCATCAAAACGGTCTGTACGTACACTCAGAGCAGCACTGCCCAGAGAGCGTCCACTGGAAGTCGCCTCCCCGGTATCCAGACTCAGATTGAGATCAAAACTTTCCTCGGTCATCTGTAGCTGTTGAGAGATATAGGGCTGGTCAAAAGCCACTTCACCCTGCGGGCCATTAAAGTGCAGACGGGCAAGGCTCAATTTCATGTCGCCGGAAACCCAGGGGTATGCACCCTGCTGATCCCAGTTCAGCAGAATTTCTTCAAAATTCAGGCTGGAAGGATCCATTTCTCCTCCACCCAGTTTCAAGAAAGCCGCTTGCAACTGACCGGTCTGGCGCCCGCTTTCATATTCATAACCGGCCTCCAGTTGACCACCGGAAAAATCAATACTGAAATCCGGGTCGGCCATTGTCAGGGCGGGTAGGTCAAGGAGGTAACTGGCATGACTCCAGTCTGCACGACCCCGGAAAGGCAAGGGTTCAACACCCAACTCATCAAGCAGATCCAGGCTTTCCTGACCTTCTTCCACATGAAGCCGGGTTGTGCCCTGGTAATCGACCCAGCCAGGGCGATGACTGGCCTGCCATTGACTGGTTACCAGCAGATCCGCCTGATCGTCCAGGGTCAATGCCAGTGTCATTTCACCGTTGGAACTGAGCCAGCCTGAATTTTTATCACTGGAAACAACCCGAATACGTGGGTCTCCAGCCAGCTCTGCAGATATATTATCCAGTTGTCCGGTAAAAATCTTTCCTGTAGCCAGGGTCAGGGCCGCTACAAGCAGCAGGATCACGCCCAGACCGATTACCCAAAATTTTTTCATGGTGATACTACTCCTTTGCAATCACTTGCATCCTAAGCTGCACCCAAAAGAAAGTAAGCCAGATGCAGCAAGATACCGGCATAGACAGCCGCCAGAACATCGTCAATCATAATACCAAAGCCACCAGCGACCCGACGGTCGGCCCAGCGAATCGGCCAGGGCTTGATAATGTCAAAAAAGCGGAAAAGCACAAATCCGGCCAGAGCCCAGCCCAGGGAAGCGGGAAGAGCCAGCATGGTCAACCAGTAGCCCACAAACTCATCCCAGACAATACCACTGTGGTCATGTACTCCCAGGTCTTCGGAAGTGCGCTCACACAGCCAGCAACCCACCCAGAAGGCCGCCACAACCAGTAGGCTATAAAGCCAAAGAGGCAAACTGGCCAATAAAAAATACAGGGGAATGGCGGCCAGGGTACCCATTGTACCCGGCGCCCAGGGAAAGGCACCGCTGCCCAGCCCAAAAGCCAGAAAATGCACAGGATTGCGCCAAACACTGGCAGGTGCTTTATTCATTGATCGTCCTGTTGTCCAGAAAAATGGTTATAGCCCTGGGGCTCAAGAAGCTCACCACCACGTGTGCGTATTCCTGCCCCTTTGGTGATAACCCCAATCTTTTTCAATTCCGGGCAAAGGCTTCTCGCCAGTGGAAAATCAGACTCATCCAGAGTCAGCAGCAAAGCATAATCATCTCCGCCGTGTTGAGCCGCATCCAGTGCCAAAGGGCGGCCCAACTTTTCCAGTAACAAGGGGTGCAGCGGCAGTTGTTCAAGATCCAGCTCCGCAGCAACGGCAGAGGAAGCCAACAGATGCTGCAGGTCAGCCAAAAGGCCATCGGAGACATCAATTGCTGCTGAAATTGTCACACCCTGCATCAGGCGCAAGGCTTCATTAATCAGGGGGTGGGGCAGCAGGTAGGCTTTTTCCAGTTCATTCCAGTCTTCACGGCGGATAAGGCGCTGCGGTTGTTCCTGAAAACAGCGCAAGCCTGCTGCTGCAGAACCCAGGTTACCCAGTACGGCAAGAATCTGTCCGGGTCGCGCACCGGCACGTCGCCAGACATGCTCACAGGTTACTGCACCCTGAACCTGAACACTCAGAGTCAAGGGGCCGCGGGTGGTATCTCCTCCGATCAGGGGGCAGGCTGTTTCATCAGCCAGGGCACGTAGCCCTCTGCTGAATTCACCCAGCCAGGCTTCATCGGCTTCAGGAAGGGTAATTGCCAGGGTAAAGCCCACCGGTCGGGCACCCATGGCAGCCAGATCAGAGAGGGCTACAGCCAGACAGCGCCAGCCCAGAGCCCAGGGATCAGCTGTGGCAGGAAAATGGCGATCGGCCACCGAGGTATCAATGGAAAGTGCCAAATATTCATTGGGTTGCAACTGCAAAAGAGCACAGTCATCCCCCACACTGTCGATAACCTCTGGAAGCGAAGGCCCCAGACCGGTGAAAAAACGGCGAATCAGAGCAAATTCATCCATAAACGGGGCCCTTTGTATGATTTACGAAGAACGACGCGCATTCACCTCAACACTGCGAACCCGTTGCGCCAGTTTATCCAGAATTCCATTCACATACTTGTGGCTGTCGGTGCCACCAAAACGTTTGGCCAACTCCACTGATTCGTTGATCACCACCCGATAGGGTACATCCAGCCGGTGGGTCAGTTCGTAACTGCCCAGCCGGAGAATGGCCAATTCAATCGGATCCAGCTCTTCGGTGCGTCGATCCAGAAGAGGTGAAAAACCGGCATCCAGATCGGCTTTCTGCCGGGGAATGGCCTGGGCCATTTCGTGAAAATAAGCCAGGTCGGCCATTTTCAACACCTCGGTAATGTCTTCATGCGCTTCCAGGCTGTCATCCGGTAAAGCTGCTCGTATATGGGCTTCCACCTGATGCATTTCATTACCACTGACCTGCCATTGATACAGGGCCTGCAGGGTCAACTGACGGGCGGCACTGCGCTGAGCACTGCGTGATGGCTTGCGTTTTTTCTCCGAAGCCATTTCAGTTCCCCAGAGCATTCAGCAGGTTGACCATTTCCAAAGCGGCTTCTGCAGCTTCTGAACCCTTGTTGCCCATTTTGGTGCCCGAGCGCTCTATAGCCTGTTCAATTGAGTTGACCGTCAGCACTCCATTGGCGATGGGTACATCCGAAGCCATCATCAAACTTCCCAGCGCAGAATTGCACTCCCCGGCAACATATTCAAAATGCGGGGTTCCACCACGGATTACTGCTCCCAGAACGATCACCGCTGCTGGCTGGCGGGTCTTGAGCACACGCTTGACGGCCAGGGGCAATTCCCAGGCACCGGGGGCACGCACTATTTCTATCTGATCGGAGTCAACGCCATGGCGGCGTAGAGTATCCACAGCTCCAGCGACCAGGCTTTCCACAACAAAGCTGTTGAAACGGCCCACCACCAGTACAAAGCGACCGGCAGCGGCATGGAGCAGACCTTCAGTCTGGGTAATATCCTGCATCATTTTTTAATCTCGTCAGTCGTACAACAATTATTCTGCACTGAGGGTTTCCACAATTTCCAGGTCAAAGCCGGAAAGGGCACCAAATTTCAGTGGTGAAGACAGCAGGCGCATTTTACCCACACCCACTTCCCGCAATATCTGGGCACCGGTACCTATGGTCAGATAAGTCCCCGCCCCATCCTGATTGGCTGTTCTCACTTCACGTTCCAGACCCAAAAAGCGCTTCAGCTGGTTTTCCAGGTCCGGTGTAGCTTCCTGATTATCCAGCAAAACCAGAACGCCTTCACCTTCCTCAGCAATACGCCGCAATGAGCGATGCAGACTCCAGCTGGGTTTCTTGGGGTTACGCGCTTCCAGCAGATCTTTGACCGTGTCGGCCTGATGAACACGCACCAGAGTCGGCTTATCCGGCTGTGGCTGACCCATGACCAGGGCAAGATGAGTGCCGCCCTGTACGCTGTCATGAAAAGCCGTGACCTGCAATTCACCCTGCTCAGTATCCAAGGCATAGGTTTCACCTTTTTCCACCGTGGTTTCATTGACCACCCGATAGTGAATCAGGTCAGCAATAGTGCCTATTTTCAAGCCATGCTCTTCAGCAAATTTTTCCAGATCAGGGCGCCGCGCCATGGTGCCATCCTGATTCATGATTTCCACAATCACTGAGGAGGCTTCAAAACCGGCCAGATGAGCCAGATCACAACCGGCTTCGGTATGTCCTGCACGCTGGAGCACACCCCCGGCCTGAGCACGCAAAGGAAAGATATGCCCGGGCTGAACAATATCTTCCGGCTTGGCATGACGTGCCACTGCCACCTGAACGGTTTTGGCACGATCTGCTGCGGAAATTCCGGTGGTGACGCCTTCGGCCGCCTCAATGGACAGAGTGAAGTTGGTGGAAAACTGAGCACCGTTACTATCCACCATCAGGGGAAGATCCAACTGCTGACAACGATCCGAAGTCAGTGTCATACAAATCAGGCCACAGGCATGACGTGCCATGAAGTTAATATCTTCAGGGCGAACTTTTTCCGAGGCGATGATCAAATCACCCTCGTTTTCACGGTCTTCATCATCCATCAGAATAACCATCTTGCCCTGACGCATATCTTCAATAATTTCTTCAATCGTATTTAAAGCCATAGTGCTCTCTTGAATTCAATTCTTAACAAGCTGAAAACGCCAGTCCTGGCCCACAGCACGCACATCAGTCACTTGCAGTTGCGGTGCTTCCGACAGGCTCTCCAGACCGGGTAGATCCAGCAACCCCCGGGCAGCTGAGCCCAGAAACCTGGGAGTCAGATAAAGCCAGAGCTCATCCAGCAGCTGTTGCTGCATAAAAGCACCCGTCAAACGGGCACCAGCTTCAAGCATCACCTGGTTGCAATTTCTTTCTGCCAACAGCAACAACACCGCCGAAAGATCCAACCCCGTCACTGTTGCCGGTACAGACAGGACTTCAGCACCCGCCTGCTGCAGGGCGTCCCTTTGTTGGTCTCTTTTTTTGATACTGGCCTGCTGAGTAATGACCAGTGTACTACCCGGCTGCTGAAAAATCTCAGCTTCGGGTGGAGTGCGCAGCTGTGAATCCAAAATAACACGCAGGGGCTGGTTGAAACCATAAAGCTGGGTAAAGCACGGCTCGCGTACCGTCAGACGGCTGTTGTCGACCAACAGACTATCCACACCCGTGATGACAGCACAGCTGGCAGCACGCAGTTTTTGCACATCAGCGCGCGCTTCGGGACCGGTAATCCACTGGGATTCACCTGAAGCCATCGCAGTGCGCCCGTCAAGACTGGCTGCCTGCTTGGCCACCACCCAGGGCATTCCTGTTTGCATTCTTTTGATAAAGCCGGGATTCAGGGCTCTGGCCTGATCTTCCAGCAGGCCAGAAGAGACTTCGACACCGGCTGCTTCCAGGCGTGCCAAACCTCGCCCTGCCACCAGAGGATTGGGGTCTTTCATTCCGGCAAAAACCCGCTTCACCCCGGTTTGAATCAGGGCGTCAGCACAAGGAGGTGTACGACCCTGATGACTGCAGGGCTCCAAAGTCACATAGGCATCAGCGCCCTGGGCCAAGTCACCGGCCTCACGCAGGGCATGAACCTCCGCATGGGGTTCCCCCGCTTTCAAATGTGCGCCCTTGCCCACTACCTGGCCATCACGCACCAGCACACACCCGACCCGCGGATTGGGGCGGGTGGTGTACCAGCCTTTGTGGGCCAGCCGGATTGCCTGGGCCATATATTCTGCGTGGGACACTTGATCCATGAAACCTGTATTCCTGTTTTTTTAAGCTCGCTGGTACTGAGAGGGTTTGGGTAAGGTGCTGCCTGGTCAGGCTGTCCACAACAGGAGGTTGTGGCCAGAGCTTACAGGGATGTATTTACGCGTCCTGAACAGGCAGCACCTTGCTCAGACAAACCCTCATGAATCGTCGCCCACACCAGGATTTGCGGAAAGTTGGTCAATTTCCGCCCGAAATTCATCCAGATCCTTGAACTGGCGATAAACAGAGGCAAAACGAATATAGGCCACCTGATCCAGTTTCTTAAGCTGCTGCATGACCAATTCACCGACCTGTAGAGAGGGAACCTCTCTTTCACCACTGGCCCGCAGTTGTTGACGGATACGCTCCAGAGCAGCTTCCAGGGCTTCGGTATCCACCGGCCTTTTCTCCAAGGCCCTTTGCAAACCTGCGCGCAGCTTGGCTTCATCAAAAACCTCGCGGGAACCATCACGCTTGACAACCCGTGGCATCAAAAGCTCGGCTGTTTCATAGGTGGTAAAACGCTCGCCGCAGGAAGCACACTGACGACGACGACGCACCTGGTCGCCACCGGCAACCAGACGCGAGTCGTTCACTTTTGTTTCTTCGGCACCACAGAAAGGGCAATACATGACATCCACCGCCGGAGTGCAGGGAAAATTGCTAGAAAAACCATTCTACCTGTAAATGCATTCCGGCGGAAACTTTCCGTTAATCCTGATAAACAGGGAAGCGTGCACAGAGTTCAGCTGCTTTTTTCTTCACAGCTTCCTGCACATCTGTGTTTTGCACATCGTCCAGAATATCGCAGATCCAGCCTGCGAGCTCGGAGCACTCGGCTTCTTTAAAGCCGCGTGTGGTGACTGCTGGCGTGCCAATACGCAGACCGGAAGTCACAAAAGGACTCTGAGGATCTTTGGGAACCGCATTTTTGTTCACGGTGATATGAGCGGCCCCCAAAGCAGCATCCGCTTCCTTGCCGGTCAAGCCTTTGGAAATCAGGCTGAGCAGAAACAGGTGATCTTCGGTGCCATTGGAAACCACATCATAGCCACGTTCCATGACCACTTTGGCCATAGCCTGGGCATTCTTGACGACCTGCTGCTGGTAAACCTTGAATTCATCGCTCATGGCTTCCTTGAAGCAAATGGCCTTGGCGGCAATCACATGCATCAAGGGGCCACCCTGACCGCCAGGGAAGACCGCTGAGTTCAGCTTCTTGTAGATATCTTCATCGCCACAGGCAGAAAGAATCAAACCACCACGCGGGCCGCGCAGGGTTTTGTGGGTGGTAGTGGTAACGACATGAGCATGCTGCATGGGGCTGGGGTAAACGCCCGCAGCAATCAGACCGGCAACGTGAGCCATATCGACAAAAAGATAGGCACCAACCTTGTCGGCAATTTCACGGAATTTGGCCCAGTCGATAATCTTGGAATAGGCAGAGAAACCGGCAATGATCATTTTTGGCTGATGCTCAACCGCCAGACGCTCAACTTCAGCGTAATCGATTTCACCCGTTTCCGGGTTCAGACCATACTGCACGGCATTGTACAGCTTGCCGGAAAAGTTAGGCTTGGCACCGTGAGTCAGGTGACCGCCTTCGGCCAGGCTCATACCCAGCACTGTATCGCCGGGTTTAACCAACGCCAGGAAGACCGCCGAGTTGGCCTGGGAGCCGGAATGCGGCTGGACATTGGCGTAGGTGGCACCGAAGAGTTCGCAGGCACGGTCAATAGCCAGCTGCTCGGCTTTATCAACGAATTCGCAGCCACCGTAGTAGCGCTTGCCTGGATAGCCTTCAGCATACTTGTTGGTCAGCAGGCTACCCTGTGCCTCCATGACTCTGGGGCTGGTGTAGTTTTCCGATGCAATCAGCTCGATATGATCTTCCTGACGCTGAACTTCTTCCTGCATGGCAGACCAGATATCAGCATCAAAATCAGCAATATTCATTTTACGACTAAACATGGCTTCCCCGGTGGGCTTGGACTAGGTTACAAAATTTGAAGAGCACTATTCTACCTCAGTCCGGGCAGGGCTTCCTATCAAAAAAATCACCCGACCTGATTGAATGGATTTCATATGGTATTCTGGGCTTCTTGCCCCTATCATTCCCTTTTATTCATAGCGACGTGCGGCACAAGTTCACAGGAGTTAACGCAGTTTATGGCACAGTATGTTTACACCATGCATCAGGTGGGTAAAACCATCCCCCCCAAAAAAGACATTCTCAAAGACATTTCTCTTTCCTTTTTCCCCGGTGCCAAGATTGGCGTTCTGGGTTTGAATGGTGCCGGTAAATCCACCCTGCTGCGCATCATGGCCGGTGTTGATAAAGATTTTCATGGCGAAGCCCGCCCGATGCCTGGAATCAATGTAGGATATCTGCCGCAGGAACCCCAGCTGGACCCGGAAAAAACCGTCAAGGAAGTGGTTGAAGAAGCTGTTTCCGAAGTCAAGGACGCCCAGGCCAAACTGGACGAAGTCTATGCCGCTTATGCAGACCCGGATGCCGATTTTGATGCTCTGGCTGCTGAACAGGCCAAACTGGAAAACATCATTGAAGCTTCCGACGCTCACAACCTGGAGCGCAAGCTGGAAGTGGCCGCCGATGCCCTGAGACTGCCTGACTGGGATGCCAAGGTCGAAAACCTTTCCGGGGGTGAGAAACGCCGCGTTGCTCTTTGCCGTCTGCTGCTCTCTGGCCCGGACATGCTGTTGCTGGACGAACCAACCAACCACCTGGATGCCGAATCCGTTGCCTGGCTGGAGCGCTTCCTGCACGATTATTCCGGCACCGTGGTCGCCATCACCCATGATCGCTACTTCCTCGATAATGTGGCTGGCTGGATTCTGGAGCTGGACCGGGGCATGGGGATTCCTTTTGAAGGCAACTACTCTTCCTGGCTGGAAGCCAAGGAAAACCGCCTGAAAGCTGAGGCCAAACAGGAAGCAGCTCACCACAAAGCCGTTCAACATGAACTGGAGTGGGTGCGCCAGGGCAGCAAGGGGCGCCAGACCAAGTCCAAGGCACGTCTGAAACAATTTGAGGAACTCTCCAGTCAGGAGTTCCAAAAGCGCAACGAAACCAATGAAATCTACATTCCACCCGGTCCGCGCCTGGGTGACAAGGTCATAGAATTCCATAATGTCAGCAAGGGTTTTGAAGGCAACCTCTTGTTTGAAAACCTGGACTTTGCTGTACCCAAGGGCGCCATCGTCGGCGTTGTGGGTGGCAACGGTGCCGGTAAATCGACCCTCTTCAAACTGATCGAAGGCAAGGAACAGCCGGATTCCGGTGAAGTTGTCATTGGTGAAACCGTGCAGCTGGCCAGTGTCGACCAGTCTCGTGAAGGCCTTGAGGATCAAAAAACCGTGTTTGAAGCCGTCTCCGATGGTGCTGACATCCTTAAGGTGGGTAGCGTGGAAATGCCTTCACGCGCCTATGTGGGTCGCTTCAACTTCAAGGGTAATGACCAGCAGAAGCGCGTTGGTGATCTGTCCGGTGGTGAAAGAGGCCGCCTGCACCTGGCACTCACCCTGAAACAAGGCGGCAATGTGTTGCTGCTGGACGAACCTTCCAACGACCTGGATATCGAAACCCTGCGCGCTCTGGAAGAAGCCCTGCTGGCTTTCCCCGGCTGTGCATTGGTGATTTCGCATGATCGCTGGTTCTTGGATCGTATTGCTACCCATATTCTGGCCTATGAGGGCGACTCCAAAGTGGTTTTCTTTGAAGGCAATTACCAGGAATATGAAGAGGATCACAAAAAAAGGGTTGGCAATGACACGCCAAAAAGGATGAAATACAAGCGTATTGATGCCTGATCATTACCACAGCGCAGAAGTCAGGCAACAAGCTGTTACCCTGGAGCACTGGAAGTTACCCCCAGTCTCCGGGGATAATCCATAGCAACTGTTATTAACCAATCAGGGATTCAAGCAGAGGATGCCGGTTTTTCGTGTCTATCAACATAGCAAGAAAAAAAGCTATCAGGCAGTTCCTGTAGGCTTCAGCCTGGGGGCTTTTCTTGCCAGTTTCCTGTGGGCTGCAGCCAACAGCCTCTGGGGCAAAGCTTTTGTGCTGTTTATGGGCTTCCTGTTGATGGGGGCCGCCGCTGTTGCCGGCGCCCAGCTCAACTCCCCCTTGCTGATGCTCTCGGCAGTGGCCGGTGTGGCACTGCTGCCACTCTGGGCGGGCACCCAGGGCCAGCAATGGTATTGCAACAAACTGGAAAGCCAGGGCTACCAACTGGTCAAGCGCATCAACACCCAGTCAGCCGAGAATGCCATCAAGTCCGTCAAACGCAGCGAAAAAATTCAGGAAGGAAACGCCCAGGCAAAAAAAGAACCCCAACAACAAGGGCCACGCTTTGGCAAGGATTTCCGGGATGTACGTGATAATGCTGCCCCCAACAGTAATCAGCCACCCCCACCTGACTTCAACGCCCGTCCTTGGAAGAAACGCTAATCATCCAAGCCCCTAAAGTCATCTTGAATTTTTAGCGGACAGCCTCCACTACACTGTATAAATTCTATTACTGGAAACAGGATGCCGCATGAGCAACTCCCCTTACATTATTGATATCACACTCGAAAACTTTCAGCAGGTCATCCTGGAAGGTTCCATGCAGCATCCGGTGCTGGTGGATTTCTGGGCGGACTGGTGTGCCCCCTGCAAACAACTGCTGCCGATTCTGACCAAACTGGCCGACGAATATCAGGGTCAATTCATCCTGGCCAAGGTCAATATTGAAGAGCAGCAGGAACTGGCTGCACAATTTCAGGTGCGCAGTGTTCCCACTGTGATGCTGGTCAGCCAGGGACAACTCGTCGACCAGTTCAACGGGGCCAAGCCGGAAAGTGAAATCCGTGCCTTCCTGGAGCCTCATCTCAGCAATCCGGTGGCTCAACTCAAAGAGCAAATCAAACAACTGGTGGGTGCTGAAGAGCTCGACCAGGCCCAAATGCTGTTGCAACAGGCCATCAGCCAACTGCCTGAAGATTATGATCTGCAGATTGAACTGGCTCGCGTCCTTCTGCAAAAAAGCCAGGCTCAGGATGCCAAGGCTGTTCTCGACAATCTGCCGGAAACTGAAAAAGGTCGCCCCGATGTTCAGGGACTTCGGGCGGGTCTTAAATTTGCGGAAAAAGCCCCTTCAGCCGATGAACTGGCTGCCCTGGGTGATAGAGACGACAGTGAAGCCCGCTACCTGAAAGCACTTGCAGCCCTGGTGCAGGCAGACTATGACAAAGCTGTCGATCTGCTGATGGCAATTATCCGGGATGACCGGAGCTATGATGACGGCAGTGCCCACAAGACGCTACTGGAAGTTTTTGCCCTTCTGGGTGAAGGCAACCCTCTGGTCATCCAAACGCGACGCAAACTCTTTACGCTGATGTACTAGGCAACACCGGCGAGTGACAAAAAACCCTCTTCGCTATAAAATGCAAAAGTTGATCCAAGTCAATTTCCATGCACTTCAAGAGGTTTTTTATGTCCGCTTCATCCGAGACGTTTCAAGACAGCGCCAGTATTCTCTGGTTTCCAGTGGGTCTGGTCGTACTTCTGGCCATGCCGCTTCTGCCAGCAGTGATTCGCCTGGTACAGGTACTGTTTTAATCAGCGTCTTAGTTGCCGGGTGACTCTGTCTCCCGGCACTTTCCGGCCAAGCAGGTCATGGCTTGGTGCTGGGTCAGGAAAACCTCACCAGTCAGGAGTTTGAGCAGATGACTGTTCTTGAGGCGATCCAGAACAGGCCCCTTGATTTCAGAAAAATGCAGGCTGATCCCCTGTTCTTGCAGCAAAAGGTTCAACTGTTCCAGCATTTCCACACCACTGGCATCAATATGATTGATACCGGACCCCATCAAGATGACGTGACGAACCCCAGAACGCTGGCTGGTTTCCAGAAGGACACGCTGCTCCACTTCCTGGGCATTGGCAAACATCAGACTTTCATCTATTCTCAGCGAAAGAACCCGAGGATCAAGCTCTACCTTATATCGCTGCACATTACGGTAATGCTCGGTTCCCGGAACCCGGCCCACCACAGCCATGTGGGGACGACTGTTTTTTGCCAACCAGGCTGCCAGTGATACCAGCACCCCCAATAGCAGGCCAATTTCCAGACCCAGAAAAAGCACACCCCCTGCTGTCGCCAACCAGGCCCAGGCATCACCACGACTATAGCGCCACAAATAAGGCAGCTGTTTCCAGTCAATCAAGGACAGGACGGCAACAATAATCACTGCCGAAAGCATGGCCTGGGGCAGGTAGTGGAGCCAGCCGGTAAAAAACAGCAAAACCAGCACCATGCCCAGCCCGGTCAACAAGCTAGCCAGAGGGGTAACGGCCCCAGCATCATAATTCACCACAGTGCGCGACAGGCCACCTGTGACCGGAAAAGCGCCACTGATTCCTGCAGCCAGATTAGCCAACCCCAGCCCCATCAATTCACGATTCGAGTTCACTTGTTGGCGACGCTTGGCTGCAAAAGTGCGGGCGATGGCAACGGATTCTGCAAAACCAATCAGGCTGATCATGATGGCCATGGGTATCAGAGTCACCAATAGATGGCTGTTGATACTGGGCAGAACCAACTCGGGAAAACCCACCGGAAGCTCACCGACAATTTTGACACCTTTCTGGTCCAAATCAGCCAAACTCACCAGGAGGGTCGCCAGAACCAGCAGGATCAACGGGGCCATACGTGCTGCCAGAGCAGCCGTTGCCCGAGAAACACCGCTGCGTGTCAACCAGTCAACCAAAAAATGCCGGGCAGTGTAGAGAAAAACCACAAAACCCAGACCCAAACTCAGGGTCATCAGATGCAGCTGGTTCCAATGTTCAAGCAAACTCCAAAGTTGCACCTGCAGGGCTCCACCCTCTACAGGAATTCCGGTAACGCCCTTCATCTGACTCAGCAAAATAAGCACAGCTGCAGCACTGACAAAAGCCGACATCACCGGGTGGCTCAAAAAATTGGCCAGAAACCCCATGCGCAGACTGCCCATCAGCAACAGGCAGCCACTGGACATCAGAGCCAGAAGAATCGCCAGGGAGAGATATTCATTACTACCGGGCAAGGCAAGCGGAGAAAGGGCGCTATAAGTCAGCAAGGAAGTAATGGCGACTGGCCCCACGGCCAGAACACCACTGCTCCCCACCAGAGCATAAGCAATGGCTGGCAGAATACTTGCGTACAGGCCTGCCTGCAGCGGCAGGCCAGCAAGCAGCGCGTAAGCAAGGCTCTGTGGAATCAACAGAAGAGTAACGATCAAGGCTGCCGTGGCATCCTGCTGCAAAAGCTGAAGACTGTAGCGACGACTTTTCAGCAGCCCCCACAGCCCCTGCCGCAGGGCAGAACCTTGCAGCTCAGGATAGGGTAACGGTTTATTGGTTGTTTTAGGCTTCATGCACCCGGATTCAGGAAGTCAGACGCTTAAAGAAGTCCGGCATGTCAAAGCCAGCTTTTTGCAGGCTGGCAACCAACTCATCACCGGATTTTTGACCTTTTTGGCTTAAAGCCCAGAGACAGCCACAGCGTGCACCGGTCCGACAAAAAGCCACCACTGGCTTGGGTGCTTGAGCATACAGCTTACCAAATTCTGCACCCTGCTCGGCAGTGACCTGACCGGAAACAACCGGTTGATGAAGCCACTGCATGCCCAGGTCTTCAGCTGTTTTTTGCAGCTCTGCAAGTGCAGGTTGATCTTCACTTTCACCATCAGGACGATTGAAAATCAGTGTCTTAACACCATCAGCTGCCAGGGTTTTAATGTCTTCAACGGTGAGCTGACCGGTAGTAAGCAGATCAGCTTCCAACTGGCGCAAAGGAGGCATTTCAGCCATGGGCAACTCCTATCAGAATTGGTTGAGGGGAAGTTTGAGATAGCTTACACCATTCCCTTCAGCAGGTGGGAACTGACCGGCTCGCATATTGACCTGTACAGAAGGCAGTATCAGACGCGGCATCCCCAGGGTGGCATCCCTTTCACTGCGCATTTTCACAAACTCATCTTCACTCTTGCCCGCTCCAACATGCACGTTATTCGCCTTTTCTTCACCCACGCTGGTTTCATAACGAAATTCTTCGCGCCCCGGAGCCTTGTAGTCATGGCACATAAAAAGGCGGGTTGCATCCGGTAAAGCAAAAATCTTCTGAATGGATTGATAAAGCTTACGGGCATCACCACCGGGAAAGTCGCAACGCGCCGTGCCAAAATCCGGCATAAAGATAGTGTCCCCGACAAAACCGGCATCGCCAATCACATAGGTCAGGCAGGCTGGAGTATGGCCGGGGGTGTGCAATACCTGAGCCTGCAGGTTACCTACATGCAAGGTCTCACCATCCTGAAACAGATGGTCGAATTGACTGCCATCGCGGGCAAATTCGGTGCCTTCATTAAACACTTGGCCAAAAACCTCCTGCACCGTTTTGATCTCGACACCAATACCCAGTTTTCCACCCAGCTCTTTTTGCAGGTAGGGAGCAGCAGACAGGTGATCCGCATGCACATGGGTTTCCAGAATCCATTCCACCGTCAAGCCCTGATCACGGACTGCAGTGATCAACTCATCGGCACTTGATGTGGAGGTCTTGCCTGATGCCGGATCAAAGTTGAGTACAGAATCAACCAGGGCACAGCTATTGCTTTGCGGGTCCTTCACCAAATAGGAATAGGTAAAGGTATATTCATCAAAAAATGCTTGTACTTGCGGTTTAAGCATATCGACTCCTCCCAGGGAAAACAGATTGGCAAGTTGAATTAGACAGTACGAATATACCGATTGTTCGACTCACCAGGCAATAAAAAAACCCTGCCGAAGCAGGGCAAAAGTCACTGGAGAGCTTCAAGCTTTTCTGTTACGCAGATAGCAGATGGGATGAAACACCAGCCAGGCGTAGATACCCACACCAATGGAGGCCCCGATCAGGTTCATCCAATCCACCCAGGTATTCACATAGGCAATAGTGGATTGCGTGTGAATAGGCAGCAGGAAAAGTGACAGCACAAAAAACAAGGGAGGCAGGTATTTGGAACCCATACCGCCTTTTTCTCCAAAACCATAGCCTTTAGTACGGGCAATGATCTGGGGAACCAGAAAAACAATGATCATCAGTGCAATCAGCCACAGCCAAGGTAGAGCTGAATACCAAAGTACGGTCATAGTGCCGGTAAAAGTCATGTTTCAGTCTCCTTAGATTTTGCCTTCAAGCATGGCGTAATAGGCGGGGCGCAGCATACGTTCTTTCATGACCCAGACCGTCCAGGACTCTTCTTTGGGATCGATAAAGGAGAAAGAAGGCAGCAACTCACCATTCCAGCCAAACTCAACCAACATGGCTTTCCCGATACTGGTAATCAAAGGGCAGGAAGTATAACCATTATGCTTCGCAGGCAAGGGTTGATCCTGCAGATAAGCCACGATGTTCTCTTCCAGCACCCTGGCCTGCATTTTCACACTGGCTGCGGTTTTGTTGCTGGGCATTCCCATCACATCACCGATACCCCAGACATTCGGGTAATCCGGGTTTTGCAGGGTTTCACGATCCACTTTCATCCAGGTGGCGAAGCTTTCACCTTCCTGGTTCACCAAGGGACTATTCAAAATGGACTCAGGAGCAGTCATGGGTGGTACAACATGGATAAAGTCATAATCCTTGACCTGATCCTGACCATTCTTCACCGAGTAAGTGGCTTTTTTGGCATCCGCATCAATCGCTTTCAGTGTCCAGTGGTCATTACGTTTCACACCTTGTTCCTCAAAGCGTTGTTTGACGAACTGGTTATAAAACTCCACCCCGAAAAGGCGGCCGGAAGGGGTCATGAATTCAACATTGAAGTTATCCCGCTGCCCGCTGTCTTCCAGTCGGGACAGGGTGGTAAAAGTCATTTTCAGGGGAGCACCGGCACACTTCAGAGCTGTTGGTGGCAGGTTGAACAAGCCCGTGCCCTGACCGGAATCGATCCAGCGACTGATTTCTTCATTGGTTTTCTCGGCTTGATCAACACCGGCATACACACTACCGACACCTTTGCCCTGGCCGATCAGGTTGGTGTCCATGCCCTCAATACGTTCATAGCGCAATTGCAGCCCAGTGGCCACAATCAAATAGTCATAATCAACCGAGTCGCCTGTTTCCAGAACAACCCGATTATTGTCAGGATCATATTCAGCCACCATGCCTTTGATCCAGTTGACACTGCGGGGCATCCATTCCTGAGTATCGCTGATGGTTTTACTTTTATCCCAGACACCGGAAGCCACCAGGGTCCAACCTGGCTGATAGTAATGACGTTCACGGGAATCAATCACGGTGATTTTAGCGCCATTCAAAGCATGAGTTAGGCGACTTGCCATGGAGGTGCCACCGGCACCGGCACCCACAATAACGACATGGGCATTGGTATTAACGGCTTTGGCTGCTGTGGCTCCCAGGGTCAAAGGACCCATCACGCCTGCACCAGCACCCAGTTTCAAGAGATTACGTCGGCTGACGCTCTCAAAAGGAAGGGAGAACTTGGACATGAACCTGCTCCTGCTTAAGGATTTTATTTATGAGCAGATTATAATTTAGAGATAATGAGACTCTTTGTCTCTACAACTTTAGTTATCAGGAAGTAACTAATAGTTATATAAAAGAATGCAGATCAACCTTTTTTGCTTACAGGCAAGAGTTTGCACAATGCCCTTTGTGCAGCCAGAAGCCCGAAGCTGCCGGTCACAAAGCTGGCCGAACCAAAGCCACTGGCACAGTCCAGCTTCATGGCCTCGCCGGGGGGAGGTTTATTGCAGGCAACCGAACCATCAGGTTGTGGATAGATCAACTGCTCCGTGGAATACACACATTCGACTTCAAAACGCCTTTTCGGGTTACGGCTAAAACCATAATCCCGACGCAGCAGATTTCTGACCTTGGCCAGCAAAGGGTCTTGAGTGGTTCTGGTTAAATCGGCAGTAGTAATCAACCGCGGATCCAGTTGACCACCGGCACCTCCGACCACCACCAATTTTTGCTTGTTCCGGCGACACCAGGCAATCAATCCCGCTTTCACCGGCACGGTATCCGTGGCATCCACAACCACATCAAACAGTTTTTTCCCTTCAGGAGCCAGACTCTCCTCCAGGTTGTTAAGAGTTACGAACTGACTGAGGGCCTGTACCTTCAGCTCAGGATTGATTTCCAGCAAACGCTCAGCCATGACTTCCACCTTGGAGCGCCCTACAGTGGAATTCAGCGCATGCAACTGGCGGTTGATATTACTGGTGCAGACATCATCCAGATCAAACAAAGTGATCTGACCCACACCCGAGCGAGCCAGGGCTTCAGCTGTCCAGCTACCCACACCGCCAATACCAATAACCGCAATTCGTCCCTGTGCCAGTTGCTGCAAGCCTTCCAGTCCATAGAGACGTGCCATGCCACCAAAACGAAACAGATAATCTGCAGATAATTGCTCTGAGCTCAAAACTCACCCTTTTATATCGAGAAGAAGTAGGCAACACTAGCGTGCAAACATCCAACCATTATACCTGCTGAATACTGATGAATCCTGCTGCCCGTGAAGAATCTCTGCCCTTACCGTTCGGCTGTGAACCGCGCTGCCCTGGCTGCCCCCATCGTCAACTGAGTGCAAAAGCCAGTGAAGGCCAAAAATTCAACTGGCTGCAAAGCAAACTGGCTCCCTGGCAGGACAAACTCTATCCGCTGCAGGCGGTTACTGAAGAAAAACGCTGGGGATACAGAGATCGTGTCACCCTGGCCTGCCGCTGGTTACCGGAACAAGGCTGGCAGCTCGGCATGCACCTGAAAACGGCTTGGCAGGATGAGATCCTTGCCATTCCTGACTGCCCCCTGCACACCCCACGCATCAACCAACTGGTACGGTTGCTTGTCGAGCACCTGCCCTCTGCCGAGGATTTCCCATTAGCCTGGCTGGTTCAGACGGGCAGCCAGATCACTCTGGTGGTTAAAACCAGAAAACATCCCGCCCTGGGTTGGCTGGAGAACCTTATCCCTGAACTGGAATACCTGGGTTATGAAGGGCTCTGGCTGCATCTCAATCCGTCCACCGGAAAAAAGGTTCTGGCCAAAAAAACCTGGCAACGGATCTGGGGCCGCCCCCGCTCACTGGATGCATTGGGACTGATCTATGGCCCCTGCGGTTTTCAGCAACTCCTGCCGGAGCTCTATCAACAAGCACTGAAGCAAGCTGAGAGTTTTCTACAACCCGATGCCAAGAGCTGTGTAGTGGACTTTTATTCGGGATCAGGAGCCAGTCTGCAACACTGGCTTAAGCATCACGCCGCCTGTATTGGAGTCGAGTCCGGTGGAGAGGCCGTGGAATCCGCTGCCAGCAATGCACCCCAAGCCTCAAGGCTACGTGGCTACTGCCGCGAACGCTTGCCCCAGGTGGAAAACTGGGTCGCTGATCAGGACCCTGATCGGCACAAAACACGCCTTGCTTATACCAACCCACCACGCATTGGCATGGAGGCAGAGGTCACCCACTGGATCAATGAAATCTACCAGCCCAAACGCCTGGCCTACCTTTCCTGTAGTGCCGGCACTCTAAAACGCGACCTGGAAGCCCTCACCCATTATCGGGTGGTCAGCATCCACCCCTATGACTTCTTTCCCCAGACCCGGCATGTGGAAACCCTGGTGCTGCTGGAGAAGTGTCAGCTCGGTTGATGAGATTGTCGGCATGGCTTCAGCGAGTCGGGCGCACCACCTCTTTAGACAAACAAGAGATATTCGATTCTGAAATATATCTATATTTTTATATTCTTTTTAGATCTAATATTGTGGCGTAAGATCCTTCTCAGATCTTGAGACAAGAGACCACTCCATGACAGGCAACAAGCATTTTTTGGTTCTTCCCGGCTGGCAAGGCTCAGGGGAAGATCACTGGCAAACACACTGGCAAAAAGCCTTGCCCAACACTTCACGCTTGCAGGTCACCAGCTGGGTAAAGCCTGATCCACAAGAGTGGCGGGAAGCCCTGGAAGCCACTCTGCAGCAGCTGGATGCCCCCGTGGTATTGATTGCTCACAGTCTGGGCTGTATCAACCTGGTCAACTGGCCTGAACAGGCCTCAGCGGAACTGCTCAAGAAAATTCAGGCAGCGTTGCTGGTCGCTCCCGCTGATGTGGAAAGGCCTGGCTGCCCCGATGCCCTGCAGCCCTTTGCACCCATCAGCCGCAAGCCACTGCCTTTTCCTGCTCTGGTGCTGGGTTCAAAAAATGATCCGGCAGCCAGTGCTCAGCGTGTTAGTGAGTTGGCAAACCTATGGCAGGTTCCTTATGAAATTCTTGGCCGAGTCGGGCATATTAATACTGCTTCCGGCCATCACCGCTGGGAAGAGGGTTTTCACTGGCTCTATGAATTGCTCAAGCAGGATGAACATCAACACCAGGCTGCCTGAGTTAGCTTGACCCGCCGAGCCACAGGTTGGAAACTGCTTCCATTCTATCCACTTTGGAGGAGCCTCTATGCAAGGTGTACTTTTGGATGCGGCCAGCCTGGGCGAAGGAGTTGACTTTACCCCACTGAAGGCGCAGCTCAGCGAGCTAAAAATTTGGCCCACCACCCAACCTGAAGAGGTCATTGCACGCATTCAGGATGCAGAAGCCATTATCGTTAACAAGGTCGTGCTGGACCGTACGGCTTTGCAAGCAGCCAAAAACCTGAAAGCCATTTGTGTTCTGGCAACCGGCCTGAACAACATTGATCTGAAAGCTGCTGAAGAACTGGGCATTCAGGTATTCAATGTTCAAGCTTATGGAACCGCCAGTGTGGCCCAGCATACACTGACTCTCTTGTTGGCTCTGGCAACCCGTTTACCTCTTTACCAGAAATCGGTTGCTGCCGGGGAGTGGCAGAATTCACCTTTTTTCTGTCTGATGCAGCATCCGGTAACCCAGTTGTCCGGTAAAAAACTTTTGTTGGTCGGTCATGGTGAACTGGGCAAGGAAGTAGAACGTCTGACTTCAGCTTTGGGCATGCAGGTTATGATTGCGGCCCGCCCCGGAAAAACAGAGGATACCCGCCAGCCCTTTGCTGAACTGCTACCCCAGGCTGATGCCGTTTCTTTCCACTGCCCGCTGACTGAGGAAACCCGTGATCTGCTGAATGCCGAAAACCTGAAAACAGCCAAGCCAGATTTGCTGGTGGTTAATGCAGCACGCGGTGGCATCGTCAATGAAGAAGAGACGCTGCAAGCTTTACGGGAAGAACGGATTGGAGGCCTTGCGGTGGATGTGTTGACCCAGGAGCCGCCAAAGGATGGCAACCCTCTATTGGATGCCTTACAGGAAAAGCTAAACCTGATCGTCACGCCCCATAGTGCCTGGATCACCCCGGAAGCCCGGCAAAAGATTCTGGAATTAACGGCAGAAAATCTAGCCAAAGCAAGAGCAGGTCGCTAGAATGCAGTATCGCTAATCTAAGGATTCAATTTGTGAAGCTGAGTCGGAACCTGAATACCTGGCTGTTATTACTCGCTCTGGCCGTTGTGGTCAGTCGGGTGCTGACGCCTTTTTCAGTTCCGGCTGTGGTCGTCCATGACAACGGTTACATTGAAGTCTGTTCCTGGCAGGGTGGCACCTCCCGGGTTCTGCTGGACAGTGAGGGCAAGCAGGTTGAATCCAAGCAGCCTTTATCCCACTGTCCGGAATGCACTTCCGCCACCGCTGTCGCCCTACCCAGCTTTCCCACACTTCCTGAATTACCACCCGTTCCTGCCCACCTTCTTAACGACTATTTATTTAAAGATCTATCCGTTTTTTCAGCTTTACCCCCGCCTTCTCGTGCTCCGCCTTCTTTCTGGGTGTTGATCGGCTAAACGGGTCTTGTAGAGTTCCCTGCTCATGTCCTCTGCTCGCCACTTAGCCTGATACCACACCGGCCTGCTGCCATTTTTTCAGCCAGAGGGTGCTTCCCATAAAGCTCATGTCAAACCTCTGTCTGCTTGAAGGCTGCAGGCTTTTATTTGCGATACTTTAAATAATTCCCTCCTGCTTTGCCGGAGGTGTATACCTGTTTGCATCTGAAGGAAACCCATGAAAATCATCCAATTCCGCCCCAGTCCTTTGAGCCTTGCGCTGACCTCACTTTTTATTGCTGCTCCCGCATCATCTTTTGCTGAGCAGCTCCCGCCCCTGACCGTAACCGGCCAACCTCTGGGAGTTTCCACAACTCAGGAAGCCTGGCCTGCTGACACTTCCAGCCCCTCTGCTGATGCCGGTGACTGGCTGAGCCAGCAAGCCGGCATTGATGGCAACCGTATGGGTGGCCATGGTCTCGATCCAGTCATTCGTGGTTTGGGACAGAATCGTTTGAATGTTCTACTGGATGGTGCCTATGTTTTTGGTGGCTGCCCCAATCGCATGGATCCACCCACTGCCTATGCACCCATCCACTCCTATGATCGTGTTCTTATCAGCAAGGGGGTCACCACCCTGCGTCATGGCCCGGGAGGCAGTGGCGGAACGGTAACTTTTGAGCGCGAAAAGCCTGAATTCCTCCCGACTGATCCAGCCGTTCGTGGACAGGTGGGAGGCAGCTATGCCAGCAACGGCGATACGCTTAAAGCCTGGGCAAACCTGACCACCGGAGGTCAGCAGGGTTATCTACGTGCTTTTGGTGAATACAGCGAAGCAGACAACTATGAAGATGGCGCTGGACGTGAAATCTGGAGCGGTTATGAAACCACGCAGGGTGGTCTGATTCTGGGCTGGACTCCCAATCAACAAACCTGGCTGGAAGCCACCTATGAAGCCACCCGTGAACGGGATGTGAAATTCGCCGGGGCAAAAATGGATTCGCCGGAAAGTGACAACCAAACACTGGGTCTGCGTGGCGAATACGACTGGTCACCCCTGCTTACTTTCTCCGGCAACCTGCATTACAGCCAGATTGAGCACTTGATGGATAACTACAGCCTGCGCCCGGATACCACGATGAAAATGCGGGTTCCCACTACTTCGGACACCCTCACTGGCCGACTGATGGCGGAATACCAACTCGGCCCCAACCAGATCACCGGTGGCTTGAATCTGATCCAGAATGAGAGAGATGCTACGGCTTATAATGGCATGGGCTCAGAAACTTTTTTTATGTGGCCACAAGTCTCCCAAAGTTCGCTCGGTGCTTTCGCCGAAGTCGAACACCTGATTGGTGTTGATCAGCGTGCTTTTGCCGGGATTCGGGCTGATTATACCGATTCGTCAACGGATCGGGCTGATCAGAAGCCAGCAATGCCAGCCAATCAACCCGCAACTATTTATAAAAATGCCTACGGCATCACAGGAGACCTGGAGCGTAATGAATGGTTAACGGGTGCCTTCGTACGCTTTGAAAAAGACCTGGGGACTTGGCAGCGGGCTTTTGTCAGTGCCAGTCGCAGCCAGCGAGTTGGCGATGCCACCGAGATGTACATGGCTCGGCCCAACTGGATTGGCAACCCTGACCTGAATCCTGAAACCAGCCATCAACTGGATATTGGTCTAATCGGCAAAAGCCCCCAGCTTGATTATTCAGCCGTGGCCTTCAGCAACTGGGTCAGTGATTACATCTATCGTGATCAAGGCACTATTGGCACTTATTCCAATGCAGACCACTACCGCAATATCAGTGCAGCGCTTTACGGTATCGAACTGGAAACCACTCTGCGCTATGCAAACAATTGGGAAACCCGTGGTCAACTGAATGCCATGCGTGGAGACAACCGGACGGATGGCGGCACTCTGGCCCAAATTTCTCCTTACAACGGTCAGATATCCCAGCACTGGATCAGTGAAAGCCTGGAAGGACTGGTTCGGGTGCGCTTTGCTGCTGAGCAGGATCGCCTCAATACGCCTGCACAGGAAAAAGCCACCGATGCCTATGCCGTTCTGGATCTGCAACTTGACTGGAAACCAATACAGGATCTGAAGCTGGCAACCGGCATCGACAACCTTTTGGATGAAGAGTATGCCAACTTCATCAACCGTAATGCTGCAGGCAGTGACCCACTGAATTTTGGTGGCACTGCCTACACAGAAACGCTGACCGAGCCAGGCCGCAGTATCTGGATCAGTGCCCGCTACCAGTTCTAAACGGCAAGCACTTTGCCCGGCCTGAGCGCCGGGCTTTTCAACCATCTTTTCCCAGTTTGATCACCCTGAGTCGAAGAGCATTGCTAATGACGCTGACCGAAGAAAGCGACATGGCTGCTGCTGCGAAGATCGGGGAGAGCAGGATGCCGAAAAACGGATAGAGAACCCCTGCTGCAATGGGCACCCCGGCCGAGTTGTAAACAAAGGCAAAAAACAGGTTCTGGCGGATATTGCGCATGGTGGCCAAAGAGAGCTGCCGGGCTTCTACAATACCCATCAGGTCACCCCGCAAGAGGGTGATGCCAGCACTTTCAATCGCCACATCGGTTCCGCTGCCCATGGCAATGCCCACATCGGCTGTGGCCAGCGCAGGCGCATCATTAATACCATCACCCGCCATGGCAACGACCCGGCCTTCATCCTTCAGGCGTTGCACAACCCTGCCCTTGTCTTCCGGCAGAATTTCCGCTTCCACCTCATCAATATGCAACTTGCGGGCCACGGCTTCGGCTGAAGTGCGGTTATCACCGGTCAGCATAACCACTCGGAGACCCTCTTTCTGCAGAGCAGAAATGGCAGCTTCTGTGGTCTCCTTGATGGGATCAGCAATAGCCAGCAAACCGCAGATCTTGCCATCCACTGCTGCGAAAATCACCGTGGCTCCATCTTCGCGAAGCTGGTCGGCTTCCTCTTCAAAATCAGAGGTCTTCACCTTTTCCGACTCCATCAGCATCCGGTTACCCAGTAACACCTGCTGGCCATCAATTTTACCGGTGACCCCTTTACCGCTGGGAGAATCAAAGTCTTCAGCGTCCGGCAGTTTCAACTCCATGTCTTTGGCCTTATCCAGAATGGCCTGAGCCAAGGGGTGTTCACTGCCTTTTTCCAGGCCAGCGGCAAAGTGCATCAGGTCTTTCTCGCTGAATCCCTCGGCAGGAACCAGCTTGGTCACCTGAGGTTTGCCTTCGGTCAAGGTGCCGGTTTTATCCACGACCAGAGTATCCACTTTTTCCATGCGCTCCAGGGCTTCTGCATCACGGATCAGTACACCGCTTTGTGCGCCACGCCCGACACCGACCATGATCGACATGGGAGTGGCCAGACCCAACGCACAAGGACAGGCGATGATTAACACACTGACTGCAGCGATCAGAGCAAAAGCCATGGGTGGGTTAGGGCCAACAAGAGACCAGACAATAAAGGTAATAACAGAGACCAGTATCACGGTCGGCACAAAGTAACTGGCCACCTTGTCTGCCAGCCCTTGAATGGGGGCACGACTGCGCTGGGCACTGGCCACCATCTGCACGATCTGTGAGAGCATGGTGTCCCGGCCCACTTTGTCGGCCCGCATGATAAAGCTGCCCTGCTGGTTGATACTGCCACCAATGACCGAATCACCGGTTTTTTTACCCACCGCCAAAGGCTCACCCGTTACCATGGATTCATCAATATTGGAGCTGCCTTCCAGCACCTCGCCATCCAAAGGCACCTTGTCGCCCGGACGCACCCGAAGACGATCACCCACTTCGACCTCATCCAGAGCAACATCAGACTCATTTCCTTCGTCATCAACCTTACGGGCTGTCGCAGGAGCCAGGTCCATAAGCGCCTTGATCGCCCCGGAGGTTTTTTCTCTGGCCCGCAATTCCAACACCTGCCCCAGCAATACCAGCACGACGATGACCGCAGCGGCCTCAAAATACACTGCAACCGAGCCATCTTCCTGCCGAAAGGCATCAGGGAAGATGTGGGGTGCAAGAGTCGCCACCAGGCTGTAGATCAGAGCCACACCTGTGCCGATGGCGATCAGCGTGAACATGTTGAGATTGCGATTAACGACCGACTTCCAGCCACGCACAAAAAACGGCCAACCGCACCAGGCCACCACGGGCGTTGCCAGCAACAGTTGAATCCAGTTGGAGGTCTGGGGGGCCAGGAGGCGATCAATATTGAAAAGATGCCCGCCCATTTCCAGAATAAATACCGGCAGCGCCAGCACCAGGCCAACCCAGAAACGCAAAGTCATATCCTTGAGTTCTGCAGAAGGCCCTTCACTTAGGTCAACCTCCTCCGGCTCCAGAGCCATGCCGCAGATAGGGCAGTCTCCAGGCTTCTCCTGGCGAATTTCCGGGTGCATGGGGCAGGTATAAATAGCTCCAGGTGGAACCGTCTTTTCCTGCTGTTGTGAGTCATCAAGGTAGTATTCAGGATCTTTTTCAAATTTGGACTGACAGCCTGATGAGCAGAAATACCAGGTTTTACCCTGATGTTGGCTGCGGTGCTCTGCCTCATGGGGGTTCACCGACATGCCACAAACCGGATCCTTGACGCTGTGCTCACCAGAATTCTCATGTTTATGATGGTGATGGTTGTGTTCATGATGATGCTGATGTTCGGTCATAAAGGCCACCGTTTTTCTTTGCAGCTTCTTTGCAGATTGGCCGCATCTACGGCCAAGCTGCTGCTCGCTAACTCAGAGTTTACTGGTTGTATTTTGACCAGACCTCAAGCTGCTGTTTTTCCAGATCAAAGCTGACTACTTCGTAAGGGTCCAGCCGTCCGGTTTCCATGCCCGGTGAGCCATGCGGCATACGTGGCACAGCCAAACCAGTGATTTTTGGACGTTCACTGAGCAGTCGTTTGATGTCGTTGGCTGGTACATGGCCTTCAATCACATAGCCATCAATCACCGCAGTATGACAGGAAGCCAATTGATAAGGCAAGCCCAGTTCCTGTTTTTTACTGTTCACGTCATTCAGATTATGCGTTTCAACTTCAAAGCCTGCATTTTCGATATGTGTGACCCAATCCTTACAGCAACCGCAGCTGGCACTCTTGTAAACCTGCATCACAGAGTCAGCCCAAACGGGACTGGCCAGTAACAAGGAAGCAACCAGGCTGATCCAAAAACTTTTCTTGAACATAAATTTCATCCTTATGATTATTTGGTGAAAAGATATTTCAGCAAAGCCGCTATTCCCAGCACCACCAGCAACAGCAAGCCCCAGCCCAGCAAGCCCATGGGCATGCCACCCATCATGTGAATACCTTCATTAAAGTGCATTTTTGTCTCCTCAACCTGTTATTTGCAGGCACAGAAAAACCTGTAGCCTGTTTTGGAAATGACTTACAAAAAGAAATGCTCAGGCAGAGAGTTTCGGGGGGCGTTCAATACGTAGAGAAAAAGGCTGGTGGGGATTAAGCCTGGACAAGAAATGACGATCCGCCAGAAAGAAAGCTTCCGTTGAAGTCATTTGTGGAATCAATGAGACATAATGGCATTGCGCACACTGCTCACCCTCACAGTTCATTTCTTGCATGTCCATTACTTGCAGGTGCTCAGACTCGCAAGCTTGCTGGCAGGGTTCTTCAACAAACAGGTGCTCTTTTTCCCAGGAGACTGGCTGACCAGCAGCCAGTACCTGACCTGAAAACAGAGATAGCAGAAAGACAACCAGCAAAAACCGGTGGAAATAACTGTTCTTCTGTTGGCGAGCAAGGTTCATGTCAATTAGGAGCCTCTACCAGGGCAAAAGTTCACCGTTAGAATGCCAGAAGCTGCCTGTATTCTCCAGATTAAGTTCTGCAATCCGGGCTGCCAGGCCCTGTGCTGCCTCTTCAGGGCTGATGAGACCACCAAAATTCACCATGCGGGTTTTCACAAATCCGGGATGCAAAAGTGCGACTGCAATGCCCTGGGGCTTCAAATCCACAGACAGGGATTTGCCAAAGGCATTCAAAGCAGCCTTGGAGGCCCGATAACCATAGCGGCCACCCGAATCATTATCCGCAATGGAGCCCATGCGGCTGGTGATTAAAGCGACCTTGCTGCCTTCCTTCAGATTGGGCAGAAGTGCCTCCGTGACTTTTAAAGGTGCATAGGCATTGATTTCCATCTGTTGGCGAATGGAGTCCAGATCCAACTCCCCCAGTTTTTCATCAGCCAGCAGCCCGGCATTGTTGATCAAGAGATCAATTTCTTTACCGTTAAGGCTGGTGATGAGCTCGGCAATGCCTTCCTGCTGGGTGACATCCACTCCTGCAATAATGTCTGCAGCCACCGCTTTTAATTCATCCGAAGCCTGACGGCACACACCCACCACCGCATAACCTTCGCGGGCATAATGGCGCGCCAGCTCCAGACCAATACCCCGATTGGCACCGGTAATTACCGCCGTTAAGGACATAAAAACCTCCTGAACAATTTCAACTCGAGTAGACACCGGCCCACACCAGGCCCGCTGCCAAAGTCAGAGGATAAAGATGACAGAGAGCCACATTCAACCCCATAAAAGGAACCAGCTCCTGCAGGTTATTGGCTTTTGTCAAAACCCCGCGCATTAGAATAAATCCGGGTATCAGGGTCACCAAGCCCAGTAGAGTTTCGGGGGGCAGCCAGGCCTGCCAGACAGCAACCAGCAAAACCAGATAGCTAACGGCCAGAAAACCTATAAAAATCCAGGCACTGGCTCTGCGTCCCAGAACAATCGGGTAGTGCCTGCGCCCCACTTGCTTATCGGCTTCCACATCCGGAAACTGGTTAAGTAGTAAAAGATTACTGACCAGCAGGCTGACAATCACAGCCAACACCCAGGCAGCAGCTGACAGCTGATCCGTGAACACCCAGAGAGCGCCCAGCGTCATCAACATACCAAAACCAATACCTGGAGCCAGCAAACAAAAGAAAGGAGAGCGGTTAATATATTGGGTGTAGGCATAAATCATCACGACTCCGGGCACCCCGATCCATAGTAGTTCCCAGCCCTGCTGCACAGTGATCCATAAACCCAGAACCACCACCAGCAACAGGGTTGCCAGAGCCACAACCAAGGCCTGACCGGCCTGATCCGGATATTTCAGCAGGGTACCGCTGCCACCACTGAAAGGTGTTCTTTCAGTCAGATAGTCCAGCCCGGAACGAAAATCAAAATACTCATTGAAAGCATTGACACTGATATGAGCAGCCAAAGCCACCAGTATCACTCGAAGTACAGAAAGCCAGTTCAGGGTTCCACTTGCATACCAGCCCCAGGCAGCAGCCAGAACCATACAAGCCAGGGTCAAAGTCAGAAAGTTGGGGCGAGCCACGCCAACCAGTAATTTCAGCACTGCAAAATTCCTTTGAATAAAAGGCAATATTAACATGCTGTCTGATGAAAAAACGCTTACTCCAGTATCCAGTGCTTCAAGCCGGTTTCCTGCAAAAATGCCCGTGCCCTGGAACCTTGAAGGAGAGCCAGGCTGGCTACCAGGCCACTTTGCACACAACTGGGAGCAGCAACCGTCACTGATCGGGGGGCACCTTCCAGAGGCCAGCCGGTTCGAGGATCAAGCAGGTGACTGTAGCGCTTGCCCTTGTGGATCAGATAGCGCCGACTGTCCCCGGACGTTGCCAGTCCCCCACAGCTGATTTCCAGTACCCCGGAGGTCTGGTCGTCTTCCGCAGGCGATTCGATCCCCACCCGCCAGGGCTTTCCCTTATCTGCTGGGCCACTGCAAGCCAAATCACCACCCAGATTAACCAATAGCCCTGGCTGTGAAGAAAAGGGCAATTGATCGGCTTCCAATTGTTGCATCATCAAACCCAGTGCACGATCAGCAGCATACTCCTTGCCCAAGCCGCCAAAATCCAACTCCATGCCGGTTGGCAAAGTCAGCCAGCCTCCCCCCACTTCACCTTCAGTCGTGGGCGCATCACTCTGCCAGTGGAGTTTGTCCCAGCCCACTTGTGACAAGAGAGCCTTTACAGCTTCCGGTGAAGGTAAGCGGTCACTGCCATCAAAGGTCCAGACCTGACGAAGCACCCCGGAGGTAATATCAAACAGGCCTTCCGACAACTGCCAGGCCTGGTCGGCAAAATTAAGCAAACGCGCTGTTTCTGCGTCAACTCTTTGAGGCTGATCTGGGTGACGGTGCAGCTGAGCGAACAGATTATCCTGCCGGTAGCGGCTATAGGTTTCTTCTATTCGCCATACCTCTTTAGCTGCCAGGTGAGCCAATTGTTCAGCCTGTTTTTTTCTTTCCTGCGGCAAAGCCATCAAAAGCTCACAGGGGCTGGCCATGGCAGAAAACTCAGCCAAAAAAAAGCATCCCTGCCAACTCACCTTCACTTGCCTTGTCTGCATTAAAACTTGTACCCCAGTATCCACATGACAGCGGTGGTATCCGGTATATCGTCACCACTGGCTGGTGTAGTGGCAGAGCTGAAATCACCTGTAGTCTGTTGATACAAAGACAGGCGGGTATAGGCCTCCTGGGTGGCACTCACCTGATAGCCGTAACGTATTCCCAGGGTCCAGGCATCAAAATCACCCAGGCGGTAATCAGCGGTCACCTCATCCAGCCCCGCGTTGACCTGGGATTCCAGAGCATAGGGCTGATAAAAGTCCACAGCAGACTGGGTATACCAGCGTACCTGGGGTTCCAGATAATGACGCCCCAGATCCCAGCGGTATTTAAATTCCAGCGTGTGTGAATTCAGGCCCCAGTCATCAAACTGGTAACGATAGCTTAAATCCGCCACATCACCACTACCCAGCTGGTATTTCACCTGTCCGAACAGTGCCTGCTTGATGCGTGAATCAGGACGTGACTCATAACGGTATTCCTGGGTCGTGCCACCCGGCTGATCAAGAACACTGACCAGTTTGTAAGGATCCGTCAGGTAGCCATCAGCCAAATTCAGGCTGTAGTTAAACTGCATCAGAGTACGCCGGTTAATCACCTGGGTGACACCCAGTAGTAGATCAGTCACCTGCTTATTATCCTCACTGCCCGAACGGCTGGCAGCAAAATCACTGCTAAAACCCGTACTTCCTTTTACGGCCATGGGGCTTAACCCAACCGGCAAACCACCCTCAGGACTGATGGTATCCAGAGAAGCGCCGCCCGCCAGGGTCAAGGTCGTATTCTTTTGGTTCAGGTAACGTGACAGGCTGGCATTGGTGCCCATCGATAAATAGTCATGTTCACTGGAAAAGTGCCCGCCAACAGAGTAAAGCCAGTCCCGGCTAAGAGGAGCACTCCAATCCGCTGATGCCGCTACCCGTGTATCCCGAAAAGTGTCATCCAGAGGCAGTTCACCTGCAGGCGTGGTATAGCTGCCATTTCCGGAGGGTCGGGTAAAGGTTTGCGGCTGATCGCTGGGCAAAGCACCATTGGGCGAAGCACCGGTCAGCGTGTCCAATACCAGCTTGAGGTTCAGCTTGGTTTCACTGTCAAAATTACGTGTGGCACTGATCACCGGCTCTGCAGCCTGGACTCGACTATCACTTTCGGAATAAATCAGAGCTGCTGCGTCCACATCCCACTTTTCCAATTCCCCGGCCTGAACCTGATTAGGTAAACCCTGCAGAAGAGCACAACCGATCGCGGCCAGTGTACTGCCCAGGGGAGCTTTGCTTTTATCCAGTTTCTTTGTCATTTCATGACTCCTCATCTGACCCTAGTTGCATCCACAACCGCCGCCACCAAAGCTGCGACCGCCACTACTGCCTTCTTTACTGAAATAAATATGATCATCCAGCCCCATTTCCACCGGCTCAGCAATTAACTGCATTTTCTGCTGTGCCAGAAAATCTCTTTCCCAGGGCTTGACGCCCCAGGATGAGCAGCCACTGATCACCAGAATCAACACGAGAAGAATTAACCACTTATAAGCTTTCATCCGTTCACCCTCCATTTTCCTATTCAGTTCCGGGTTTTTCGGCCAGCAATTTCTGGATACTGGCTTCGTAGTCTTCTACCCGGCTGGCATGAAATCCGGTGTGGCTGGCCCTGAGACGACCCTGAGCATCCAACAGGTAACTGGAAGGCATACCAATCAGACCGTAGGCTTCCGGCAAAAGAGCCTGGCTGTCATGAACCAGTGTGAAATTGGCAGGGACTTGCTGCAAAAACTGCTGGGCATCTTCCTTGTTCTGATCCAGATTGACGCCAACAACCCGCAATCCCTGGTCAGCATATTTGTCTTGCATAAGATTCATCCAGGGGAAGGATTCCCGACAGGGCCCGCACCAGGAAGCCCAGAAATCCACCAGAACGACCTGCCCTTCCAGATCGCTCAAGGCCAGTTGACCAGTGTCTTTTAGTAAAGGCAAAGCGGTGTTCAGCAGGGGGGCTGGGCGTGCCTGGCTGGGAGCGGTCAACTCTGCTGCCTCAACAGGCTGGGAAGAATCCACGGCGGTCACACCAATCATCAGGGCTGCAGCAACAAACCAGCGTCCCAGACGCTGCTTTCCATTCATCATCATGCTCACTCTCCTCAACAGGTATTAGGTCATGGCGACATCCTCTCAGGAACAACTTAAGGCTTTCTTAAGCAGTCCTTAAGCTGGCCTTAATGCTGAGCAGGCAAGCTGTAGCCATCATTGCAATTGCAAAGGAGACCGCTGTATGAATCTGAAAACCCCGTTGGTTATCTTGCTACTCTTGTTGTTCATAACTCCTCTTCAGGCTCAGGAGCCTGAATTCCTGCCCGTAGATCAGGCCTTTCAGCCAAGTGCCGAGGTTTTGAACGAAAACCCCAGGCAAGTGGAAATCTCCTGGGAGATTGCCGAAGGTTATTATCTTTACCAGTCGCGCATCAGTATCCAGACGGCCGATCAACCCCTGGAGCCTGAATTCATTAGTACGGCCAAACCCAAGGATGATCCCAACTTTGGTCTTGTTCAGGTTTTTCATGATGAACTGCAGTTGAGAGTGACTCCCGGCTTGCCAGCCCAGGAGGATTTAAAAGTCTCTGTGACCTATCAGGGGTGTGCAGAAATGGGACTCTGCTACCCACCCCAGACACGTCATTTTACCGTGAACTGGCCCGGCAACCCGGATCAATCCACGACTCCTTCCACACCTTCAAAGGCCTCTACAGAAACAGCAGGGGGGCTGGCTGATTACCTGGCTTCAAGCAGTAGCCTATTGATTATTGGTACCTTTTTTCTGCTGGGTCTGGGCCTGACCTTTACCCCTTGTGTTCTCCCCATGCTGCCCATTCTGGCGGGTGCCATTGCTGGACAGGGTCAGGATCTCAGCGTGCGCAAGGGGCTGACCCTGTCTTTGGCCTATGTACTGGGTATGGCTACCACCTATACGGCAGCCGGAGTCCTGGTCGGCTACTTTGGTGCCAGCATGAATCTTCAAGCCGCCATGCAAAATCCTCTTGCGCTGAGTATTTTTGCCGGGGTTTTTGTTATTTTATCCTTGTCCATGTTCGGTTTTTACGAACTCCAGCTGCCTGCTTTTCTGCGTGACCGCCTTAACCGCCTGGGGCAGCAACCAGGACAGGCCAGCGAAGCTTCAGGCCCTGGGCGCTATCTGGGGCTTGCCCTACTGGGGCTTATTTCTGCCCTGGTTGTCTCTCCCTGTGTGTCAGCTCCCCTGGCTGGTGCCTTGATTTACATCAGCACTACAGGTGATGCTTTCCTGGGTGGCACAGCTCTTTTTGCCTTGAGCCTGGGTATGGGGGTTCCTTTGCTGTTGGTGGGTGCCGGTGGTGGACGCTTATTGCCTCGTGCAGGCAACTGGATGCTGGCCGTAAAAAGCTTTTTTGGCGTGCTTCTACTGGCTTTGGCGATCAGCCTTCTGGATCGCTTTCTTCCGGGCCAGCTGACCCTGATACTTTGGGGCCTTTTGGGGGTGATTTATGCCAGTCATCTTGGAAGTGGCAAAGAGCTGCAAACCGGTTGGCAAAAAACTCAACGAGGACTGGCTATTGCACTGGGCGTTTATGCTCTGGCCTTGTTGCTGGGTGGCCTGGCAGGTCAGGAAGATCCTTTGCAACCCTTGGCTGGCGGATTGATTTCAACCAAAGCCTCCTCTTCAGTTGCAGAAAAAAATCTGTTTACCCGCCTGGACAGCCCCGATGCTCTGCATTCACAACTGGCTGCAGCTGCTTCACAAGACCTTCCCGTGGTTTTGGATTTCTATGCCGACTGGTGCGCCAGCTGTCAGGTCATGGAAAAAGAAGTGTTTCGTCATCTGAACCCGGAAGATTATGCAGGACAGATCCTCTTTTTACAGGCAGATGTAACCCGTAATACCGCTGAACATAGCGCCTTGATGCAGGAGTACGGAATTTTTGGGCCACCGGCCCTCTTGTATTTCCAGGCTTCAGGTGAGGAAATAACCTCTTTACGGGATGTGGGTGAGCTAGGCCTTGAGGAATTTCGCAAGCGCTTGCAGACTCTCAGGAACCTCTAGTTGCAATACCTGATCGGAAAACTGCCATGCGCTTACTGCTGATTGAAGATGATACCTCCCTGGCCCAGGGAGTACGCACTGCCCTGAAACCGGAAGGCTATACCGTGGACTGGCTGGCAGATGGCCGCCAGGCACTCTTCGGGCTGGAAAATGAAGTGTTTGATCTGGTGCTGCTGGATCTGGGGCTGCCGGGAATGGATGGCCTGTCACTCTTGAAAAAAATCCGCAGCCAGGGAAAACATGTGCCCGTACTCATCCTGACGGCCCGGGATGCTGTTGATGACCGTATTGCCGGCTTGGATGCAGGAGCAGATGACTATCTGATCAAGCCTTTTGATATCACCGAACTAAAAGCCAGAGTCAGAGCCTTGCTGCGTCGCAGTGGAGGACGTTCACAAACCTCTATTCAAATCGGCCCCGTGGAAATCAACCCACAAAGCCAGCAGGTTTTTCTGAACCAAGCAGCAATCAACCTGACCCGACGCGAATTTGCCCTACTGCATGAGTTAGCCAACCATCCGGGGCATGTTTTCACACGGGATCACCTGCAACAACTGCTTTACGGTTGGGATGATGATGTCGAAAGCAATGCTTTGGAAGTGCATGTTCACCACCTGCGTAAAAAGCTTTTTTCCCAGCTGATTCGCACTGTTCGAGGTGTTGGCTACCTACTCGACAAGGATGCCCGTCCATGAGGGCAGCTTCTATTCGAACACGCACCCTGGGTTGGGTGCTGCTGTTGTTTATCAGCGTCAGCGGCATTCTTGCCTGGAGCAGTTTTCATGATGCCTCCCATGAGGTCGAAGAACTCTATGATGCTCATCTGGCCCAACAGGCCCGCCTGATCAACAGTCTTCTGGTAGGGATGGATGCCACCAGCCTGAGCCAGGTGGCTAAATTACGCCTGTTGAACACCATGGAACAGAACACCCTGCAAACCTCGGATCCAGCCAGCAGTGGACACAAATACGAAAGCAAGGTGGTCTTTCAGGTCTGGCAGGATGAGCAGCTGGTTTTGCGTTCCCGTAGTGCCCCTTCAGGCCAGCTGACCCGCAAGCTTCAGGGCTATGTCAATGAACGGGTGGATCAGCATATCTGGCGGGTTTTTGTACTCAATCAGCCTTCCAATGCTTATCGCATCCTGATGGCAGAACGAGATGATGTTCGAGGTGAACTGGTCAGCAAGATCGCTTTACGCACCCTGCTGCCCGATCTTTTGGGCATCCCCCTTCTGGCCTTATTGATCTGGTGGGCGATTGGCCGAGGCCTTCAACCCCTCAATCAATTGGCAGAGTTGCTGCACAAGCGCGACCCCCGATCACTGCAACCTCTGGCACTTTCTCCACTGCCCAAAGAACTGGATACCATTCAGGAAGCCGTCAATCTGCTGATGCTTCAGCTCAAAGAGCTTCTGGCTCGTGAGCAACATTTTATTGCTGATGCGGCTCACGAATTGCGCACCCCCCTGTCAGTTCTTAGCCTGCATACCCAGAATGCTTTACAGGCTGCTAATCCCAAGGAGCAGCAGGAATCTCTTCAGGAGTTGCAGCAAGGCATTGAACGTACCACCCGTATCGTTTCCCAGTTGCTTACCTTGGCCCGCCTGGAACCGGATACCCAACAGCAAAGGGTGTGGGTCAAGCCTCTCAGAGTCACGCGGGATGTACTGGCGGAACTGGCCCCTCTGGCCTGGCAGGACAAGGTGGAATTGCAGCTTCTCAATGAAGAAGATCCCTCCTGGGAGTTGCAGCTGGAGCCGGGCAGTCTGGAAATCCTGTTGCAAAATCTGGTTACCAATGCCCTGCGCCATACACCCAAAGGCCGACGTATTGCCGTTCATTGGCAGGTCACTCAGGAGGGCAGTTTGCAGGTCGCAGTGATCGACCAAGGGTGTGGGGTCAGTGAGCAGGAGAAGCCTTTATTGCTTCAGCGTTTTTACCGCAAAGGCAGTTATACCGGCTCGGGGCTGGGGCTAGCCATCGTTGCCCGCCTTGTAGAGCGCCACCAGGGCCAGCTGACGCTGGATGACACTCCTGGCGGGGGACTTACGGTCAGGATTACCTGGCCAACGGGAGGTCACTCCCAGCGGGTCGCCTCCTGCTGAGGGTAGAAGTGAATATTACGCCCATCAACACAAAGCTGAATGACCTCTTCAGGGTGGCCCTGGGCATTCAATTCCACCAAACCGATACCCGCAGCATTCAGCAGGCGCTCACCTGAGTCAGCCTGCTCAGGTTTGCGGGGTATGATTTTCATCTGACGACGCTTGGTGAACCAGTTCAAAGGTGAACGGGGCGAATAGAGCCAGCGATTCAGACGATCAAACCAGTCCAGCAAGCGTGCGGGGAATTCATTTTTAATCCCGCTACTGGTGATTTGCCAGATATCCGGGCCACGCTGATGACCCCGCAATTCGATATCGTACATAAAGGAATAATGAACATCCCCGGAGAGAATGACAAAGCTTTGCGGAGTTCTGGGGTGGCGAAAAAGATTCATCAGCGCATAGGCTGAACCTGGATGGGCCATCCAGTTTTCAGCATCCACCATCAAGGGGTGACCCATCCAGGTAAAGAGTCTTTGCACGCCTTCAATCAACTTGACCCCAAACATGGGAGCCGGAGACACCAGAACCACGGCCTGATGCTCCAGAAGTTCATGCTGCAAATCTGTTAAAGCTTCCCAGTCCATCAGCCCGGAAGGTTTATCGGGGGAAATTTCCGAGCGCCAGCGATGAGTCCGGGTATCCAGCACCAGCAGAACTGGCTCGGTCGGCCAGTGATAATGCCAGGAAGGGAAGCGCAACAACTGATAGGCCAGTTCATCGTGATCCTTTCCACCGGGTTGACGTACAACCCGGGCAATGGCTCCCTGCAAATCATCGGGAAACTTTTCCGGTGCATTACCCCAACCCTGACAGATCCAGTAACCCAGTAAAGCATTGCCCAGAATACGCTGGGAAAAAGCCTGGCCATAGGCGGCTTCTTCCCAAGAGGCCGTCAGGTTCCAGTCATCAGTAATGTCGTGATCATCAAAAATCATGGCCACAGGCAGGTGAGCCAGAACGCGGCGTACACGGGGCAAGCCCTCTACAAAAGGTCGCAAAATGGCCTGCTCGTCTTGGTAAGTTCGGGCCTGATCCGTTGTCAGATCCTCCGGTTGTTGACCATCATCCAGGGTAGTGAGGGTTTGCCAGCCTGCCGGTGACCAGACCAGCAGATACATGGCCAGGACTTCCCCCAGAGTCATCAGGTGATTATGGGCGTGGTCGGCAGTAAATATGGGTTTATGAACGCCACCAAAAACCTGGGATAACGCCTGCTTTCCGGCGCGGCTTTTAGGCAACAGGTCTTCACGGTGGTAATAATAAGGTTTTTCCTGGTGCAATTGACGTGAAGAGCTGACCCCGGCATCCGGTAAAGCTTCCTCGGGCAGTTGCAGTTGCTCCAGAAGCTGGTGAATGGCCACCAGCAAAGGGCCGCCCACATCATCCGCATAAATCTGGTCGCCACTCAGCATCAGCAGGGAGGGCCAGTCTTGCGGTGAGGTTTCCTCAAGCAACTGGTCAGCTCGCCATAGCCCATCACCACTGTCATGGTGGGGTTTACGACAGGAACCATGCAGAAGCTTTTCCAATTGGGGTTTCAGTACGAAGCCAGGATTGTCTTTACCAGGATAAACCAGATCGGGTGCCCAATCCGGCCAGCCAAAATCATTCAAACGCAGGTCATAACCGATCCAGGTATTCTCCGGGAGAGGCTTTTCCAGTGGCAGATCAAGCAAATAAAAAAACAGCTTCTGGCCTGCACTGATTTCCCGGGTGGCCGCGCGCAAACGGTCAGCATTAATGACAATCTCGGGTTGCCCGTCAGGATACAGGGTGAGATCCAGCCCGACTTTTTGTGAAGTGGCCAGCCAGAAGGTTAATCGCCGGGACGTTAAACGCCGTAAAATGGGGCCAGCCAGCACCAGGCCTGCTGCGTCACTATTCGGTGTTTCCGGTGTTTGCATAATGATTGATCCTTAGTTGACAGCTGGCTTCAAAACCAGAGTTTCTGCCAGTAGCAGGAGATTTCAATTCCAGCTTTTCCCCCACTCCTTCTAAAATCGCCGTGACCAGAGCCAGCCCCAGGCCAGAACCAGCCACATCGGAGCAATAGCGTATAAACGGCTGGTGCAGATTTTGTAAGTTTTCAAGAGAAAGGGTTTCACAAGCATTGATGACCTGCAAGCGGCCCTCCGGATTTAGAGCCACTTCGACAGGGGAACCAGAGGGAGAGTATTTCAAAGCATTATCCAACAGATTATTCAGCAAAAGCGCCAAAGCTTCAGTATCCAGGCTGGAATACAAAGGCTGCTCAGGTAAATGCAGGTGCAATCGGCCCGGATACTGACGGGCTTTCTCCTGAACCAGAAACTCAATTCGGGGCAAAAGATCACTTGGCTTTTCAGCCAATAATCCGGCCCCTTCAGCCGTCGCCAACTCCAACAGTTTTTCCGCCAAACGGGAAAGCTGTTTAAGACTGGATTCCAGTTGCTCACAGCGGGTTTGCAGATCGGGTGTCTTGACCTGCTGATGCAGGCGTTGCACCTGGGCCAGGGCAACCGCCAGAGGGGTACGCAGTTCATGTGCAGCATTGGCCGTAAAGTTTCGCTCTGCTGTGAGTGCCCGGCTCAGGCGCTCCAGGAGATGATTAATTGTTTCACCCATGGGCTGGATTTCTCCGGGTAAAAGCTGGATATCCAGAGGTTCCAGATGACCCGGAGTACGAGCCTGCAACTGATTGCGATAGGCCTTGAGAGGTGCCAGGCCCCGCCTTACCCAAAAGCCAATGCCCAGTAAGCTGGCTGGTAAAAGCAATACCAGAGGAAGAAGCAGAGTCGCCAGGGTTTTAAACAGAAGCTGACGGCGTTCGTTAAGGGGCTCAGCGACCTGGATAGAATAACGTCCACTGACGGCTGAAGTCATGTACAAACGGTGGCTTGCTGTGCTGCTGAAACCGGGAGGGACTTCCTGAGGAAAGGTATCCGGCTGAATGGCATGAGATTGCAACAGGACAGTCCCCTGATGATCCATCACCCGGTAAGTCAGGTATTCATCATGGATATTCAAGGCAGGCAAAGACTGGCTGGAGAGGTTGCCTGTATCACGATTGAAAATCTCCAGAATGGCCAGGGGTAAAATACGCTGACCCGTTTCCTGCAAAGCACTGTCAAAAGCCTGATTGAATTGCTGATAGGCCAGAAAAGCAGCCAGCCCCACAGCCAGCAGCCAAAAACCCACGAGGCTTGCGGCCAGCCGTCTTTCCAGCAGCTTCTGCAAGCTGGGTGACCGGTGTATTTCCCGGCTCACAGGTCGGCCATCCGATAGCCCAGGCCGCGCCGGGTTTCAATAACCTCTGGCCCCAGTTTTTTACGCAAACGGCTGATATACACCTCCAGAGTATTGCTTTCCACTTCGGCTCCAAATGCATAGAGACTTTCCTCCAGGCGAGACCGGCTCAAAACCTGGCCTGGATGGCGTAAAAAGGTATCCAGCAGCGCCCACTCACGTGACGTCAGGTGCACTGACTCCCCACCACGCTTCAGGTTACGGCTGGCCTGGTCAATCAAGAGGTCACCCCACTCAAAACAGGAGCTGGCATGTCCCGAAGACCGCCGGGTAACTGCGGCAATACGAGCATGCAACTCTTCAAGATCAAAGGGTTTGACCAGGTAATCATCGGCACCGGCATTCAACCCGGCTATTCGCTCATCAATCCGGCTTCTGGCCGTGAGGATCAAGGTTGCCACTGACTGACCAGAGGCGCGCAACTCATGGAGTAAATCCAACCCAGACCCATCTGGCAGCATCAAATCCAGTAACAGCAAGTCATAAGGTGTGGTTTCAAAACACAAGCGGGCTGAGCGCAAATCCTCGACCCGATCCACGGCCTGACCTCTGGCTTCCAGATCTTCCTGAATGGCAGCGCCCAACTCCGGGCTGTCTTCCACCAATAAAATACGCATAGGATCTGTTTCAACCCCTCTAAGGATCACAAAACCGGCACTTTAACTCAGCAGCCTGACACTCAACTGAATGTCCGTTTAAGTTTAGTGTAAGCTAAACATGAAAAAATCGATTCAGCTGTTGCTTGGCCTACCAGCATAAGGACTCTTGCCATGCCCCGTTACCTGAAAGCTTTTTTGGATGAACTGCTTTTTTATTCCGGTCAGTTTGCCCTTTTTTACATTGTCATGCGTCTTTCCGACAGTGGGCTAGGGTTTCTTCTCGATTCAGGACATTTGCTATTGGTTGTAGCTCTGCTTGTCCAGTCAGCCTGGCTGGCCTTTCAGGGCCACCTTCCCCGTGTTCGTTTTCTGGGCAGCTTTCTGGTTCCGGTGATTTACAGTCTTTCAGAAATTGGTGAAGGCCTGGATTATTTTTTCAATGCCGCCCATATGGGGTTCTGGATTTACGCTCTGGTTGCTGCTCTTTTGCAATTACACATTATCTCCCTGAAAAAACAGGGGAAAAGCCAACAGCTCACCGAGTTGGTTGTGGTTGCAATGACCATCAGTATTTTTCTATTCCTGTATTTTTACTTTGATATCGCCAAGGAAAACCTGCCCGATCATGAGCTGACCCTGACAGGTATTTTTACCCATCTGCCTGCTTTCTTGCAGGACCCCACCCATCTTTACATCATCTTTGGGGGATTGGTGCTGGCCTTGATTTTGGGGCTGGGGCGGATGGAAGTCACTCGCCTTAAAGACCGACTGAATACCCTCTTTGGCGTTTATGTGGATGCCAGTATCCGTGACCGAATTGTATCCGGCCAGGCCGCCCGGTCAGAAACAGCTGAACTCTGTGTCCTCTTTGCTGATCTGCGCAATTTCACACAACTCAGTGAAAAACATGATGCCGATCAGATCATCCAGATGCTTAATCACTATTTTGAGTTCTGGGATCTTGCCGTACGCAAACAGGGCGGGGTCATCGACAAGTTCATCGGGGATGCCGTCATGGTCATTTTCGGTCTGCGCCAAAAAGAAGAGGCAGCCTGTGAAGCCGCCGTACAAACTGCACGCGAGGTGTTAAATGAATGGCCGGCTTTTCAGGATTCGCTCAGGGCTGAAGGACTGCCCGTGCCGGAAGCTTTTGGGGTTGGCTGCCATTTCGGCCGGGTGATTATTGGCAATGTCGGCAGCCGGGCCAGACGCAGTTATACAGTGATCGGTGATGACGTCAACCTGGCAGCCCGCCTGGAGTCCGCCTGCAAAGCCCAGCAACAGCAACTGATCATTTCCGACCAGGTGCACCAGCAACTGAACCCCACCAACCAGCAGTTTTTCCAGCCTCTTGGGCAACTGGAGCTAAAAGGTAAAAAACAGAGTATTAAAGCCTGGGGCCTGAACCCCTAAGCCTATCGGACTTGCGCTGGCGAAGAGCCACTATTATTTATGCCAAATAATAGGTGCAGTTTCCAGTTTCTTTTCGGGAACATCAAGACGCTCCCGGATAGTTCGATGGTTCAGCTTATTGCAATAATTACACACCTGATTCACAGCAAAAACCCAAGCGCAAAGCACTTTAGCATGTTTGTCCCGTACTCGAACCTTCAGTGTTTGAGTCGCGCTAACCGTTAAAGTTTAAAGATACCGGCTGATGTGATCAGTTGAGACGCGACCTTGTCGAGTTCATAGGCGGCTTGCTGCAGGCAATCCGTTTCTTCACTGTTCTGCGCAGAAAGCTGACATAGCTTTTGCATACGCTGGCCGGTTTCATGAGCCAATACCGTTTGTTGCCCGGATTCTTCAGCGACACCCTGAATGTTAAGTGCCGTGGCACTGACCTGGCTTTCCACCTGCTGCATCAGATGCTCTGCCTTTTGTTGAGTTTTCTGAATGGCAAGCACCTGGTCGTGCGCCTCCATTATAGCAGCTGATGTTTCCCGGTTTGCATCAGTCAGGTTAGCAATAAATCCGCTGATACTACGGGTATTCTCTTGGGTACGGGTTGCCAAAGCCCGCACCTCATCAGCTACAACTGCAAAACCCCGTCCGTGTTCTCCAGCACGGGCTGCTTCAATTGCGGCGTTCAGCGCCAACAGGTTGGTCTGCTCGGAAATACCGTTGATAATTTCCACGACATTACTGATATCAGCTGTTGTACTGTTAAAGTGTTTCAGTTTTTCCAGAGCATCATCTACCAGAGCAACCATGGATTGAATCTGCTCCTGGTTAGACAGCATTCCCTGCCGGCTTTCGGCCACCCATCTATTGCTGTCATTTAGAAGGCCGTTTGCTGATATCAGCTGTTTATGGTTGCGATCAATGATATCGCTGAGTTGTTGCATCTCATGCTGAGTACTGTGCACATCCTGATCCTGCATCTGTTGACGCGCCGAGAAGCCCTGAGCCTGTTGTTCAAGCTGCCGGCAAGCCTCAACCGTTGTCTGGCCAGCACTCTGCATTTTCTTTAGTAATTGGGACAGGCCAGCCTGCATCTGCTCAATACAGATGAACATTCCCTGCATTTCATTAATTTTTGGCTGGGTGCCGGTAAACTGACCGGATAGGTCACCGGCTGTGATAGCGTTCAGACGCTGCTGTACCTGACGCAGGGGCTGGGTAATTTGCCGGATAATCCAGCGAGCTGAAACAGCACCCAAGATTAATGCCAGAATGATACATATAAGCAGTATTTGATGATAGCGATCCTGTCTTTCCTGTGCATGCTGACTGCTACTGTTCAATGTATTCTGAACCAGTTGAGAAAAGGCTTTACGTTGCTGTTTAACAGGCAGATAACTGGACGCATAACCACTGCCGCTGCCACTCTTCCATAGCTGGTTTACCGTACCAATACTTTCTTCCTGTAATCCATTAATGCTGGGAACAAATGTCGCTTCAACAAAGTGAAGCAAAGGTTCTCGATATTGCCGATACTGAACCATGAGTGTAGGATATTCGCGGTTTTTACCATCATCAACCTGAGTAAAAAGTCTGTCAATTTGCTGCAGACTTTTATTGATATCCACATTATTTTCCAGCAGCACATGCGCTTCTTTTCTCCAGTGCTGCGGATCATCGCTCAAACGCGCCTGACCGATATGTACTCGGCTATCCATAATTTTATGATCAATAACACCCAACTGATTCGTCAGCTTGCCAAGAAAAATAACCTGCTGAAAATCAGCTACTAATTGATTGTGGTTTTGCAGTGCCATACCACCTGTCAGCAGCAGAAACACCATCAGAATGGCAACCATGCCGTAAAGCTTAAAACCCAGAGAAGAAATAGCAGACATTTTTTTGGAGGATACTTGCAGGTTTTTCATTACATCAGCCTTGGTAGGTTACCCGGATATTAAAGGTGGCTCCAAAGCTATTCAAAAAATAACACTGAAGTCACGGCGCTAATGCCAAAGTACATCGCTAACCTTAAGCAAAGCTTAATTCTGGACATGCCTTTCCTGAGCGTTTCAAGGCAGAAGTCAGAACCGTGATTCAGTTTGAAAAACCACTTTAGGCAGTTTGACATACATCCAAAAAATCTATTGGCTAATAACCTCCATAAAATCCCACAAAACTTCATTGGCAGAAATACCTGTCAGACTGACTTGCATAACATCACCGAAAGATAACTCTAATATTGAGCCCTGATAGCTAATATCAGTCGGGTTAGCAGCAAGGTCACGGTGATCTTTTAATCCCAGCCCTGCAGGATAAATGCCGGAAGAAGAGCGTGGATCGTCACTGACATACCCCAGCCATTCAATAGACATCTTCAAGATACCGTCCATCTTTCTTCAGGCTTTCAATATCCGTTTTCAGCGGTTTGAGTATGTCGTTGATCACCGCACGCACCTCAGTGGCCATGCCACTTCCACCGCAAACCAGAACCTGGGCGCCCATTTCGATCATCTGACGCACATTCGGGGCATCTTCGTTAAGTTTATCCTGAACGTAAGCACTTTCCCGGGTTCGCGAAAATGCCGTGCGCAGTCCGGTAAGCCGCTGGTCCCGAAGATAGCAGCCAAGCTCCGGCCGGTAGAGAAAGTCCGACTGAGGATCCCGACCGCCCCAATAAAGATACATGGGATGGCGCGCGTCATTTTTCCGGATAAAACCGGCGAGCGGACCAATGCCCGCCCCCGCCCCGATCAGAATAACCGGCTGGCTGCCCGGCGCAGGCCGGAATTCCGGGTTGGGCTGGATAAATCCCTGAATCCGCGCTCCTGGCTGAAGAGTATGGAGAAATCCGGAACACTTCCCTCCCGGCAGCCGGCGCACACAGATTTCAAGCAAACCATCGTCACTGGACGAGGCCAGGGAGTAATACCTGGGTTTATTGTCTTCAGGGGGGCAAATGCCAATCAAGTCACCCGCGTGAAAGTCCAGCAGCGGATCGCTTTTTTTACCGAACCTCTGCGCCAGACTTTTCTTGCCGGCACGGGGCCTGAAGCGAAGAATGCTGGTAGGCGCCTCAACTTCCACGCCAAAATCGGCCCGGTCTACCAGTTCCAGATCCAAAAGGGGCGGCGGCGCCGGATTATGGGACAACCGAAGGTTCAACCCCGTCACTTCTGCAATCCGACCGCCCCACTGACTGAACTGGTCAGGAGACTTCTGGTCCACCAACGCCGGGCTTTGCAGCCTATCCAGCCCATGGCACGCCAGAGCCACATCAACGTCTTTGGCAAACTGGCAAAATCGGGGGAACTGACGATCACCAAATCCGAGCACCGCAAATTTCAGATTGCCCGAGCAACTGAAATGCGCAAGTCTCTCCATGAACCGGTTGGCCGAGGCTGGCGCCGCACCATCACCGTACGTCGACGTCAGCACGAACAGCAGTGACGCCTTCGGGTATGCTTCCGCCAACTCATTCATGTCGGCAGAATGAACGCAGCGCCCTGCCCGGGACAGTTGTGCCTGCAAATCCCTGGCAAAACCACGAGTCGAATTGCCTTCCGAACCAATCAGGATCACCGTATCCGCATCTGCCGGGCTGACATTATCCGGAACATCACCCGACGCCCGTCTGGACCACCACACACGAATGCCGGTTATCGAAAGCACAGGCACTGTTAACGCCGCCAGCCCCAACAGCAAAGCCAGCCACCACAGACCTTCCCCGGTATGAAGACGCATTATCCACTCAACCACCTGATTGCCGGTCGATGCACTCTTGTATTCAACAAACTGACCTGTCGCCTGGTCAATAAATCCTGCGCCCTGGCGGGTACTCAGAGAAAAAACATCCCGAGGATCGCCGGGGTACGGAAACACCAGCTCCCGCAGACTGTGGAAGTCTGTACTTTTCAGTGCCTCCAGTGAGCCGACAGGCGCCGGCTCACCGCCGGACACTTCCATGGGGAACGGCGGCTCACTATCCGCGGGTTCTGGCAACAGGCCAAACCGGGTCGCCGACATGTAACTGCCGGTGAGCGCAGACAACAGCAAACCAATCAACGCAAAGCGCGCCAGTTCCGAATGAATGCGACCGTCGCCACTGCCCCTGAAACCACGGAGCAAAGGCAGCCAGCCACCGGCCCGGCGGGCCAGCATAAACGCGCCTGAAATACACATCAGCACCATCATTGCTGCCAACACACCGGCAAACAGGCGCCCTGCATCGTCCAACAGAAATGAGCGGTGCAGATCTTTCACCCAGCGGAAAAAGGCAGACGGCTCATACAGCCCGATGGTTTCACTCGTTTCGGGGTTCACCAGGTCCGCGCCGGGCTTACCTTCTCGCGTGTAATAGACAATGACAGCGCCAGACGGCGTGCGTTTGATCTGCTCGGCCCCCGGGTACTGTTTGACCACACTTTGCGCAAGCTGGGCGACACTGATCTGGCCATCAGCCGGCACCACGGCGCTGGAGCGTTCCAGCACCGGCGAAACCGCCAGAATCGTCCCCGTTATGGCCAGCACGATCAGAAATGGTGCCGCCAGTAACCCGGGGTAAAAATGAAGCTTCCGCCACATAAAAACGTCCTTCAACGCTGATTCAGAAGTTGTAAGTGAATGATTTCACGTAACCCCGGCCACTGACCGACTTGCCTGCACCGTCGGAAGTCAGCGGGACAACCACATCCGAGCGATTGTCCCGCCTGTCTTCAACCGCGGTGTCGACGTGAATCTCATAGCCGTTATCAATGAATGAATCATCGAGATTCAGGGTCATTGTCAGTGTGCGGCCACTGGTAATGCTGGCCCCCGTCAAACCGTCATACTCGGCGTGCCTCATTCGGCTGCCTCTGGCCCAGCCGCGCAGGTGCTTGTAATACTCACTGTCCCGACCGGCGATCCAAAGGGTGCCCTGATAAACCCCGTTCGAGTCCGTCAGATAAATGGCCAGATAGGCCCCGTCACCACGGTAGTTCGTCAGTTGCGTGTTAAGGGTGACCTCCCTGGCACTGGCCGCCGCTGAAAAAACCAGCGCCATGGCAAAACCGACAACTACAAAATACTTTTTCATGGCACTCTCCTTATTGAGTCCGATGACTGCCTTCTGATGTCTCACTCAACGCTGACGGAAGGACGACCTTTCACGATGCCGTTACTGGGCATGGATTGTTGGCGATTCTCGTCAGCCTGATAATTCCGACGTTCGTCATCATCCCTCTCGTCGTCATCGTCATCCTCGTCTTCCCGCTCCAGTTCCATGAGTTCAAAGGTTGAAGGCGCGAAACTGGTTTCCACCCGGCTGCCGTATTCATTCCGCCCTTCCACCTCATAACAGCCGTCGTCGACCTTAATCCGATAGACCTCCCAACCATCGGCCTCCAACTGCTGCCTCAGGTTTTCGCGAGGCTGCCAGCCGGGCGCCGAGCCCTCGCAGTCATCATCAGCATTCGCAGCGCCGGTCAGAAGAAGCATCGACAAACCCAATACAATTGATGTGTTTTTCATGATTACTCTCCTCTAAGTTAACGCCATCAGTGTATTGGGCCTTCCTGACAGCAACCTGAAAGTGGTGACTTCCTGACGACCATCGTCCCATTCACTTTTACTTACCCAATTACCGGCAACCTGATAGCTTTCATTCAAAGGCTCCTTAGCTTAAGCCTGGCGTCAGGAAGCTTTGCAACAATGGGTAGTGTTCACCTTCAAGGAGGCAGTACCCATGTATTTATCACCCTTACCTTTTCTGTTGGCCGGTTTTCTCGCTCTTCAATACCTCTTCTGGAGCTGGAGCCCTGAACTGTCCGGGCAGGCACTGCTGAGCTTTGATTCACTGTTCTTTTTCAGTGGTTACCTGGCCATCAACAGTATGTCTCTGGCGCTTTTTTTAGCCAGTCGCCCTGGATGGTTGGAACCCTGGCTGGGCGGGTTGGATCGTTTTTACCGGCTGCACCGCTGGCTGGGTATCACCGCTCTTGTGGCTGCTGTTTTTCACTGGTTACTGGAAGAGTGGGACGATTCCCTGGAAAGGCTGCTGGGTCGCTCCAGCCTGGACTCGCCGGATTTTCAGGGCTGGTTGGATAACTTTCAGGAAGCAGCGGAAGATTTAGGTGAAATCGGCTTTTATCTCCTGGTTTTTTTGGTGCTGCTCAGCCTTTTCAGGTATTTCCCTTACCGCTACTGGCGCTACCTGCATCTGACTTTCCCGGTTATTTATCTGCTTCTGGCCTGGCACAGCGTATTGCTGGCTCCCTCATCCTGGTGGCAACAACCGATGGGCTGGCTGCAGGGAGGCTTGCTCCTACTGGGCTGTCTGGCTGCTTTGCAATCTCTGACCGGACGGATTGGTAAAAGCAAAAAAGTGACGGCAACTGTGGATGAAGTCACTTCGCTGAACAACCAAATAGCCGAGGTTACCTGCACCCTGAACATGCCCCTGCATGGCTACCAGCCGGGACATTTTGCACGGGTGACCTTTGATCGCCTGGAAGGTGCCCATCCTTTTACTCTTATCCCTGACTCGGATTGTTCCAAGCGGTTTAGCTTCTGCATCAAGGCGTTGGGTGATTACACCCGCCTGCTTCCCCAAAAGCTGCAACCAGGCCAGAAGATGCAGCTGGAAGGCCCTTACGGACGTTTTTTGCCTTTGCAAGCCAAAGCCAGACGCCAGCAAATTTGGGTTGCAGCAGGTGTGGGCATCACCCCTTTTCTGGCTTGCCTGAACATCAGAAAGCCTCAGGGTTCACCACCAGTGGTTTTGCACTATGCCACCCGCAATGCCGATCAAGACCCTCTGGCGGCTAAACTGATCGAGCTGGCCACCGGACAGGAGGATTTTACCTGGCATATTCATGACAGTCACAAGGGAGAAAGACTCACCTCTGATTGCCTGGAGTTCCAGCAGAAAAAAGTGGACGTCTGGTATTGTGGCCCGGAGCAGCTGGGGCAGGCACTGCAAAAAGAACTCAGAAAAAAGAAACTTTCCCTGCACTTTCACCGGGAGCATTTTCGTTTTCGCTGAATGCTTGACTCATTCAGCTGATCGTCAGCTTGCAGGAATACACTGCATAAACACTGATCAAGCAACATCCATTATGAAAGGAGAAACACCATGACTTTTTTTAAAACTCTGCCCTGGCTTACTTTGGCACTGGCCCTTGCAGGCCCTTTGTATGCCAGTGATGATGACTGCTATGACCCCGTGGAGAGCTGGCGACCCAAAAGCGAGTTGCAGCAACAACTGCAAGATAAAGGCTGGCAGGTTGATCGTATCAAGGTGGATGACGGCTGCTATGAAGCCAAAGGAACAGATACTCAGGGTAATCGCTTTGAAGCCAAGTATTCACCCGCCTCTCTGAAAATTCGTGAGCTGGAAATCAAATTCACCCAGCAGGGTTCAGCCAGCGACTATCTCGACCCGTAACCTCGCAGGCCAGGCCCAAACGGGTCTGGCCAGACTGGCTGGCGATCACCATTTTCCAGTACACTGAACAGCTTGTCAGCCTTCCTGCGGAGCCTTGTATGCCTTTTTCCACACCTTCCCTGAACTCCAAACTGCCCCAGGTGGGAACCACCATTTTTTCCACCATGAGTCAGCTGGCTCAGGAGCATCAGGCCATCAATCTTTCCCAGGGTTTTCCTGATTTTGACGGCCCGGAAGAGCTCCTGTCCAGAGTCGACTTCTATATCCGTGAAGGGGCCAATCAGTATGCGCCCATGACTGGAGTACCGGTTTTGCGTCATGCGTTATCAGAAAAAATTCAGCGTTGTTATGACCGCAGGGTGAATCCCGATACGGAAATCACGGTCACCTCAGGGGCCACCGAAGCCCTTTTTGCTGCAATAGCCACTGTGGTTCGCCCCGGTGATGAAGTCATTGTTTTCGATCCGGCCTATGACAGCTATGAACCGGCCATCAACCTCAATGGTGGCAAGGCCATTCACCTACCTCTTTTGCCACCGGATTTTCGCATCAACTGGGATGCTGTAGCAGCAGCGATCAACCCCCGAACCCGAATGCTGATCTTCAACTCCCCCCATAACCCCACCGGCCAGGTTCTTCAACCCGAAGACATTGCTGCCTTGCAGGAACTGGTCAAGGGAACCTCGCTTTTATTACTGGCCGATGAAGTTTACGAACACATGGTGTTTGCTGGTCAGGAGCACTTGAGTTTTAACCGTTACCCTGATCTGGCCGCACGCAGCTTTATCGTTTCTTCTTTTGGCAAGACCTACCACATTACCGGCTGGAAAGTGGGTTACTGTGTCGCCCCTGCCAGCCTGAGTGGAGAATTCCGCAAGGTGCACCAGTATCTGACGTTCAGCACGGCTACCCCTTTACAGCTGGCCCTGGCTGATTACCTGCATGCCCACCCGGAAGACGATCAACAGCTACCTGCTTTTTATCAACACAAACGCGACCTCTTTAATGAGCTGATGCATGCCAGCAGTTTTATTTTCACTCCCTCGGCAGGAACCTACTTTCAGTTGATGGACTATGCGGCTCTCAGCACTCAGCCCGATACCGAGTTTGTGCAAAGATTAATCAAAAGTGCCGGGGTCGCGGCCATTCCCCTGTCGGTTTTTTATCAACAGCCTCCTGAAAACCTGCATTGGGTGCGCTTTTGTTTTGCCAAGGGGGAGGAAACCTTGCAGCGGGCTGCGACTCTTCTCAACCAACTATAAGATATAAGACAGAGCCATTTAAATTCAGGTAAGATACGCACTATAAAGGTGCGTGCATGAGGTTGGCTTTTTGCGTCAATTATTAATCAAAACCATTTTATCTCCCTGGGCTCTACTGATTCCGCTACCCTTCTGGGCTGCGGTGGTTGGCCTTATCCACCTGAATAGTCACCACCTTATCCAGGAAGCGGGTTACGAAATGGCCCGCCAACGTGGCGAAGTGGCATTTAATCTTGTTCAGGCCATGCGCCACTGGAATACCGAACATGGTGGCGTCTATGCTCCCTTAACCGAACGCACACCGGAAAACCCCTACCTGGAAATCCCTGAAAAAACGATTACCTCTCCTGAAGGTGTTGATTTAACCAAACTCAACCCGGCCTACATGACCCGTCAGTTAGGTGAAATCATGCAAGGTAGTGACCTGGAAATTAACCTGACCAGCGAACGCCTGATGAACCCCAACAATAAGCCGGATGCCTGGGAGGCCCAAACTTTGCAAAAACTGGAGCAAGGCGATATCCATGCGCAGGTGGAAACCGTGGGTGATCGCTTCAGATACATGGCCCCACTTTATATTGAAGAAGGCTGCATGAGCTGCCATGCCAAGATGGGCTATGAGGTAGGCGATCTGCGCGGTGGTTTGAGTGTTTCCTTTCCGGTCAGCTATGTGGAGCGTTTGACTAGAAGTTTGCATCGGGAAAGTCTGTTGACCCACTTTTTGGCTTTCCTGCTTCTGTCCGCTACGGGCAGTCTGGCCATTTTTGGGTTGGGACGTTTACTGCGAAGCCTGAATGCAGAGCGCAGTCAACGCGAAAGCATCATCGATGAACGCACCGCCAGCCTGAGTGAAGAGGTTACACGTCGCCGCGCCTCACAAGATATGCTGCGGTACCTGGCACACCATGATGAACTGACCGGTGCCAAAAACCGGCGTTGGATTCTGCAACAGCTGAAAGACCTGTTGGCAGCTTACAGCGGGCAGGCCGGCTCTCTGGCGGTGATGCTTCTGGACATAGACCACTTCAAGAAAATCAATGACACCTACGGTCATGATGCCGGTGATGAAGTGCTCAAGGGGTTTGTAACAACCCTGCAAAGCTGCCTGAGAGAAAGCGATCTGTTGGGTCGTTATGGGGGCGAGGAATTCCTGGTTCTGGTGCCCTCTACCAATGAACAGATAGCTATGCAGGTGGCTGAACGTTTACGTGAAGCAATAGCACAAGCGACCTATTTCAGTCAGACACAAAACCTGAATATCACGGCCAGCATTGGGATCGCACTGACTTCGATTCAACTCACTACTTCTGAGGAATTGGTTAACCGAGCGGATGCGGCCCTGTATCAAGCCAAAATGGCCGGTCGAAACCGCTCGGTTATCTGGAGAGGTTAAAACAGCTCCGGGCGAATATGAGTCAAGGGGTTGGCCTGCTGATAGGCATGAGCTGCCCTCAATACCAGGGCATCCTGATGACGCGCCCCCACCAGTTGCAGACCAATCGGCAGTCCGGCTTCAGTGAATCCACAAGGCACCGAGCAGGCTGGCTGACCGGTCATGTTGAACGGATAGGTGAAGGGCGTCCAAGTTGGCCAGCGTTTTTGCTTCCAGTCTTCCGGCACCTCCAGGCCCGTGGTAAAGGCTGGAATCGGCAAACTGGGCGTCAGCAACAGGTCATATTTCTTGTGAAACAGGTTCATGCGCTCAGTTAAAGCAGCCCGCTCATTCATGGCTCCGGTGTAATCCAGCAGAGATAGCTTTTCTGCCCAGCTCACCACTTCCATCAGGCCAGAATCCATCAGATCCCGCTGCTTTTTATCCAGGGCACGAACCGCATTGGCCGCACCGCCATAAAAGAGTACATTGAAGCTTTCCAGAGGGTCATCAAAACTCGGATCCACTTCTTCCACTTCGGCTCCCAGCAACTCCAGCACTTTAACTGCCTGGGCCACACTGGCGGCTATTTCCGGGTCAACGTCCACGTTACCAAAGCGCGGACTGTAAGCAATCCGCATTCTTTTCACCCCGCCTTCTATGGCTTCCATAAAGCTGTCCTGGGAAGGGGCCAGAGTGGTATCCCGTGCATCCGGATTGACCATGACATCCATCATCAGCGCAGTATCAGCCACAGTCCAGGTCATGGGCCCGGGATGGGCCAGGGGGGCAAAAGGTGAGGCTGGCCACATGGGAACCAGGCCCTGAGTGGGCTTGTGCCCGACCAGACCGCAAAAGCCTGCCGGAATACGAATCGAACCCCCGGCATCCGTACCCAGTGCCAGTGGGGCCATACCCAAAGGCACGGCTGCACCGGAACCACCACTCGAGCCACCCGCTGTTTTTTCCGGGTTCCAGGGGTTATTGGTGGCACCGCACAGGGGACTGTCGGTTACCCCTTTCCAGCCCAGCTCCGGCGTGGTGGTACGCCCCAGGCCGACAAAACCGGCCCGGCGCAGATTGGCCACCACCGGGGAATCCACCTCGTAAGGCTTGGGATCAGAGGTTTTCGACCCTTTCAGGTTAGGCCAGCCCGCAGTAACAAACACATCCTTGATGGCCACCGGAATACCATCCAGAGGCCCCAATTCCAGGCCACGCATCCAGCGCTCTTCACTTTGTCTGGCTTGTTGGAGCGTGGTTTCCTCATCCATAAAACACCAGGCATTGACCTGATCATCCAGGCGATGAATCTGACGAAGGTAGGCTTCCGTGGCTTCCACAGGAGACACTTCACGGGTGGCATAAAGCTCTAAAAGCTCCAGGGCGGTCAGGCCTTCAATACGGGTGCTACTGGTCATGGGTCAGGCTCCTTCTTGGGTCTTTTGCACTGATGATTGATCCAAACTAGACCTTTTTTCAGGCCGGGGTCAAGTGGCTTGAACAACCCAACAAGAAACTCTTGACCCGCCTTGAATACCCGCCTAGCCTGAAATCTGCTGGCATCAGCAATTACTGACCATCTTTGAACCGGGAGCTGCAAACTATGAGCGATATGGATACTGAAATGTATGACCGTTCCGAGGTTTCCATGTTTGGGCCCTCCATGCATGCCATTCCCATGCCGGGTATCCGCCGTATGATCAACATGGCAGCCGACAAGGAGGATGTCATTCACCTATCCATCGGCCAGCCAGACTTCCCCACTCCCGAACATATTGTGGAAGCCCATATTGATGCCTTGCGGGCCGGACAAACCGGTTACACTATGGACTCGGGTCTGCCCGAATTGCTGACTGCACTCAGGGATTATTATTCCGAACGCTACGGTGTGGATCGCCTGACTGAAGACAATTTTCTGGTGACCACCGGCGCAACCGAAGCCATGTACCTGGCTCTTTCCGCCACGGCCGCTCCCGGCCGCCAGTTCATTTGTACTGACCCGACTTTTTTGCTCTATGCTCCCCTGATTCGCATGAATGGGGGTGAGGTCAAGCTGATTCCCACCCGAGCGGAACACGGTCACCAAATCGACCCCCAGGAAGTCATTGATGCCATGGGGATGCGTACTTTTGCCATTGTATTGAATTCTCCCAGCAACCCCACCGGAACGGTTTATCCGCGGGAAACCGTGGAAGCCATCGTTGAAGAAGCCGCCTACCGGGGGATTTATGTCTTTGCGGATGAGGTTTACGACCACCTGATCCTGGATCACATGGACTTTCCCAGTGTGATCAGCTGCACCTCGGATCTGGATCACGTCATGTCCATTTCCAGTTTTTCCAAAACCTTCAGCATGGCGGGTCTGCGCATTGGCTGGATTATTTCCAGCCAGGGGGCTATTCGTAAATTACGCCGCTATCACATGTTCACTACCGCCGTTGCCAATACTCCCGCACAGTGGGCAGGGGTTGCCGCACTCAGGGGGGATCGCAGCTGTGTCGATGATATGGTGACCGAGTACCGGCGACGGCGCGACCGGGTAGTCAAGCTGGTCAACGAAGCACCTTACCTGCAAGGCTATGTGCCGGAAGGGGCCTTTTACATCTTCCCCTCCCTGCCCAAGGGCACCAACGGCAGCAAACTGGCACTGCAAATGCTGGATGAAACCGGTGTTTGCGTCATCCCCGGTGATGCCTTTGGGGAAGACTGCTCCAATTACATTCGCATCAGTTATTCCAACTCCATGGATAAAATTGAAGAAGCCTTCGAACGCATGATCCCCTGGCTGGCCAAGCAGAAGCTGGGTAAAGATTACAAGTAGGCTTTTCGCAACTGCCTGGCGGCCTCGACCAGAGCCGCCAGAGCAGGTGTCACTTCTTCCCAGCGGCGGGTTTTCAGGCCGCAATCCGGGTTTACCCAAAGGCGTTCCGCCGGTATTTTCTGTGCGGCCTTTTGCATGAGTTCAACCATCCATTCCACTTCGGGAATATTGGGGCTGTGGATATCATAAACCCCCGGCCCGATTTCGTTGGGATAAGCAAAGTCCTCAAAGGCATCCAGCAATTCCATATTGGACCGTGAGGTTTCGATGGTAATCACATCAGCATCCAGCTCGGCTATGGCTTCAATAATGTCATTGAATTCCGAATAGCACATATGGGTATGAATTTGCGTGCTATCGGCCGCAATCGCAGCTGTCAGGCGAAAAGAATCCACGGCCCAGCGCAGATAGCTTGCCCAGTCAGCTTGTCTTAAGGGCAAGCCTTCGCGAAAAGCCGGTTCGTCAATCTGAATCACCCGAATACCGGCTGCCTCCAGATCCCTGACTTCATCTCTGAGCGCCAGAGCAATCTGCTTGCAGGTGGTTTCCCTGGGTTGGTCATCGCGGACAAAAGCCCATTGCATACAAGTCAGAGGGCCAGTCAGCATTCCCTTCATGGGTTTGTCGGTCTGAGACTGGGCATAGCGACTCCACTCCACCGTCATGGCCTGAGGACGGGAAACATCGCCGTAAATTACCGGCGGTTTGACACACCGTGAACCATAACTCTGCACCCAACCAAAGCGGGTAAAGGCATAACCATCCAGTTGTTCACCAAAGTATTCCACCATGTCATTGCGTTCGGCTTCCCCATGCACCGGCACATCAATGCCCAGCTTTTCCTGCTGATTCACACAGTAAGCAATTTCCTGTTTCATCTGCTCATGGTAGCTCTCAGCATCCAGCTTGCCCTGTTTGTAATCCCGGCGTGCCTTGCGAATTTCCGGGGTCTGGGGAAAAGAGCCAATCGTTGTCGTGGGGAAAAGCGGCAACTTCAGCCATTCCTTCTGAACCAGCGCTCTTTTTGGATAAGATGAAATGCGCCGGTACATGGGTGGATCTATGGCAGCCAGGCGTTCGGCCACTTCCGGGCGATGTATAAGTGTGGAAGTCTGACGGCGGGACACTGCCTGTTGGTTTTCAGCCCAGGCCGTTTCTGCAGTCTGATCCAGACGACCCTGAACTCCACGCGCCAGCAGCGTGGTTTCATCCAGTTTCTGACGAGCAAAGGCCAGCCAGGATTTAAGCTCACCCTCCAGCTGGTTTTCCTGCTCCAGATCGTGCGGCACATGCAGCAATGAACAGGAAGGGGCCAACCACAAGCGCTCACCCAAACGCTTATAGGCATCCTCCAGAAAGCCACGACGTTGCTTCAGATCCGAACGCCAGATATTGCGCCCATCAATCACCCCGGCAGAAAGCACCTTGTAGGCAGGTAGTCGATCCAGAACCTGTTCCAATTCCTGCGGTGCTCTGACCAGATCCAGGTGCAGACCCGCAACCGGCAGATTCACTGCCAGACCCAGATTATCCTGCAAACCACCAAAATAAACCGCTAGCAACTTTTTCACCGCAGTTGACTGCAACTGGTTATAGGCCGTTTCAAAAGCCTGTTTCCATTCGGTGGGTAGGTCCAGCGCCAGAATCGGCTCATCCAGCTGAACCCATTCCACACCTTGCTCGGCCAGTTGCTGTAGCAACTGGGCATAAACCGGCAAAAGTCCAGGCAGCAACTCAAGTGCAGAAAAGTCACTTTGGGGCTTGCCCAGCCATAGATAGCTCAAGGGCCCCACCAGCGTCACCTTGATTGGATGATTCAGACTCTGGGCTTCCTTGACTTCATCCAGCAAACGCTGGGCATTGAGGGTAAAGCGTTGCTCTGGTTGAAATTCCGGCACCAGGTAGTGATAGTTGGTATCAAACCACTTAGTCATTTCACAAGCTGCTGCGGGTTCACCCGAGGGGGCACGACCCCGTGCCATGCGAAAATAGGTATCCAGATCAGCTTCTTCTGGCTGGGTATTAAAACGCGGTGGGATCACGCCCAATGCCAGGCTTAGATTCAGCACCTGATCATAGAAAGCAAAATCACCGACGCTGACAAAATCCAGACCGGCTTGCTGCTGCTCCTGCCAGTGGCGGGCGCGCAGTTCACGACCGGTTTGCTCCAGTTGCTCCTGGGTGAGATCGCCAGCCCAGTAGGCTTCGACCGCTTTTTTCAATTCGCGTTGGGCACCAATGCGGGGGTAACCCAGGGTATGAGTAGTGAGTTTCATAGTCATGCTTCCTTCCAATAGGTTTCGTGCTCTGAACTACTCTCTCGGGCACAAGGCACTGCCGCTCAGGACGCGTGAATACATCCTTGTAAGCTCTGGCCACAACTTCCTGTTGTGGACAGCCTGAGCTGGCAGCACCTTGCACCCACGGAGTGCTCAAACAAGTGGTGTCATTAGCCAATGACTTATTTCCAGGTTGCAGTATTCTTCAGGAAGCGGATAATTGAATCAAACTCAAGTTTTTCCACTTTAAAGTGAATGGATTTCAATAGGACACAGCATGATTGAATTAAGGCATTTAAAAACCCTGGCAGCTCTCAGGGGAAGTGGCAGTCTCGTGGATGCAGCCGATCGTCTGCATCTGACTCAGTCAGCTTTGTCACACCAATTAAAATCCCTGGAGCATCTGCTGGATGCTGAGCTGTTTATCCGCAAGAGCAAGCCCTTGCAATTCACTCCGGCAGGGCAACGCTTGTTGAGATTGGCGGATGACCTGCTACCCAGAGTGGAGGCCGCACAAAGGGATTTACAGCGTTTGGTTAAAGGGCAGGCAGGCCGCCTGCATCTGGCGATTGAGTGCCACAGTTGTTATCAATGGCTGATGCCCACCCTGGATGCATTTCGGCAAAGGTGGCCTGAAGTGGAGGTGGATATTCCCGGCGGCCATCACTTTGCCCCTCTGCCTGCCTTGAAACGCCAGGAGCTGGATCTGGTGATTACCGCTGATCCGCGTCCCATTGAGGGAGTCAGTTATAGCCCCCTGTTTCGCTATGAAAGTCTGCTGGCCATTCCCAAGGATCATGCCTTTGCCGAAAAGGAATTTGTGGAGCCTGCCGATCTGGCCAATGAAACCCTGATCACCTATCCGGTGGAGCGAAACCTGTTGGATATTTTCAGTCATTTTCTGGACCCTGCAGGGGTGGAGCCTGCCGGAATACGGACAGCAGAGTTGACCATTCTGATGATGCAGTTAGTGGCCAGCCATCGGGGTGTTTGTGCGCTGCCCAGTTGGGCAATGACAGAATACCTGGAAAGAAATTATGTGGCTGCCCGACGCATGGGGGCAGAGGGCACCTGGGGGACTTTGTATGCGGCTTATCGCAGTAACCAGCAGGAGTTGGCCTTTATTCAGGAGTTCATTCACCTGGCTCAGCAAACCTCGGAGCAGGTGCTGGTGGATATCAAACCAGCTATTGAATAACGCTTGTTGCCCGACCCGCTTTTCGGCAAACTAAACGATTAGACCTATCAGTCCAGCTAACTCTACCTTTGTTTAAGTCAGGGACTACTGACCATGCCTGCGAAAAAGACTCTTTCACTGCTACTTGCTCTGATTCTTCTATTATTACTGATCATCTGGATGGTCACCGGAAACATCTTGTCGAGCCGTGAAAAAGCTCCCGAACGCACCAAGCAAAAAGAGCCATCTCTTTTCCAGGTAGAAGCCCGCTGGTTAGAGGCTGAGCCTTTTGCTCCGCAACTGGTATTGCAGGGGCAATTGCACGCAGACCAGTCCGCTGTGATGACAGCAGAGACTTCTGGCCGGGTGACTCAAATTTTGGCCCGGGAAGGAGAGAAGGTGAAAAAAGGCAAGGAATTGCTGGCCTTGGCTCAGGAAAGCCGTCCGGAACAGTTGGCCAGGCTCAAAGCGGAAGAGGAGGCTCGCCAAGCGGAGTTGGATGCGGCCCGGCGTTTACGGGAGGCCAATCATCTGGCCAGAACCGAATACCTGCGCTTAAAAAGCAGTCTGTTGCAGATTCAGGCCGAACTGAAAGCTGTGCAGCTGGATCTGGCCCATACCCGCCCCCAGGCACCGTTTCAGGGGTATCTGGAAGAACTGCTCGTTGAAGTTGGCGAAGCTGTTCAACCAGGACAAAGACTGGCCAGGTTGGTGCAAACACAAACCCTGAAGGCTGAAGCTCAGGTTCCTCAACAGCGCATTCACCAAGTGAACCTGGGGCAGAAGGTTACGCTGGAAATGCTGGATGGACAGCAACTCAAGGGTGAAGTCAGTTTTATTGCCCAGCAAGCAGATCCGGCCACCCGCAGTTTTCGCCTGGAGGCCCGCCTGGATAACCCCAAAGAAAAACGCCTTGCAGGTTCCAGCGTCACTCTCCGTATTCACTTGGCCCCCACTCAGGCTCATTTTCTTTCCGCTGCTTTACTTAACCTGGATGACTCCGGGCAGCTTGGTGTCAAGCATGTCAACAGCAGCCAACAGGTTGAGTGGGAGTCAGTTGAGTTACTGAGCAACACCACATCCGGCGTTTGGGTGCGGGGGCTCCCTCCCAGAATTCAGTTGATCACTCTGGGAGGTGGTTTTGTGGAGCCGGGTGAACAAGTCCGGGTTCAATTGGTTGATGCTCGGGATGATAACTAATGTACACCCTGATACGCACTGCCATTCACCGCAGCCGTGCCACTCTCCTGACTCTGATTTTCCTGCTACTGGGTGGCTGGGCAGCCTACAATGCCATTCCCAAGGAAGCCAACCCGGATATCACCATTCCTTACGTCTATATTTCCATGACGCTGGAAGGGGTCAGCCCGGAAGATGCCGAACGCTTGCTCCTGCGACCCATGGAGCAAGAGCTGAGGGCATTGGAAGGGGTACGCAAAATGGTGGCGACCGCCTCTGAAGGTCATGCCTCCATCATGCTGGAATTTGATGCTGGCTTCGACCCTGATCTGGCCTTACAAAAAACGCGAGAGCAGGTGGATACTGGTCAAAGTCAGTTGCCCTCTGAAGCTGATGAGCCTCGTGTCCACGAAATCAACACGGCTCTTTTCCCGATTTTATCCATTGGCCTTTCCGGTCCGCTGGATGAAGCCACTCTGGTGGCCACCGGACGACGAATTCAGGAGGAGCTGGAAGGCCTGCCGGAAATTCTGGAAGTGGATATCGGCGGTGACCGTGAAGACCTGTTGGAAATTCTGGTTAGTCCCCAGGCGATGGAAAGCTATGGGCTGGATTATGCCCAGTTGTTCAATCTCGTTTCCCGCAATAACCGCCTGGTCGCTGCAGGCAGTCTGGATACCGGTTCAGGCCGCATGGCCATGAAGGTGCCAGGTGTCATTGAAGAGCTCGATGATCTGATGAAAATGCCGGTCAAGGTTGACGGCTCCACTGTGGTGACTTTTCAGGATATCGCCCGGATCCACCGCACTTTCAAAGACCCCACCGGCTTTGCCCGGATCAATGGACAACCGGCGCTGGTGCTGGAAGTCACCAAGCGCGCCGGAGCCAACATTATAGAAACGGTGGGTAAAATCAAAGGACTTCTGGATGCTGCCTTGCCCCTGCTCCCCGAAGGGGTTGAGGTTGACTTCATCATGGACCAATCCATTGAAGTCAAAAACACCCTGAATGATCTGCTGAACAATGTGCTAACGGCTGTGGTTCTGGTGTTGCTTCTGGTTATTGCCGCCATGGGCGTGCGCTCGGCACTGCTGGTTGGTGTTACTATTCCCGGTGCCTTTCTGATGGGTATTCTGCTGATCTGGTCACTGGGTTACACGCTGAACATCATCGTGCTATTTTCCCTGATCCTGGTCGCTGGCATGCTGGTGGATGGTGCCCTGGTGGTGACAGAGCTAGCCGACCGCTATCTTAACCAGGGACTGGAGCCATCAGAAGCCTGGGCAAAAGCGGCTTCACGCATGGCTTGGCCTATTATTGCTTCTACAGCCACCACTCTGTCGGTTTTTATCCCTCTCCTTTTCTGGCCGGGCATGGTCGGTGAGTTCATGAAATTCCTGCCGATTACTGTCATTCTCTGCCTGCTTTCCTCTTTGGCCATGGCTCTGGTTTTTCTGCCTTCTTTAGGCAGTGTCGCAGGTGGCAAGCGTAAAACCACCGTCAGTAGCACCCAGGAAAGTGAAGATGATCTGGTTGATTCCAAAACACAAAGCAGGCTGGGGAAAGGCTATCGCAGACTACTCGATCAGTTGTTACTGAAACCCGGTTTCACTCTACTGGGGATGCTGGCAGTGATTTTTGTGATTTATCTGGCCTATGCCAAATTCAACCACGGTATGGACTTTTTTCCTTCAGTGGAGCCTGAGTCGGCTCAGGTTCAGGTTCGTGCCCGTGGCGACTTTTCTGTTCAGGAACGCGACCAGGTCGTTCGGCAGGTTGAGCAAAGACTGCTGGGCATGCCGGAAGTCAAGGCACTGTATGCTCGCTCTTTTGCAGGACAAGCAGGTGGCGGCCCCTGGGGCGGGCCTCCCGAAGACACCATCGGCATCATCCAGTTCCAGTTCACAGACTGGCATGAGCGTCGCCCGGCCCGTGAAATTTTGACAGAAATGCGTGCAAGAACAGCTGATTTGCCTGGCATTATTCTCGAGTTTCGTGAACAGGAACAGGGTCCGGGAGCCGGAAAGCCGGTGGTATTGGAGGTCAGCGCCCAACAATATGCCTTGGCCGAAAGAGCTCTGGAGCAACTTCTGGGCAAGATGCAGGAACTGGGTGGTTTTACCGATTACCAGGATGACCGCAGCCTACCCGGCATCGAATGGCGTTTTAAAGTGGATCGCCAGGCGGCAGCCCGATTTGGTGCAGATGTCAGCACCGTTGGTAGTGCTGTGCAGCTGGTCACCAATGGCCTGATGCTGGCGACTTATCGACCTCAGGATGCCAATGATGAGGTCGATATCCGGGTGCGACTTCCGCAGCAGGCCCGCACCCTGGATCAACTGGAACGTCAAACCATTGCCACTCCCCAGGGACAGGTTCCCCTGAGTCAGTTTGTTACGCTGGAAGCAGCCCCCAAGATAGGCAGTCTGCGCCGGGTGGATGGAAAACGGACCCTGACCCTGCGTGCAGACCTGGAGGCAGGTTATCAACTGGATGAACGTCTGTCCCAGCTACGCCCCTACCTGCAGGAATTGCCGGAGGGAGTGAATGTAAAAATTGCCGGTGAAGATGCCGATATGCAGGAAACCCAGAATTTCCTGCTGAGTGCTTTTTTTGTTGCCATCTTTCTGATGTTGATTATTCTGGTCATGCAGTTCAACAGCCTCTATCAGACCGCACTGGTGCTTTCTGCAATCCTTTTTTCCACAGCGGGCGTCCTGCTGGGGTTGTTGCTGGCCGGCCAGGCTTTCGGTGTGGTGATGGTCGGCATGGGAATCATTGCTCTGGCAGGTATTGTGGTCAACAACAACATCGTCCTGATAGATACCTACAATCATCTACGGCGACAGGGTCTAAACAGCCATCAGGCAGCCCTGGAAACCGGTTGTCTGCGTATGCGCCCGGTATTGCTGACAGCTCTAACCACTATTCTGGGGTTGATGCCCATGGTTCTGGGCATTAACGTCAACCTGCTGGAGCCAAGCCTTGGACTGGGAGCACCTTCAACTCATTGGTGGCGACAGTTATCCAGCGCCATTGCCGGTGGGCTGGCTTTTGCCACGCTGTTAACACTAATACTGACCCCTTGCCTGCTGGTTTTGGGTGATCATGTCTCTTTGAGTGGCAGACGCAACGCCCAGACATGAAAAAGCCCGGCATAGTGCCGGGCTTTGAAGAAGAGAACAATGCTGATTACTTATCAGAATTGGCCTGATCTTTGTCCATCACGTTTTTGAGCTTTTTAACGCTCCAGATGCTGGCAACGATCATCACTGCCACCAGCACCAGACTTGCCACTACGTATTGATCCAGGTACATAAGGTCTCTCCACCGACTATGTTAAGGCTTGCCGCCCACGCTTTAAGTTTAACGCATATTCTAGCGAACAGAATAGGACTAACCTTAATCTGGATCATGAATTACAATGTTTAGCTTTAATCCAAGTGACTAAGCCGGTACGGAGCAAAAAATGAAGAAGCCTGCAGAAGATCAAGCCAAGGGTGTACCCACCTACTGGAAGGCTCGTCTATTGTTACCTTCACCCGGTCAAAAAACACTTCGGGGGTTCTGGGCCTATACCCAAAACCTGAGTAGTAAGGAAGTGCGTTTCCAGAGTGAAAAAAATCTCAAAAAGGGCGTTGAAGTCACCCTGGAAATTCATGCCATTCACCTGGGGATCAAACACTCATTGCGTCTTACCGGAAAGGTTCTCAGTTCAGTGCTTCTCGCTTGTGGAACCCTTTACGGCATTGACCTGCAAATCACCAGAGCCAGCAAAGAAGATCAGGCATTCATTGCCCAGTACCTGAAAGACAAACAAAGCATGAAGTTAACCTACAGCAGCTTTTAGGGAATCAGTTGTTTGATTCCATACTCCTGGTCCAGCCATTGGCCGATCGCATTATAACCGCTCAAATGGTGCGCATACTGAGTATGCAGGCAACGCACCTGTTGCCAGTTTTCAATCCCCCCCACACCGCGGCGGTTGAACACTTCAGCAAATCCCAGATCGGTAACTTTCTGACGCGTTTCGTCAGACATGGCATCCCAGCGACGCCGAATATAATCTTCATGGCTTTTGCGGTACTCGGACAGCAGCTGCTCATCTTCAAGCAGCCTGGCTTCCAGCTTCTTGATCACCCCGGCGGCTTCCAGATGCGATAACTCTTTTACCAGCAAACGGCTGGACAGCCAGTAGAGGGTAGGGAAGGGTTTATCATCCACCAGTGCATTGACCTGCACAACCAGAGGGCGCCCCTGACTATCGAGAGCAGTTACATATTGCATGCCTTTGGGTTCGCGGCCCAACTCTTCACAGATAATACTGAGTTGTTCCGGGGTGGGGGTTTGCTGGAGTGAAGTCAACATGGGGTCACTTTATTTACAAAAAACCGAGTGGCCTAAGGCCACCCGGTTGGTTATCAACTGGAATCAGGGTCATTCACAGAAGCCTAACGACCCAGATAGGCACTCAGCATCCAGACCGTTTTTTCCTGCTCGGAGATATAATCACTCATCAAGGCAGCTGTACCTTCGTCATCGGCCTCTCCAGCCAATTCCATGATATCTCTCTGCATCTGAATAATCAGCTTGTAGCCAGTCAGTAGACCTTCTACACAGGTCTTGCCATCACTGACCTGCTTGTCTTCCTTGATGCTGCTGGTAGCAATATAGTCACTGAAAGCATGCATGGGACGGTGACCCAGGGTCAGGATACGTTCAGCCAGCTCGTCAACTTTCAGCAGCAAATCATTATACTGTTCTTCAAATTTGACGTGCAGCTCAAAAAATTCAGGTCCCTGAATGTTCCAGTGGTAGCCGCGTACATTCATGTAAAAAATCTGGTAGTTGGCCAGCAGATTATTGAGCTTTCCTGAAAGCTCTGTTGCTTTTCCAGAATCCAGACCAATACGGTTAGTCGTCATTAACAACCTCCTTGCTTCTTTAAGAATTTCAGTTGTTATCCTAACCCAAGTACCCTTGACAGGCTAAGGGTTTCTGTAAATCTGTTTTATAGGTCTTGTCTATGACTGGGTAAAGCTGAAGCAGGGTTCAGGTGCATCCGGAAGTAGCCTGGACAGTGCTTCAACCTTGCTTACCAGGGTTGCTGTGTCTTCGGCAACCAGGTTGATATGTCCCAACTTGCGGCCCGCTCTCTCTTCCTTGCCATAAAGATGCAGATGGGTATTTTCTTCAGCCAACACAGCCTTCAAATCAGGCGCTTTACCTATAATATTCAGCATACAGGTAGCATGCAGTGCCTTGGTTGAACCCAGCGGCAGACCTGTAACGGCTCGCAGGTGATTTTCAAACTGACTGGTTACGGCACCATTTTGTGTCCAATGGCCGGAATTATGCACACGTGGAGCCATTTCATTAATGACCAGTTGGCCATCTTTTTTCTGAAAAAGCTCCAGTGCCAACACCCCGACATAATCCAGTTCCTGCAGCAAAGCCTGAATATAATTTTCAGCCTGTTGCTGTGTTTGAGCATCCAAATCCGGCATCGGAGCCAGAGAGTAACGCAGAATGCCATCCACATGGTGGTTTTCAGCCATAGGATAAAAAACCACCTGACCATCCTGTCCACGTACAGCAATAATGGAGACTTCACGAACAAAATCCACAAAAGCTTCCACTACCAGTTCCTTGTGGCCGATTGCTCCCCAGGCTTCGGGAGCTTCAGCCGCCGAGCGTAAAACAGCCTGACCTTTACCGTCATAACCCTCGGTTACCGACTTGGCTACCACAGGTCTTTGGAAGGCCTCACCCAGTTCAGTAACCGCAACCGCCAGTTCTGCTGCAGAATTCACCAAACGGTATTCGGGAGTGGGAAGATTCAAGCGGGTAAACAGGTCTTTTTCCAGGCCACGATTCTGACAAACCTCCAGAGAGCGACTGGAAGGAAAAACCGGCTTGTGCTTTTCAATTTCCCTGACCAGTTCTACAGGCAGATGCTCAAATTCATAAGTCACCTGATCCACCTGCAGGAGGAAGTCAGGTAATTGCTGATTTTGGGGATCAATCAGTGTCGTGCCGATATCAGCACTGGGGCTACCACTGGTGTCCAGAAAAACAAAACGCTGGCCCAGCGGATAACCGGCCAGCGCCAACATTTGTCCCAATTGCCCCGCTCCTAGAATACCAACTCGCATCTTTTTGCCTCTTAATTCTCGCGGGGATCAGGGTTATCCAGAACCGTCCGGGTTTGTTTTTCACGAAAAGCGTCCAGCTTTGCTGCCACCGAAGAATCCTGAAGAGCCACGATCTGGGCAGCCAGAATTCCTGCATTGGTCGCACCAGCCTTGCCAATCGCCAGAGTGGCAACAGGCACACCCCCGGGCATTTGTACAATGGAAAGCAGGGAGTCCATGCCTTTCAGGGCCTTGGACTCAACCGGCACACCCAAAACCGGCAGGGTTGTTTGTGATGCAGCCATGCCCGGCAAATGGGCAGCCCCACCGGCACCAGCAATGATCACCTGCAGACCGCGCATTTTGGCTGTCTTGGCGTAATCAAAAAGCAAATCAGGTGTACGATGGGCAGACACCACCTTCACTTCATGGCTGACGCCAAGTTGTTCCAGCATTTGCACTGCATGCTCCAGGGTCGGCCAATCCGACTTGGAACCCATAATCACGCCGACTTGTGGCTGCATCAGTTAAAACCTCGGGGTTGAACTTACAAAAATGAAAGCTGGTGAGGATACCTTTAAATGGCACAGGGGAAAAGTGGCAATTATCACTTTTGGCAATGACAGGATCAAGGTAAGCTGAGCGCTTTGCTTTTACCCTTGGAGAAAATAAAAATGCTGCTGAAGGTTGGGTTGCTGCTGTTGATACTTCCTTTGATACTCCTGATGGGTGCCTGGGGTGTGGAATATGTGGATGTCAGCAATTGTATTCATGAAGGTGGCCACTATGATTACCTGAACGGCCAGTGTGTCGAGGATGCTGGAGCCCCTTTCATCCCATTTGCACAGCGCTACCCACTGCTGGTAAGCAGCTGTATGTGGGCAGCCTGTGCAGGTCTGGTACTTTGTTTAGTTGGGCTTTACCAAAGCAAGCGTTAAATATGGTTAAACAGACTCAAACCGGCAACCCGGCCAAAAGCCTGCTGACCCGCTTGCAGAGACATCTGCTGCTGCTGAAAACGCGTAATGGCTTCGGCATAGTCCAGATCTTCCAGGTCTGACAGGCTTTTCTTGGCAAAAAGCTCAAAGTCCTCATTACTGGTCTTAACCGCTTCCAAGGTATTTTGGCGGGCCCCTATTTGTGAGCGGGTCTGGGAGACTTGTTCAAAGACGATGTCCAGATTATCAATGGAAGCGCGGATACCTTCTTTATTAGGCTTAGCATTTTCAGCAACGCCAAGTGAATCAACAAAATACTGAACTGTGCTAAGCATATTGTTGTGATATATATCACTAGACTCCAAGTCAACCAAGGAGCCATCAAACGCTGGTGTAAATGCTGTAAATTGGTTTGTACCTCCATTATAGGTTAAGCCTGCATCATCCCAGGGCTCAGGCATATCTTGCCTAATATCATTCCAGTTAGCATCAACCCAGTCCTTTTTCACAGCATCCGTTGTTCCCGGCGGAAAACTCAATACCCCGGATTCCTCTGCAATCAGCCAATCTACAAATTCATCAGGCCCCTGCTCACTTGCCTGTTTTGCATCTTCAAGCTGGTTACGAAACTTTATCAATTGCCCATCAGAAATGTAGCCACCTAAATCAGCCGAGCTTGGTGCAGCAGGATCGTAACTATCTAAAGCTGCAACCTGTACAGGCTCTGATTTAGTCTTCAACCCAGTTAAGTTTTCAAAAGCTCGGTCACCTGAAGTTAGCATTTTCATAAAAGTTGAATCTGCAACTTGTGCCTCACGTTCAATTTTATCTCCCTGAAAACTATTGCCATCATAAGCTTTTCTGTCTGCTTGACTCCCTGCAAAAATATATTCACCACTTTCATTCTTGGTGTTCACCAAACCCTGCAGGTGGTTCAAAATCTCTTTGGCTTCCGTACCTGTTGATTTGATCTGGTTCTCACTCCACTGATCACTACCCAACTGGATAGCCATTTCGTTCAAACGAATCAAGCTGTCCTCTACCTGATTTAAAACCGACTCTGTTTGACTTAAGTTTTTATCCGCAAAATCAACATTACGGGTTTGCTGAGCTACCACTGAAATCCGTGTTTTGGTATTCAGTGTCTGGGCTGCAGCAACCGGATCATCTGCAGGTGTTGATATGGCTTTACCTGAACCCAGCTGGTTGTTGGTATTGTTCATACGACTCTGAGTTTGCGTCATGTTGTACAAACTGGAGTTGAACATCTGTGCTGTGGACATGCGTATCATGGTTACTTACCTCCCCACACTGTTCAGCAGGGTGTCAAACATCCGCTGAGCTGTAGAAATCACTTGAGTTGATGCCTGGTAGGCCTGTTGGAAACGAATCAGATTGGCCGCTTCTTCATCCATATTGACCCCGGAGGCCGACTCACGCATTGCTGTTGTTTGATTCAGTACAGAACGGCTGACTTCAGTGGCAGTTCGAGACTCGGATGTCTGGATACCGGTTTTTTCCACCAGCATGGAATAGGTTTCACCCAAAGAGCTGCCACCGCGACCATCATTTCTTCGTTCAATCAGAGCCTCATTCTGAAGAGCCGCCAGACCCGCGCCATTCTCGCCGCCGGCATTACCTTCCAGAACCCAGGAGTCACCCGCTGTAAAATCATTAGCAGAAAAATCAAAGTCACTCATTTTGAGGTTAACAATTTCACCATCCACATCAACATCTAAAGTGATCTCTCGAGTACTGGTGTTATATGTAGCAGTTCCCGTTTGATAACCAGAAAGAACACTACCGTTGGTTCCATCCAAAGCCTCGTCAATGGCTGTTTCCAAATTTGTAACATCTGCTGGATTATTTAAATTATAAGAATCCAGATCAATAGCATTCCAGCCAGTCAAATCTAATGGGGGTGTAGTAGTTGTGTCTAGCACCTCAACCTGCTCACCAACAGGGTTATTGTTAGGAACGGCATTATAAGTAAACTTTACTGTACCGCCATTATTCTCATCCCCGGAAATACCACTCAAAGCGATCTTGTCATTATTGCTGAGATTGGATGAGCGCTCCAGCTGGGAGGCACCAATACGCACTGGCGAGATCAGAAGGCCTTCATCGGGAATCATTGAAGCGGCCATATCAGCTGGAGGATTGCCGGTTGACCCATCAGTGACCCTGAAACCATACTCACTTTGGGTAAAGGTATTCAGGTCGGCCATATTGGCAAAAGTGCCCAGACGCTGACCATCTGGACTGGTCTGTAACTGGTAATTACCACCCTTATCGCGGATCACGAACTCTTCAGCAGGCAGCTTATTGAGCTGCTCGCTATCCAGCCAGACACCGGCTGGCGCAGTTCGCTGAATGCCGGGAACGCGATCCAGCATAAATTCTTTACTGTTGATGTCCTTAAAGAAATCCCCACCCTGGTCACCGTTCAGATCAACGCCTTCTTTATGCTGGTTATTGAACTCACCGGCAAAAACCATGGCGATACGGCCCATTTCATTCAGGGCGGGATCAAGCGTGTCGGTGCGGTAGCGCATAACGCCACCCATTTCACCACCGGTGATGCTGGAGTTGATGTTCATTTTCGAGCCGTTGCCATCAACCAGATTGACGTCATAACGTCCCTTATCCAGTTCGCCGGGGACGGCTTCCAGGCGGTTGACGTTCTCACCCACAATCAAAGGAACGCCTTTACCCACAAAAACATTTACATCCAGTTTGTCCTGTCCCACCACATCCACTTCAATGATTTCACTGAGCTCACGCAGCATTTCTTCGCGCTTGTCAAAAAGATCATTGGGTGGCTGGTTACGACTGCCTTCAAATACCCGGATTTCGCGATTGATGTCTCCAATCCCTTGTGCCAGTTCGTTTACTTTTTCCGAGTAGGTTCTCAGTTGAGTATTGAGATTATTGTTCTGGTCAGCCAGGCGTGCTTGGGCTGATTTGAAACGCTGGCTAACGCTGTCACCCTGGCTGTACAAAAGCTCTCTTGCCGGTTTCGACAAGGGGTCATTTGCAGCCGACTGCACACCATCAAAAAAGCCGTTCAGGGCAGTACCCAAGGCAGAGCTTTCATTGGCCAGCAGGTTATCCAGCTCGTTGGCATTTTTGAGGTAGGCTTCATTATCTTTCAGGCGGCTGGTATCCACACGCATCTGGTGGGTCACATAGTCATCCACGATGCGCTCAATGGTCTGGGTACGCGAACCGGTACCCATATAACCTGCACCAGTGCCAAAAGGTGAGTTGGTTTCCTGGATGGCCCGCTGGCGTGAATAACCCGGGGTGTCAATATTGCTGATATTGTGACCGGTTACAGAGAGGTTGTTGCGACTGGTGCGCAACCCGGTTAAACCCAAACTCAGTAAGTCCGACATACCGCCTTCCTTCTAATAGTGTTCAGTGACCAGGACATTATCGGCAGCTTATTGCTTACCTGCAGTGGTGTCCTGCTGTTGTTTTTCCAGATCCTGTACAGCTTGATTCAAGGTTGATCCATCCAGAATATGAACGATTTTTCTGGCATATTGCGGGTCGGTAGCGTAGCCCGCTTGTTGCAGACCCTTGGCAAAGGCCTGGGGGTTGTCCGTGTTTTCCAGAGCTTTCTGGTAACGTGGGTTGGCTGTAAGAAAGTCCACATAGTCATCCATGGATTCGGCAAAAGATCCGTAAGCCCTGAAGCTGGCCCTTTCCTGTTGGGGCTGGCCGTTGCGGTACTCCAAAGTAGGAATTTCTGCTGCTTCCCCATCCCAGCGACGATCGGCCTTAATACCAAACAGGTTAAAACTGTTGGAGCCGTCTTCACGGGCAATCATATGGCGCCCCCAGCCGGTTTCCAGAGCTGACTGGGCCAGCATAACCCTAGGGTCCACACCCAATTTCCTGGCTGCACGTTCAGCAATTGGATAGAGATTGCGCACAAAATCTTCGGGGGAAGCAAAATAGGCTCGTTTATCCTCCCTAATTGGCAGACCCTGAATTTCCAGAGGCTGGCGACCTGCCACAGAGCCTGCCGAAGAGTTGGGGGGTCGCTGGGCTGCCTGAATAGCTTCAGCAGCTGCTTTGCGATCCGCCTGCATATTGGTCGAATTTTCTGTTTGAGCTGCTGCAGCCAGAGGCACATGGGAAGAACGTTCACGTCTTTCCTGCAACTGCTGCATCACATCCTGGGCCAGCAACTGGGCACCGCGCCGTACATCTTCCGGTACCTCACTGGTTGTTTTCTGGTCCTCTCCACCCAGCTGCTTGACCAGCACATCCGCCAGTCCCAGGCCTTCACCACCATTGGTCTGGGAAATGGACAGGGAGAACTGCTCATCCAGCATGCCCTGGTAATGCTTCATTTCCTTGGAGTTGAGCAGGGATTCTTCACCACCAATCAACTCATCGGCCTGACGGGCACTTTTCATAATCATTTGCACAAAAAGCGCCTCAAACTGACGAGCCACTTCTTTCAAGGCTTCAGGATCCTCCTCCACGGCACCACGCTTCAGTTCCCTTAACCCTTGAAAATCATGGTAGGAATCTTGAGCCCGCGAATAGTGTCCGTTGCTATTACCAATCATTTTTCTGGCCTTTTAAATAACGATCAACTCGGCGTTGAGGGCGCCTGCCTGTTTGAGTGCTTCCAAAATAGCCATCAAATCACCGGGAGCAGCACCGATCTGATTAACTGCTCGAACAATCTCATCCAGTGTCACCCCGGCATCAAACTTGAACATGGGGTTATTTTCCTGATCAACATTAATATTGGTATCTTCCTGAACCTGAGCCTCGCCGTTGGCAAAAGCTTCCGGCTGCACCACTTCCGGATTTTCGGCAATGGTCACCGTCAAAGCACCATGAGTCACGGCTGCTGGCGCCACCCGTACATCCTGGCCGATAACGATGGTACCGGTACGGGAATTGACGATCACCTTGGCCGCTGAGTTGGCAGTATCCACCCGCAAATTTTCCAGCACGGATAAAAAAGAAACCCGCTGGCTGGTGTCGCGAGGTGCACGCACCCGAACCGACACTGGATCCAAAGCCTGAGCTACGCCTGGTCCCATCATGTCATTGATTTTTTCTTCAATACGCCGGGCTGTCGTGAAATCAGGGTTATGCAGGTTAAAGGTGAGAGTATCGCTATCGGCAAAGAAATTGGCGACTTCCCTCTCCACCATGCCACCGTTGGGAATCCGGCCAACGCTGGGCACATTGACCGTAATGCTGGAGCCATCTTCACCATCGGCACCAAAACCGCCAACCACCAGGCTGCCCTGAGCCACGGCATAGGTATTGCCATCCGCACCTCGCAAAGGGGTCATCAGCAGGGTGCCGCCACGCAGACTTTCGGCATTGCCTATGGAAGAGACCGTCACGTCCAGCCTCTGCCCCGGTTTGGCAAAAGCAGGGAGTTCGGCGTTGATGGTGACTGCAGCCACATTCTGGGACTGGGGGTTAACGCCGGGCGGCAGCGTGATTCCAAACTGATTCATCATGTTGGCAAAAGTCTGGTTGGTGAAGGGAGCGTTATCACCCGTACCATTCAAACCCACGACCAGACCATAACCAATCAGTTGGTTGCTACGCACCCCGGTTACTGAAGTAATATCCTTCAGGCGGCTGGTCTGGGCAAAGGCCATCAAGGGACCACCCAACAAAGAGGCCAGCAGCAGGCTAAAAATTATTTTACGCAGCATAGATTATTACCTGGTCATCCAGCAGTTATAATGGCCACCAGCCACTATTGAAGAAACGAGTCAGCCAGCCCTGACGACTATTATTGGCCAGATCACCTGTGCCATTGTAAGTCAGGCGGGCATCGGCCATTTGTACAGAACTGATGGTATTGTCTGGGTTAATGTCTTCAGGGCGAACGATGCCTGATACTCTGACATATTCTGACCCCTGATTGAGATTCAGCCATTTTTCACCTCGAACCAACAGATTGCCATTGGGATAAACCTCATGCACGGTGGCAGTAATAGCCCCCTGCAGGCTGTTACTCTGGTCAGCACTGCCGTCACTGGAAAATTCCCGGCCCGAGTTCATGCCCACACTCAAATCCAGTGGCTGCCGCCCACCAATAGTCGGGCTGGCGATATCAACATTGGTATCCCGGCTCATATCCGCTGAAGAGGAGTTGCTGGACTGGGTCTGTTCCTGGAGCTGAACCGTGATCACATCTCCCACACGGTATGCTTTACGGTCACCATAAAGGCCCTTGGTATGACTGGCCTGGTAAAGAGAACCTGCGGTCGCCGGGGGCGGCTGCATGCGACTGGGTTGTACCGGGGCATAGTGAGGATCATCCGGCTTGGCGACAGGCTCATTGCTGGCACAGCCCGCCAAGAGTATTAGACTGAGAACCCCTGCAAAAGAAAATCTGATGGCCTGCATAATGCCTCCCACTCCAGTCACACAAAGATTAAAGGGTTTGATTCAGGTTGCGCAGCATTTCATCGGCTGAAGAGACAACCTTGGTATTCATCTCATAAGCGCGCTGGGTAGTAATCATATCGACCAGTTCTTCGACAGCACTGACATTGGACAGCTCCAGCATACTTTGTTCCACAGAGCCAAAGCCATTTTCCCCGCCGACACCCTCCAGAGGAGCACCTGAGCCAGCCGTTTCCACGTACATGTTACTGCCGCGAGCCAACAGACCCGCCGGATTGATAAAGTCCACCACTTCAACCTGGCCGATTTCCTGAGGCTGGTTTTCCTGACCGGCCTGAGTCACGGTTACGGTGCCATCGCGACCAATGGTAATGGAGTTGGTATTATCGGGCAGAACGATTTCCGGTTCCAGCGGATAGCCATTAGTGTTGACGATACGGCCATCCTGATCCAGGTGAAACTGACCGTTGCGGGTATAAGCCACATTACCATCCGGCATTGCCAGGCGGAAAAACCCCCGGCCATTAACGGCCATATCCAAAGGTTGCTCAGTCACTTCCAGGCTGCCTTCAGTAAATTCCCGCTGAGTACCGGCAACACGTACACCGGTACCTAACTGCAAACCCGTCGGCAACTGGGCATCCCCCCCATTCTGAGCACCGGGCATTTTCTGCACCTGGTAGAGGAGGTCTTCAAATACGGCCTTATTGCGCTTGTGGCCTACCGTATTAACGTTTGCCAGGTTGTTGGAAATGGTGGACATCTTGGTGTCCATGGCCTGCAAACCTGTTTTACCGACCCAGAGAGCTGGATGCATGCTTTTCCCCTTATAAGTTCCTATCTAGTCTTTGCAATTTAAAGTCTTGAGTGGCTTAGCTCATTCTCAGAATTGAATTAACCTGCGCGGAATTCTCATCTACAGACTTCATCATTTTGACATTCATTTCATACTGGCGGGACAAAGCCAGGATATTGGTCAATTCATTCACCGCATTAACATTACTGGTTTCCAGTGTGCCAGACTCCACCTGAACCAAACCATCAGCAGGCAAAACATCATCAAAATCACGTGGGCGCATCAGGCCATCAGCCCCTTTCTCCATGGTGACGCCCATATTTTCAGCACTGACCAGTTTGATTTGATCAACCGTTTGCGCATCGCCACCGCCCGCATTGGTGGATACAGCAATCCCACCATCAGAGTTGATATGAATATGTTGTCCTGGCGGCAAAACCACAGGCCCGCCATTGCCGATCACCGGCAAGCCATTGCCGGTTCTCAGTACACCATTGCCATCAATATTCAGGTCACCGCGCCGGGTATAGGCTTCTTCGCCATCAGGCCCCTGAACGGCCAGCCAACCCTCGCCTTTAATGGCAACATCCAGAGAGCGACCGGTATGATCATAATTACCAACCTGAGTATCAGTAGCCGGACGCTCTGTCAGCGCATACACACGGCTGGGGTGGTGTGGGCCGAAAACAGGCATGGCACGCGCCTGCTCAAAGTCAGCCCGAAACCCGGTGGTGTTGGCATTAGCCAGGTTATTGGAGCGGGCCGTCTGCGCCATCATATTGTGCTTGGCGCCAGTCATGGCTATGAAAAGAGCTTTGTCCATGGTGTCTCCAGAATCAGAATTACCGCTAGTTACCCCAACACAATGCAAAGCCTGTGCCAAAAACGACAAAAGCGCACCGAAGTGCGCTTTTGATTTAAAAAACCAGCCCATAACCAGTGTTATGAGCGAAGGTCTATCTATCTTAAATTGATGATGGTTTGCGTTAGAGTATCCTGTGTCTGGATCGTCTTGGCGTTGGCCTGGTAGTTACGCTGAGCAATAATCATCTTGACCAGCTCTTCGGACAAATCAACATTGGATTCCTCCAAAGCACCACCTTCAACTTTACCGGTAATCCCCGCACCCGCCATATTGATGGCCGGAATGCCAGATTCTGTGGTTTCCACCCAGGCTGTAGAACCATTGGGCTTCAGGCCTTCAGGATTGGTAAAGGTCGCCAAAGGCACCTGACCTACAGGACGATTCTGACCATTGGTATAACGGCCAAAAATAATACCTTCTTCATCCACTTCCAAGCCTGCAAGGCGGCCAGTGGTATAGCCATCCTGGCTTTGGGACTGAACCGCAAAGCGATCACCATACTGGGTAGTGCCGCGGAAACGGAAATTAATCAAATCGTTAAAATCTGGAGGATTACCCGCAGTATTGGAACCAAACCCTGAACCTGGCGTTATACCTTCCATCGTCAGTTCAAAAGCTGTAGCGCCAACACCACCCAAGGTTACACCACCCGGCTGATCAGCGAGATAATCACCATTGTCATAAGATTTTACACCCTGAAGATCACCTGCAACATTAAAAAACTTAACCGCTTGAACCATGTTGTATTTATCGTTGGTCGTTGTACTTGCCCAATTGGCTTCTGTGAAGCCACTTGACTGACCATCACTATCAATAAAAGTGCCATTTAAAGACGTCAGAACTGCCCAAGCATTGCCATCATTACTATCATTACGATCCACTTTTATATAATACTGACGCAGCACATGCTCATTACCCAAACTGTCATAGATACTGGTGGAGTTGGCATCGGTATAGGTTGCACGGTCACGGGGATCAAAATTGGCGATATCCCAGTTCCCGGTTGTGCCATTGGTAAAAGTGGTCGCATCAAAGGCCACAGAAGCTGCGCCATTCACCCCTGCACCAGCCACTGTGTAATCAGGTGCCAACGTGCCATCAATTGCTCTAGGGTTAGCTGCAGTCAACCGAATATTGCTTCCCGATACTGTAGCCGTAAAGGTCTCCCCGTCCACAGTTAATGTCTCATTGGCGCCATCAATACTCCACTCGGTACCATCATAATCAACTCCAACCGTCTGACCGGAGCCATCCGGTATCTCTACTGTAAAAGAGTCACCTGCAACAGGAGCATTTTCAGTAAAAGGAACATTGAAAGTCGCCAAACTGGCACCCGTACCTTCTTCCGAACGGGAGTCTAGATTCAGTTCCATCTCAATCTGGCTGGTCGCTCGCGGCTGTATATTGGTCTGGGTCAGTTGAATATCACCCAGAGCACCGGACTGGATATCCCCGTTCAGGTTGGCTTCATAGCCCTGCAGGCGTTTACCGACGTTATTGGTAATAAAACCATCTTTATCCAGATCAAAATAACCGGCACGTGAGTATTCGGTTTGGCCATCATTGGAGAGGATAAAGTAACCATTACCATTGATTGCCATATCCAGGGCGCGATCAGTGTAGTTGATATTGCCTTGGGCATGCTGCTGGGAGATGCGTTCAGTCAGCACACCGGAACCGACAGAATGCTTGCCGGTCCCCATGATGGAAGAATTATAAACATCACCGAATTCAGCACGGGATTGCTTGAAGCCAGTGGTACTGGCGTTGGCGATATTGTTACCAGTGACACTAAGGTCAGTTTGCGCGCCGCGCAGACCGGAAAGACCGACGTTAAAACTCATAGCTAGCGCTCCCCTGCTTGAATTAGTTGATTACTTTGACATCACGAAGTGGAATGGCTTCATTCATACCACTGATATTAAGCATAATTTCACCGCGTTCTCCGGCATTCAGAGCCACACTGCCGACATTACGGGCCAAGTAGAGATCTTCCTGCTGGCTTTCACCATCACGGTTGGCGTAGGCACGGAATTGGTAAGGGCCGGGAGGGAAAGGGTTGCCTTCGGTATCCAAGCCATCCCACTCAAAAGCCACATCGCCTTTTTCACGCGAACCCAGAGCGATATCACCAATGTACTCACCACCCCCGGTATAAACAGCCACCGAAACATCCGAGGCGGACTCTTCCAGCTCAATCGTGCCTTTCACAGGCTTACCTTCTTCCAGTTCGGTGGAATTGGCCAGCACTTGAACCGAACGCCCTACCAGAGTGGATGCCTGCAAAGCCTGGGTGGACTGCAGCTGAGTACCAAACTGCTCCAGACTGGAAGACATATTACTAATCCCTTCCAGAGACGAAAACTGAGCCAGTTGGGCAATGTATTCCGTGTTGTCCGTGGGCTTCAGAGGATCCTGGTTCTCCATTTGGGTGATCAGCAATTTCATGAACTCATCTTTACCCAGTTCATTACTGCCCTTGGCCTTGTTGGTTTCCGCATCCCGCTTTTTGTTTTCTACCTGCAGATTCTGGTAGAAGTCGGTTTTTTCAATACTCATAGCCGTATCTCAAATATTCATTGGTTTTGCCGCTCGCAGCACCAGGCGGCAACTTTGGGCGGCAACTTTTTGCCGCTTCAATTAAAAGCAGTTTAAGCACCCTGTCCCAGACTCAAAACTCGCTGGATCATCTGCTTATTGGTATTCATCACTTCCACATTGGTCTGGAAGGAGCGTGAAGCCGCCAGCATGTCCGTCATTTCCTCCACCACATTGACGTTGGGGTAGAAGACATAGCCATCTTCATTGGCCATGGGGTGGTTGGGTTCATGGCGCATCTGCAACTCTTGGTTGCTTTCCACGATACCCAGCACGTTCACACCTTCACCGGCCACATCGCGCGGATTAAAACTGGTGGCCGGATTCTGAAAGCCATAATCATCAGTAATCCCCTGCTTGTAACGCTCAAGCATGGGGGCAAATACAGGTTTACGCGCACGGTAGGTATCTTCAATGGAAGAGCTGACACTCTGGGCATTAGCCATGTTGGATGCAGTGGTGTTCAGGCGCACGGTTTGTGCGTTCATACCACTGCCGGCAATATCAAAAATTTTGTTCAGTGACATGACCTACCCCTTACTGATTTTTCATGGCTTTATTCAAGCCACTGAATTTGCTATTTAAAAAGGTAAAGCTGGCCTGAAAATCCATGGCATTCTTGGAGAACTCGGCCTGTTCAATATTGGTTTCCACAGTGTTGCCATCAATGGCAGGCTGATGTGGGGTACGAAATTTCAACGAAGAATCCACAACCACGCCTTCAGCTGGAATATGTTGCGCCTGGGTGCGCTTTAGCTCCATGCTCTGACGATTTTCATATTCGCCCTTCAAAATGCCTTTGAAGTCCAGGTCACGGGCCTTGTAGCCAGGTGTATCACTGTTGGCCAGGTTGTTGGCCAGGATTTCCGAACGCTTGCTGCGCACATTGAGCGCATCGGCGTGAATACCCAAAGCATTGTTGAAATTGATTGACATGGCGACCTCCAGTTTTCTTTGCCATAACTGCATTCAATTTACGTGCCACAAATTACATATTCTTTAATTTCAGTCAGTTATACTGAATATCAATTATCAAAACCCTTGCGCTGCCTGTTGCCACAGAGAACACCGGCAAACAACTGCCGCTTTATACTCCTGACTGGCTTTTGTAATAATTTTGCGGCATGCTTTGCAACAAAGAGAAACAAGTATTCACAGGAACCCAAGGACTATGGATTTTGCTTTTTCCCTGATTCGGCAAATGCGTGACAGCCTGCGTGATCTGGCTCCGGTTGTGCTGGTCATCGGTTTTTTCCAGCTCGTAGTGATTCAACAACCCCTGCCTACCAGTGTTGACCTGGTTGATTTGATTACCGGCCTTGTATTTGTCGTCATCGGACTGACTCTTTTCATTCAAGGCCTGCAACTGGGACTTTTCCCTGTGGGTGAGGGTCTGGCAGAGGCTTTTGCCCGCAAAGGCTCCATTTCCTGGTTACTATTGTTTTCCTTTGCCCTGGGTTTTGGTTCCACGGTTGCTGAACCGGCTCTGATTGCCGTTGCTGCCAAAGCCAGTGAAGTGGTTGCAGAAGGTGGATTGATTGCCAACACCCCAGAAATGCAGGATGACTTTGCTTTCAAGCTGCGTATGGTGGTGGCTGCTTCTGTGGGTACGGCCGTTATGCTGGGTGTTATTCGAATACTGAAAGGCTGGCCTCTGCATTTCATGATTATTGGTGGCTATGTCATCGTACTCTTGCTGACCCTGGTTGCACCCAGTGAGATCGTGGGTATTGCCTATGACTCGGGCGGGGTCACCACCTCAACCATTACCGTACCCCTGGTGACTGCGCTGGGTGTCGGCCTGGCTACGGCGATTAAAGGGCGGAATCCCATGCTGGATGGCTTCGGGCTGATCGCCTTTGCCTCGGTCATGCCAATTATTTTTGTTCTGGCTTATGGCCTGCTGGGCATCTGAGAAGGGGCTACCTGAATGCAATTTGTAACCATACTTTTTGACACCCTGCTGGATATCATCCCCATTGCCGCCATTATTTTTGGCTTTCAATACCTGGTGATTCGCAAGAAAGTCAAACGCTTACCCCAAGTACTGGTCGGCTTCTTATTGGTGCTACTTGGCCTGAGCTTCTTTTTGCTCGGCTTGGAGCAGGCTCTTTTCCCCATGGGCAACCTGATGGCGGAGCAACTTTCCTCAGAAAGCTTTTTGCCTGAGCTTGCTGAAAATGCGCAACGGCACTGGAGTGACTACTATTGGATCTATATTTTTGCCTTTGCGATAGGGGCCAGCACAACCATTGCCGAACCCTCTCTGATTGCCGTTTCCATCAAGGCTGGCGAAATTTCCGGTGGCACCATCAACCCTTTCATGCTGAGAATATCAGTGGCGCTGGGCATGGCTTTTGGCATCACCCTGGGTACCTGGAGGATCGTGATGGGCCTCCCCTTGCAATGGCTGGTGCTGGGAGCCTATATTCTGGTCATTATCCAGACGTTGCGCTCACCCAAAAGCATTATTCCCCTGGCATTTGATTCCGGCGGGGTGACGACCTCCACCATCACTGTTCCAATTATTGCTGCCTTGGGTCTCGGCCTGGCCAGTTCAATACCTGGCCGCAGTCCTGTGATGGATGGCTTTGGCATGATTGCCCTGGCCTGCTTATTCCCGATCATCACGGTCATGGGTTATGCCCAGCTTGCCGAATGGCTGGAAAAGCGCAAACCCAAGAAAGAAACAACTGTTTCGCCTGATTGTTAATTCGCAACTGAACTGGAAGGAAAGCATTATGCGATTCAAACTCATACTGGCTTTTGTCGATGATGATAAAACCGATGCCTTGCTGGATGCTGCGCGCAATGCAGGTGCGACAGGTGCCACCATCATCAACAACGCTCGCGGGGAAGGTCTGAAAAAAGCCAGAGGCATCTTTGGTATGGAAATCACCACCCAGCGCGATGTTCTGCTTTTTCTGGTTGAAGAGCACCACTGCCGCAGAATCCTGGAAACCATTGCCGAAGTGGGCGAGTTTGATGACAGCTCAGGTACAGGCATTGCCCTGCAACTGGATGTGGAAGATGCCCTGGGTGTTAAACACCAGATCAATAGCCTTTCTGAAGAGTTAAAAGACGAAATTTAAGGAGCTGGCCATGAGTGAGAAAACAATCGTGCGTGTTCGTGATGTAATGCACAGCGGCTACTGTCAGGTGGATGGCCTGACCACGGTAGCTGATGCCCTGAAGCTGATGAAACAGGAAAATGCCCATGCCTTGATCATCAAAAAACGTGATGGTGATGATGAACACGGCCTGGTTCTCATTTCAGATATTGCCAAAAAGGTACTGGCCCCCAACAAGGCCCCAGAGCGGGTCAATGTTTATGAAATCATGTCCAAGCCGGTACTGGGTGTACGACCCGATATGCAGGTACGCTACTGCGCCCGCATGTTCAATCAGTTCGGACTGACGATTGCTCCGGTGATTGATTCTGCTGGAGAAATACTTGGCCTGGTCAACTACGATGATTTAGTATTACGCGGCCTTGCCGAACAACTCTAAGTCCGAGAAGATGCGCGCCAGAAAAAAACTCATATTTAAACTAATCACTCTGCTGGAAATCCGTTTGCAGCAGAGTGGGCATTGGCAGGTGGCTTCACCTGAACCTGAGGCTTTTGATAGCCAGGAACCTTTTTGTGTGGATGCCATGTCCCTCCAACAATGGTTGAAGTTCGTTTTTGTACCCAGAATGCAAGCCCTGCTGGACTCCCCCGCCCCCTTGCCTAACCAATGCTCAATAACACCCCAGGTGGAAATGCAGCTTGAAACAGCTTCTCTTGAGCAGATTACGGAAGTCACCCAAGCCATTGATCTGCTCATTACTGAAGGCAAGGTTCCACCCACCCAGCTTTTACGCCAGGTTTAAATCTGGTAAAGGACATCTGTTTTTATGATTGAAGCAGTCTGGATTATTTTTGCCTTTGTACTGGGTATGGGGGTGCAAAGGCTTGGTCTTCCTCCTCTGGTTGGCTACCTGGCAGCCGGGTTTGCCATAGCCGCCTCCAATGACTTTCTTAACCTGCCCGCCGGAAGCACAGAAGCTCTGGAGCACTTGGCCCACCTGGGTGTTTTATTGCTGCTGTTCACTGTAGGCCTGAAGCTCAAACTGAAAAGCCTGATCAAACCTGAAGTCATTGGCGGCGGGCTACTCCACTTTGCAGTTTCCACCCTCGTTTTCACTGGCGGACTGCTGGTATTGATGGATATTGATACCTATACCGCTTTCATGCTGGCCATTGCCCTGTCTTTCTCCAGTACGGTTCTGGCCGCCAAGGTACTCGAGGGGAAAAGAGAGCTGCGTGCCTTTCATGGCCGTGTTGCCATCGGCATTCTGATTATTCAGGACTTGATTGCCCTTTTTGTAATGAGCCTTGCCAGTGGCAAAACACCTTCCATGTGGGCTCTGGTGGTTTTTGGAGTGCCCCTGTTGCGTCCGGTGATTTATCGCCTGCTGGATATGAGCGGTCACGATGAATTACTTGTACTTCTGGGACTTTTGTTGGCACTGGTTGCAGGGGGCTATGGCTTTGAAAGTGTAGGGCTTAGCTCTGAACTGGGCGCCTTGGCTTTCGGTGCCCTTCTGGCCAATCACAGCCGAGCTCATGAGCTTTCCAAAGCCCTGTGGAGTATCAAAGAAGTCTTTTTGGTTGGCTTTTTCCTGCACATTGGTATTGGGGGCTTACCTGATCAACAAGCCTGGGTGTTTGCCCTGATTGCCCTGATTGCCCTCCCTCTCAAAGGCATCCTTTTTTACTTCCTTTTGATTGGCTTCAAACTGCGCGCACGGAGTTCTTTCCTGACAGGGCTCTCTTTGACCAACTATAGTGAGTTCGGTTTGATTGTTGCCAGTGTGGTTCTACCCGAGTGGCTCATCCCCCTGGCTCTGACGGTCGCTCTATCATTCGTGGTTTCTGCCTTCCTGAACCGCGTTGCCAACCCGCTTTATGAGAAAATCAGCCATCATCTGCTGCCTTTTGAACGCAAGGGCTTTCATCCGGATGAGCAGCCTCTGTTCATCAAAGAGGAGGCTCTGGTCATCGGTATGGGGCGAACTGGCTCGGCTGCCTATAAGCACCTGGCAGACAAAGGGTTTTCTGTCATTGGACTGGACTCTGACCCCATGAAGGTCGAAGCCCACGCCCAGAAAGGTTTCAATGTTGTCTTTGCTGATGCTGAAGACCAGATGCTTTGGAAGCGTCTGGAGGCGCCGCATTTGAAATACGTTATTCTTGCCGCCAATGACGTGGAAGCCAAGGTGCTGGCAACACAAAAACTGCGTGAAGGGGGGTTTAAAGGCTTTATTATCGGACATAGCCTTTATGCAGACCATGCCGCAGCTATTACAGCGGCCGGCGCAGACTATACCCATCTGACTTTTGCAGAAACGGGTATAGGTCTGGCCGAGCACCTGATTCAAGAAATGGAAAAAAGTAAGGCTTAATCAGTGACCGGTTAATCCACTGAGCGTTCCGGCCGGTCGCCCAGGTATTCAAAACGTGGCACCGGCTCTCCTTCCACTTCCACCGTTTCGGCAAAAAGCTTTAAAGGCCTGGCCCAGCAACTGCCATCACCATAACACTGGCGATAAATCACCAGCCACTCTTCACTTTCACTGTGGCGGGCAAGATGAAGCACCTCATAATCCGCCCCCTTAAAATGACGGTAAAGCCCCGGCTTGATATCCACCGGGGGCTCACTCGGGTGTTGGGTCAACATGATTTAAGGCCCGGAATTGCCGCGCAGATCCTCTTCGGTATCTGCCGTTGTACGGTTGTAGGTGTAGGAATCCACCTTGTTGTTCTCGTCATAACGCACAACCAAGTCACTGGTGCGATCATCAGAGAATAGGCTGTAGCGATAATGTCCATAGGTCCAGGTCGTCATGCCACTTTCCAGACCCGTTCGCCAGGGGGGGCCAAACATTTCTTCCACTTGCTGGAGAGTTGTTTCTCCTACCTTGATTTCAGAAACCTTATGTTCAGCATAGGGCTTGCCAACGGAAGCACACCCGCTAGTGATAAACACAGCTACAAGAATTAAAGCCAGTATCAACCCATTTTTCATAATCGACCTCCTCTTTTGGTGGTGAGTTTCATTATGGCACAGGCAGCCCTGGCTCTGTGCGCTTTTTACTCATGACGAAGGTGACACTTTCTGGTAGCGTGGGTTCCAAGGAATCTGATCACTGTTAAAGAGGTGGAGCTATGAAGTTTTCCGTACTGGTTGCCATTATTCCTGAAGAGCTGGAAATGCCCTGTACTGATGCAGCCAAGGAGCTGGGCGCCGGTGGTATCACCATCCTGTCTGGTCGTGGCATCAGTAACACCCCCAAAAAGACTCTTTTTGGCCTGTCTTATGAAGGCGGGCAAACGGTGTTGGTGATGGTTCTGGAAAAGGGGCTGTCATTAGAGGTTCTAAAATGCATCCAGAATCAGGTAATGCCGGATGGACACAACTCCAGGGGCGTTGTTTTTACAATACCTCTGGAGCACTTGGGCGGTATCGATCCAACCCAGGTGGATCAATTTGAAGATTATCTGCGCGATAAAAGCTGATTGGAGGAAAAAGAATGAAAGCAAAGGACGTCATGGTCACCAAGGTGGTCACTATCTCCCCTTTTGCCAAGCTGCGTGAAGCCCTGGCCAAAATGAAGCGCTACAAGCTGAAATCTCTGGTGGTGGAAAAACAAAGTGACCAGGATGCCTGGGGACTGATCACCTATACCAATATTCTGAAAATGGTGATTGCCGAAGACGGTGATATTGATTTGCTGAATGTTTATGACGCCTGCGCCAAACCCGCTTTATCCGTAGGGGAAAGCCTCGCCGTCAAGCATGTGGCCGCGATGATGGTACAAAATCGCGTTAAAAGAGTACTGGTTCTCAAGGACAATGAACTGGAAGGCCTGGTCGCCATGGATGACATCATTGACGTCCTTCTGCAGGACATCAATGATGAAACCGAAGCTTAAACAGTAACAGCCTACTGGCGCATTAGCAGGATGGGAACCGGGCTTTTGCGCAGCAGGTTGGTGGTGGTGCTACCAACCAGAAACTGGCGAATCCGTGAGTGGCCGTAAGCACCCATAATAATCAAATCCAGCTGCTCCTCTTCCCGGTAAGCCAGCAGGGTTTCTTCCACTTCGCCGGAGCGTATGGCAGTCACCACTTCCCGGTGACCTTCCTGCTCCATTTCCTGTTTGGCACCCTCAAGAAGCTGACGGTTTTTCTCTGAATCCTCGCCCACAAAAAGCAGGTGAAAAGGCAAGCCTTTGCATAGAGGGCTGCGCGCCATAATGTAGAGCACTTTTTTGGCAGTGGCACTACCATCGTAGGCCAAAAGCACCTTTTCGGGCTGACTGAAGCCCGGTGGGATGATCAGGATACGGCAGCTCAGGCTACGAATCACACTTTCCAGGTTGCCACCGATTTCTTCAGGGTTGTCATGGTCTTCACCCTGACGACCCAGCACCAGTATGCGGGTTTCTTCCTGAAGCTCAGCCAGGGTTTCCACAAAATGCCCATGACGCTGGCGGGTTTCCGGGGTTTCAATACCCTGAGCTTTAACACGCTCAACCGCTGCTTTAAGCTGTTCCTTGCCTGCTTCCAGCGCCAGCTTGCTGCGTTTGGCGTCCAGTTCGGCCAGCTCATCCAGTAGATGCTCGCGTGTTCCCAGCTTGAGATTGCCGCTCATATCGGTTTTGGTGGGGTAAACACTCTTGTCCAGCACGTGCAGCAACACCAACTGGCGATCGACACGCTGGCTGGCCCAGGCTGCTGCATCACAAACGGCTTCGGCGGCTTTGGAGCCATCAATACAGGCAAATACATTTTTCATGTTCAGTGGCCTCCCATCAGTTTTTCAACTTCCTTGGGATCATCATGCACCCCAAAGCGGTCAACAAGGGTTTCACTGGCAGCATTCATTCCCACCAGTTCAACTTCAGCCCCTTCACGGCGCAATTTGATGATGGCTCTGTCCAGGGATTCCACTGCCGTAATATCCCAGAAGTGGGCAGAAGTCAGATCAATCACCACTTTATCAACCACTTCTTTGAAGTCAAAGGATTCCATAAACTGTGAAGACGAAGCAAAGAAGACCTGGCCAGCCACCTTGTAAGTACGAACCGTTCCATCTTCATTCATGGACTTGCTAACTCGCATATAGTGGCCGACCTTGTTGGCAAAGAAGAGGGCGGCAAGCAGCACCCCGACAAAAACACCGATTGCCAGATTGTGGGTTGCCACCACCACCGCCACGGTCGTAACCATTACGATGTTGGTAGACAAGGGATGCTTCTTGAGGTTGATGATCGACTCCCAACTAAAGGTGCCGATAGATACCATAATCATCACTGCCACCAGAGCCGCCATGGGAATAACAGAGAGCCAGTCACTTAAAAACACCACCAGAACCAGTAGAAAAACACCGGCCACAAGAGTGGAGAGGCGTGTCCGCCCACCGGATTTCACATTTATAATCGACTGACCAATCATCGCACAGCCCGCCATACCACCAAAAAAGCCGGTAATGGTATTGGCAATACCCTGGCCTTTACATTCACGATTCTTGTCGCTTTTGGTGTCGGTGAGGTCGTCGACTATGGTGGCCGTCATCATGGATTCCAACAGACCCACCACCATCAACATGATCGAGTAGGGCAGGATAATCAACAGGGTTTCCAGATTCAGGGGCACATCCGGCCAGAGGAAAATCGGCAGGGTATCCGGCAGCTCACCCATATCGCCCACGGTGCGAATATCCACGCCCCAGAAAAGAGCCACGGCAGTAATAACCAGAATACACACCAAAGGCGATGGCAACAGCTTGCCCAGAACCGGCACATAGGGAAACAGATAAATAATACCCAGACCTGCCAAAGTCAGAGCATAAACATGCCAGGTCACATTGGTCAGTTCCGGCAACTGGGCCATAAAGATCAGGATTGCCAGGGCATTCACAAATCCGGTCACCACCGAGCGGGAGACAAAACGCATCAGATTACCCAATTTCAGATAACCGGCGATAATTTGCAGAATACCTGTCAAAACAGTAGCTGCCAGCAAATATTCCAGGCCATGTTCGCGCACCAGGGTCACCATCAGCAGTGCCATGGCCCCCGTAGCAGCAGAAATCATACCGGGACGACCACCGGTAAAGGCAATCACCACGGCAATACAAAAAGAAGCGTAGAGGCCAACTTTGGGGTCGACACCGGCAATGATGGAAAAGGCAATGGCTTCGGGAATCAAGGCCAGGGCGACAACGATACCGGCGAGCAGGTCACCACGCACATTGGAAAACCAGTTTTGCTTGATCGACTGGATCATGAGGATTCTCTTGGATTTTTAGGGATAACAAAGGTTCGGCCAAACACATGACTGCGGCCTGGGGCAACGAAGGAGGGTGAGGACTTTCAGGGTCTACACTGGAGGAACTTCCCGTAACAGTTGATGAGCGTCAAAAGAAAGGCGCAAATTCTAGCACAGCAACAGGCGATTATCACCCGCCCCTTCTTTCAGAACGATCCGGTCAGCTTTTCTTGAATGCTGCACTTGCGCAGTGTGTCGTTTTGTCGCACTATTGCGCGCAAATCGATCCCAGCGATCTCACCGAATTGATTCAGGTTACTGAAATGCTCTCTTTCTCGCTTTTTCTCTCTTTTAAAAACCTACAGAAGGAAACTTCCCATGACTGCTTCCCTGACGCAGGGTTTGCTCAAGAACTTTCTCGGCAACGCCCCCTACTGGTACAAATACCTGATCCTCCTTTTTTTACTGATTAACCCGGCCATGCACTGGCTGCCCGGCCCCTGGTCGGCTCTGGCAGGCTGGGTTTTGCTGGCACAATTTATTTTCACCCTGGCCATGGCACTCAAGTGCTATCCACTCCTGCCCGGCGGCTTGCTGGCATTGCAGGCAGTCGCCCTGGGTTTGACCTCCCCTGAGATGGTCCTCAATGAAGTGCGCCATAACCTGGAAGTCATCCTGCTATTGATGTTCATGGTAGCGGGCATCTACTTCATGAAGCAGTTGCTGCTTTATGCTTTCACTAAAATCTTGATTGGGGTGCGCTCCAAATCATTGCTGTCCTTGATTTTTTGCATCAGTGCTGCCCTGCTTTCTGCCTTTCTGGATGCTCTGACGGTCACCGCTGTTGTCATCTCAATTGCGGTAGGCTTTTATTCGGTCTATCACCGGGTGGCTTCTGGCCAGGAATATCATAGCCACGGCCATGATCATGGCAATGACTTAACGATTCAGGAAGCTCAGCGGGAAGACCTAGTACAGTTTCGGGGCTTTTTACGTTCCTTGTTGATGCATGCGGCCATAGGCACGGCTCTGGGAGGCGTTGCAACCCTGGTCGGTGAACCTCAAAACCTGTTGATCGCCAAGGAAGCGGGCTGGGGTTTCAAAGAGTTCTTTCTTAGAGTTTTACCCGTTAGTCTACCGGTCTTTATTGCCGGTTTAAGCACCTGCCTGCTGCTGGAAAAAGTTAAACCTCTGGGGCGGGCCTTTGGTTATGCTGGACGATTACCCGCCAGGGTGCGCAGCATCCTGGAAGATTTTGATCGCTACCAAACCGACAGAAGAACACCCAGAGAAACCGCTCAACTACTGGTACAGGCTGTGGTTGCTGTTCTACTCGTTCTTGGTCTGGCTTTTCATGTGGCTGAAGTAGGCTTGATTGGCCTGGCTGTTATCGTGCTGCTGACCAGTCTGAACGGGATCAATGAAGAGCATCAAATCGGCAAAGCTTTTGAAGAAGCCCTGCCTTTCACCGCCTTACTGGTGGTTTTTTTCACCATCGTTGCCGTAATTCACAGCCAGCACCTGTTCGAGCCCTTTATTGAAATGGTATTACGCCAGCCCGTGGAAAATCAGCCCGGTTTTCTTTTTATTGCTAATGGCCTGCTCTCCGCTATTTCCGACAATGTCTTTGTGGCCACCATTTATATCAGTGAAGTTAAAGCCGCTTTATTGAATGGCAGCATCTCTAAGGAACACTTTGAAACTCTGGCCGTTGCCATCAACACCGGCACCAACCTGCCCAGTGTGGCAACACCCAATGGTCAAGCTGCCTTTCTGTTTCTGCTGACTTCCGCCATAGCACCCCTGATTCGTCTGTCTTACGGGCGCATGGTGCTTATGGCTTTGCCTTATACCCTGGTTATGAGCGGAGTTGGCTTCTGGGCCGTTACCCACTGGTTATAAGCGCGGCTGAAATTAAAAAACCAGCTCAATCCATAGGAGGGTTGAGCTGGTTCTTAAGGGTTTTACAAGTTTACTGCTACTCTTTCGGGCGAGTTTTGCAGGTCTTGATACCAAAAGGCAGGTAAGCAGGGCAGGTTCCCACGAGTGCCGTTGCCAGGGGAATCAAGCCGATCCAACCCCAGACACCGATGGTGCCGGTTACTGCCATGATAATCAGAAAAACACCCACAACAACACGTAGGCCCCTATCAATATTACCCATATTCTTGATCATCATTTTACTCCTTCATTAAAAATTTACACACTTCTAATTTAGCAGTTATCAGTGAGTTCTGCTTCCGGTTTTAGGTAGAATGGCAGCATAAAGCCTATCCCCATCCTGTTTAAAGGAAGTTACAGCCCATGACGGATCAACTGCCCCCGCTGCCTGCCCCAGAAAAAGTTACTGAATTTATTGATCGCTGGAAAGATGCAACAGGCACAGAACAAGCGAATTACTCCCAATTCATTGCTGATCTGTGCCAGTTACTTACACTTCCTGGCACAGATGTCGCCAAAAAAGACGAAGTAGAAAATGCCTATGTCTTGCAAAAGCGCGTCATTGTCCATAACCCTGACGGCAGCACCAACAATGGTTTTATTGATATCTATAAGCGTGGCTGCTTTGTACTGGAGGCCAAGCAAACCGGCAAGAACCTGGAAACCCAGGGCTGGGATAAAGCCATGTTGGCTGCCTACTATCAGGCAGACCGTTATGCCCGTGCTCTTCCAGCCAGTGAAGGCAAACCCCCGTTTATCATCGTTACGGATGTCGGGCGCACTCTGGAGATTTACTCCGAATTCACCCGCACCGGCAGCACCTATGTACCCTTTCCTGATCCGGGTCATCACCGCATCAAACTGCACGATCTACACAAGCCGGAAATCCAAAGAAGGCTGCAAACCCTCTGGCTCGACCCTGACAATCTTGATCCCAGCAAACACGCCGCTCTGGTCACCCGGCAAGTCAGTGACAAATTAGCCACTCTAGCCAAATCCCTGGAACAGGATGGGTATGAAGTGGAGCGGGTCGCCCATTTCCTCAAGCGTTGCCTGTTTACCATGTTTGCTGAAGATGTCGAGCTGCTGCCCAAAGACAGCTTTACTCATCTGCTGGAAGAACTGAAAGCAGAACCCGAAGCCTTTGCCGACTCCCTGCAAGAGCTTTGGGATTCCATGAACGAAGGTCACTTCACCGGCCTGCTCAAGAAGAAGATCAAAAAATTCAACGGCGGTCTCTTTCGGGACATCAACCCCATTCCCCTGAAGGCTGACCAGATCCAGCTACTGATTGATGCCGCCAAAGCCGACTGGCGTTTTGTCGAACCGGCCATCTTCGGTACTTTGTTGGAGCGCGCCCTCGATCCCCGAGAAAGACACAAGCTGGGTGCCCACTACACGCCCCGAGCTTATGTGGAACGCCTGGTCATGCCCACCCTGATTGAACCGCTGCGGGAGCAGTGGAGTACCTTGCAGGTGGTGGCTGAAAATCTGATCCAGCAGAACAAAGAAAACAAAGCCCTGGAAGAACTGCAGAAATTCCACAAACAACTTTGCGATACCCGCGTTCTTGACCCGGCTTGTGGCAGTGCCAACTTCCTGTATGTCGCTCTGGAGCACATGAAGCGCCTGGAAGGTGAAGTACTCAATCTGATCAGTGACCTCAGCCACGGCCAAGTGGGCATGCAGGCCCAAGGCTTTACCGTCGACCCTCACCAATTCCTGGGGCTGGAAATCAACCCTCGCGCTGCGGCCATTGCCGAAATGGTGCTCTGGATTGGTTACCTGCAATGGCACTACCGCATTCATGGCAAGCTGGATTTACCCGAACCCATCCTGCGTGACTTTAAGAACATTGAATGCCGCGATGCCCTGATCGAATACGACAGCAAGGAACCCCTGCTGGATGATCAGGGCCAGCCCATCACCATCTGGGATGGCATCAGCTACAAAACCAGCCCCATCACAGGCGAACTGATACCGGATGAAAACCAGCGTACCCCCGTTTACCACTACCACAACCCGCGCAAAGCCGAATGGCCCGATGCTGAATATATCGTCGGCAACCCGCCGTTTATCGGGGCTTCCACCATGCGCCGTGCTCTGGGCGATGGTTATGTCGATGCCGTGCGTAAAGTCTATAAAGGCGAAGTACCCGAATCCGCTGATTTTGTTATCTACTGGTGGCATATCGCTGCATTCAAAGTACGCCACGGCGAAGCCAAACAGTTTGGCTTTATCACCACCAACAGCATCAAGCAAACCTTTAACCGCCGTGTGCTGGAACCCCACCTAAATGACAGCAAAAAACCACTTTCACTGATCTTTGCCATTCCCGATCACCCCTGGGTGGATGAAGTTGATGGTGCCGCCGTCAGAATTGCCATGACTGTAGGGGCGGCGGGAGAAAAGGCTGGTGTGTTGCAACAGGTGGTGGAAGAACAAAGAACAGAGGATGATAACCGCAATATCACCTTGAAAGCTCAAAAGGGTAAGGTATTTGCAGATCTTAAGGCAGGAGCTAATGTGGCTTCCGCAATACCACTGAAAGCTAATCTGGGCATCAGCTCACCTGGCGTTAAGCTGCATGGTGCGGGCTTTATTATCCAGCCGGAAGAAGTGGCGCAGCTCGAACAACAAACACCATCTGATACCAGCCGCGTCATTCGCAATTACCGTAACGGGCGTGATCTTACTCAAAACCCGCGTGGGGTGAAGGTTATCGACCTGTTTGGCTATCAACCAGAAGAAATTAAAGAGCTTTTCCCGGCAATCTATCAATGGGTTCTGGAGCGAGTTAAACCAGAAAGAGATGCGAAAGGCCATACAAAAGATGGGGCAGGCTACGCTAAAAACTGGTGGCTATTTGGTAAGCCCCGGCAAGAGCTGCGTAAGATGCTGCATAACTTGCCACATTATATTGCTACCGTGGAAACCATGAAACACCGTCTATTTATCCAGATGGATCAGGATATTCTGCCCGACAATAAGCTGGTCAATATTGCGCTCAGTGATCCAAGCAGCCTAGGTATTTTGTCCAGTCGCATACACCTGCTTTGGTCACTCAATGCAGGCAGTCGTTTGGGCATGGGCAATGACCCTGTTTATGTCAAAACCACCTGCCTTGAAACCTTTCCTTTCCCCGATACCACCCCAGAGCAGGCCGCTCGTATTGGTGAGCTGGCGGAAAAAATCGACCTGCACCGTAAGCGCCAGCAGGAACAACACCCCGACCTGACACTGACCAATATGTATAACGTGCTGGAAAAAATCCGGCTGGAACAGCCTCTGAACGACAAGGAAAAAACCACCCACGAACAGGGGCTGGTTTCCCTGCTGCGTGAACTACATAACGATCTGGATCGGGAGGTCTTTGCCGCCTACGGCTGGGAAGATTTGGGTGAAAAACTGGTCGGCCTGCCAGGTGCCACCACACCCCTGCCTGACAAACCCGAAGCCCAGGCTGAAGCCGAAGAAGAACTGCTCATGCGCCTGGTCGAACTCAACCACCAACGCGCTGCCAAGGAAGCCCAGGGCAAAATCCGCTGGCTACGCCCTGAATACCAGGCGCCGGATGAACAGCAAAACTCCATCCAACTGGAAACCGACCAGGCAGAAACAGCCCCAGCAACCAAAACAGAAACCGCCAGTAAACAAACCTGGCCCAAAGGCATGGCAGAACAAGTCACCACCGTGCGCCAACTCCTCGCCACCGCACCCCAAACAATTGAAGCACTGGCCAGCAACTTCAAACGCAACCCAGCCAAATCAGTTGAACAGGTTCTTCAGGCACTGGAAGCACTGGGGCAGGCAAGACAAGAGGAAGGGTTATGGACATTGAACTGAATCAATGCTGAGTGTTGGACTGGCGCAACCCTGCGGCGACCTGCTCACCGATTATGGTTGCTCTGCATTTTCAGCTCTTAGTCTAAACGCTTCAAGAAAATCCATGAGTTGTTTGCACGGCTTTTTGACTTGACTTGTTACACTCTGAACCCTCGTCAATATAGGATTTTTTTAATCCTTGATACAGGTGATCTTTATTATCTCTAAGCGGATTAATCTCCGGCTGTTTATAATGCTTTATAAATCTATCGATCCGTTTCTCTATGTTATTAAGATACGCACCCTGCTGTGCAGTTCTATCTGAAAGCTTTTCCCATATTTTCTTCTGGCTGAAAAAGGTTTCACGATCCACCTCTCTGTCACCCAAATAATATTTTTGATCTTCACCTGACCCATATATCCCAAATGGAGTAATACCACCACACTCCACCCACGCTCTGTCTAAACAGTACTGCGACATCACATCACGGACTTTCTCAGTATATAGAAATTTATAAATAACCCACCACACAACGGAGTCACGTATAGCCAACAAAAATGGTCCAATTATATATGTCAGAAAACCCATCGCAAATACTTTAAAGATCGATGACCAAGCCAGTTCGATTTCCATACACCATAACCTGAGTCTAAAATAGAGTGTAAAAGGTCTTTATTTACTTTCCAGCAGCTTTCATAGCATTCAGAAAAACCTTATAGCTGATTGTCGGCTCATCCATGCGTTCTTCAAATGCTGCCAGATCTTCCTGATACTCTTCCAAGGCTGCACGAAGAACTTCACTTGCTGGATCTGACAACGAAGGGTGTGTAGGTACTGTTTTCATATCGATATGAGCCCTCTTGGCACCTGGATTGATAAAATCAATTCGCTATCAGGGCTTCCAGTGAATCAGCAGTCAGGATTTTCATGCCCCAGTCTTCCAGCTGCTCTGCAGATGCTTGATTCAGCCGTTCTATTACATCCTGAGGAACTTCGCCAAACTTCATTTTGATCTGCATGCTCAGCAACTTGGCTTCGCCTTTTACCATGGCATATTTTAGCTGGCTAGCTTCATCTCTGAGTGCACGTTCACGTACAAAGGCCAGACGGCGGGATTCTTCTTTAACGGGTTGATGTGTGACTGCAGCCATTTTGCCGTCCTCTCTCTTTCCAGTGTTCAAACAGGTTCAGTTACGCCTGTAAACCTGCCTTCGATGACCCACCTTCACAACCGTTACGACAAGAACCTCATCCAGCACTTCATAGATAATTCGGTACACGCCCTGCCGGATGCGATACCGTTCTTGCCCTGAAAGCTTTTCACTGCCAACAGGGCGCGGGTTGTCTTGCAACTCTTCTATACGCTGGAGGATTCGGGTTACATCTTTGTTTGGGATGGGGCGAAGGTCTTTGGAAACCGATTTTTTGAAGACGAGCTTATAGTTTGCCATGAGCTTTCAAATCATCCAGCAAAGCTTCATAGCTGATTGTTGGCTCAGAAACCCGTTCTTCAAATGCTGCCAAATCTTCCTGGTCTTCGGCCAAGGACGCACGAACAGCCTCGTTAACAATGTCGGATAGAGAACGCTGTGTATGCACAGCCTTCAGCCGTAGTGCAGCGTGTAGCTGGGGATCAAAATAAACTGTAGAACGCTTCGATGTTTCGCTCATGTTTTTCTCCATAAAGCATCATACAGACATCATAGCGTCACAACATTAAAGCGTCAAACATCGATCTGGCAAAAAATGCTACTCTAACGCCACAAAAACAACACCAGCCTGAAAGGTTCGATCGTGCATAAACTCTTGATTCGCCATCCTCTGGCCGTGATTGTGCTGGCCCAGTTGCTGGGCACTTCGCTTTGGTTCAGTATCAATGGTGTCGCTTTTAATCTGACCCAGACGACCGGCCTGACTGAAGCCGGGTTGGGGTATCTGACCCTGGCGGTGCAATCGGGTTTTATAATCGGCACCCTGCTACTGGCCACCACGGGTCTGGCTGACCGTTTTCAGGCCAGTCGTGTTTTTGCACTGGCAGCCTTGGCCGGAGCCTTGGTCAATGGCTTGTTTATTCTGGTGGCCGGGATTTTTCCACTGGCATTACTATTGCGCTTTCTGACCGGCCTTTGCCTGGCGGGTATCTATCCTTTGGGCATGAAGCTGGTGATCAGTTGGACACCGCAGTATGCAGGGCGCGCTCTGGGCTGGCTGGTCGGTATGCTCACTCTGGGAACAGCTTTGCCCCACTTTTTACGTGCCGTCACACCTGGATTGGCCTGGCCTCTGCCTTTGCTACTTTCTTCTGTACTGGCGGTGGTGGGTGGTTTTCTGGTCTGGCGGTTGGGTGAAGGCCAAGAGCTGCCCAGGCACAACAAGGGCGCATTGCCTTTTCAGGGCCTGGCTGCCTGGCGGGACACCCGCTTTCGCCGTATCTCGATGGGTTATTTCGGACATTGCTGGGAACTCTATGCTTTCTGGACGCTGGTGCCCTTTCTGGTGGCGAGGGAGGTAACCCGCTTGGACTGGACCGCTGGCTGGGTGAGTGGTTTGTCTTTCAGCGTCATCGCTCTGGGGTGCATCGGCTGCATCTGGGGCGGGTGGATCAGTCGCCAACTGGGTAGCCTGATTGTGGCTCGGAGTATGTTGCTGGTTTCAGGAGTGCTCTGTTTGTTTTACCCTTTGCTCGGAGGTTGGCCTGCCTGGGTGCTGCTTCTGCTTTTGGCTGTTTGGGGGTTCACCGTGATTGCTGATTCTCCACAATTCTCTGCACTGGCTTCCGCCAATGCCCCGCGTGAACACCTGGGCAGTGCCCTGGCCATGATGAATGCCATAGGTTTTGGCCTCACGCTGCCTTCCATTGCCCTGGTTACCCACTATTGGACTAGCTGGGAGCTTTGGGTCTTGCTGGCACTGCTGCCCGGCCCACTGGTGGGACTCTGGGCCATTTTTAGATTAAGAAAAAGCCAATTACAGGAAATTTAGAAGCCGGGCATTTCAACCACGAATACGATAACCGTGTTTGGGCATGTTCTGTATCATGGTTTTATCGCCCAGCTTACGCCTTATCCGATGAATCAAGACAGCAATGGTTTCGGGTGAGGTTTCACACTGACCATAGTCAATCACATCCATCAGCTTCATCTTGTTGACATAAGCTCCCTGGGCACGAACCAGGGCTAGAAGAATCTTGTATTCAGAAGGCGTCAAATAAACTTCCTCCTCATCTTCTTCTGTTGATTGCAGGCTGCAGGTTTTCTCTGAAAAAGTCCACTTCCCCAGCTTCCATTCCGCCAACTGTATAGATGCTGGTGCTCCACCCTTCATGCGTGACATTCGACCCAGAAAATTTCTGACTCGAACCAACAGCTCCTGGGTGTCAAAAGGCTTGACAATGTAGTCATCAGCGCCCATTTCCAGGGCTGCCAAACGGGTTTCCCGATCGGTGCGACCGGACACAACAAAAAGAGGAACATCACTTTGCAGCCGGAGTTTGCGCAGCAGCACCAAACCGTCTTCATCAACCAGATTAAGGTCCAGCAGAATCAAGTCGTAACTCTGCTTTTTCCAGAAAGCAAAGAATTCATCAACACCTTCGGCCTCATCAACCACAAAGCCCTGTATCCGAAAAACCTCCACCAGAACACTGCGCAGGGTAATGTCATCTTCAACAAAAATAATTCGCGATTGATCCGTCATCATGCAACCTTCTTATTGGTTTTTTTGGGCAAGGTGACCACAAAGCTGGCTCCTTGCGGTAAAAGTTTATATTCCAGCGCACCACCCAGTTTTCTGGCCGCTGCACCTGCCAGATAAAGCCCACTGCCGGATTTTCTGTTTTGACTTTTGCCATAGCGTGTTTGCATTTGCTCAAGCAATTCGGGCAGCAGAACGGTACCTAGCGTAATCACACGGATTTGCAGCCTATCCTGCTCAACCTGCAAATCCAGGATCATTTCCACTTCTGGAGGCCAGTGAATCACCAGGGTATCAACCAGGCTTTGCAACAACATTTGCAACATCTCTGGGTCCAGCTCCAGCTGACAATTGGCTTGGTAGTGAAAAGTAATTTTTCTATCGTTATACATTCTGCGCAGATTTTCCGTAAGCTGGAGCATCCAGGGTATAAGATCGATCTGGATTCGGCTGGGCTGCCAGTCATCATCAGCCAGGCGTTGATCCCATAAGCTGGTATCCACCAAAGACACCAGGCGTTGCTGCGCCCCACGGATTCTTTCCAGCCAGGAAGCTCGGGTCAGGGTTTCGGCATCCTGCTGCAGGTTTAAAAGAGTCAGGGCTCCATCGATGACCGTGAGAGGCGTCCTGAATTCATTGGAAACCATGCGTAAAAAATCTTGCTGTGCCTGGCGGGTTTTGCTTTCTTTATCAAGGCTTGCATGCAAATCGGTTTGCAATACCAGGTTCTTTCGGTGAGTTTTCAGCAGCTGGGCATTGCGTTCCTGAAGCTCGCTGGTTCTTCGCTGAACTCGTTTTTCCAGCTCTTTTTCATTCTCTCTTCGGGACTGATGAATACGCGCAATAATCAGGAATTGCATTACGATCAAATGAACTAATGTGCCCAAATACATGGCATTTTCTGTCCAGAAATTATTGGGTAGAAAAGACTGCTCACGAAGAATACGCAACACAATACCTAAAGCCAGGATGCCAAAAATCAGCAAATAGGCACTGCCCAGCCGGGTTTCCCCTGTCACCAGGCGATAAATTGAAAAAATGACGGCAAAGGCTGTCAACATCAGGATATAGAGCTGAATCCAGGAGCTGACCAGAATATAGCGATCCAGAAAGACATAGATCAGCCCAATAACAGCCACCAAACAGGTAATAAGCAGATAAGAACGAGCCAATTGCGGGAAATCCTGCCGCATTCTTGTCAAGCGAATGAAAAGCAAGGCGAAAAAAACCAGGCTCAAGGAGATTGAAGCTGAAGCCAGCAAATCTGGAAAACGGGGCCAGGGCACATTGAAAAGCCAGCCCAGATAGCCTGAATGCGCTAACTGAAAAGCAAGCTGGGCCATCACATAAAGCGTGTAAAAAGCATAGGTCTTATCTTGCAACAGGCCCGAATACAGCACGCCCAGTAGCGTCATCAGTGCCAGAACAGCCAGGTAGGCCGACATATAGAAGTGGCTGTGCTGGGCATTTTCAATAAAGGCTTCCGGCATCCAGATTGACAGATCGGCAAACAAGGGGTTGGTGCCGGCAAGACTCAGCAGAAAGGTCTTTTGCTCGCCCGGTTTGATCTCCAGTGGAAAGACCTGCTGCGGCAAGTTGAATGGGCGCTCACTGGCCTGCACCAAATCCCCGGCCTTGAGTTGTTGTAGCTGCCCCTGGGCATCCTCCCAATAGAGAGTCAACTGATCGGTAAAGACGGGGGCCACCTCAAGCAGCCAGAGGTGGCGATCCGAGAAGTTGGATTGGAGAGTCAGCCGCAGCCAGTGGGTCTGTGAACTAAAGCCCCAGGCTGGCATTCCTGACACAGGTGTAAACAGGCTGGAATCCTGCAGTAATTCGGTTGGAGTTTTCTGGGTGTCTTCAGGCCCGGCACTGAGAAAACCCGTCAAGGACCAGGTTTCTTGCTGACCGGGCTGCAGCTCCAGAACTGAAGCCATTGCAACCTGAGCGGGACAAACCAGTAACACCAACAACCCGACCCACAGAAGTTTGATCTTCATAACAAAATACTCAGGCTTCACATCGCCCCTCGACTGCTGCAGCCCTTTTTAAACGGTAGTGGTTCCGCCCCTGGTGTTTTACGCTGTAGAGCATTTGATCCGCTTCTATAATCAGGTGTCGCTGGGTTGAAAACAAGCCAGGCGACAGGTAAACACCACCCAGACTGGCGGTTACCAGGCCCGGCGCAGGCACCTTGGGGTTCTGGATATTCAGGCTTTCAATCAAGCAACAAATCTGCTGCATGATTTTTTCCAACTCCTCTGGCAACAAGCCCATAAAGAGAAGTGCAAATTCTTCACCGCCATAACGAGTCACCAGGCCCGAGTAATCACTGGCAAAATCACGAACGACTGCCGCCACTTGTTTAAGCACTTGATCACCTGCCCAGTGTCCAAAGTGATCGTTGTATTGTTTGAAATAATCAAGGTCCAGAAGAACCAGGGAAAGTGATGCCCGCTTCTGCACTACCAGATTCAAGCTGCTTTGTAAGACATCATCAAAAACGCGACGGTTGCCAATACCTGTCAAGGCATCCTGACGGGATTCGCGGTGCAGCTGACGAATGCCCGCAGTGGCCTGCAACTGATTACGAACTCGAAGCCTAAGCAAATCCGGGGTGACCGGCTTATTCAGATAATCAATGGCACCCAGACGCAGCCCCATCCGTTCGTCATGAAAGTCTTTCCTGGAAGTCAGGAAGATCACCGGAATAGAAGCCGTTGCAGGGTCTTCCTTGAGGTGTTGGCAGATGTCATAACCATTCATCCCCGGCAACATAACATCCAGCAAAATCAGGTCCGGCTGCAACTCAAGGGCCTTGGAATAAGCTTCCAACCCGGAGCTTACCAGATGACAGCTGCACATATCCTCCAGCACACATTCAACCACCCGACCCACCACCGGGTCATCGTCCACCACCAACACCTGAAAACCTTCTGGAAAGTCAGTGGTAACCGGGTTCAATTGAAGTTGATGTGAAGTCATGATGCTCATCCTTTGCTTGATTGAATCTCAGGCAAGAGAATACACCTTCATCAAGCAGGGTTACTTAACAGCATCTTGAGTCGCTATTAACAGGTTATATCTTATTTATATCAGCAACTTGCTGCCCTGACATCAAAAATTCAGCAGCAGCCGGGTATGACCAGGCAGAGAGGCATCCAGTTGCAAATCCATATTCAGAACCCCGGCAATCAGCTTGGCTGAATAGGTGCCCAACCCTGTGCCTTGTTTTTTGCCAGAAGTGACAAACTTGTCAAAAAAATGGCTGCGGATTTCTGCAGGCACTTCACCTGGGTTTTCAATCACCAACTGATGTGTATCCCCTTCCTGTGTCAGATTGACTCTGATCGCCTTCTCTCTAGGTGATGCCTCGCAGGCATTTTTCAACAGATTGCTGAGTAGGTTGTAAGCCAACAAGGGTTCCGTGCTGATGGTCAAGTTCTGCAAGGCATCGGGGATCATCAGCTGCACATCAAGCTGTTTTTTCCGGAAAGCTTGTGACATTTCCTTGACCACTTTTTCCAGCAAGTCGGGCAGGTTCTCCTCTTTCAGATCCGGCTGATAGGTGCCGTATTCAATTTTCAGAAGAATCAGGGACATATCAATCATGCTGAGCATGCGCCAGCCTGCCCCCTCCAGCATTTCCATAAACTCCTGCTGCCGTTCGGTGAGGTTGTCGTATTCCTTGAACAAGGCAGGAATGCTGATGATGCTGCTGAGTGGCCCTTTCAGGTCATGGTGCATGATGCGTTCAACATCTTCACGCATGCGGGCCGCTTCCTTGAGTGCCAGGTTTTGCTCGGCAAGCTGGCGTCGCGTTTCATCCAGAGACAGATGGGTATCAATACGGGTCAGCAGGATGGAAGGATTGAGTGGCTTGGCAATGTAATCCACGGCACCCAGCTTCAAACCCTGGGTTTCATCATCCACCCCGTCCAGTGCGGTAAGAAAAATGACAGGAATATCCCGGGTGACCCGACTGGCCTTGAGTTGACGACAAACTTCATAGCCATCCATCTCTGGCATCATGACATCCAGAAGGATCAGATCCGGTTGTTGTTTTTCAGCAATCTTAAGGGCAATTTTACCGTTGATGGCTGCCTTGACCTGATACTGGTCGGACAAAAGGCTGGTCATGATGTCCAGATTCTCAGGAGCATCATCGACCACCAGTATCACTTTGTCTGTTTTCTTTGTCTGTTCATCCATCAGGGGTCACTTCCAAAGTTTAGCGGGATGGGTTGTTCAGAACGTCAAGCGCGGCTTCAAAATCATACTCAGCCAGCAGCTTCTTAATGCTCTGAATGCGGGTCGTCCAGGGTTCCGGAAGGTCGTGTTCAAGAAGGTTTTCAACCTGCTGCACCGCCGCCGCATCATAGTTTTCCAGCAAGTCACTCAGCTCCTGCAGTGCCTTATGCAGCTCATCTTCACTCCAGGTTTGCGGTTTTTTTGCCGTTTCTGTTGCAGAAGCATGTGGATTCGATGTCAGCCATTCCTGCAGGTATTGCAGCACATCCTGAAGCTCTTTCAGGGTTTGTTTTTGACTCTCAGGAGTCGCTTGCAATCCGGTTTTCAGTTCGGCTTCCAGCTCACCTGCCCAATGCTGTAACTGTTCTGCACCCAGATTACCGGCCACGCCTTTGAGGGTGTGTGCCTGACGGATGGCTTCTTGCTGGTCATCAGCATCAAGAGCAGCTTCCAGTCTCGCAGGAAAGTTTTTCTGGCTATCCACAAAGCGCTCCAATAGACGCCGATACGCCTGGCGATTATTACCCAGACGCTTCAAGCCAACGGGGGTATTGAATTGCTTGCCCTGGTCAGGGGGAAGCTCAATTTCATTGTCCTGTTCAATATCCATTTTTTCTTCCGGTGGCAGTTGACGTTGTCCAGCAGGGATCCATTCAATCAGGGTGGCCATCAACAGATCAGGATCAATCGGTTTATTGAGATGGGCATTCATACCGGCTTCTCGGCTTTTTTCCCGGTCTTCCAGCAGAGCATTGGCGGTCAGGGCGACAATGGGTAAATCAATTTGTCTCAACTGTTCCCGAATGATCCGGGTGGCCTGATAACCATCCATCACCGGCATCTGAATGTCCATCAACACGGCATCAAAGCTTTGTTCCGTCACCAGGTCAACCGCTTCCTGGCCATTGTTGGCGACCTGTACATGCAGGCGTGCTTGTGTCAGCAATTCATAAGCCACCTGTTGGTTGATTTCGTTGTCTTCCACCAGCAACACTTTGGCTCCCTGAATGGCTTGCAGTTGCTCTGATTCGGTTCTGGCTGTTTTGCGCATTCCCTGACTGGAAACCGGTGCAAAGCCCAATGCATCCACAATGGAATCCAGCAGCAGGGAGGGGTTCACGGGCTTCTGTAAAAATGAAGACAGATGTTCGGCACCTGGCTCAGCCAGAACATCTTCACGGGCAAAAGCCGAGACCAGAATACAGCGAGGTTTGTGGACCGGTGTTTCAGCCTGCATGATCTCCTGGACTAACTGCAGACCATTCATCTGGGGCAGAGACATATCCACCAGCATCAAGTCAAAAGGCTGACCGGGGGCCTGCAAGACTTGTCTGGCTTCTGAAGGGCTACTGACAACCTGCGCGGTAAATCCAAAGCTTTGCAAATAGCTGAAGAAGATTTCACCGGCCGCTGCATTGTCATCAACAACCAGAATTCGATAACCTTTCAGCTGGTGTTTCACAACCAGTTCTTCGGGACTTTTCTGCAGGGCAGGGGACGTTTCCAGCTTAATCGTAAAGATAAAACGGCTGCCTTTGCCAGGCTCACTTTCGACCCGAATACTGCCGCCCATCAGCTCAACAAGCTGCCGGGTAATGGACAGCCCCAACCCGGTCCCCCCATAGCGGCGGGTTGTGGAGGTATCGGCCTGGGAAAAGGATTGAAAGAGCTTGTTTTGCTGCTCCTCACTCATGCCGATGCCACTGTCTTCGACCATAAATTCCAATTCCAGAGAAGCTTGCCACTGCTGAACTAGGCGGACAGAAACCACCACCTGACCCCGGTCAGTAAACTTGATGCCATTGCCCACCAGATTGGTCAGAATCTGGCCGATGCGCAAAGGATCACCCTTTAAGCCATAGGGAACATCAGGCTCCCGGTAGAACAACAGTTCCAGGCCTTTGCTGCGTGCGGGTTCAGCAACGACGACCCAAAGCTGATCCAGCACTTCATCCAGCTCAAAGGGAATTTTTTCCAGCGTCAGCTTGCCCGCTTCAATCTTGGAAAAGTCCAGAATGTCATTAATCAATCCCAGTAGTGAGCGGCCTGAGGCCATGATTTTATTGAGGTAATTCTGCTGACGCGGGGAAAGATCCGTTCTCTGGCAGAGTTCGGTGAGACCGATTATGGCATTCATGGGGGTACGGATTTCATGACTCATATTGGCCAGAAATTCCGATTTGGCACGGGTGGCACTTTTTGCGGTTTGCAGTGCGGCTTCCAAGCGACGCCGATACTCCAGGGTCTTGAGCAGCAAATGAATCACCAGTGCCAGCAGGAAGCTGAATAACAATGCCAGAAACAACTGACCGGCAAGACTCAGCAGATCACGCCAGCCTTGCTGGGGGGTAATATCCAAATACCAGATACCATTGGGAAGGGTTAACTGCTGCCTGACAGGATCCTGACGCAGGCCCTTTTCACTGGCCAGGATCGTCTGGATACCTTGTTCTTCGGGCAGCTCTCTCCATAGATGCCAGGTATAACCCTGGGAAGTCAGTTCCGGTAAGCGTGCCATTGCCAGAGCTTCTGGAAATTTCAGGGTCACGGAAACAAACCCCCAAAACTCCTCTTGCTGTTCATCCATAAATACCGGCAAGCGCCCCACTGCTCCCAGACCACCCTGGCGCAATTCAAACGGGCCAGCCAGAGTCATCTGCCCGCTTTCCATGGCTTTGAGGGCCTCGGCTGATCTTTTCGGGTCAGCAAATTCATCCTGTCCCAGAGCGGCTTCATTGCCCTGCAACGGTGCGATCTGGGTCAACACCCCACCGGGCAGCAAGGCAATTGCGGAAGCACCAGGGTAGTAAGGCATCAACTCATCAGCCAGACTGGCGAACTGATCTACTTTACCCCCCCCTTCGCGAACCAGGGCGGCCAGAGCATAGGTAATGGATAAAGAACTCTCCAGCCCTCTTTGCAGGGCAGAAGCATAGTCGCCAGTCAGATTCATGGCACGGGATTGACTCAGTTCTACCTGACGCTGATCCCAGGCCACCACGAGAGTCAGGCTCAAAGCCAAAGTAAGCAGAAAAGTCAGAAAAACGGCAGGGTGGATTGTTACTGCATAGGGTGCCTCAGCACTCCTGTTTAGCTTATCAGTCAAGGACACGGGTCAGTTTCCACTTTCAAAATAACAGGGCGCTAGCAATCAGGACGCTGCATGTAATTATATGCCACCTTCTGCCTTATACTGTTAACAGAAACTTAATAAGCTGAGCTTTTTAACCCGTTGTGCCAGTCAACAAACCAAAAATACGGAAACCACCGATGTAAGTGCCTGCTGCTGAACCCAGGGTGGCAAAAATAAACACCAACAGGGTTCGGGAAACCCGGTTTTTCCACCAACCTTTGAGAGTGGCCGTATCCTGGCGCAAACGGGAAAAATCAGCCACCTTGGGTTTACGCAACCAGAGCTCGGCCCCGGCCGCAACAAAACCGGCACCAATGGTGGGATTCAAAGAAGTCAAAGGTGCAGCCACAAAGGCTGTTAACACCGTCAGGGGATGAGCACCGGCGATCAACACGCCCAGAGCACTCAGACCGCCATTAATCAGCACCCAGTCCAGCACCAGCTGCATGCCCAACTCGGTATTGCGATTAAAACCGATCACAAAACCAGTGATGATCAAAGCCGCAATAATCCAGGGCAGTAGTTTCGGCCAGCGGCTGGCCGGAGGCACCGCTTCCAGAATATCCAGTTGCTCCCGGGGATTTTCCGGCAGATGCCCTTCCAGGTTTTCTTCCAGACCTTTCAGGTGACCTGCCCCTACCACCACAAGTACCTTTTTGTAGCGGCTGTCACCATTTTCCTGGGCCAGGCGTAGAGCCATATAGTGATCGCGCTCGGCAATCAGGGCTTGATAGAGTTTTTCCGACTCTTGGGCAAATTCACTGAAAGTGGATTCCAGAACGTCCCCTTCCTTGAGTTTTTCAATTTCTTCGGCACTGACTTTTTCACGCGAGAACAGACTGCCGACCAGACCGGAAACCAAAGCCGTACGCTGCCACCAGGGCACACTGCGATAAACACGCTTGAGGGTGATCCCCACATCCCGATCGATCACCATCAAAGGCAGGTCAGCCGCCTTGGCTTCCTCCAGGGCCGCTTTCATTTCTTCCCCGGGCGCTATGCCCGATTCTTCGGCTACCCGCTGCTGGAAAGAGCCCAGTGCCAGATTGGCTGCCACCATGCCCGCCTTGCCCTGCTTGATGACTTGAAACAAATCCATTTTTGCCAGTGCATCCGGATTGACCATATTGGCGTACCTGGCCGGACAAAGCTCCACTGCCACAGCATCAAACTCACCACTTTGAATCAGCTTGCGCACTTCATCGGCACTGACTTTGGAAACATGGGCCGTGCCTAGAAGGGTATAATCGGTATCGTGTTTGCGAAGCTGTTTGCGCGGTCCGCTGGCAATATCTGGAGTGGCTTGAGCAGTCATGAATTCCTGTTTTCCTGAATCAAAAAAAGCAAAAGCGCATTAGACCAGAAAGGAACAGAAAAGTCAGTCCGACTTCATCTTGACTCTGGTCTATAAAAAATGTCGCCACAAATGTTATAATTTGTTTCACTGAGTAACTAAAAACATCAGGACGCGCCAATGAATCTTAAAGAAAAAGATGACTGTCAGTCCCTTTTGCAAGAACTGGAAGCCCAAAAGGAATTCTTTCAGCTCGCCCAATTGGCTACTGGGACAGGTATCTGGCAGTGGCATCTGGACAAGGATGAAGTCTACTGGGATGAATACTGCTGGACGTTACTGGGCCAAAAACCCAGCCAGCAGCCTCTGTCCTATCAAGGCTGGCGTAACTTGATACACCCTGAAGACATCCTGCATATTGAAAAAGAAATTCACAAGCAACTGCAGGCAGGCGGACAGTTTGTTGTTGAGTTTCGCTATCTTTGTAAGGAGGGAAGCTGGTTATGGGTCGAAGGTCGCGGCCAAACCGTTAAGTCCGACTCTCAAGGTAACCCTTTATTCATAGTAGGTACTCACACCGATATTCAAGATCGCAAGAATATTGAAATGGAAAGGAATTCCACATTACGCACCCTGAATTCCATGCTGCAGTGCTTGCCAGATCTGGTGTTTCGTTTCAATCGTGAAGGTCGGCTACTTTCCGTGAAGGAAGACGAAAACCTGATCAGACCTGCTCAGCAAATTCAGGGGCAGGAAGTCACCGAATTTCTTAGCCCCGAACTGGCCGGACTGACCCTGAACAAAATTGCTTTAACTCTCAACTCTCAAAAATTGCAAACCTACGAATACTCCATTCTCATCAAGGGGCAGAAACGTCATTACGAAGCCCGCATGATGCCGCTAGACTCAGATGAAGTTCTGGTATTGGCCAGGGACATCACTGAACAAAAGCTAACCCAGCAACAGCTTTTAGCCAGCAAAAAACGCTTAGAAGCCATTTTTGAAATCGCCCCTGTGGGTATCACTATTACGGATGAGCAAGGGCATATTATTGACTGTAACCTTGAGTCAGAACGGCTGCTGGGTGTCACCAAGGAAGAGCACTTAAAGCGCAATTATGATGGAGTTGACTGGACGATCTATGCAGAAAACGGAGAACGACTCAAAGCCAAGGATTATGCCAGTGTGCAGGCTTTAAAAGAAAACCGCTCTGTCATTGGCCAGATTATGAATATTCGTAAAGAGGGATTCAGCAGCTGGATACTGGTCAGCGCTACTCCACTGAATCTACCCGGCTATGGCGTGCTTGTTGCCTATGCGAACATCACTGAACTCAAAAAGGCTGAAAACCAGCTGGCAGAACAGTCCAATGAGTTGCGTCGATCCAACTCCGAGTTGGAGCACTTTGCTTATGTCGCCAGCCACGACCTGCGCCAACCACTGCGGATGATCTCCAGCTTTATCAGGTTACTGAAAAAGCACATGGAGGGACGGCTGGACGATGAAGAAAAGAGCATGATGGGCTTTGTGAGTGAGGGAGCTCAGCGCATGGATCAAATGCTGGTTTCCTTGCTGGAATACTCCCGGGTGGGCCGCAAAGGTGAACCGCAACAACGGGTCAACAGTCGAGCCAAAGATGAAGAAGCACTGCTTTTTTTACAGCCGCAGATTCAGGAAACCCAGGCCAGCGTAGTCTTTCGCGAAGCGAACTGGCCGGATGTTTATGCCAGCCCGGATGAAATGACCCGCCTCTTCCAAAATCTCATCAATAATGCCCTTAAATACCAACGGCGCGGAATCGCACCACAGGTCGAGCTCAGCTGTAAGGCAGATGGAGATAACTGGCGTTTCTGCGTCAGCGATCAAGGTATAGGCATCAATCCCAGCCAGTTTGACCGCTTGTTCAAGATTTTTCAGCGTCTGCACACTTCAGAAGAATATCAAGGTTCAGGTATCGGCTTGGCTGTCTGCCGTAAAATCGTAGAGCATCAAGGCGGTAAAATCTGGGTAGAGTCGGATGGAGAAGATAAAGGCAGCCGGTTTCTGTTTACTCTTCCTGTACAACCACCCTCTGAGCTACTAGGCTAGGGATCAACCAGGTAACCACTCAAGAGAAATGAAGATGCCAGAATCAATAACCACCGCAATCATGCAAGAACTGGCGGAAGAACCCAGCCTGAAAAATGATGATTCCGCCTTGCTCAAGGCTATTATTATCAATCTGCATATGAGTCCTGAAGCTCTGCGCGAAGTTGTCGATCATCCTGATGTAAAACTGGCTCTACAGAACTCAGGAATCAGTGTGACCTCCAATCGCCAGACACCCATGTTTATAGCGGTTGGCGACACCAACTTCACCGTGGACGGTGCCACAGCCAAGGACTTTTTTGACTGTGCCGACCTGATTCAAGGCAAACTCAACTGCTCGGAAAAAGTGGCAGAAATTGCCGAAATGGTGCTGATCCAGCAGGTTCAGGCATGGTTTTACGAAAGAGAAGACAGCAAACCCATACCGGTACAGGGATTTCGACCCGGCATGGTGATCAACTAGAACATTCCCAGCTCCAGCTGCGCCTCTTCCGTCATCATTTCGCGTGACCAGGGTGGATCAAAAACAATCTCGGTATTCACCTGGTCAATATCTTCAGCACCTTGTATCTTGCGGCGAGCATCAGCAGCAATAACCTCGCCCATGCCGCAGCCCGGCGCTGTCAGAGTCATTTTGATATTAAGCATTTTCCGCCCATCCAGAAGATCGACGATTTTAAGCCCATAAACCAGGCCCAGATCAACGATATTGACCGGAATTTCCGGGTCAAAGCAGGTGCGCAACTGTTCCCAGGCAAAATCCTCGATTTCCTGGTTGCTGGCTCCTTTGGGCAGAACCGGCTTTTGTACCGCCGCCAGGCCCAGGGCATCCAGGTTAGTGCCTTCGACCATGTACAAACGCCCCTGGTGGCCGACACTCACCGTGCTGCCTTTGGCCTGCATGACTTCCACTGTTTCGCCTTCAGGCAGGGTGATGGTCTTTCCAAAAGGCACGGAAATGACTTCGGTTTCGCGCTGAAGTTGAATTTTGTCGCCTTTGCTGAGACTCATAGCAGCATCTCCCGAACCCTTTTCAGCGCCGCCACAAAAATATCCACTTCTTCCAGAGTGTTATAAGCCGCAAAGGAGGCTCTGGCTGTGGCATCCACACCCAGGTGATGCAGCACCGGCATGGCACAATGATGGCCGGTGCGAATCGCCACGCCCAGTTGATCGGTGAGCAGCCCCAGATCCTGGGCATGCGCTCCTTCCAGAACAAAAGAAATCACCGCAGCCTTGCCGGGGGCTTCACCGAGAATGCGCAGACCCGGCAGTTCGGCTTGCATCTGCTCGGTGGCATAGTGCAATAAAGAGTGCTCCCAGGCCGCCAGCTTGCCCAGGCCCAGATCCAGCAGCCAGTCAGCAGCCACACCCAGGCCGATGGCATCGGCTATGGCGGGTGTTCCAGCCTCAAACTTGTGTGGCAAACCTGCATAGGTGGTTTTTTCAAAAGTGACTATATCGATCATGTCACCACCACCCTGCCAGGGCGGCATGGCTTCCAGCAGTGCTTCTTTACCGTAAAGCACACCGATACCGGTGGGGCCATACATTTTGTGCCCCGAGAAAGCATAAAAATCCGCATCCAAGGCCTGAACATCAACAGCCTGATGAGGTACTGCCTGAGCACCGTCCACCAACACCAATGCACCCAGATCATGGGCTTCTTTGATGATTTGTGTGATGGGGTTAACCGTACCCAGGGCGTTGGATACCTGAGTGATGGCCACAAGCTTGACCTTGTCAGTCAGTAGCTGCTGATAAACAGCCATATCCAGGCTGCCATCATCCAGAATCGGAATCACCTTAATCTCGATGCCTAACTGCTCGCGTAATTGCTGCCAGGGCACAATATTGGCATGGTGTTCCATCATGGAGACCAGCACCTGGTCACCAGCCTTCAGGTTTGCACGCCCCCAGCTTTGCGCGACCAGATTGATGGCTTCGGTGGCGCCACGGGTAAAGATGATTTCCTTGTGAGAAGGAGCATTGATGAATTTCTGAAGCTTCTGACGAGCTTCTTCATGGGCATCTGTGGCTTCCTGAGACAGGGTATGCAGGCCACGGTGGATGTTGGCATTAGTGTTGCGATAATAATCATCCATAGCTTCAATCACAGCCAGCGGTTTCTGGCTGGTGGCAGCATTGTCTAGATACACCAGCGGCTGACCATTAACCTGACGCTGCAATATGGGGAACTCGGCACGCAGCGCCTGAATGTCATAATCAGGCTGCTTCAGGGCTTCAAAATCTATTTCAGTCATCGACTCTCTCTTAACGGTAATCCATAAAACCAGCTCTCTTTTGCAAGGCAACCTGCTTTTCACTGGGTTCGGCTTTCCTGCCTCAACCAGTGCGCTTCGCTGTCCCTGCTACGCTTGACGCAGACAACCTTGCCGAGAGCCTGGACTGCGAGGCAGGGACGGTACTTGGCCGGGCTGGCTACAACAGGAAGTTGTAGCCAGAGCTTACAGGGACGTATTCACGCGTCCCGGCAAGTACCTCGCTGCCAAGGCAATCACTGAGGTCATCAAAGATCATCCAGATTCACTTGATGCGGCAGGTGGCCTGCCACGGTGGTTTCGACCTGCTGGTAGATTTCAGGAATCGCCAACTGGTCGACCACTTCATTGGCAAAGGCTAAAGTTAGCAAGCCACGTGCCAACTGATCATCTATACCCCGTGACTTCAAGTAAAAGAGTGCCGTTTCATCCAATTGGCCGGTGGTAGCACCATGGGAGCATTTAACATCATCGGCATAGATTTCCAGTTCCGGCTTGGTATCGATTTCTGCCTGATCACTCAACAAGAGGTTGGCGTTGCTTTGTTCGGCAACGATCTGCTGACTGTCTTTCTTGACGATGACCTTACCGTTGAAAACGCCACGGGCTTTATCATTGAGGATTGCCTTGTAGTTTTCACGGCTGAAGGTTTGGGGGGCGTAATGGTTTACCAGGCTATGAATGTCCAGGTGGTGTTTATTGCGACCAAACAGTAAACCGGAAAAATCACTTTCTGCTCCGGTGCCATTAAGATCACACACCAAGTCATCACGCACCAGCTTGCCACCCATATTCATGTGGTGGCAGATGTAGCGGCTGTCACGCTTCTGTTCGACATGAGTCCGGCCAATCAGCCAGCTTTGCTCACCGGGTACTTCCAATAAATAGTGGGCTAGCTGGGCATTACGCTCCAGAACAATTTCCGCCACGCGGTTGGTAAAATGAGTGGCGGTATCTTCCCCCAGGAAATGCTCCACCAGCTTGATCTGGCTATTAGAGCCAGCAGCCACCAGTATCCGGGGATGAGACATGGTGGGCTGATCCGCTTCGGTGGAGAGGTGCACCAGGCTAATGGGGTCTTCAATAACCTGGTTGTTACCCACACGAATGACAGCCCCTTCACCGGCAAAGGCAAAATTCAGGGCGGTAAAAACATCACAGTCAATTCCCGCCAAGCGACCCATCATGCCGCAGGTCAATTCCAGCTCTTTATCCAGAGCTTCTGACAGAGGCTCCACTACCAGGGCTTCAGGCAGGTTGCCCAGATCGGACAGCTCCGGTGCGTAAACACCATTGACGAAAACCAGTTGATGAGCCCTGAGTTCAAGGCCCGCTTCATCCAGAAGCTTTCGGGCTGCATCCAGGTTGACGCTATGCGGCAAAACAAAATTGCGTTTGGCCAGAGCCTTGGTATTGGTGTACTTCCAGGCTTCCACGCCGTTGAGCGGAAAACCCAGGTGCTCAAAACGGGCAAAAGCAGCAATCCTCTGGCTTTTCAGCCAGCCACTTTCGGCGTGCTGGTTAAAATCCTGAAAGGCTTCAACATACTGGTTCATGCAGCACCCTCCAGCAACCAATCGTAACCCTTTTCCTCCAGCTCCAGAGCCAGAGACTTGTCACCAGTTTTGATGATTTTGCCATCGGCCAGAACATGGATAACATCGGGAACAATATAATCCAGAAGACGTTGATAGTGGGTAATCATCAGAATACTGCGATCAGCCGTACGCAAGGAGTTCACACCTTCAGCGACAGTTTTCATGGCATCAATATCCAGGCCTGAATCAATTTCATCCAGCAACGCCAGCTTGGGTTCAAGAACCAGCATCTGCAGGATTTCATTGCGCTTTTTCTCGCCGCCGGAAAAACCTTCATTAACCGCACGATGCAAAAAACTGTTGTCCATTTTCATGAACTTGATTTTTTCCCGAATCAGCTTCATGAAGGCGGGGGCTTCAATTTCCGGCAGACCTTGAGCAGCGCGTTTGGCGTTCAGGGCAGCCTTGAGCAGGTAAACATTCTTCACCCCAGGAATCTCTACCGGATATTGAAAACCCAGCAAAAGACCCGCACGGGCACGCTCTTCAACATCCATTTCCAATAAATTCTGGCCTTCAAAAATCACACTGCCGGAAGTTACCTCATAACCTTCCCTGCCCGTCAGCACCGCAGAAAGCGTCGACTTACCCGCGCCATTCGGACCCATAATGGCGTGAACCTCACCTGGATTAATACTCAGGTTCAGGCCCTTCAGAATTTCAGTGCCTTCTACTTTGGCGTGCAGGTCTTTAATCTCAATCATCTTGGTATCCTATAAAAAACGGTAGCAATTATTTATGGTGTTTTGTTCAGGGTGTTGAATCCAACTTTTAAAAAGCTAGTGATTAACGTTATGAGCGAAGGTCAGGCAAGGCGAAAATGATCGAATAAGCGGAGTTTACATAAAGTAAATGAGCATTATGAGATCAGTTTCAACGCAGCATCACCGAGCGCAATAGTTAATCGCAGCTCTTTTAGCCGACGGCACCTTCTAAAGTCACATTCAGCAAAGCCTCGGCTTCCACGGCAAACTCCATCGGCAACTCTTTGAAGACGTCTTTGCAGAAACCATTAACGATCATATTGACCGAGTCTTCTTCAGAAATGCCTCGTTGCATACAATAGAACAGCTGATCTTCACCGATTTTCGAGGTGGTGGCTTCGTGTTCAACCTGGGCGCTGGAATTACCGATTTCCTGGTAAGGAAAGGTGTGGGCTCCACACTGATCGCCAAGCAACAGCGAATCACACTGGGTAAAATTGCGGGCGTTTTTGGCGGTAGGCAGAATTTTCACCAGACCCCGGTAGGACTGATTGGAATGGCCCGCAGAGATCCCTTTGGAAATAATCGTGGAACGGCTACCCTCGCCCAGATGAATCATCTTGGTGCCAGTATCCGCCTGCTGGAAGTTGTTGGTCACGGCCACGGAGTAAAACTCGCCGACCGAATCCTTGCCGCGCAGTATGCAACTGGGATACTTCCAGGTAATCGCTGAGCCGGTTTCCACCTGGGTCCAGCTGATTTTGGCGCGATCGCCACGGCAGTCGCCGCGTTTGGTCACAAAATTGTAAATCCCGCCTTTGCCTTCTTCATCGCCCGGATACCAGTTCTGCACAGTGGAGTATTTGATATAGGCATCGTCCAGCGCCACCAGCTCAACAACCGCCGCGTGCAGCTGGTTTTCATCGCGCATGGGGGCAGTACAACCTTCCAGATAAGAGACCTGGGCTTGGTCTTCGCAGACAATGAGGGTACGCTCGAACTGACCGGTGTTGGCCGCATTGATACGAAAATAGGTGGATAGCTCCATCGGGCAGGTCACACCCTTGGGCACAAAAACAAAAGAACCATCGGTGAAGACCGCTGAGTTGAGTGCAGCATAATAATTGTCAGTGTGGGGCACGACCGTACCCAGATACTTTCTGACCAGTTCAGGATGCTCCTGAACCGCTTCAGAAATCGAGGAAAAGATCACCCCCGCTTCAGCCAGCTTAGCCTTGAAGGTAGTGCCGACGGAGACCGAATCAAAAACCGCATCCACGGCCACACCGGCCAAAGCAGCCCTTTCGTGCAAGGGAATACCCAGCTTGTCGAAAGTTTCCAGCAGCTTGGGGTCCACTTCATCCAGACTTTTCGGAGCATCCTTGTTCTTGGCACCTGGTGCGGAATAATACGACACCGCCTGATAGTCGATCTCAGGATAAGACAGGTTAGCCCAGGCTTGTGGGTCCTTCATGGTCAGCCAATGGCGATAAGCTTCCAGACGCCATTCCAACAACCATTCCGGCTCTTTTTTACGCAAAGAAATATGCCGGATGACATCTTCATCCAGTCCGGGGGGCAGGGTGTCACTTTCAATATCGGTTACGAAGCCTTGCTTGTAGTCTTTACGGACCAACTGCTCCATCTCTTCACTCGCCATAACGGCCTCCGGGCATCATCAAGTCTTTCTTTATAATTGGGCTGGCTTTTGCAAGGCATAGCTTCTTCATGACGCGTGAATACATCCCTGTAAGCTCTGGCCACAACTTCCTGTTGTGGACAGCTTGAAGAAGCAACGCCCTACCGCCAGCTATCACAGTAATCAGCCTTGCAGAAAGCAGCTTCTATCTCTTCTATCTCTTCTATCTCTTATCCAGCTTCATGCAGGGTCAGTGTCTGTATCTGTACCCAGGGTAGTTTGATCGGCTGTTTTTGCGCCAGCTGGGCCAGAGTCACCGAGGCCAGCAACTCATGAATCGCCTGGGTCACTCTCTGCCAGTTGGTGGCAACACCACATTGGCTGATCAGATCACACTGGGAGTCTTCCAGGCTGCATTCCGTCATGGCCACTGGCCCTTCGATCGCAGCAATCAGATCACTGGCCGTTATGGCCGCAGCCGAACGCGACAATTGGTAACCTCCCTGAGTGCCTCTTCGTGACACCAGAAGCTCAGCCTTAACCAGCATTTTCAGCAATTTACTAACTGTAGGCTTAGGCAAACCGATCTCATCCGCCAGATCCGCCGCTGCATACAAACGCTCAGGGTGACGCGCCATCTGGGCACTGATCACCACTGCATAATCCGTCATTTTACTGAGCTTGAGCATGCCACCACCTTGGGTTCAATCTATTGTGGACTATTTTAGTACCTTTTAGAAACCGAGTAAAGTAGTCAGGCTTATTCAACGAGCCAGCACCAGAACCAGAGATTGACTCAGGGAGTAGATCAGCAGCATCAGGGAGGTCAGCGCCAGCATCCGGTTGAGTTCTTTGCCTTCCAGGTGGCCTATCCGGCGGAATAGCAAAAACAGCAGAGGAGCGATCAGCAGAAGGGGCAACCAGGCCCAGTCCTCCATGCGTGGATTTTGCGACCAGTGCAACAAGGGAGCAGCAAGGATTAGTAGGCGATAGAGAAGTCGGCTTTTGTGTTCACCCAGATAAACCACCAGAGTCTTTTTTCCGGCGGCAGCATCGGTGTGGCGATCACGCAGGTTGTTGACCAGCATGATGGTTGCACTTAAAAAGCCTGTCAGGGTAGCGTAAACAAAGGATTCCAGAGTCAGGCTCTGGGTGTGGATAAAATAGCTGCCCATCACGGCCAGCCAACCAAAAAACACCAACACCAGGAATTCACCCAATGCTCGGGAGGCCAGCGGATAAGGCCCTCCACTGTAAACCAGAGCTGCAATCAGTGAAGCCAACCCAAACAACAGCAACCACCAGCTGACCAATGCAGCCAGTAGAAAACCACTCACCATAGCCACGCCCAGTACCAGCCAGAGGCCTATCTTGAGTTGCTCCGGCTGTATCAACCCCAGTTGCAGTCCGCGTAAGGGCCCAAGCCGTTGCAGGGTATCCACGCCCTTCTGACCATCAAAGAGGTCATTAGCAAAATTGACGGCTATCTGCAGAAACAATGCGCAAGTGAGAGCAAGAAAAAACGAGGCAGGGTTAAATGCCCCATCGGCAAATGCCAGGGCACTTCCCAGCAGAATGGGGGCCAAGGAGGCAGGCAGAGTCTTCGGGCGCAGAGCCAGAAACCAGGCATACAGGTTAGACACCTTCGTTCATTTCCCCCGCCAGGGCTGTTCTGCCCTCCTGTTGGTTCTTGCGATTCAGCCAGGCAACAAAAGTGAAGGCCGGAAGATTCATCAAAATACCATACATTAGAGGCACCAGCGCCAAGGCGGGTTCATGAAGAATAGACAAGGCCACCATAATGGCAGTACCGGCATTCTGCACACCGACCTCCAGGCCCAGAGTTCTCTGTTCACGCTCGTTCAGCCCCGCTTTACGAGCAATCCAATATCCACCCAGGATAGCGCTTGCACTCAGCAGGAGTATCGCTAATCCTTCGGTACTCAGAATACGTTCCAGCAAATGCAGGTGGGTGGCCAACAGGCTGATCACTATCAGCAACATGGCAAGGGTAGAGAGACGACGCAAACCGGGTTGGAATCTGAGAGCCCAAGCGGGAAACCAGAAGCGGATCAACATCCCCAGGGTCACCGGGATCAGAGTGACCATTGCCAGCTGTTGAATGGCAGGCCAAAGAGGCAACTGAAAGTGGCCGCTATCCAGTGGATTCATTTGCAAATAAGCAAGAAACAACAGGGGCAGAGTAAGCGGTGTCAGCAGGCTGGTTACACCCGTTAAAGTAACACTGAGGGCAGCATCGCCCCGGGCGATCAGGGAAAAAAGGTTGGAAGTTGCCCCACCCGGGCAGAGGGAAACCAGAAACAGACCGGCTGCTGCCAACGGGGAAAGGGGAAGCAACCCTACCAGCAACAGGGCCAGACAAGGCAGGAAAAGCAATTGTAAAAAAAGCCCCAAAATTGAGGCCTTGGGTTTCAGCAGGATCCGCCTGAAATCAGCTGGCTGTAATGCCATACCAATACCCAGCATGACCAGCGCCAGAATCATTGGCAACAAAACCTGGGTTACCAGTTGCTGCATCCCATCTCTCCTTTCATCGAATTAAAGTGTGAATTGCGCAGCGCAACATGAATCTTATCACTTTTTTATTTCAACTCAGGAGCGGTCTCGGAAATTCAATAAAAAACCCGAAGCTCCTAAGAGCTTCGGGTTCTATTCCCACAAAAAACTAGAAATTACTTCAGGCTTTCCAGAATCTTGTTGAAGGTCGCACTGGGGCGCATAACCTTATCAGCTTTAGCCTTGTCCAGATGATAGTAACCACCCAGATCAGCAGGGTTACCCTGGGCATCACTCAGCTCTTTCAGGATTTGTGCTTCCTGCTCGTTCATCTGCTTAGCCAAAGGACCCATTTTTTCCGCCAGATCCTTGTCATCAGATTGAGCTGCCAGCTCTTCAGACCAGAACTTGGACAGATAAAAGTGACTGCCGCGGTTATCCAACTCACCTACTTTACGCGAAGGTGATTTGTTTTCTTCCAGCAAACGACCGGTTGCCTTGTCCAGAGCCTGACCCAGCACTTCAGCACGCTTATTGCTGTTTTTCTGGCCCAGTTCTTCCAGGGATACGGCAATAGCCAAGAATTCACCCAGGGAATCCCAACGCAGGTGGTTTTCCTGCAGAACCTGCTGAACGTGCTTGGGAGCAGAACCACCGGCACCGGTTTCATACATGCCACCACCAGCCAGCATGGGAACGATAGACAGCATCTTCGCAGAAGTGCCCAGCTCCATGATGGGGAAGAGGTCAGTCAGGTAATCGCGCAGCACGTTACCGGTCACCGATATAGTGTCTTTGCCACGAACCATGCGCTCCATGGAAGTACGAATCGCACGCACATAACCCATGGTGCGGATATCCAGACCTGTGGTGTCGTGCTCTTGCAGGTATTTTTCAACTTTCTTACGCAGTTCACGGTCGTGAGCACGCTCATTGTCCAGCCAGAAGATAGCCGTGGTGTCGGCCTGACGCGCACGGTTAACAGCCAGCTTGACCCAATCCTTGATCGCAGCATCTTTGGTTTGACAGGCGCGCCAGATATCGCCTTTTTCAACCTGATGCTCCATCAATACGGTGCCATCGGCCTTGACCACACGCATGGTGCCGTTTTCCTGCATCTCAAAAGTCTTGTCATGAGAGCCGTATTCTTCCGCTTTCATCGCCATCAGGCCGACGTTAGGGACAGAACCGCAAGTGGTGGGATCAAAGGCACCGTGGGTTTTACAGAAGTTGATCATTTCCTGGTAGATACGGGCATAAGTGGACTCAGGCATAATCGCCTTCACGTCCTTCATTTTGCCATCACGACCCCACATCTGACCGGAATTACGGATCATGGAAGGCATGGAGGCATCCACGATCACATCACTGGGAACGTGCAGGTTGGTGATGCCTTTAACCGAATCCACCATCGCCATTTCAGGGCGGTGCTCATAACAGGCATGAATCGCTTCTTCGATTTCTTCCTGCTTGGAGTTGGGCAGAGTCTTGATGCTGTCCAGAATGCTGGCCATACCGTTGTTGGGGTTGGCACCCAGCTCATCAAACAGGTCGCCATACTGGTCAAAAACTTCTTTATAGAAGGCACGAACCGCATGACCGAAAACGATGGGGTGAGATACCTTCATCATGGTGGCTTTTACGTGCAGAGACCACATCACACCATCGTTCTTGCACTCTTCAATGGTACGCATGAAGAAGTCATCCAGCGCCTTGGCGCTCATGAACATGGCATCCAGCACTTCGCCTTCTTCCAAGGGCAGGGTTTTCTTGACTTCAACCTGACCCTTCTGGTCAACAAACTCAATACGTACATCACCGGTTTGTTCCAGAGTGACCGATTGTTCGCTGGAGAAAAAGTCGCCACCGCGCATCCAGTCGGCATGTGAGCGGGAAGCCTTGCTCCACTTGCCCATGGAGTGAGGATATTTGCGTGCGAAAGCTTTAACTGCAGGGGGAGCGCGACGGTCTGAGTTGCCCTGACGCAACACAGGGTTGACAGCACTACCCAGAACTTTGGCATAACGCGCCTGGATGTCTTTTTCTTCGTCAGTTTCAGGCTCGAAAGGGTACTCAGGCAGGTCATAGCCTTGTTCCTGAAGCTCCTTGATACAAGCACGCAGCTGAGGAATGGAGGCACTGATATTGGGAAGCTTGATGATATTCGCTTCCGGCTGCTTGGTCAGTTTACCCAGTTCCGCCAGGGTGTCTGGCAGGCGTTGCTCTTCTTTCAAACGCTCCGGGAAGGAGGCGATAACACGAGCTGCCAAGGAAATGTCGCTGGTTTCTACATCAAGTCCTGCAACCTTGGTGAAAGAGCTAACCACCGGCAACAGGGAAAAGGTTGCCAGGGCCGGTGCTTCGTCGGTGAGGGTGTAAATTATCTTATTGCTGGATGTTGTCATTTTATTCCCCGATTCCATCGTTGTATGACTGACAGCTCATGCAAAAAGCAGCTTGTGGCCACTTCTTTCAAGAGGAGTTAGCTTTAGCTAGTAAAATTACAACACGTATTCTACCGAAAAAATGCGACATTTTGTACGTCTTCAGGCTAATACCAAGGGCTAACCCGCAGCTCACTGAGAGGCACCACCTGCGCACCCACAGCAGGAGCCAACCATTGCCGGACATCCGGTTGCACTCCATCCATGACAGGCAGGTAAACCGGCAAACCACAACCCAGAGCAACCAGTGACAAGGCATTATCCAACCCCACAGCAACCTGCGCCTGGCCGAGAAGATCCACAGCATCTTCCCAGTTGATACGACCAGACAGATTGTAAAGGGCATTACGTGTAGCCGGTGGCAAGGACTCCAGCAGCACATCAACTTCCAATTGCTCATTGTGAGATGCCAGCAACCAGACTTGTCCGCCTTCTTCAACCCACTGATTCAGCAAGGTTTGCCACTGCTCAGGCTCAGGTTGTTGGTGTCTGGCCGGCTCGGGTACACCCAGAGTACCGGGGCAAAAAGCCAAAACGGGCTTATTCTGGTTCAGCTTAAACTTTTCTCTAACCTGCTGTTGCAGTTGAGTATTACTGGTCAGCTTCAGAGGTGGAGTTTCTGGCAATTCATCGACAATATCCCAGGCCAGAGCCCGATAACGGTCAACCAGATGCGGGTGGCGCGCCTTATTGGGCAAGCGAATGTCAATCAATAGAGAATAGCGGTACCGCCCGCGGTAACCGGTGCGCTCACCGATATTGGCCAGCATGGGAATCAGGGCTGGCTTGAAGCGATCCGGCAGCACCCAGGCATGGGCATGATCCTTACCTTGCATCGCCAGACCGGCTTTCCAGAAGGTTTTCCAGCTCATGTTGGGGTCAGGCAGATTGTAAATCTCATCAACCTGAGAAAAACGCGCTGCCAACCCGGCCAGCTGGGTGGGCGCCATCAAATCCAGCGACCGCTTGGGAAAGCGGTGCTTGATATCAGCCAGCGTGGGTTGTGCCAACAACAGTTTCTGAGGTGTTTCCGGCAGCAGCACCAGGTTACGGCCTGCCTGTTTACGAAAAAAATGGGTCATGATTGGGGTGGCTTCTGGTTTTCTGCGAAAAAAGCATCCCAGACCTGACTGACCTGCTCGCGATGCTCGGCCCAGGGAGCGGCATCCACACTGGTGCCCGCCTTTTCCAGAGCGGCATGATGAGCCGCATGTCGATAGGCCAAATAAGCTTCCTGAAGGGCATGGGCCTGGCCTTGAGGCAATACACCGGTTGCCGCCAGCGCATCCAGCAGGCGCATGTTGTCGGTGACTTCCAAAAGCTGTGAATGCTGGTAACTGTAGGCCAGAACACAGTATTGAACGATAAACTCTATATCAACGATGCCACCCGCATCCTGTTTGATGTGAAAGACTTCATCGCCCCCTTGCTTCTTACTGCCCAGATTGGCCCGCATTTTCTCACGCATTGTCACAACATCCTGGCGCAGCTGTGGCAAATCGCGTTTTTGCGTCAGGATCTCGGCCCGTAGATTATTGAAGCGCTCGATCAAGTCTTCATCGCCACAAATGGCCCGCGCTCTCACCAGAGCCTGGTGTTCCCAGGTCCAGGCTTCTTTGCTCTGGTAATCGGCAAAGGCTTTGAGGTTGCTGACCAGCAAACCGGCATTACCGGAAGGCCTCAAGCGCATATCCACTTCATAAAGCTGGCCGGAAGGTGTCACAGTGGAGAGGAAATGAATGATTCGCTGGCCCAGGCGACTGTAATAGGTGACTGAATCCAGAGATTTTTGCCCGTCACTGCCTGCTGTAGGATGACCATCATGAATAAACACCAAATCCAGATCCGAGCCATAACCCAGCTCAATACCACCCAGTTTGCCGTAGCCAACAATAATAAAGCCCGGATCAGCCGGCTCCCCGCTGGCCAGTTGGGGACGACCATAGCGGCGGGTCAGATCCCGCCAGGCTGAATGCATGACACTTTCCACGATCACTTCGGCAATGAAGGTGAGATAATCACTGACTTTCATCAGGTGGCGCTGTGCGACAATATCGGAAGCAGCGACCCTCAATACGTTGGCATGGCGAAAATAGCGCAGGGCTTCCATCAAGGCTTCCATGTCATCTTCGGGTATACGGCTCAAGTGCTGACGCAACTCGTCTTGCAGGCGTTGTTTATCAGCAGGTGAATAGAGAGTATCCGGGCTGAGCAACTCATCCAGGAGGATGGGCATTTTTGACAGCTGCTCCGCCAGCCAGGGACTGGCTGAGCACATTTTCACCAGCTGCTGCAGAGCTTCCGGGTTTTCCGAAAGAAGCACCAGATAAGCGGTACGGCGCAAAACGGCTTCCACCAGCCACAGGGTGCGCTCCAGAGCCGTGTCAGGGTTTTTGGCTTCAGTAACAGCGGCCAGAAGCAAAGGCATCAGGTTGTCCAAGCGCTCTTTGCCCACCTTCTGCATACTCGCGGTCTGCTTACTGTCACGCAGGGTTTTCAACAGCCGAAAGCTGGCTTCAGGTTGTAGGAAACCTTTTGCAGACAGGAGTTCTTCTGCCTGGGTTTTCTCCAGTTCATCCGTCCAGAGACTGGAGAGATCATCATCCGTTTCCAGAGACTCCTCTTCCTCCGGGTCGGCAATGACGGCATCAAAGTGCTGACGCACCTGATCACGCACTTGATTCAGCTTGGTCATCAGCTCTGACCAGGACTGAAAGCCACAGCGAAAGGCAATACACTGTTGTGCCAGGTCGCCCTCGGGCAACAGTTGGGTCTGGCGGTCATCCAGGCCTTGCAGTGCATGTTCCAGGTCACGCAGAAAAGCATAGTCTTTGAGTAGTTCATCAGCTGCATGCTGAGGCATCAAACCCAACCCGGCAATTACTGGGAGTACCTTGCGAATCGAGCGCTCCTGTAGCTCGGTGTCACGGCCACCCCGAATCAGCTGGAAGACCTGAGTGATGAATTCCACTTCCCGAATTCCACCCCGACCCAGCTTGATATTATTATCCAGCCCCTTGCGCTTCACCTCACGGTTAATCATGGCTTTCATGGCCCGCAAGGACTCAATGGCACTGAAATCCAGGTATTTACGGTAAACAAAGGGACGCAACTCCGAGAGCAAGCGTGCACCTTCCTTCTGATCACCGGCAATAACCCGAGCCTTGATCATGGCATAACGCTCCCAGTCACGCCCCTGATCCTGGTAGTACTCCAGCAAAGCTGAAAAACCCAGCGCCAGCGCCCCGGCATCACCGTAAGGTCGTAAGCGCATATCCACCCGAAAGACATAGCCATCAGCAGTCATCTTGTCGAGAGCGGTAATAAGCTTCTGGCCCAGGCGGGTAAAGTATTCCTGGTTATCGAAGCTGCGCCTGCCACCCAGAGTTTCCCCGGAATGCGCAAAAGCAAAGATCAGATCGATATCGGAGGAGAGGTTGAGTTCCAGTGCACCCAGCTTACCCATACCCAGAACCACCAAACGCAATGGCTGGGCTACACCCGAATCGATATCTGCCTGGGTTGTGCCACGAGGATAGGGGCGTCCCCAGGCTGCAGCGTAGTGTTCTTCCAGCCAGCCCAAAGCTGCTTCCACCGTGGTATCAGCCAGCCAGGACACCTCTGCAGCAGTTTGCCAGACAGACTGGTGATGGCCAGCTTGCCGGGCATCCCGCCACAACAAGCGCAGCATGGCAGCCCGGCGAAAACGCCGTAGAGCCTGATGTAGTTCCTCTTCATTCTGAGGAGGACGACTCTTTTCATCCAGTAGATAGCGATCACATTCCTGTTGGTAATCTGCAAACTGCAGGGGCCTGTTCAGGCGCTCATCGGCCAGTAAAGCTGTAAGTAGGGAAGGCTCTTTCACCAGAGCATCAGCAGCATAATGACTGCTGGCCAACAAACGGCCCAAAGCCTGCTGCTCCTCCTGACTCAGGTCTGGCCAGGTTCCTGCAGGGAAACTGGAGACAATGCGGTCTAAAGACTGCGCAACGTCCGGGCGGATGTCTGCAGGGAGATCGTTCAAGTCCAGATGACTTTCTTGGGGCATAAGCACTCTTCAGGCTGTGGAGTAAGATAAACACCAGCATAAATCAGCTTTTGCTCCCGGCTCAAGCAGACCGGTCAATTACTTAGACGCGGGTAGCCTCCCGTCATACCTTCAGGGGAAAGCACCCACTGCCAGACCTGGGTTCTACGGGCCCGAAAAGCTCCGGCACAGGACAACAGGTAATAACGCCACATGCGCCGAAAGCGTTCATCCAATTGCAGTCGCGACGCAATATCCGGCCAGGCACGAGAGAAATTGTCTTCCCAGGCCATCAGGGTCTGATCATAGTCCGCTCCGAAACTATGCAGGTCTTCCACGACAAAAAGGCCATCCACGGCATCACCAATCTGACCGATGGAAGGCAGGTCGCCATTGGGAAAAATATACTTGTCGATCCAGGGGTCCGGGGTAGTGGAGCGCTTGTTTTTGCCAATGGTATGCAAAAGCATCAGGCCCTCGGGTTTCAGACAACGTCTCGCCACCTCCATGAAGGTTCTCAGGTTTTTGCGACCGACATGCTCAAACATGCCGATGCTCACAACCCGGTCAAATTCACCCTCCACTTGCCGGTAATCCTGAAGCCGGAATTCCAGAGGCAACTCGGCATACTGTTTGCTGGCCCAGGCGGTCTGCTCCTTGGAAATGGTGACCCCGACAGCTTCGATTCCATAGTTTTGTGCCGCATAGCTCATGAAGCTGCCCCAGCCGCAGCCAATATCCAGAATCCGCATTCCCGGCTGCAGATTCAGCTTGCGACACACCAGATCCAGCTTGGCTTCCTGGGCTTCTTCCAGGGTTTCTGCTTCCTGCCAAAAGCCACAGGTGTAAGTTAATCGTGAATCCAGCATGGCCGCATAAAATTCATTCCCCAGATCATAATGAGCCTCCCCCACCTGCCAAGCTCTCTGCAGAGTTTGCAGGTTCAGAAAGCGATGGCGCACCAGCTGCCAGAAAAGACCACTGTGCACCACCTTCTCATCCAATCGGGCCTTGAGAAGGCGATAAAAGAATTGATCCAGCTTTTCCACTTCCCATTCGCCGTCCATGTAGGCTTCGCCCAGACCCAGATTGCCTCTGGACATGGCTTCCTCCAGAACACGGGATGTCTTTAGCTGAATATCCCAGGGACGGTCACCTCCCACTCGGATATCTGCCTCAGCCAACCACTTTTCCAGCTCATGACCCAGGTGTGTGTTGGGGTGCTTGTTGTTCTCTTGGGCAGTTAATTGTTCAGGCATGGCATCAACTCCATTCAACTTACACACTTATTTTTTATTATTCTGTTAGCCTAGACTTTGGTATTTATTTGAGCCAATAGCTTGAATCAATCAGAAAGCCTTATCTTTGCTGTACTTGGATTTAAAACAAAGGAAAAACATGTCTGATGATCTAACACAAACGGCTTTGCAACTGGCTCTCTCCCAGCCACCCTCCCCCGATCTGGTGGAAACAGCAGACCCCCTTGCAAACCGGATCAACTTTACTTCCCTGGTGGACAGCCTGGTAGAAAAACACTGGTTTGTGGCTGCAAACTACTTGCCAGCGTCACTCTGCCAGGGCTTGCTGAAGGAGCTGCAGCAGTTACGTGAACAATCCGAATTAACCGCTGCCGGGATAGGGCGTGGCAAGGATCACCTGCTGGCCGAGACTATTCGTGGTGATTACACCCACTGGCTGGATGGCAGCAGTTTAATCCAGCAGGAATACCTGGCGGTGATGAGAGAGCTGAAAGATTTTCTCAACCGTGAGTTGTTTCTGGGTCTGTTTGAATACGAGTGTCACTACGCTCTCTATCCACCCGGTGCCTTCTACCAGAAGCACCTGGATGCTTTCCGGGGACGCTCCAATCGCGTGGTGACCACCGTGGTCTATCTGAACCCTGACTGGCAACAAGAGCATGCCGGGGAAATGCGCCTCTATCATCCGCAAACAGGTGAAGCCCTTCTGGATGTCCCTCCATACAGCGGCACCCTGGTGTGCTTTTTATCAGAAGAGATACCGCATGAGGTACAAACCACCCGCCATGAGCGGGCCAGTATTGCCGGCTGGTTTCGAATCAATACTTCACTGAACGGCCTGGTTGACCCGGCTCTTTAACCTCTTGGTCGCAGTGACAAAAAGCCGGGAAAGCCTTAGCCTAGTTTATTCATTTGTCTCCGAGTGATTTATGTCTCTACCCTTTGCTTCTGCGATTAAAGAAACCCTGCGACAAGGTTATCGACTGGCCGATTTGCGTGCTGACCTGCTTGCCGGTGTCACCCTGGGGATTATTGCTGTGCCCTTGGCCATGGCCCTGGCTATTGCCAGTGGGGTCGCACCCCAGTACGGGCTTTATACAGCGATTGTTGCCGGTGCTGTTATTGCCCTGACCGGGGGTTCACGTTTTTCGGTCAGTGGCCCGACCGCTGCCTTCGTGGTTATTTTATTGCCCGTTACAGCCGAGTACGGCCTGGGCGGCTTGTTACTGGCAACCCTGATGGCCGGGGGGATTCTGGTAACCATGGGGCTTCTCAAACTGGGGCGTCTGATTCAGTTTATACCGGCCCCTGTCACTCTGGGGTTTACCGCAGGCATTGCCCTGGTGATTGCCAGTCTGCAGCTCAAGGACTTGTTTGGCCTGGAGCAAATGGATAACTCTGCACACTTCTTCGTAAAATTATTGGATTTTGTCAGCCTGCTGCCTGAAATCAGTTGGGGCGACCTGAGTGTTGGCCTGCTGACCCTTTTTACCCTGATTCTCTGGCCACGCCTAAAAACACCTCTTCCCGGTCATTTGCCCGCTCTGGTTCTGGGTACCAGTCTGGCGCTTCTGGGCAGTCGCTGGCTACCTGGGTTTGAAGTCACCTTGTTGGGCGATCAGTTTCAATGGACTCATGGAGATGAGTCCGGCCGCGGCATCCCACCGGTTGCTCCTGCTTTTGTTTTACCCTGGCAGATGCCGGGGGCTGATGGTGAGCCTCTGGGCTTAAGCTGGGATTTATTCACCGCTCTATTGCCAGCTGCTTTTACAATTGCCCTGCTGGGTGCCATCGAATCCTTGCTTTGTTCAGTGGTCGGGGATTCCCTGACCGGCAGCAAACATGACCCCAATGCCGAGCTGGTGGGTCAGGGTCTGGGGAATCTGGCTGCCCCCTTCTTTGGCGGGATAACCGCAACCGGTGCTCTGGCTCGCACTGCAGCAAATATCCGTGCTGGAGGGCGCTCACCTTTTGCGGCTATTTTTCACTCCCTGATGGTGCTGGCCTGTATTCTGGTTTTTGCCGATGTTTTGTCCTGGTTGCCTATGGCGGCTCTGGCAGGCTTGCTGTTAATGGTTGCCTGGAATATGAGTGAGGCCCATCATCTGGTGAAAATGGTAAAAACTGCGCCCACTCCTGATCTTCTGGTATTGTTTACCTGTTTTGGTCTGACCGTAGTGTTTGATATGGTACTTGCTGTCAGTGTTGGCATCGTGCTGGCATCCCTGCTGTTTATGGGTCGCATGGCTCAGGTCACGGAGAGCCAGCCCCTGACAGCAGCTGAAAGACAAGAGCTGGATCTGCCGGAAACGGTTGCTTATTTCCGCATTGCCGGGCCCCTGTTTTTTGGAGCTGCAGAAAAAACCCTGGGGCGTTTAACCCGGATCAGCTCTGGTATAGATGCTGTATTTATCGACATGCATCAGGTCCCCACCCTGGATATTACCGCGATAGACTCCCTGTCCAGTGCCGTTAAACAGCTTCAAAAAGACAACAAACAGGTCGTGTTTATTGGCTTGAACCCCAGACTTATTTTAAAATTAAGACGGGCTGGACTGGGCAAAGGAAAGCTCATTACTTTTGCCCGTTCCGCTGAAGCAGCCAGTCAACGCTGGAAAAGGCTACAAGCAGCTTGTTAAACAGGTTAAGCTTCCACACCTTTCAAGAATCTCAGGAGCCTCAACAATGGCTTTGCATGAAGACAAAAACAGCACTCCTGCTTTAATTGCCGCTCTACTGTTCTTTCTGGCTATAGCCGTGGGTGCTTTCATGTTTTTCAACACCTACGATGTTAATCCGGCTGCTTTGCGCGAAGGCCACCGTTATGAGTCCTACTGCCAGCAGGTGCACCTTTACAAAGAAACCAATGGCCGGGAGGGTTGGAAAGATTACCGCGGGATTTACTACAAGGAATGCCTGGAATAATCAGCCCTTTTCCGGTTGCGCCTGACTGACATGCAGCTGCAAAGAGGTTTGGTTGCGAAAATGATTGGCCTCCAGTTTATAGACCAGGCGCACTTGCTGGCCCACCTCCACCGGCAAGGGAGCACCCTGCTCCGGTAGAGCCCGAAACCAGATGGCTTTATACAGGGAGGAGGAGTCCAGAGGTGCAACGTCCAGTAGCAGATGGGTTGAATCCGCACCAATAGCCCGCAAGCTCTCCACCCGGAATGAACCCTCAAACAAAGGGGCTTCAAATTCCCGGCCAAAAGGCTCCAGTTTATCCAGCAACTGCTGGGTCTCCAGGTTCAGCAGTTCGTCAGGCAATTCACCATCCGTGTAAATACTGGGTTCCAGGCGACGGTTTTCCAATTGCAAAAGTACAGCCTGTTCAAATGCTTTTTGAAAAGCTGGCATTTTATCACCCCAAAGAGTCAGCCCGGCAGCACCCTGATGACCACCAAACCGGATCAGCAAACCAGGATGCAGGTCATCCACACGCTGCAAAGCATTGCGGATATGCACACCCGGCACGCTCCGTGCCGAAGCACTGAGCTGCCCGGCATCCCGGCCCGGGGTTGCCACCACGGCTGGCCGGCCATACTTCTCCACCAGGCGTGAGGCCACAATACCCTGTACACCCGAATGGCCTTCTTCGACATAGGCCACCAGGCTTTGAAAATCCTGGTTCACCTGTTGCTGGGCAGCATCCAGGGCTGCTCGGGTCATCTCGCCTTCAACATAACGCCGGTCCTGGTTGTCACTATCCAGTAGCTCCAGCTGTCGGCTGGCTGCAGCCAGATTGTCGGCCAACAGATAATGCAAAGCCGCATAGGGATCAGCCATACGTGAACGGGCATTGATTCGTGGCCCCAGCTGAAAACCCAAAGTGGAGGCAGTGAAGCTTTTGAAGCGCTCACCCTGCAGACGACGAAAAGCCTGCCAGCAGGGTGCTGTCGAGGCATTCATCAATTTTAGCCCACTGGTGACAAAAGCCCGGTTGGCTGCGCTGCCGCCCAGGGAAACACAATCCGCCACCGTTCCCAGAGCTACAAAAGGCAATAGCTCAGACAGCTTGGGAGTTTCGGGAGGAATGATTTTAGCCTCAAGCAGGTGATTGCGCAGCTCCGACATCAGTAACCAGGAGACGGCACAACCGGCCAGCGTGGGGTCAGGGTAACTGCAGTCCTTGCGAGTGGGGTTGATGACAGCCAGGGCTGAAGGAGGTGGGCCCTCTTTGGGCAAGGCATGGTGATCCGTCACCACGATATCAATACCGGCAGCCTTCAGACGGGCAATGCGTGGCTCATCAGAAGATCCGCAATCAGCGGTGATAATTACATCCGGCAAGGGCTGTTGGTCAAGAATACGATTGACCAGGGCATCGCTGACCCCATAACCATCCTTGATGCGATGGCCGATCAAACTGGAAAGGTACTCCACGGGCATCGCAAAGTACTCACTGAGCGCCCGGTAAATCACCACATGAGAAGTGATGCCGTCGACATCATAGTCAGTGAGTATCCCGATGCGTTCCCGGTTTTCAATGGCCTTAAGCAGGCGTTGGCAGGCCCGATGACTGTCCTTCAGCAACTGTGGGGCCGCCAGATACCTGAGACTGGGTTCCACCAGGCTGTTCAGAGAACCTTGCACTTCCTCCAGACGACCGGCCAGAATCCTTGCCAACAGCGGATGAATGCCATCGGCCAGCGCCTCCTGGTACAAACCCTGATTCAGGGGCCGCTGAATAAGTGCAGGCACTATTTAACTCCGATCCAGCTTCGAGATCATCTGGTTCAGCAGGCCGACAATTTCTTCGGAATGCTGCTCGACCTGACGGTACATTTCTTCGGCCTCATCCATCTGACCGGCATGCTTGGCCTGAATGATGTCCTTGATCAGCTGGTGCATGTGCCTGTGGGGTTCCTTGAGTGATTGCATTTCGGAGTAGTCGCCATAATGCGTCATCCCGTCAGTATCGTACCACTTGCCCAGATCACACTGATGGTGATCCACCGCTTGATCTTCCGACAGGCTGCTCTGCCCATCCAGAAAGCTGCGCAAGCGCACTTTCCAGGCCCGGTGAGCACTCTTGGCCATCGCCAGCTCGACAACCGGGTTGATGTTGACTTTGAAAGTACGCATTTCATTCATCAAAGCAGCGATTTCACTGCCAATATCACTGGTGGCTGCAACAATATTACCGGTGTGATCAACGGTCTCCCGGGCCCCTTCACTGATGGTGACGATATGCCGATTGATATCATCAGAGACCGCCGTTTGTTCTTCTGCCGCAGAGGCGATCTGGGCACTCATCTGGCTGATACGATCCATGGCCTGGGTGATTTCCTCCAAGGCCTGACGCGCCACCTGGGTTTGTTCCACCGTTTCTTCTGCCTGCCGGTGGCTTTTTTCAATCACTTTCACTGACTGTTCGACACCTTCCTGCAACTGGGCAATCATGTCATGAATTTGCGTGGTCGCTTCCTGGGAACGCTGGGCCAACTGGCGAACCTCATCAGCCACCACGGCAAAACCCCGGCCATGTTCACCAGCGCGTGCAGCTTCAATGGCCGCATTCAAAGCCAGCAGATTGGTTTGCTCAGAAATACCGCTAATGACATCCAGAATGCTACCGATTTGTTCGCTGTATTCATCCAGCTTGCGAATCACCTGGGACGCTTCACCCACTTCATCTGCAAGGCGGCCAATGCCCTTGCTGGTTTCCTCAACCACTCTGCTGCCCTGTTCGGAGCTGCTATCGGCCTGTTCAGTGGCGGTGGCCGTTTCTGCTGCGTGTCCAGCAATTTCCGATGCAGTAGCCGACATCTCGTTCATGGCTGCGGAAACCTCTTCGGTGCTTTGTTGTTGACGTTTAATGATCGAAGAGGCTTCATCCGTCACCCGGAAGGTGTACTCGGCCCGTGAACCCAACTGCCCCACTCTTTCCAGAACGTTCAGGACCGTTTTCTCCACTTTCTCCACAAAGAGATTGAAGGAGCGCCCCACTTCGGAGAGCTCGTTGTTTCCTTCCACTGGAATGCGACGGCGCAAATCCTGATCCCCTTCGGCTATATTTTTCAGAGCCAGATTCAGGCGTTTGATAGGGGCAATAATGCTCCGGGACAACAGCCAGGAAACACCCAGGCCGATCAGCAGGATAATAACTGCCACTGTCACTGTGGAATAAATAGTGGACTGGAAAGCGGCCACACCCTGTGAGCGGTCCGAGTAAATAGTCATGACTCCAATGATATCACCGCTGAAATCCTGCAAAGGAGCGGCCAGCGCGGCCAGTTTCTTGCCTTCATGCTCCTGGCGCTTGATTTGCAGCTCTCCCTGGAAGGCGGTTTGCATTTGCTCCGGGCTGAAGAGACTGGTGCCCTCCCAGGTGGAAACCAGCTGTTCCAGCTCAGAATCCTGAGGCAGGTAGATGGCAATATCCGCCCCGTAACTCTCTTTGAAAGAATCAGCATAGGCCTGACGCAAGGAAAGACCAAACTCAAAGCTGCCGGTATGCTCACCTCGCCAGAACATGGGAACCACACCCCGGATACCGATACCCGCACGGCCTACCTCTACCCCGGAAACAGGCTCCTTTTTCCGGTTGGCTTCAACAACGGTATGCCGGAAACCTGAGAGGTCATCACCATATCGGCCCACTCGATGGAGGCGTAAAAAAGAGGTTGCAGGAGGAAGGTGAAATTGCATCTGCTCAATGCCGGTGGTTTCCTGCAACTGGCGAAAAACAGGCACCAGCTCCTCCCGAAGGGCATTGCGATCCTGTTGGGCAAAACTCAGTTGGATACTGGGCTGTTGGGCAATGGCCAGCGCCAGATTAACGGCCTGTTCTTGCTGGGCCTGAATTTCATCCTGCGCGGCCTGATGCAGGCTATTCAGGGCAGCCCTTTCAGTCTGCTGCAACAACTGATCCAGGTTGCGCAGAAAAAGCGGCAGCAAAATACCTATGCCCAGCAACAACACCAGGGCAAAACCCAGTTGAATTCTTTTACTTATATTCATCCTGTTGAGCATTAGTTCCATCTCCGTCAATTACTCAATAACCGGCTAACCGTTGCGATGATTAATTTAAGCTATTTTACAAGAAGTAGCAAAAAACAATAATTGGTGAAGGGAGATGCAAGAAAGCCTCTGCATTCCCTGCAGAGGCTTGGCTGGTCATGCAAATGGAAAAAACGCTTTTTCAATACTGCCAGTCAAGTTTCAACTGGGCACTCGCTGGAGCTCCGTAATAGGCCTGATCCCACATCACACTATTAATGTATTTTTCATCGGTAATGTTGTTAAGATTCAAGCTTAACTGGAACTGCTCATTGAAGCGATAGGCTGCCATCAGATCAGCCAGGGCATAGGCTTCCTGCTCGGCCACACTACTCGACACTTTGCTTTGCCAGCGCACCGAGCCACCCACTCGCAGGCTTGGCAGATGAGGCACTTGATAGTTGGCCGCCAGCTTCAACTGATTCCGCGGGATTTCTTCCCGGCTGTCCTCGCCTTCAGCATCCTTGATAACCCAATAGGTAAAGCCAGCACTGGTGTGCAGACCGGAAAGAACTTCACCGGCCAGATCCAGCTCGATCCCCTCACTGGTCATACCATCCACGCCCTGGTAGTAGTCATCAACACCGGCTGTACCGCCAGGGCGGGTACCCACCTTTTCGGCCACATTATCCTGGCGGGTATGGAAAAGGGCCAGAGAGGCCTGGGCCTGACCTTCAGCCAACAGTGTTTTGACGCCTCCCTCAAAGGTACGGCCCTGGACGGGATCCAGAAAATCACCGGAAAGATCTTCTTCGGTTTGAGGGTCAAAAATTTCTGTATAGCTGCTATAAAGTGAAAGCTCCGGGGTCAGTTGGTAAACCGCACCGGCATAGGGAACCGGAACCAGGTCGTACTCAGTCTCCTTGCTGGTACCATAGGTACTGCCTTCGGTGTCCAGCTGAGTCAAACGCAAACCAGCAATGACACTCAAAGGCTCGCTGAGCGTCAGGCGGGTGGCCGCAAAAAGGCTGGTCTGGCTGGTGGTCCACTCACTGCCATCTTCACTGGCATCAAAAGCAGGCTCAGGGTAGCTGCCATCAAAAGCTTCCTTGGCTCCTAAATTTGTACCTATTCCCTGGCCATAGAGGGATTTATCCCAGACTTCTGACTGATACCACTGCAGTCCGGCCATAAATTCCTGTTGATGACCGTTGACCACAAAATCACCGTTGAGCTGCAAATCACCGATGATATCTTCTGTCGTCATATCGTAGCGGCTGGGGTAAGCCTTCAGGCCCAGTCCGGTATTGCGATCCGGTGTTCCATACACGTAAAACAACTTGCTGTCGGAGTCGGTTTCGTTACGGGTCAGGCGCCCCAGCAGAGTCCAGCCATTGCTCAAAGTGTTCTGCAGCTCCAAAAAGCTGCTGCGGCTGGTGTTGTTCCAGTAGGCCCAGTCCGCCGAAGTGCTGGTGGAGACATCGTAATCCGTGGAACTGCCATCCGTGTATTGCATGGGCAACGCCCCCCACAGAGGGCTGTCGGTTTCATCGGCTTGTTCGCTATGCCCCAGAGTCAGCAATAAACCTTGGCTCAAGTCTGCTTCAACAACACCATAAAATGCACCCCGTTGTTTGCCATAGCGATCCAGGTAGGAGTCACTGTTTTCCAGCGCCATCACCAGGCGGCCCCGAACCTGCCCTGATTCCATCAAGCTCCCGGACACATCTCCTTCAGTACGCAGCTGATTCCAGGAGCCTGCAAGCAAGCTGGCCGAGGCTGCAAACTCCCGGGTTGGACGTTTACGAACCAGATTTACGGTCGCGGAAGGATTGCCACTGCCGGACATGAGGCCATTGGCTCCACGCAAGACCTCGACCCGGTCATAGAAAACCGTGTCCAGATCACCCATGATGTTGCCGTAAGCAGAAGGCACACCGACACCATCCAGCTGGAAGTTGGTGATATCAAACCCGCGGGCCGTGTAATAGGTACGATCTGTCTCCACCTTCTCAACAGTGACTCCCGGGGTCAGAGTCAAAAGGCCATTGAGGTCATTGAGATTAAAATCTTCGATCTGCTGGCGGGTGACCACGCTCTGACTCTGCGGAGTTTGCATGGAATCCAAAGCCAGTCCGGTTCCACTATTCGGCAAAGGTGACAGATAACTGTCACCGGACAAGCTGTTACCGCGAATTTCCAGGGTATCCAAAGTTTCCGGCGTTTGCTGGGCCTGAGCTGAAGCACTGCTCATTACTGCAACCAGAGCAACAAACAAATCACTTTTCTTGAATTGCATGGAGTTACCTATTTATTTTTTACCAGTTTTAGCCTTGTCACCACTACAAAGCCATGCATAAGAATCTTAATCGGGTTGTTTAACCAATAAGAATCATTAGCTTATAAATAAAAAAGCTGTTCTTCTGGTTAGCCGAAAAGATATTCAACCTCCTATAAACCCTCCGCTTTGATGCTGCCAAAGACGTGCATAACGCCCACCTTTGGCCAACAACTCAGCATGGCTACCCTGCTCAACCACCTCTCCATGATCCATTACCAGCAGGCGGTCCATGGCGGCCAGGGTGGAAAGACGATGGGCAATGGCAATCACTGTCTTGCCAGCCATCATCTGTTCCAGATTTCCTTGAATAACGGCTTCCACTTCCGAGTCCAGGGCTGAAGTGGCTTCATCCAGAATCAACAGGGGAGCATCTTTCAGGAGAACCCGAGCCAGGGCGATGCGTTGGCGCTGGCCTCCGGAAAGTTTGATGCCTTTTTCTCCAACCTGGGCGTCATAGCCACTCAGCCCCTGACTGTCCGTGAGTCCACTGACAAATTCATCCACCTGCGCCTTATGCGCAGCTTCCAACATTTGTTGCTCGTCTGCAGCCGGCCTGCCATACAGCAGGTTTTCACGGATGGATCGATACAAGAGGGCCGTATCCTGGCTGACCAGGCCAATGGCTGCACGCAGGCTTTCCTGGGTGACCTCGGCAATATCCTGGCCATCAATACGTATGCGCCCCCCCTGCAGGTTGTGAAAACGCAACAGCAGGCTGACCAGAGTGGACTTCCCGCCTCCGGAAGTTCCCACCAGACCCACTTTTTCGCCGGGTTGCACGGTTAGCGAAAGCTCCTTAAAGAGAGCGTGCTTCCCCGGATACGCAAAGGTGACACGATCAAACTCTATTTTTCCCCGGCTGAGCTGTAACGGGCTCGCATCGGGTGAGTCGGTGACTGCTTGGGGCTGGGACAGGGTTTTCATGCCATCCTGCACGGTACCGATATTGCGAAACAGACCCGCGATTTCCCACATGATGAACTGGGACAGACTTTTCAAACGCAGAGTCAGGGACACAGCAATGGTAATAGCACCTGCGGTGACCTGCCCTTCTGCCCACAGGAAGATCGACAAGGCAACGGTCATAAAAATCAGCAGGGCATTAAGCAGCCAAAGGGAAACGTTCAAACGGGTGATCCGTCTCATCAGGGGGTAAACGGCCCCCAGAAAAGAATCCATACTGCGCCGAATATAATTGGCCTCGCGGCTGGAATGGGAAAAGAGTTTCACGGTATTGAAATGGGTGTAGCTATCCACCAGTTGTCCGGTCATTTCTGATTGGGCATGCGCCTGTACGCTGGCCTCTTCACGCAGACGGGGGACCTGAGTCACCAACAGCAGCAGGTAGCAGCCCACCCAGGCCAGCAATGGCAAGGAAAGCCGCCAGTCGGAAGCCAGAATCAAGCCCAGCATGCCGGACAGGTAAACCAATACATATAGCAGGACATCCAACAGCTTCATCACGGTTTCCCGCAGTGACTCGGAGGTTTGCATGACCTTGGTGGCCAGGCGTCCGGCAAATTCATCCTGATAAAAATCATGGCTTTGGCGTAAAAGATACCGATGAGCGCGCCAGCGAATGGCCATGCTGTAGTTGACGAAAAGCGCCTGATGAAACAGCAGGGAGTGAAACACCACAGCCAGAGGCAGAACCACCAGCACCAGCAAGCCCATCTGCCAGAGTTGATCCGCCTGCTGGACAAAAAATTCTTCTGGTTGATATTCAGAAAGCCAATCCACCAGGTTGCCCAGAAAGTTGAACAGGGCAACTTCAATGCTGGCCAGAACCAGAGTCAGACCACCCAGAGCCAACAAGGCTTTTTCATAGCCTTTTGTGTAATATCGAAAGAAAGCCAGAAGACTGCCCGGTGGCTGTTCGATGCGAGCTTCGGGAAAAGGTTGTGTCAGGCGTTCAAAAAAACGAAACATCAAAGTAATAACTCCGGCTCAAGAAAATCAGGTTAAACGGTGACGTGCCAGCAGCCAGATAAAATAGCTACCGCCCAGAACCGAAGCGAGAATACCTGCAGGCAATTGGAGGGGGTACAAGAGCACCCTGCCCAGCCAATCTGAGAGCAAAAGCACCAAAGCTCCCACTCCGGCACCCATCAAGAGTTGCTGATGCAGTTTCCTAGCCCCCAAAAGACTGGCCAAGTGGGGTGCCAGCAACCCCACAAAAGCAATAGGCCCCATAAGGGAAGTCACCAGGGCTGTCATCAAAGCCACCAGCACCAGCAGAAGCATTCGGGCCAGGTTAAGGGGCAGCCCCCGGGCCAGGGCAAAAGCATCCCCTATGGTAATCAGGTTGAGGGAGCGCTGACCCAACCAAGCCAACAACCCCAGAACCAGGGTACCGCCACTGAGCAACAGAGCATCCCTGGCTTCCAGGCGATAGGTGGAACCGGATAACCAGCCAATAAGCTCACGGGCTTCTTCCCCACCCCGAGCCAGAGAAAATTGCACCAGGGCATCCAGAACAGCAGCCAGAGCAATCCCCATCAGTGCCATGACCCCTGGTGCATAGCCATGACGTCGTCCGAGCAGCAGGAGCACCAATAAAACAACCAGACAGCCCAGAAAGGCCACCGCGGGACCATAATCCCTCAGGCTGCCACCAAAAAACATCACACTGAACACCAGAGCCAGAGTGGCCCCTGCTGAAAGTCCCATGATATCGGGGCTGGCCAAGGGGTTGCGGATCAGTCTCTGTAACAGCACACCGGCCAATGCCAGCCCGGCCCCTCCGGCAACAGCCGCCAAGACCCGGGGCCAGCGCAGGGAAAACACCAGGGAGTCCGGCCAGTGAAACACCCAGCCCTGCTCACTGGGAGACAACATCAGCGCAATCACCAGAGCCAGCAACAAAGCCGCAACCAGCCATACGGGGGTCAAGGGAGCCAGTACCAACTGTTGACCGGGTAACTTGTAACGCCCCTCTGGGCTGTGTAACTGTCGACTGACCAACCAAATCAATGCCGGTGCCCCGATCAACGCAGCAGCAGCTCCACTGGGCACCAGGTTGGGTAATAACTGGCTGAACTGCAGAGCCACAGCATCCGTTGCCAGCAAAAGCAATGCTCCCAGCACGCTGCTGAACAGAAGTTCATCCGCGACTTTCCGGCTGCCCATTAACCGGGCCAGATTGGGTGTTAGAAGGCCGATAAAACCAATCAAGCCAACCGCGGTCACAGCCGAAGCGGTCAGCCAGAGAGCAGCCAGAAACAGCACCAGCATGACTGGCAAGAGACTCAGGCCACGACCCTGAGCTGCCGTCTGACCCAATTTCAACAGAGTCAGGGGACGTATCGCCAACAAAAGAATGACAGGCATCAGCAAAAGATGCGGCAGCAGCCCCTGCACCTTGGACCAGTCACTCTGAGCCAGATTTCCGGCTCCCCAGATAAACAGATTACGGGTGTAATGGTCGTTGAGCAGAATCAGGCCTACGGCCACAGCTCCCAGCAACAGGTTGACGGCCATCCCGGCCAGGACAATCGGCAAGCCGGAAAGCCCACTGCGACCGGCAATGATCAATACCAACAGGGTCGCCAGAATAGCTCCGAGCATGGCCCCCCAGGTTCCCTGATCGGCAGCCAGAGCGGGCCAGAGCAGGGTCATGACCAAAAGCCCCAGCCAGGCTCCCGAGGAGGCACCCAGCGTCATGGGTGAAACCAGCCGATTCTGCAGCAGTTGTTGCAAAAGACTACCGGCTAGGCCCAGAGCACTTCCCACCAGAATGGCCATACTCACCCGGGGAAGGCCTGCATAGTAAAACTGGAAATCTTCAAAATCAGTTAACTCCTGTCCCAGCAGGATCTGCCACTGCTCAGCCAGCGACAGGCTGTGCTCCAGTTGCAAGTGCAGCCCGGCAACCAGCAGCAACAAAAGAAAAGTCAGGAAGTAACGCAGCATCAGGAGTTCAGTTCCAGCAAGGCCTCAGTAATGGCTTTGGCAATATATTCAATGGACAGGGGGCCACCATAGGTCCAGACAGGCTGCACAGCGGCTACCCGACCTTTGCGCACAAACGGCAACTGTTGCCACAAAGGCATTTTCTGCAAGGCCGCTTTCTGGGCAAAGGGTTCAATATAAAGCAGGGTTCCCTGACCGACAGCCGCCAGGTCAGTGAGCGTTTTCTGGGTCTGGCCCCAGGTGGTCACCGGTTGCGGCAAAGCCGGTTTCAACCCCAGGGCATCAGTTGCCGCCTTGACCATGGAATTGCGCCCATAAACCCTGACATGGGCGGTATCGACAAAACGCACCACAGCGACTTCCGGCAGCCCTTTCGGGTAACTTGCTTGCAAACGTTTCCGCAGTTTCTGCAATTGCTGATCCCGCAAGGAAAGTCTTTCACGGGCAACTTTTTCCCGATCCAGCAGACGTGCCAACTCCAGAAAAGAAGCTTCAACTGCAGATGGGTTGTGATGGTCTGCACGATAATTGTCGAAATAAACCACCGGCGCCACTTTTTCGAGCTTCTTCTTGAGTCCCAGTTGCTGGGTGCCTATGACAATCAAGTCAGGCTGCAAGATGGCAATCAGCTCAATACTGGGCTCATCACGACGCCCGACATCCTTGATCCCACTGGGCAGTCGCGGGTGTACAACCCAGTCCTGGTAACCACGTTTATCTGCCATACCCACCGGTTTGACGCCCAGCTCGACCAACTCTTCGGCGACAGCCCAGTTGAGTGCCACCACTTTTGCAGGCTTTTCGGCAAAGATCTGCTCGCCCAGGCTATCCTGAATACGAACATCCGCTTGTAATGAAACTGTAAACAGACAACAACAAGCGACCAAACTTCTGAGCAGCCATTGATCAGGGAGCATAAGGGGTCCTCAGGTTAAAAAAGTAATGAAGGTTTCAGGCCACAACCGCAACAGGATGCGGCTGCACCGGATGACGACAAAGACGAATATCCAGGTCGTACAAATCCGATAGACACTTTTCATCCAGCATCTGAGCAGGAGTGCCGTCAAACACCAGTCGCCCCTTTTTCAGGGCCAAAATTCGATCCGCATAGCGGCAGGCAAGATTGACATCGTGAAGAATCACCACGATACCTCGTTTGGAGTCGCGATTAAGCTGATAAAGCAGCCTCATAAGCTCATACTGATGGGTCAAGTCCAATGCTGAGGTCGGCTCATCAAGCAACAACAGAGGGGATTCCTGAGCCAGAAGCATGGCGATCCAGGTACGCTGACGCTCGCCTCCAGAAAGTAAATCAGTCAGTTGATCGGCCAGTTCAGCGATATCCGTTTCACGCATGGCTTTAGCGACCTTTTCATAGTCACCCGCCTGCCAGCGCCCCAGCAAACCGCGCCAGGGATAACGCCCCAGAAGAACCAGATCCCTTACTGTCAATCCACTCACTTCTGGCAGCTTTTGCGGCAGAAAAGCCACACGCTGAGCCAGGTTTTTCTGCGGAAAACTATTGAGATCCTGCCCATCAAGGAGAACCTGACCGCTATCCGGCTGCAGCTGCCGGGCCAGCAAATTCATCAGAGTGGACTTGCCTGAGCCATTATGGCCCAGAATAACTGTTACCTGATCTTCAGCCAGAGTCAGGGCAGGAATACTCAGAAGAACTCTTTTTTGTCTTACGACTTCTACTTCATTGAGCTGCAGCATAGTTTTCATTTTCCAGCTTAAGGCGTAATAATCTTTCTTCTCTTCCCAGGCGGGGGCAGCTACTGCAAAGCTCGCCATCACGACGACGGTAGTGCTGACAGCAGGTTTTCCGATTCAAAACCAGCCTTTGCTGTCCAGAATCCAATTGCACACTCATCAAGCCACTGGCTTGCTGTAGTTCGAGCTCTTGCAGCCAAGTGTCCGCGGTTTCAACCAGCCAGATGTTGTCGGCATTCAGTGAAGCCTGTAGATGCAACAGGCTACTCAACAACCTGTCAGCTAGTAGACCCCGAGCCAGGGCAGGGTTGATTCGGATCACCGCTCCCAGCTGTTGCTGCCAGGCTTCACTGATTTCTTTGAGAATACCTGCCTGCTGATGAAGAGCCTGGTCGGAAACCGGACGAAGCGCTTTTGTCGGCAGACTGAAATCCGCCAAACCTGTTTCATCCGCTCTTTGTCCCAGCAAACGTAAATTCAGGGGTCTGTGTAAAAAGTGCACGGCCACCAGTGCCAGCACAACCGGTTTCCATAGTAAAAGACTCCAGCTGCGAGCAAACCAGTACAGCCTCCCTGCCTCAGGCCAGGATTGCGCCTGATGATCGACAAGTGCCTGAAGAACTGAAAAATTATCCTCAGTCACCAGCAACTCATCTGGATGCGTCTCACCCTGATAGCTTCGCATCCCCGGCAGAAGACGTTGCACCTGTTTCAGCAGCTGCATCAGAGGTTCATCAGGGTTGGTATTATTCCGGTGGCTCAAAAGAAGCTGCTCCACTATCCAGGCCAGTCACTAGCAATTGGTCGACAAGAATAGCATCAATGATCTTAATGTGAATCGTTATCATTTAGATAAGCGATTGGTAATTATTTATTTTAGGGGAGAGATGAAGAACGACTTTGAGGTATAACAGACACAAAAAAAGGGAGCCGAAGCTCCCTGTAAACCTAGTATTAAACCGAGGGCATCAGGCGAGAGCCTGCTGTTCAGCAACAAACTTCTGGATAGCCTTTAAGTCAGAAGGCAAAACAGTGTATTTTTCTTCCCGTTGCAGCAGGTCACTCATATGACTGGGCAAGGGAACACCTTCTTTAAAGCCCGCCTTGATGACTGCATCTTCAAATTTAGCGGGATGAGCTGTTGCCAAAGTCACCACAGGAGTCACCGTATCTTTTGCACACTTCTCAGTAGCCAGGTAGGCAGTGGCCGTATGCGGATCCAGTAACTCACCGGTGCGCTTGAAAGCATCAGTAATCACCTGAATGATTCCTTCATCATCCAGACTGAAACTATCAAACAGCTCACGAGCTTTTTTCCAGGCAGTTGCATCCAGCTGAGTAGGTTCTTTCTGGAAAGTTTCCAGCAACTCGGCAATAGCTGATCCATCCTGCTGATAAAGGTCAAACAACAAGCGCTCAAAGTTGGAAGAAACCACGATATCCATGGAAGGAGCCAGTGTGGGTTCCAGGGGCTTTTTGCTGAAGTCATTGTCATGCAGAGTGCGATGCAGGATGTCATTGGCATTGGTTGCCACGATGAGCTGCTTGACAGGCAAGCCCATTTGACGCGCCACATAACCGGCAAAGACATCGCCAAAGTTGGCCGAAGGGACGCTGAAGGAAACTTCCCGATGGGGAGCACCCAGGGCTACGGCACTGGTGAAGTAGTAAACCACCTGAGCCATGATGCGTGCCCAGTTGATGGAGTTTACTGCAATCAGGCGCTGGCCCTGCAGAAAGTCCTGGTTGGCAAAACTGGCCTTGACCATGGCCTGGCAATCATCAAAATCACCTTCTACAGCGATATTGTGAACATTGGGTGCCAGCACGGTGGTCATCTGACGACGCTGAACCTCTGAAACCCGGTTATAGGGATGCAGAATATAAATATCCACATGGGTACAGGGTTTGCAGCCTTCAATTGCTGCTGAGCCGGTATCACCTGACGTTGCACCCATGATCACGCCCCGTTCGCCACGCTTGGCCAGGAAGTGATTCAGCAGACGACCCAGAAGTTGCAGAGCGATATCCTTGAAAGCCAGAGTCGGGCCGTGGAAAAGCTCCAGCAGAAAATGATTGCTGTCCAACTGTTTCAAGGGTGCCACAGCATCATGACTGAAAGAGGCGTAGGTTTCTTTGAGAATCTGCTTGAAGGTATCCTCAGGAATGCAGTCCCCTACAAAAGGCTTCATCACCCGAAAAGCTGCCTCGTGATAAGGCAGGCCAGCCAGACCCGCGATGTCTTCCTTGCTCATCTGTGGGAAGCTTTCCGGTACGTAGAGGCCACCATCAGTGGCCATTCCGGTAAGCACAACTTCTTCAAAGTTCAGGGCGGGGGCTTTCCCGCGAGTGCTGATATAACGCACGGCTTTATCTCACTTGTAATGAAAAATTATTGATCTTCAAGGCTTTCCACACGGATTCGCATCACGCTGCCAGCAACATCAGCCAGGGACTCCAATTGGCGAATCACTTCGTTCATTGCTGCTTCCTTGGTGGTGTGAGTTAGCAGAATGATGGGGACCAGGTCACCTTCCAGAGTATCCTTCTGAATAATGGCCTCAATGCTGACACCCTGGTCGCTCAGGATGGTTGCGACACGTGCCAGAACACCAGGGCGATCCACGGCCAGTAAGCGCAGGTAGTAAGCAGTTTCAATTTCTTCCATCGGCAATACCGGAAGATCATCCGCCTGTTCGGCAAAGGCGAGGTAAGGAACCCGTGAATCTGGTTCGGCACCCATTTCCCGGGCCACATCCACCAGGTCGGCAATAACAGCTGAGGCCGTGGGTTCGGCGCCCGCACCGGCACCATAGTAAAGCGTTGGACCAACCGCATCGCCGGACACCATGACTGCATTCATTACGCCATTGACATTGGCCAGTAAGCGCTCCTTGGGAACCAAGGTAGGGTGAACACGCAACTCCAAACCATTGTCGGTACGCCGGGTAATACCCAGATGTTTGATGGCATAACCCAGAGCATCGGCTTGACGAATATCCTCCACATCAATACGGCTGATCCCTTCTGTGTAGACCTTGTCAAAACTCAGGGGAACACCAAACGCAATGGCAGACAAAATAGCCAGTTTGTGGGCGGCATCAATGCCTTCAACATCAAAGGTCGGATCAGCTTCGGCATAACCTAACTGCTGAGCTTCTTCCAGCATTTCCGAAAAGTCGGCACCCTTCTCATTCATGTTGGTCAGGATGTAGTTGCCCGTGCCGTTGATAATACCAGCGACCCAGTTGATTTTATTGGCTGTCAGGCCTTCACGGATTGACTTGATGATAGGAATACCACCAGCAACGGCTGCTTCAAAAGCAACAATAACACCGGCTTCACGAGCCGCCTGAAAAATCTCATTACCATAAACAGCGATCAGAGCTTTATTGGCCGTCACTACATGTTTGCCTGAAGCGATAGCTTTCATCACCAGGTCATAGGCTGCATCATAGCCACCTATCAACTCTACCACCACGTCAATTTCCGGGTTTTCAATCACATCCAGAATTTCCTGGGAAACATAAACACTGGAAGTGTCACACTCAGGATTGGCGCTGCGGGTAGCGACCTGTTCAACCACTATTGGACGGCCAGCTCGGCGGGCAATTTCGCTGGCGTTGCGCAGCAAAACATTGAATACACCACCGCCGACAGTTCCCAGGCCACAGATAGCGACTTTTACAGGTTTCAAAATACTCTCCTTACGAATTTTTATTAAATTAAAGACCCAGCTGTTCCAACAGACGCTCAGCGGGCACATAGCCGGGAATAATCTGGCCATCTGCAAGAATGATTGCAGGCGTACCCTGAATCCCCTGGCTTCGTCCTATTTCAAACTGCTCAGCAACCGGATTGTCACACTGGGCAGCGGCCAAGTCTTCACCACTCTTAGCCAAATTCATGGCTTTCTGACGGTTATCTGCACACCACACATTAACCAGTTTCTGGTAAGCCTGACTTTCCACACCTTGGCGAGGAAAAGCCAGATAGCGCACTTCAACACCCGCGGCATTCAGCTGTGGAACTTCACCATGCAGACGTCTGCAATAAGGGCAGGTAATATCGGTAAAAATCTGAATAACAGCCCGAGTTTCTCCTTCAGCTGCAAAAACCACCTGGTCTTCTACCGGGATGTTCTGCAGTTGCTGACGACGTATTTGACTGCGGGTTTGTTCGGTTAAGTCCGTCACTCCCTGTTCACCCAGGCGCAGAAGATTTCCGGCCAGGAGGTATTGACCATCAGCACTGATGTACAGCAAATCACCGGAATTAAGCTGAACTTCATAAATATTATTCAGAGGTGTCGCCTTAAGTGACTCGATGGTAATCCGTGAGTCAATTTTTTGCAGCTGTTCTTGCAGAGCCTGTTGATCAGGTTCCGCAGCCTGAGCCTGCACCAGACCCATCAAGCTTAACAACAAGGCCATCAGCAACCTTGAAAACCGGCTCATATCTTTCTCCTGAAGAAACTGACCAAAAGGCGACAGTATGCCTGCGAGCTGGCCAAAAAACAAAAACGGGCACCCGCAGGCACCCGTCTTTTAACTGCACTGCCACAAGGCAGATGACTGAGCCTTTATCAGGCCAGCTTTTCCTTGATGCGTGCAGATTTACCTGAACGCTCACGCAGGTAGTAGATCTTGGCCTGGCGAACATCACCACGGCGCTTGACCTCAATAGAGTCAACCAGAGGGCTGTATGTCTGGAAAGTACGCTCCACACCCATGCCACTGGACATTTTACGAACCGTGAAAGCAGAGTTAAGGCCGCGATTGCGCTTGCCAATAACCACACCTTCGTAAGCCTGCAAACGCTCACGGTTACCCTCTTTAACCTTTACCTGAACGACAATAGTGTCGCCTGGGCCAAAGCTGGGGACTTCTTTGTTCATTTGTTCGGCTTCAAGAGCCTGGATAATGGGGTTTCTGTTACTCATTGCTGCTCGCTCCTAGACTAAGGCCGCTCGACTTGCGCCCTGGTAAGCGGGGCATCGTATTCGCGGATAAATTCTGCTAACAATTTCTGCTGCTCCTTATCCAACTGACGCTCGGTCAGCAGATCAGGTCGCCGCAACCAGGTTCGACCCAGCGCCTGCTTGAGACGCCACCGGCGTATAGCCTCATGGTTACCGCTCAGCAGCACCTCGGGAACGCCGTGCCCGTCGATCATTTCAGGTCTTGTGTAATGCGGACAGTCCAGCAAGCCTTCAGCAAATGAATCTTCTTCTGCTGATGCCTCATGCCCAAGCACTCCGGGCACCAAACGGGCTACCGAATCCATCAGCACCATGGCTGCCAACTCTCCGCCACTCAGGACATAGTCACCGATTGACCATTCCTCATCGATTTCTGAGGCCATCAGGCGCTCATCAATCCCTTCATAACGACCAGCGACCAGAATGTGCTTGGATCTGGACGCCAGCTCCACTACGCCAGCCTGGTCAAGCTTGCGACCCTGAGGAGACAGGTAGACAACCCTGGCCTCTGGCCCAGCGGCCTCTTTGGCTGCCTGAATAGCAGCACGCAGAGGTTCAACCTTCATCAACATGCCGGGGCCACCGCCGTAAGGACGATCATCCACAGTGCGGTGACGATCAGTTGTGAAGTCCCGGGGGTTCCAGAAGTCCACTTTCAGCAGACCCTGCTTGATACCCCTCGAGGTCACACCCTGTTCGGTGATAGCGGTGAACATCTGTGGAAACAGAGAAACAACACCAAACCACACCTTGCACATCTCACTTATTCAGTTGTTTAAAAGTCGGCATCCCAGTCAACTTCTAGAATGCCTGACTCCAGATTGACCTGCCTGATCACATCAGGCAGCAACCAGGGAATCAACCGTTCTTGCTTGTCCAGGCTACCCTCGCTGGGCTTGACCACCAGCACATCATTGGCGCCCGTTTCCAGCAGGTAGTCCACTTTGCCATACAGTTGGCCCTGAGTATTAAACACCTGCAGACCCAACAACTGATTCCAGTAGTATTCCCCTTCTGCAAGGGGTGGCAAAGCTTCTTCAGGCAAACATATTTCCGCACCAGCCAATAGCTTTGCTGCTTCAGGGGTGTCATAGCCTTTCAGTTTAGCGACCAGACCCTTGCCCTGTTTGCGGCCATCAGTTTTTATGACTGTTAAAGTCTTGCCCTGATGCCTGAGTGTCCATTCCGGGTAGTCAAGCAGGTTTTCCATCGGTTCGGTATAGGAGTAGACCTTTACCCAGCCTTTAATGCCGAAAACACTGGTAATGCGCCCCAGAAGGACTTCACTCTTTCCGCTTGTGTGCGGCTTGTTCATATACAACCCGACTCACTTGCGAAATTTAAGTGATAAAACAGCAATTACTGCTGCTTTGCAGCTTCTTTAGCCAGCTTGGCTACGCGATCAGACAGCTGCGCGCCCTGGCCTACCCAGTGCTGCAGGCGATCCAGATCCAGGCGCAGACGCTCAGCGTCACCGCGGGCGACTGGGTTAAAGAAACCCAGACGTTCAATGTAACGGCCATCACGCGCTTTGCGGGAATCAGTTACGTGTACATGATAAAATGGGCGCTTTTTTGCACCGCCACGAGCCAGACGAATGGTTACCATTGCAAGTCTTTCCTTTACGATATCCGGAAAATGCAGGTACAGGCCTGCCTATTAAGCCTGTCCCACTAAAAAATTTAGCGACCAGGGATGTTCAATTCGAGTAGCCAACCCCGCATTGAAAACCTGTTCAAAAGGCAAGGCACCCGAAAGGCGAAGTATTCTAATGGATAACTCCAGCCTTGGGAAGCTTTACCTTAGGTTTTGCGCCAATTCGCGACATAAAATTCAGGTGGCGCTATTGTAGTGCCCAGCACAGGAAACGCAAGCCGTATTCCTGTTATTACTTAGAAACGCGGTGGAAAACCGCCACCACCCATGCCTGGTGGCATTTGACCCTGCATACCGCGCATCATATTGGCCACGGCGCCCTTATTGGTCATTTTCTTCATCATTTTTTGCATCTGCTTGTGTTGCTTGATCAGACGATTGAGATCCTGCAGGTGAGTGCCTGAGCCTTCGCAGATGCGTCTCTTACGGGAACCGTTTAGCAACTCGGGCTTACGGCGCTCCCAGGGGGTCATGGAATTGATGATGGCTTCCATTTTACCCATTTCTTTCATGGGGCCTTGCTGCTCAGCCAGCTTGGCCATGTTGCCCATGCCGGGAAGTTTTTCCAGCATGCTGGACATGCCGCCCATTTTTTTCATTTGTTGCAGCTGTTCCCGGAAATCTTCCAGGTCAAACCCCTTACCCTTTTTGACTTTTTTAGCCAGTTTCTCGGCCTTACCCTTATCCAGAGTACGCTCAGCCTCTTCAATCAGAGACAGGAGGTCACCCATCCCCAAAATTCGGGATGCGACACGATCAGGATAAAAAGGCTCCAGGGCATCGGTTTTTTCACCCATACCCATAAACTTGATAGGCTTGCCGGTAATATGACGCACCGACAAGGCAGCACCACCCCGTGCATCACCATCCGCCTTGGTCAGCACCACACCAGTCAGGGGCAGAGCTTCATTGAATGCCTTGGCGGTATTAGCGGCATCCTGGCCGGTCATGGCATCCACAACGAACAAGGTTTCCGATGGTTTGGCGGTTTTGTGCAGGGCCTTGATTTCACCCATCATTTCTTCATCGACATGCAACCGACCGGCTGTATCCACAAGCAGGACATCATAAAACTTGATCTTGGCTTCCTGCATGGCCGCTGCAACGATGTCCTGAGGCTTCTGGTCAGGAGTCGCCGGGAAGCAGTCCACCTCCACTTCTGTGGCCAGGGTCTGCAGTTGATCCATAGCCGCAGGGCGGTAAACATCGGTGGACACCACCAGCACTTTTTTCTTTTCCCGCTCACGCAGGAAGCGAGCCAGCTTGGCCACTGTCGTGGTTTTACCGGCACCCTGAAGACCGGCCATCAACACCACTGCAGGCTCGCCCTTCAGTTCCAGCGGAACCTGGGACTCCCCCATCACCTGGGTCAGGGTTTCGTTGACGATCTTCAGGAACTGTTCGCCCGGTTTGAGCGCTTTGGAAACTTCCTGACCCACGGCACGCTCACGCACCTGGTCAATAAAAGACTTCACCACCGGTAACGCCACATCAGCCTCAAGAAGAGCCATACGGACTTCCCGCAGGGTGTCCTTGATATTGTCTTCGGTCAGCCGGGCATTGCCGGAAATGCTGCGCAACGTGTGCGATAGGCGATCACTTAAACTTTCAAACATCTTTATCCCCAATAATTGCAATTTGGCCGATTATAGACCACTGGACCCCGATTACTCCATGAAGTCAGCAAGAATTGATGCCAAAGCTTTTTTAATCCGCTAGGATAGGCGGTTATTCAGTTTCCTTTATGGAGCATTCGATTCCAAGCATGGCTGCCTTTCTTCCTTTCAGCATACTGGCAATTGCCTTTTATCTGGCTGGCGCTTCCTGGGTATGGCTGCGGCTGGCTGGCAAAGTGCCTGAAAAATCACTTCTGGTTCGCGTTCTGGGACTCAGTGCGCTCCTCACTCATGCCATTGCCCTGTATGGGCAACTGGGTCTGGCTGAAGGACTTTCCCTGGGGTTACTGGAGGTTGCTTCCCTGCTCAGCTGGCTGATCTGCGCTTTCATACTCCTGGCCAGCCTGCGCCACCCGACATTGAACCTGGCCTCCCTGCTTTTCCCTCTGGCCGCCCTGTTTCTCCTGTTGGGGCAGTTTGCAGAGGGCAGCCAAAGCTTGCCTCCGGGCAAGGATGGCCTTCTTTTCCATGTGCTGGCCTCCCTGTCAGCCTACAGCCTCTTTGCCCTGGCCAGTGTCCAGGCCGTGCTGCTGGCCCTACAGAACCGGCAACTGAAACACCACCACCTGAAGGGCCTGATTGCTGTGTTACCCCCTTTGCAAACCATGGAACGTCTTCTGTTTGACCTGCTTCTGGCAGGCCAAATTCTCTTGACGCTGGGCATTCTCAGTGGCTTTTTGTTTCTTGATTCCATGTTTTCCGGTGGTAACGGCCACAAGACCTTTTTTTCGATTGCTGCCTGGCTGACTTTCGGCACCCTACTGATCGGGCATTGGCGCCTGGGCTGGCGGGGCAATACAGCGGTACGCTGGACTCTGGGTGGCAGCCTGCTGTTATTGATTGCTTATTTTGGCAGCCGATTGGTGCTGAAATTTATAACCGGATAGAGGATAACTCTGCTTGAACACTGAATTACCCCTGGGGCTTTTGCTGGGACTCCTGGCCTTGTTGATTGCCCTCTCGGCTTTTTTCTCCGGTTCTGAAACCGGTATGATGTCGATTAACCGTTACCGCTTGAGCCACAAGGCCAAGCAGGGTGACAAGGTTTCCCAGCGCATTACTCGTTTGCTGGAGCGTCCGGACCGTCTTCTCGGCGTAATCCTGATCGGCAACAACTTTGTCAATAATTTTGCTGCTGCAATAGCAACCGTCATTGCCATTCATTTTCTGGGCGAAAGCCTGGGGCCACTGGTAGCGACTCTTTTGCTAACCATCACCGTGCTGATTTTTGCCGAAGTCACGCCCAAAACCCTGGCCGCCTTGCACCCTGAGCGTTTTGCACAACCAGCATCCTTTGCACTGGCTCCACTGCTGAAACTGCTTTATCCGCTCGTCTGGCTGGTCAACCTCTTCAGCAACTTCATCCTGCGTCTCCTCGGCGTCAGTCCCAATGAACGCAAACAGGACAGCCTGACCAGTGAAGAGCTGCGCAGCGTTGTAAACGAAGCGGGCAACCTGATCCCCAGTCGTCACCAGAGAATGCTTTTATCGATTCTGGATCTGGAAAAAATTACGGTGGACGACATTATGATTCCGCGTCAGGAAGTCATAGGCCTGGATCTGGAGCAGGATATGGACACGCTTCTGGAACAACTGCGCCACTGCCAGCACACCCGGCTTCCTGTATACAAAAATGACATCAACAATGTCGTGGGCATCTTGCATCTTCGCGGCGCCCTAAGGCTAATTGCCTCAGCCGAACCCACCAAAGGTATGCTGGTACAGGAAACCCGTGAACCCTACTTTATACCCGAATCAACACCCCTGCAGACCCAGCTTTTGAATTTCCAGAAAGAGAAGCGCCGCATCGGCATGGTGGTGGATGAGTATGGCGATGTGCAGGGCCTGGTGACTCTGGAGGATATTCTGGAAGAGATCGTTGGTGAATTCACTACAGACACACCCCAAAACCAGGAAGACATTCAACCTCAGCCGGATGGCTCCTGGCTGATTGATGCCAGTGTTACGGTTCGAGAAATCAACAAACAGCTGGAGTGGGAGCTGCCGACTCACGGCCCCAAAACTTTGAATGGCCTGATTCTGGAGTATCTGGAGTCCATTCCCGATGGCAATATCAGTGTGGCCTTTGGTCCTTACCGCATTGAGACTCTGGAAGTGAAGGAAAACCTGATCAAGGCTGTGCGCTGCTGGGAACTTAAAGCCCCCAAACGGCGCAAGACCAGAAAAGTCAAATAAAGCGCCCCAGGCCAGCAGCTGATTTGAGGCGCTGTAAAAAGGGCGCTGCATAACTTCTCGCTTTTTCAGCGCCCTGTTGCAGCACAGCCTCGACATGACCAGGGTCTGCCATCAGGCGCTGATATTCTTCCCGGGGTTCACGCAGCTGCTCGTTCAGATACTCAAACAGCTCTTTTTTCATTTCCCCCCAGCCAATACCGTCCGCATACCGTTTACGCATGGTTTCAACTTCTGCCTGGCTGGCAAACGCCGAATAAATCTGGAAGAGAGTACAGCCTTCAGTCTCTTTGGGCTCGCCCGGCTCCAGGGAGTTGGTTTTAATCTTGTTGATCAGTTTGCGAAACTTCTTTTCCGGCTCAAACAGGGGAATGGTATTGTTGTAGCTTTTGCTCATCTTGCGCCCATCCAGCCCGTTGAGGACGGCTACACGATCGTCCACCACCGCTTCAGGCAGCGCAAAAAATTCTTCGCCAAAAATATGATTAAACCGCTGTCCAATATCCCGGGCCATCTCAATATGCTGGGTTTGATCCCGACCGACAGGAACCTTGTTGGCATTGAACAGCAAAATATCCGCAGCCATCAGAATGGGATAACTGTAAAGCCCCATATTGATGCCAGCATCCGGGTCACGGTCTCCGGCATCCAGGTTTTCCTGAACAGATGCCTTGTAGGCATGAGCACGGTTCATAAGACCTTTTGCAGTCACGCAGGTCAGCAGCCAGGTCAGTTCAGGGATTTCCGGCACGTCACTTTGACGATAAAAAACCGCATTATCGGTATCCAGACCCAGCGCCAACCAAGTTGCCGCAATTTCACGACGTGATTCAGCCACCCGCTCAGGCTCATGGCACTTAATCAGGGCATGGAAGTCTGCCAGAAAAAAATACGGAGTCATGGCCTGGTCACGACTGGCTTCAATTGCCGGACGGATAGCACCGACATAGTTGCCCAGGTGAGGAGTACCCGTCGTGGTAATACCGGTTAATACAGTTGTTTTAGTCATGCTTACAAGGAAACCTTTTAAAATTTATAAAATCACTTTATTCAAGGGCGGGGACGGAAGCTATTCAAATACCGCAGACTGTTTTCCACATAATGTTCGGCACTGGCTTCCAGCTGTGCTTGCTGATCATGGCGCAGCTCACGCTTGATCTGTCCCGGAGAACCCAAAACCAGTGAGCCATCAGGTACCACCATGCCCTCGGGAATCAGGGTATTGGCTCCAATAAGGCAATGACTGCCGATTTTAGCACCATTAAGTACCACGGCATTCATACCTACCAGGCTGTAGTCACCAATTTCACAGCCGTGCAGCATGGCTTTGTGACCAATAGTCACTCCCTTGCCGATCACCAGAGGATAACCGACATCAGTATGCAAAATGCAGCCGTCCTGGACGTTGCTTTTCTCACCCAGGGTAATCGGGTCATTGTCCCCCCGAATCACAACGTTAAACCAGACGCTGGACTGCTCATGCAAAACAACGCTGCCAATCAGGGTGGCATTGGGGGCAACAAAAATCTGCTCACCTTTAAATTGCACACGCCGGTCTTCAAGGTCATAAAGCATAAGGGTACCTGTCTGGGTCAATTTTATCGGGGAGGAAAAGGCCTTACTGGCCGCTTAATGGTTTTGCCTTGCGGCTTATGGTTGAGGCTGATATCCATATTAAACCCAACCTGCAAAAGTTCAACCAGCATCATCGCGGACAGACCCCAGATGGTGAATTCATCCCAGTTGTAACTGGGTACATAGAGCCGTTGCTCAGCCACCTGGATTTCATCGGTATGGCTCCGCGGATCATCGAAGAACCAGCGCACAGGAACCTGAAAAATAGCATCCAGCTCTTCTTCGCAGGGGAACAGTTCCAGCTGACCGGGAATCAGACCCACAAAAGGGGTTACTCGGATGCCATGCAAGGAAATCAGCTCTCCCAGAGGGCCCAGAACTTCAACCTGGTGCGGATCCAGGCCCACTTCTTCCTGAGCCTCCCGTAAAGCTGTTGCTATCAGATCCGCATCTTCAGCATCCCGCTTGCCTCCGGGAAAAGCAACCTGACCACTGTGGGTTTTCATATGCCCGGCCCGACGGGTAAACACCAGTTTGGGATCAGGCTCATTGGTCACCGGGAGAAGAACCGCAGCTTCCGGATAGCCAGACCAGCGCAGCTTTTCCGGCTGATGGCTGGCCAGGTTGTTACGCAGAATATCCAGCATGGCCTAAAACTTCCTGTCCAGTTTGGCTTCTATTCGGTCCAACTGGCTTTGCTGGCTTTCAACATGTTCTCTTAACCAGTGAATATCGGCAGCTTCACCTTCACCGGTTTCCAGTTCATGCAGGGCGCTTTCCTTCTGCATCACATCCAGAACGATACCAATCATCATGTTCAAAAAGATAAAGGCATTTAGAAAGATAAAGGTCAGGAAGAAAATCCAGCTATAGGGGTAATGCTCCATAGTGGGATAAAGAACAGCCGTTGCCCAGCTTTCAAAGGTCGCCACCTGAAAAAGGGTGAGCATGGCCAGGGAAATATTACCCCACAGCTTTTCATCAACCTCATGGAAAAGAAAGCTGCCGACAGCACCATAAATATAAAAAATGATAAACATGATCAGGGCAACATAGCCCATGCGAGGCAGGGACTTCACCAGTGCTGACAACAGCATTCGCAACTCGGGGATCATGGAGACCAGGCGCAGGACACGAAAAACACGCAACAGCCGGGCCAACAGCACCATTTGCGAATCATCAATAGGAATAAGACTGGCCGTGACTATGGCAAAATCAAACAGATTCCAGCCTTTTTTGAAAAAATTGAGAGTGCGTTTTTCTGCAGCGATACGAACTATGATTTCTGCCAGAAACAAGAGGGTAACGCCCCAGTCCAACCAGTACATGATTTTTTCAAAGCGACTGGTTTCTTCGTAGGTTTTGGCACCGATCAGAAGAGCCGAAATGACGATAACGGCAATGACGAAGGTTTCAAAAAGCTTGTGACTGCGCAGCCGTTCCAGCTGATCACGCCATTGGGATGCAGTTACACTCATTTTGCAGGCAAGCTCCGGTCGGGATGGAAAGCTGCCTATTATCCGCGAAGTTCATCAGCAAGCAAGGGTTGGCTCTTCCCTGAGCCTGTTTTTCATCGCTAAGGTAGAGCAGGAATTTCAATTTCCGGCATTTCCCCAGTCAGGGTATGCAGGAAGGCGACTACATCTTCAATGGTCTGGTCATCAAACTCGCGGCCGAGCATTTCCTGAGCCATAACCTGAACAGCCCGATCCAGCTCTTCTACTCCGCCATTGTTGAAGTAAGGGTAGGTGACTGCCACATTACGCAGAGTCGGTGTTTTAAAGCGATGCATATCACCTTCATCGCCGGTAACACCATAACGGCCTTGATCCGTGGAACCGGGCACCTGAATGGCATGGAAGTTACTGTCGGTCAGTGCCGGCCCGGAGTGACAGGCAGTACAACCATTGTCAGCAAAAGCCGCCATACCACGTTTTTCCTGCTCGGTCAGGGCATCCAGATCACCGCGAAGATAGCGATCAAACGGAGAATGGGGCGTATTCAGAGTCCGCTGAAAACTGGCCAGAGCCATAGCCACATTTTCTTCTGTGATAGCCTTGGAATCGCCATAGGCTGCTGCAAAAGCATTCTGGTAAGCATCAAAGCTCTTCAATCGCTCGATAGCTTCTTCCAAAGGCATGTTCATTTCAATGCCTGCCTCAATGGGGCCTAAAGCCTGGGCTTCCAGGTCTTCGGCACGGCCATCCCAGAATTGGGCACCAAAAAAACCGGAATTAAGAACAGTTGGGGTATTACGCTCCCCCACCTGAGCGGCATGGCCCGTTGCCCGTGGGATACGATCCGTCCAGCCCAAAGCCGGATTATGGCAAGTTGCACAGCTGATAACGCCACTGCTGGAGATGCGGGGTTCAAAAAACAGCATTTTACCCAACTCAACCTTTTCTTTGGTCAGGCTGTTGTCGGCTGGAATGGGGGCAATAGCAGGCAAAGGCTCAAAACGGTCAGCGTATTTGCTGTGATATCCGTCATCAGCCCACACGCTAGTGCCGGTAAAAGCCAGCAAGCCAGCTGCGCCCAGCAGGGGCAATGTTCTGCCAAGTGGTATTGTCCAGTTCATAGGTGTCTCCTCAGTTTTATTCAGCTAATAAAAAAGCTTTTTAGCTTTTAACTATCAGCCTATTAGTATAAATTTATCAACAACTTGCAGATAAATTTTATTGGAACTAAAGTCAGATTAGAACGTTCATAGTCAGGGTGCAAGAATAAGCCAGGACAATCAGTTGACCCTGATCAAGTTTATGTTCGATAGCCCCAGCCGCCATTCAGAGAACACTGAAGCAGTCTGCAGGCCTGGTTCTAGCCTATTTCCACCCAAGAGCCTTTAACCGACCAGAAAAAACCATCCGTTATAATAATTTTTTTAATTTGAGGAGAGGTTAATAAACTGAGTATCCATGATTCAAATAAAACAATAAAACCGGATCAATTGGAGGAACGTATTTATTATTTACGCTGCGTGGAAGCTTGGTCTACAGTTATTCCCTAAATGCCCCAAAAGCATTAGAACTCTTCCAGCCTCCAGACCTCATAGGCAGGTTCTTCATAAGGGTGCGCTTTTTTCATTGCCGCTACTGCCTCTTTAATCAAGGCAGCGTCACAAACCAACTCAACTTTCAGCTCTTGCACTTTTTCCAACGCATTCACTTTACCCAGATGCGGGCTGGCCCCATCCAAAGGTCGGAACTGCCCCGTCCCCGGTGTTTGAAAGCAGCAGTGTTCGTAAAAGCCGATACGTCCGGCTCCTGTCGCAAAAACAGCACCCTTAACCATTTCGGCCTCTTCTTCCGGAACAAAAAAAGCAAACTTGTACATACTTCACCTTCTTTTTGGAAATACAGCAACGGCTGTTCTTAATTTCTCCTGACCAAAGCAAGCCATGCGTGAAAAGTCCTTGCGCGATACAGGAACCTGCAGGGTATCCAGTCGACTTTTCTGGTCATCTTCATCCACTTCGGGGTCATTCAGGTAGATAAACTGGTCATCCATGGCTGTCACCACGACCCAGTGAGGGCTTTTCTGGCGACTGAAACGCCATGAACTGATCAATACCAAGGGTATGCCACCCGCTTTCAGGGTAAGAAACAAATCCTCCTGGGTTAACTCGGCCCAATGTTCCTGAATATCCGTCTTTTCCATCTGAGCAGCAAAATCCTGATGCACCAGAGTTAGTACCTCTTTCTTGGTGCTGTCCCGGACACCTCGAACAAATAGGGGGCCCTCTCGGTTGATCCAAAGCTCCACCCGAAAACCCCGCTGCCAGGCAGCCAGCGCCAGACCTCGTGGGCCACAGCCTCCATGACCGGTAGTCATGAAAATACTGGTGGCTTCCCGCCAGAGTTGCAGTTCCAGACTACGGTTCAGCTCCAGTTTTTCGTCCTGTGCTTTCATGGCCATCATCAATGAAGCGGGGCCACAGGTGAAAGGCAAGGTTTGCTGGTAATAGGGGACTTGAAGCACCAAACCACCGGGTGATTTATACAGGCGCTTCTGGAAGCGCAGTGCCTTGGCATGGTCTTCATAATAGTCCGCATGCTCGCCAAACTGGCGATAGCCAGCCTGAGTGTAGAGACGAATAGCGGCTTGATTATCCGGTCTCACTTCCAGACGCAGGGCAGAACATCCTTGCTCCAGTGCAAGAGCTTCAGCAGTGGTCAGCAAGTGCTTGCCCAGTCCCTTGCCATGCTGTTCAGGAGCTACGGCCAGGGAGTAAATTCTGGCTAAGCTGGTGCCACGATGAAAGAGTAACAGCAGGTAGGCTATCAGTTCGCCTTCAGGTGAGAGAAGAACCTGCAGAGAAGTATGGCCTTTTTGCAGCAGCCAACGGAATTGCCGGCGATTCAGTCGATCACTGACAAAACAGCGTGCTTCCAGTGCCAGAAGGGAATCCAGGTCAGTCAGTTGGGCTGCCCGCTGTAGTGTTTTTTTTGTAGTCTGGGTGTTCATCATTCCGTCAGCCCCTTGAGAGCCTGGTCAATTCTCTGCAGGCCCTGAGCAATCACTGCTTCTCGCCAGTCACTGGCTTCGGGACAGAAATGTTGTAATAAAGCCTGCTTGATCTCCAGACCCTGAGCAGAATCAGTCATGGATGGAGGCTGCTGCGCCAGCCAGTGATCGCCGCGTAAAACATGAAACAGCTCCTTTGTGGAGCCGGTACCGAATTCCAGGGTGACAAAAGAACAGCGCTCCGGTAGCAGCTGATGCCAGAAAAAATCAATCAAGCCCTGTTTGGGAACTGAAGAGGAGGTTCCCAACAAGGGTTCCGTTACTGCATTGCCATACCAACGCCGGGCCCAGCGCACACCCTGACTACCGGGAGGGTGATCACAAATCACCTCACCCACAGCATAGTCACCCAAGCCAGTGTGCACATCAAGGATGGCAACCGCTTTACGTTGATCAAGCTTCAAGGTTTCAGCCAGGTTTTGCAGTTGCAACCGTGACCAGCTAGGGGCCTGTCCACCATAAAAAAGCCCGTCAGGGTGTGTGTACTGACCACCACTAACGGCCACTTCATAGGCTGTCTCGCCGTACTGCTCCCGGTAGGCTTGCAGTTGTTGGTCAGCCACTTCAAGGGTTTGCGGTTTCCAGGAGGAAGGAATCAGAGCGGAAGCCAGTTCCAGATAACCGGGATTATCCGGCAGGCTGGAAAAATCCACAAAGTTGCGATTCAAATCGATGCCCAGCTCATCCACACGCCGCCGAAAAGAAAATCCCCAGGGGTTCATCGCATGCAAGAGCAACAAGGCCGTGTTATTCGGCAAAGTCACGTTCTGATTCAGAAAAGCAGCTTGAATCGCCGAGCCAGCAAAACCCTCTATACCGTGGGTGGCTGATTGTACGACCAGCAAATGCTCAGCATCATGGGGACCCAGCCAGAGAGCATCCAAAGCCAGCTCTTCACCCTCAAGGCCTTGATAGGGGTGCCGGTGTGTCGCCTGCCAGGTTTGCAAAGGCTGACTGGCAGCCAGCTGTAGAAACTGTTGTCTGGCCTGGCGATAAGTGGGCTGAAAAAAAGTCGACATTTGGGCGACTCCATAAAAATCAATCCTTCTAGATTACGCTTCCAGTCAAGGACACACCAGGGGTAGAAAAAGTTTCTCTTAACCTCTTGCCAGCCCAGTCATTCCAGAAGATAGTGCAAGTCCTGATTGCCTGGAGGTGCACATGACCCGTTTGAAAATCGTTGTCGATAAGCTTGCAGACTGGGTGGCCTACTACCCTTCCGAAGATCTTATTACCGCCCATGATTATCTGGCTCAGGGCAGTCGCACGGATGCCACTCCAACCCAGGTCATCAACCTCTGCAACAGCTACCGTTACCTGAGCTACGGCTATTATACCTCGCTACTGGCCGAAGCCAGGGGGCACAAGGTGATACCTTCGATTAGAACCATTAATGATCTGGGGAAAAAGTCTATTTACGGGCTGAACCTGGAGAGCCTCAATGAGTCTCTGAACAAACTGGTCAAGCGTAACAAGACCCTGCAAACTCAGCTGGAAGATGAGCAACGCCTGGAAATCACCCTTTGTTTTGGGCAGACGCTCTTTGAACCCTTGAGTGATCTGGCACGCCAGATTTTTGAGCATTTTCCCTGCCCTTTGCTGAGTATCAGCTTTCGCCCAGGCGATAATTGGCAGATCGAAGCCCTGAAACCCAAAGGGCTTAAGCATCTGACCCGTGAAGAAGAGGACCTTTTTGCCACAGCTTTGGATGGCTTCAGCCGCAAGATCTGGCGCAAAACCACGAACCGCCGAAAATATCGCTATGATTTGGCTATTCTGGTGGATCATCAGGAAGCTCTTCCACCCTCTGACCCTCAGGCACTGAAGCAAATGATTCGTGCCGGACGTAAACTGGGTCTGGATGTGGATTTGATCACCAAAAAAGATTTCAGTCGTCTCGCCGAATATGATGGCCTTTTCATTCGCGAAACCACCTCCATCAGCAACCACACCTACCGCTTTGCCAAAAAAGCTGAAGTGGAAGGCTTGGTGGTCATGGATGACCCAACCTCCATTTTGCGTTGCTGCAACAAGGTTTACCTCGCCGATCTTTTAGCCAGCAAGAACATTGCCATGCCTGGTACCCATTTTCTTTATAAAGACCAAAAACAAGAGTTGCAGCAACTGGCCGATACCCTCAACTTCCCGGTGGTGCTCAAAGTACCCGACGGAGCCTTTTCCAAAGGCGTAGTCAAAGCTGAAAACAGGACTGAGCTCCTGGAAGCCGCAAAAAACTATTTTCGGCATTCGGCTATTCTTCTGGTTCAGGAATTCATGTACACCGATTATGACTGGCGCATCGGGGTGCTCAACAATAAGCCGTTGTTTGCCTGCCAGTACTTTATGACCAAAGGACACTGGCAGATTTATAACCACTCAACAGGAACCACAGAGTCGGGTGACTTTGCCACTTTACCTGTTCATCAGGTGCCTCCACAGGTCGTCAAGACAGCACTGAAAGCCACCCGCCTGATTGGTGATGGTCTTTATGGTGTGGATCTGAAGCAAAGTGGTGATCGGGTTGTGGTGATTGAGGTGAATGATAATCCCAATATCGATTCAGAAGTTGAAGATGCCTACCTGAAGGAGGATCTCTATCAGCAGTTAATGAGCGAGTTTCTGAGGCGTATGGAAAACAAGCGCAGAGCCTGAAACCAGACCTAGCTGGCAGCAATCGCTTTACGATACCGTCCCTGGTAATCAAAAAGACGCTGCTGGATACGCCAGTGCTTCTTGTTGACCTTGCGGGCCACCACAAAATCCGGGTGGCGCAGACGGTCTTGCTCACGAACAACGTCTTCGGGTGCCACAGGTGACCAAGCAACTCCAGGGGCACGCAGATGTTCCTGAAGGAATACCCTTTTAAACACCTGTCGTTGGCTGGGTGTTTCCAGTGCATACCAGTCACTGAGACTGATGCCCTCTTCATCATAGTAGCTGACTTTCAGGCGCGGCAAACCCTGCCCATTGGTAACAACCTCTAGAGTCATACCGCTAACTCTGAGCACTCTAGCATCTTTTAGCTGCAAAGCTTGTTTGAGTTTGCTGTCAGCATCCACCAGGGTAGCATCACAATGAGGGCAGGTACGTGCAGCGATATCGGCTTCACCGCCACAAGTGTCACAGATGCGAAAGCGAAAACGAAAATCACACTGCTTTCCCTGGCCCGAACCATCTTCCAGCCATCCCTGACAGCGACGTCCAAAATGCTCCAACACTTCACCCTGGGGCAGGGTTCGTCCCCAGAAGCTGTTGGCAAAACCACAGGCTGGACAGAGCACCTGGACCAATTCGGTATCCATGGCCGGTTGCGGGCTGGCAATTTCCGGTGCCCAGATATCCCAGGGATTACCAGCATAATCCAGCAACAGACAGTTTTCTTTGCCCGTATCCGGGGATAGCCGCATACCACGACCCAGGATCTGTTGGTAAAGGCTGACTGATTCAGTGGGCCGCAGCAGCGCAATCACATCAACATGGGGAGCATCAAAACCCGTGGTGAGCACCGAGACATTAACCAGGTATTTGACTTTTTGTGCTTTGAAAGCGGCGATCAGGGCCTCACGCTCGGCACTGACCAAATCACCGGTAATCAGCGCAGTTTGTTCCTGGGGCAGGCATGAGGCAACTTCTTCGGCATGGCGTACACTGGCACAGAAAATCATCACCCCTTGGCGTTCGCTAGCCCGCTCCTGGATATCGGCTACGATTGCGGGAGTGATGCGCTGCTCTTGAACAACTTGATCCAGTTCCTGCTCATTGTAATAACCTGAATATCCAGGCATTAGAGCTGAAAAATCATAGGCCAGAAGAGCCATATCCATTTTCAACGGATTAACCAGATAGCCTTTCTTGACCATCCAGCGCAGTGGCAATTCATAAATACAAGCTTCAAAAAAGCAGTCTTCATCACCACGTACCGCCTGCTGCTGCAAATGGCGCTGGTAGATAAAGCCTTGTCCCAGTCGATAGGGTGTGGCTGTCAACCCCAGGATTTTGAGATGCGGATTCAGGGCTTGCAAGTGCTGAATGATTTGTTGATAGCTGGAATCTTCCTTGAGGCTGATTCGGTGGCATTCATCAACAACTAAAAGGGTAAAACCGGCATCATCAAAACGTTGTAAATGACGACTGACAGATTGCACCGAACCAAAGACGACCTGACGTTCAGCGGCCTTCTCACCCAGTCCAGCGCTGAAAATATCCGCTTGCAATCCATAAGCTGCATATTTGGCATGGTTTTGTGCAACCAGTTCCCGCACATGGGCAAGCACCAGCACTCGCCCTCTGGCCAAGCGGGCCAACTCAGCAATCACCAGGCTCTTGCCGGCACCGGTCGGCAGGCTCAGTAAAGCTGGTGCACTTGTGGCACGGAACCATTCCAGTACCCGTTGCACCGCTTCTGTCTGATAGGGTCTGAGTTGCAGGGTCAAATCAATCCTGTCTGAATTTGGGCTGACGTTTTTCCAGGTTGGCCATGACTGCTTCCATCTGGTTTGGGGTACCTAACAGACGTTTTTGCAGTTTTTCTTCCATGGCCAAGCGTTCATCATCCGTCTGGGTATGCGAGTCACGCAAGAGATGTTTGCTGGATCTTACCATTTCCGGTGAGCGCTGAAGAATAATTGCAGCCAGCTCCTCGGCACGCGCCAGAGGATCTTCAGACACCTCGGTAACCAACCCTTCCTGACGGGCCAAATCACCGGATAGAACTTCTGCGGTCAACGTCAGACGCAAGAGAACATCTTCACGCACACAGCCACGGGAAGTAACACTCAACCCCATGTCGGGAATAATTCCCCAGCGTCCTTCCATCACCGACAAACGCGCATCAGGGTGAGCAATACGCAGGTCAGCTCCCAGAGCAATCTGCAACCCACCACCAAAGCAGTAACCGTTAATTGCAGCAATTACGGGGACAGGCAGCGAACGCCAACCCAAAGCCAAGTGCTGAACCTTGTTGTGCGGATAGCCATCACTACCACTCAACAGGAATTGAATGTTTTTGGGATCAGCCATCACGCCCGCCACATCCAGACCGCTGCAAAAACTGTCGCCCGCACCGCTGATAATTACGGCACGCAGGCCTCGGTGTGAGTGCAAACTGGTCAGGATTTCCAGCAGAGACTCTATCAACTCCATATCCAGGCTATTATGCTTGGCAGGTCGATTCAGAGTAACTCGTGCGACCCCATCTTTCAGGTTGAGTAGAACACGAGATTCTTCGGATTGGGAATTCAATGTAGACATGCTTGAGCCTTATGGTCGTTCATATACCACAAGACTATTCATACAGGCGTTTAAAAACAAGTTTTTTTAGATTTCTGCGGTCATGCGGTAGGTGCGCTGCAGCATATATGCATCATCGGCAGCACGATGACGCATCAGTTTGAGGTCATCAAGAACCTGTTGCTTGATACGTCCCCAACTGGCCAGCTGCTGTTCAGTCAGCAGTTTGTTAAGGGTGTCTATACGAAAATGTTGCAAGCAGCCAGCTTCATGAAATAACAGGGCCAACCAACTGCTGTCAAAGCCCCAACTGTCACTGAAAACCGTTTTCCCTTCCAGTTCACGGTTAAGCCAGGCCGCCACTTCTATGACCGGATAGCCTTCTGCTTTAAGCTGCTCACGGGAAATTCCGTGCACCTGTTCAGCCTCTTCACTCCAATGGGTCCATTCCGGCTCGGGTTTGATCAAACGTGCAGCAACACTTCCATCGGGTCGGGCAAAACCAACCTCTATAGGGTAACTGCCACGGCCAAAACCCGAAGCTTCAAGGTCAATAATGAATGGCATGTCCATCTGGCGCCCTTACACTGGAAAACTAAGTCACTAGGAGCCCCGAGTTTAGCCTATTCGAACAGTAAATTGTAAGCCTGGGGGTTAGTTAACTGAGTTTTCCGTCTCTGCATCCCATTGCTGGGCTTTAGCTTCACTGGCAGGCAAGCCCAACTCGCCACAGCGGTAAGCTCTTGCCAAGCGTTGACGAGCCTGATGGTGGCCTTGTTCAGCAGCCCGTGCATACCAGGTTACAGCATTGGGATCACTGGAAACAAAAGGTCGAAGGCCTTTTTCATAGATGCTGCCCGCATGCCATTGGGCTTCAGCATTACCCTGTTGGGCAGCTTGCATCAGGTATTCAGCACCCAGAATTCGGTCACGGGAAGTGACCCCTTCCGTCAGCAGACGTTGCCCGAAAACCACCAGCGTACGCTGATGCCCAAGTTTGGCAGCATGGTGCATCAAACCACGAGTCAAGTGACCTAAAAGCCTCAAGCCAGGCTTACAGGCAAGTTTATAAAAGCGGTCTGCTAGTGAAAATTCCAGGCTGGCCAGTAACTGGTTCGATGGTGACATCTTGACCTCATCATGTAGCGAGAATGCGCGAGTAGAAGGTTGGCTATCCAGACTCTACCTGGCTCGCACTTGCGAAGTGAGCGGATTGTAATCACCTAAAGAGCATTTGATAAGCCTTTTTTTAATAAATATGTAAACAGGAAGGCATCACACGAATCTTCAAAGGCTTGGTATACTGCCAAAACCTGATGAGCAATAGCTGGAGCTACCAATGCTAAGCGTTATTTCCCCGGCAAAATCCCTGGATTTTGAATCACCCCCCCAAACTCGGATGCATACGCAACCCGAATTTCTGGAAAAATCACAGCAATTGATTGCTGAACTCAAACCTCTCTCCCCCCAGGATTTGAGCAAGCTGATGAAAATCAGTGACAAGCTGGCCAGCCTCAATGCAGCCCGCTATCAGGAATGGGAACCACCCTTCAATCTTGCCAATGCCAAGCAGGCTGCCTTGGCATTTACCGGTGACGTCTATTCAGGCTTGGATGCGAAATCCCTGGATACGAAAGCCCTGGAGTTTGGTCAGCAGCACCTGCGAATACTTTCCGGTCTTTATGGCCTGCTCAGGCCGCTGGATCTGATTCAGCCGTACCGCCTGGAAATGGGGACCAAACTTAGCAACCCGGAAGGTAAGGATCTTTATGCTTTCTGGAAAAGCACTCTGACAACATCAATCAACCGGGAACTGGATAAACAAAAAAACCGGGCGTTGGTGAACCTAGCCTCCCAGGAGTATTTCAAAGCTCTGGATAGCCAACAGCTGAAGGCCGAGGTAATCACCCCTGTCTTTAAAGATTGGAAAAATGGTCAGTACAAGATCATCAGCTTCCATGCCAAAAAGGCACGCGGCCTTATGAGTCGTTTTATTCTCGAAAACCAGATAGACCAGGCCCAGGATTTGAAAGCCTTTGAAATGGAAGGCTACAGCTATAATGCTGGCCTGTCCGAAGGAAACAGCTGGGTTTATACAAGAAAAGCCGCATAAACTGGAGAAGACTCAGGCACCACCAACCACCTGAGCCGGTTCCAACAATTATTCCACCTGCTCAATTCCCTGAATCAGCCAAGGTGAATTTTCCTGAGACATATCACGTATTAAATGCCAGATTTCACAAAACGTAGCTTCGGGTGAACCTGTTTCACTGATGATGCCATGAAACATGACCGCCAGTTCAACTGTATCCCCAAACTGTTGGATATTGTTGATTTCAGCGGTCAGCTTTTTAACTTCTGTTTTGACTTCATCAGGCTGACGAGCACGCTCTTCCTGCAAGAAGCGACTCAACTGGGGTGTAACAAACTCTTCCAGTGTCGAAAAATCATTGGCATCCCACGCTTTCTGAAGATCCATAAAGTGAATTTTCGCGCGCTTGATAAAACCCGGCTCATCAAACCAACTGGGGGCTCCATAAATAATTTGCGAATCAGAGCTACCAGTGTCACGGTTAAAAGCTTCGAAACCTGTTTGCCTGAAATTGCTGGGAGTATCCCCGGATTGATGCTGTCCGGCCATTTGCGGCTGCGGTTTCACGCGTGTTCGGAGCCATGAAAAAGCAACCCCTGCAATCAAGAGTAAAATAAGAACATCAAAAAACTGGATTCCCTCGAAAGCACCACCAAAAAACAAAGTGGCCAACAAACCACCTGCAGCAAGCCCCATCAATGGCCCCGCCAGGCCCCGTCCTCCAATAGTGGCTCCAGACTGCTGCTGTTGGCGTTGGCTTAGTTGCTGGGCAGGTGGGTTGGCCTGGCGTGAAAAAAGACCACTCGAACTCCCACCACCCATGCGCCTAGCATCAGCTTCGCTGATACCCAGTGTCACTACAAACAAACAGCTTAAACCTAAAGCCAGGAAACGGGTCACAGGTAGTATCTCCAAAAAAGAAAGGGCTTAATACTGGCGGCAGAGTCCAGTGGTGGTAAAGTAAGTCTCAGTCTGGGAAGCAAAGCATATTAGACTCAAGTCTAACAACAAATCCAAAAAAAGGGGAGCCTACAATGCTCTTACAAGCATCTCAAAGCCTACTTTTAATCATCGATATTCAAAATAAACTTGCGCCTCATATTGACCAGGGTGCAAAGGTTGTCAATACAACCCAATGGCTCATTGAAGTGGCAAGAGAGTTGGACGTTCCAGTGCGGGCAACCGAACAATACCCGAAAGGGCTGGGGACCACAGTCCCCCCTTTGGCAAAACTCCTGGCAGATGGTGAAGTACTGCAAAAGATGCACTTCAGCGCTTTGAAAGAGGAAAGTATTAAAAGTCACCTTAAAGAACTTGGTCGCCAACAAATCATTATGGTGGGAACTGAAACACATGTCTGCTGCCTACAGACAGCTGCTGAGCTTCTCGAGCAGGGATATCAAGTATTCATGGTCGAAGAAGGTCTGGGGTCACGTAATCCAAGGGATAAAGAGCTGGCTCTTGAGCGCCTTAAGCAGGATGGAGCCAAAATTGTCAGCAAGGAGATGATTATCTTTGAATGGATGGAAAAGTGCGGAACAGAGACCTTCCGCAAGCTGAGCAAGGGCTGGATAAAATAAGCCTTTACTTGAAATTTTTCAGACCCAAATTCCGATATTTTCAGCCATAAAAAAACCCCCAGCCTTTTGGCTGGGGGTTTTTGGAATAAGTGCCTGACGATGACCTACTTTCACATGGGGAAGCCCCACACTATCATCGGCGCTGAGCGGTTTCACTTCTGAGTTCGA
>Ga0136591_1000002_pt1 | contig 163141 bp, 141 predicted proteins | sample AntRauMFilla3767_FD_104929 | JGI IMG/M metagenome (GOLD analysis project Ga0136591, IMG submission 104929) | Saline lake microbial communities from Rauer Islands, Antarctica - Metagenome Filla 3 #767 | ecosystem: Environmental > Aquatic > Non-marine Saline and Alkaline > Saline | place...
AACTTCTTTAACACGGCCGCTTTACGTTCCTCGGAATAACGTGGCATGACTGCTCTCATACCGCCCAATCTGATATGAATTTAGGCAAAATCGCCAACTGGACAACTAGGCTGACAGAGGGGGATATGGTGCAGCGTTAATGCAAATTAACATTCGAGACTTTAAAAAAATTAAGATGCTTGTTCCTCCTTTATCTATTCAAAAAACAATAGTGGACAAACTTGACGATGTTAAGCCAGACCTTGTTAGGGTTGAAGAAATCTATGCTATCAAAATTTTGGCGTTCGACGAGCTTAAAAAATCCCTGCTCCAAAAAGCCTTTTCCGGCGAGCTGACTCGATCCAGCGAGGCGGCCTGATGCTGGCTCTCACAAACTACGCCATTTATAGTAGAGTGTAAGCTAACTGCAGGGAGCGCCACACCTATGTCCATGAATGAAGCCGATACCCGAGCCAATCTGATTGACCCCAAACTGGTTGCAGCCGGTTGGGGTCAGTTGGAACACAGCTTTATTCGCCGTGAGGTGAGTATTACTCAGGGTCGGATTATCGGCGGTGGCAAACGGCTACCGGCGCTGAGTAGCGATTATGTGCTGGAATACCGTGGTCGCAAACTGGCCGCGATTGAGGCCAAGAAGGAGTCGCTTAGTTATACCGAAGGCGTGCGTCAGGCCAAAGTGTAGTGGTCAACTAATTCCGGACAGTATTTTAAGTTTTTCCTCAGCAGCCACAGGCGACAGTCCACCATTGAAGGCATGAGGTCGTTGCTGGTTGTAATAGCTCATCAAGTAGTAGCCAATGTCTCGCTTGGCCTCATTTAGGTTTCTATAGCCCAGTGCCGGTATCCACTCTGATTTTAAGCTACGGAACAACCTTTCCATAGGTGCATTATCCCAGCAGTTTCCGCGTCGGCTCATGCTCTGTTTCATCCGGTAGCGCCAGAGCCTCTGACGGAACTTGCGGCTGGCATACTGGCTCCCCTGGTCTGAGTGGAACATGATTGGCTTCGGATGACCTCGTTGCTCCCAGGCATGATCCAGAGCCTTCACAACCAGATCGGCATCTGGACTGGATGACATGGCCCAGCCCACAACGCGACGAGCGTAAAGATCCAGTACAACGGCCAGATAATTCCAACATTGGCCGCTCCAGACGTAGGTGATGTCACCGCACCAGACCTGGTTGGGTTGTTCAACAATAAACTCACGAGCCAGATGATTGGGTAGATCAACCCGTTCCATGGTGGCCTGCTTGTGAGCATGGGGGCCGGGTTGTTTGCAGATTAATCCCAGCTCACTCATCAGGCCGCGGACTTTAAAACGCCCGATCACAGTTCCTTCTTCCTTGAGCTGGCTCTGGATCGTTCGGCTACCCGCTGAGCTTCGGCTGTTTGTAAACAGGCGCTTGACCTGGGCTTTCAAGGTCAGACGCTCAATATCAATTCGGTTGCATCTTTGGCGATACTCGTAATAGCTGGAGCGGCTGACCCCAAACGCTTTGCAGACCATTTCAACAGGCTGTTGCTCACTCAACTGGTCTATCAGCGCGTAGGATTGATTCCGTCCGACATCAAGAGAGCGGTAGCCTTTTTTAGAATGCTTTTTTCCTGCTCCAGGCGTTTACAGCGGGCTTCCAGTTCCTGGATGCGTCTCTGATCCGGTGTGAGGGCCTTGCCTTTTGGGGTGATCCCCTCACGCTCCTGAGCCAGTTGTTTGACCCAGGCTCGGATTGAGCTTTCAGCAACCCCTAGAGAGCGGGCCGTTTCAGTGAATGTATAATTTTGATCCAGCACCAGACTGGCCGCCTCCTGCTTGAACTCAGGAGAAAAAGATCGACGTTGCTTGGTCATTAGACACCTCGTTTAGGGTGGCAATTATACCACCGGAGTGGGTGTCCGGTTTTATTGAACCACTACAAAGACTATGCCCAGCGTTTGCAGTGCCGCTTTGGTTACGCCACCAATGGTCATCAGATTTATCAGGTGGATTTGCTGACCGGTCATGAATCCCTGGTGGATCACTTTTTAAGCCCGGACGATCTCTGGCAACTGACTTTTGATCCCACCTTAAAGCCTACCGCTGACGGTCAGCCTCAGCCGCCAGAGCCGGAATTTGCCGAGGTCTGGCGCACCCGTTTTGCTCAGATTCCCTTTGAATGCAAGGGCGACTGGAAGCCGCGTTATTATCAGGAAAATGCCATTAACAATACCCTGGAAACCATCGCCCAGGGTCAACAGCGGGTCTTGCTGACCCTGGCCACTGGCACCGGCAAAACCTGCATTGCTTTTCAAATCGCCTGGAAGTTATTCAACAGTCGTTGGAGCTTGACCGCCCAGAAGAACCCCGAAGCGGCAAAGAAACGCCCGCGCATTTTGTTCCTGGCTGATCGGAATGTGTTGGCCAATCAAGCCTTTAACGATTTTGGGCCTTTTGGCGAAGATGCCATTGTTCGTATTGAACCCAGCGAGATTAAAAAGAAGGGGGCCGTTCCCAAAAACGCCAGTGTTTTCTTCACCATCTTCCAGACCTTTATGAGTGGCCCTGAGGATGAAGCCGGTAACAAAACCCCCTACTTTGGCGACTATGCGCCGGATTTCTTCGATTTCATTATCATTGATGAGTGTCACCGAGGGGGTGCCAACGATGAAAGCAGCTGGCGCGAAATTCTGGACTACTTTGCTCCAGCCGTGCAGCTGGGTTTAACCGCCACTCCCAAGCGCACCGTCAATACAGACACCTACAACTATTTTGGTGAGCCGGTTTACAGCTACGCCCTTAAGGACGGTATTAACGATGGCTTCCTGACACCCTTCAAGGTGCTGCCGATCGTTGGCACTATGGATGAGTACCTCTACATGCCCGGTGATGGTGTGGTGGTGCAGGGTGAACCCGAGCAGGGGCGAGTCTACAAGGAAGGCGACTTTAACCGCATCATTACCATTCCTGAGCGTGAGAAAATGCGCGTGCGCTACTGGATGGATCAGTTTAACCCGCATGAAAAAACCCTGGTCTTCTGCGCCACCCAGGAACATGCCGGGATGGTGCGTGATTTCATCAATCAATATGCAGCCGAAAAGGGTTGGACACGTAACCCGGACTACTGCGTGCGCGTGACTGCTAATGATGGGACTGCCGGTGAAAATGATCTGAAAACCTTTCAGAACAACGAAAAAACCCTTCCCACCATCCTGACCACCTCGCGCAAACTCTCGACCGGTGTGGATGCCCGCAACGTGCGCAATATTGTGCTGATGCGTCCCTGCAACAACATGATCGAGTTCAAACAGATCATTGGTCGTGGCACCCGCATGTACGATGGCAAGGATTACTTCACTATCTATGATTTTGTGAAAGCCCACTATAACTTTGCCGACCCGGAATGGGATGGGGAGCCAATAGAACCACCCGAACCCTGCGAGCAATGCGGCAAAAGTCCCTGTGGCTGCGAAAAAGAAGAAGGTGGAGAAACAGGCCCTTGTCAACTATGCGGCCAAAGCCCTTGCCAGTGTGAGAAACCACCACCCGAACCCTGCCCCGACTGCGGTGAGCGCCCCTGCGTGTGCGTGAAAAAACTGGTGATTACCCTTTCTGATGGTAAGGCACGCTCCATCAAGCACATTGCTTCAGCCTTGTACTGGAGCCCGGATGGCAAACCCATCACGGCCAGAGAGTTTATTGAACGCCTGTTTGATGACCTGCCGAAATTCTTCAGTGATGAAGACCAGCTGCGCAGCATCTGGAGCGACCCCACCACCCGCGAAAAGCTACTGGAAAGCCTGGCCGAAGCCGGTTACGACGCTGAAAAACTCGACAGCATGAAAGACCTGATCGACGCTAAAGACAGTGATGTCTACGATATCCTGGCCTATGTCGCCTACGCCAAAGAAACCCACACCCGCAAAGAGCGGGTAGAAGCATCCAGACCCGCCATTGCCAGTCACTACAGTGATTACAAACAACTGGAGTTCATTAACTTTGTGCTTAGCAAGTATGTGGACGAAGGGGTCAAAGAGCTTTCAACCGCCAAGATGCGCAGCCTGCTGGAACTGAAATACAACACCATCAGCGATGCCGCCAGCTTGCTTGGATCTCCGGCACAAATCCGGGAAACCTTCGTGGGATTTCAAAAACACCTGTATGAGGGGTGAGGTATTGTGGGAGGTCATAGAGGTTCGGCTCCCAGGGTTAGCGAAGTACTCAAGGGTCATCGCCAATTGAGCCTGAATATGATTCGCCGATTGAGCAGTGGCCTCGGCATACCAACAGACATTTTAATACAAGAACCCATTCAAGAAGTCGCTAGCGTGTAAGGGCGCTGCCAACCTCCAAGCTCTTGCAAGTATTAACTTGTAGCCTGGCCATCCCAGGGGTTGATGATTGCTTAGGATTACTTCTATCAAGGGGGTTTAATTCTGCAGCTTCACCCTCATCTTATTAGTCGATACTAATGTTTTTAAGGAGTGTTGAAGTGAATGATTTAACCCATCTGGCGTGTCCGCACTGTTTGGCGATGAACCGCATTCCCACTGCTCGTTTGAGCGATGGCCCTAAATGTGGTCAGTGTAAGCAGTCGATGTTTACTAAAGCACCGCTGGAGGTGAGTGGGCCGGGTTTTAACAATCTGGTCTTGAAAGGTGACTTGCCCGTGGTGGTGGACTTCTGGGCGAGTTGGTGTGGCCCCTGCAAGATGATGGCGCCTGCTTTTAAAGAGGTAGCTGCTGAGATGGAACCCAGGCTGCGTTTTGCCAAGGTGAATACTGAGGAAAACCAGCAGTTGGCAACCCAGTATGGAATACGCAGTATCCCCACTCTGGCGGTTTTCAAAGGCGGAAAAGAAATTGCCCGGCAAGCAGGGGCAATGCAGGCCGGGCAGTTACGTAGTTGGTTACAGCAATTCGTTTAGGTTAAGCGGTCAGTTCGCCCTGCATGGCTGTTTTGACTTTGTTCATGGCGTTTTTTTCCAGCTGGCGGATGCGCTCGGCAGAAACACCATAGATGTCGGCCAGTTCGTGCAGGGTGGCTTTGTGTTCATTGAGCCAGCGTTGTTGCAGGATGTCACGGCTGCGCTCATCAAGATCCGCAAGAGCGGCCTGCAAGCGGGTGCTGGCATCGGTTTCACTGTTGTCGGCTTCTATCATGGCTGCCGGGTTGTAGCGCTGGTCTTCCAGGTAGTTGACCGGTGCATAGCCGGGGTTGTCGTCGTCCTCATCCAGATAGCCATCAAAAGCCGCATCATGTGAACTGAGTCGGCTTTCCATTTCGCGGACTACTTCCGGCTTGACGTTCAGATCTTCGGCAATGGCATCCACTTCCTTGCCATTCAGCCAGGTCAGGCTTTTTTTGGCGCCACGCAGGTTGAAGAAAAGTTTGCGCTGGGCCTTGGTGGTGGCCACTTTAACAATGCGCCAGTTTTTCAGGACAAATTCGTGGATTTCGGCCTTGATCCAGTGCACGGCAAAGGAAACCAGGCGTACACCCAGCGTCGGATCAAACCGTTTGACGGCTTTCATCAGGCCGACGTTACCTTCCTGAATCAGGTCGGACTGGGCCAGGCCATAACCTTTGTAGCTTTTGGCAATATGCACCACAAAGCGTAGATGAGATAGAACCAGTAGTCGGGCTGCCTCCAGATCACCTTCTTCCTGTAAACGGTAGCCCAGGTCTTTTTCTTCCTCAGCGGTGAGCAGAGGAATACTATTAACGGTCTGCATGTAAGCATTTAAATCGCGACCGGGTGAATACAGGTCAACAACTTGAAGTTGCTTGCTCATCGAGATCTCCGTAAACCGATAAAAGTGTTAGTTGGCTGAAACCTAAGACCTGAAGAAAATAAGAAAGTTCTTACCTTGGCTCTATAGCACCCAGATGTCTGCCTACAGCAATCCAGGCACCCAGCCAACCCAATAGTGTACCGGAAACCAGAAGCAAAAGGGAGTCCCTGAGGCTTAAACCGATCAGACTGAAATCACTGGCGTAGGCGCTGGCCAGGGAGCGAACCGGGCCATCCAGCCAGAAGAGTGACGTATTAATCAGTATCCAGGCCAGAATACCACCGCCCAGGCCATACCAGAGGCCGGTATAAAGAAAAGGGCGGCGTACAAAAGCATTGGTGGCACCAATCAGCTTGATCACCACAATTTCCTGGCGACGGTTTTCGATGGCCAGACGAATGGTGTTGCCCACCACCAGCAATACAGCCAGACCCAGCAGCAGTCCCAGAGCGGTGATCATGCGCTGGCCCAGCTCCATGATATGGAAAAGACGTTTGACCCAGGCCAAGTCCAGTTGCGCCTCTTCAACCTGGGGCAGGTCGTTCAGGGTGGCAACCAAAGCTTCCTGGGCCTCGATTCCATTGATATTGGGGCGCACGACGATCACTGCAGGCAAAGGGTTGCCGTCCAAATAGTTGAGAGCTTCGCCAAAACCGGAAAATTCCTTGAATTCAGCGAGGGTTTGGTCTTTTGACATGTAGCGGGTTTCTGCGATGTCATCCTGCATCTGCAACTCCTGTCTCAGATCACGGCCTTCAACATCGCTGACTTCGGATTTCAGGTACAGGGAGATCTGGGCCGTACCATCCCAGTTACTGGAAACCAGCTGAGCATTGTTCAGGAAGATGTAAAGCGCGACAGGAAGTGACAGGGCAATGGCTATCACTGCCCAAGTCATCAGGCTGGATCCGGGGGCCTTTAACAGGCGCTTCAGGCTGTCCGCAGCCATGCTGGCGTGATGGCGTCTCCAGGCCCGAAAACGGGTGCTGGTTTTGACTTTACTGATCTGGGCCCCCCCGGTTGACTTGCGGGGTGGAGGTTCGCTGCGCAAACGGTTGGGTGGCTTACGCTTGACTGCATTCTGGGGTGGCGGCTTGCTGGTACGGCGCTGATCAGGAAAGGTGGCACCACTGGGCTTGGAAGCATGGCCGGGACGTTTTCCAATCATCTGGGTACTCCATCATGGGTGATACTGCCTTCGCTGAGTGCCAGCATTCTCAGCCCCATACGGGTAATCAGGTTCAAATCATGCGAAGCAATCAATACTGTGACACCCACCGCATTGAACTGGCGAAACAGCTGCATGATTTCCGCAGAAAGCTGCGGGTCGAGATTACCGGTTGGCTCATCTGCAAGAAGAATCGGAGGCTTGTTGACCACGGCGCGGGCAATGCCAACGCGCTGTTGCTCACCACCGGACAGCATGATGGGGGTGAATTTTTCTTTGGAAAGCAAGCCCACCTTATCCAGGGCGGCACGAACCCGTTTGCCAATGTCGGTTGGATCCATACCCTCAATCACCAGGGGCAGAGCTACATTATCAAATACACTGCGGTCAAAAAGAAGCTGGTGATCCTGAAAAACCACGCCAACCTTGCGTCGCAAAAAAGGGATGTGGCGTTTGCTCATCTGGGCGAGGTGCAGGCCGTCAATCATCACCTGGCCCCGGGTTGCCACTTCCATGCGCATGATAAGTTTCAGAAGAGTACTTTTACCCGCGCCTGAATGACCGGTCAAAAAAGCCATTTCACCTTCATGCAAGGTGAAGTTTACATTTTGCAGGGCTTCATGGCCGTTTTCGTAGCGTTTAAAAACATTGCTAAACTGAATCATAGGCCCTCCGGGTGGCCTGTCGGGGTTTAGGAAGGGGTGTCTTCCAGCTGGATATCCAGCAGGGCTTCCACAAAACTGTCGGCATCAAAGTCACGCAGATCGTCAGCCTGTTCGCCGACACCGATAAAGCGCAACGGAAGACCTAGCTCGCGAGCCAGAGCAAAAACAATGCCCCCTTTGGCTGTGCCGTCCAGCTTGGTCAACACCAGGCCCGTCAAAGGCACGGAGCGGTTGAACTCCTTGGCCTGAGCCACGGCATTCTGGCCGGTGGCGGCATCCAATACCAGGAGGGTTTCCTGAGGTGCCTCAGCATCCAGTTTCTGCATGACACGGCGCACCTTGGTCAGCTCTTCCATCAGGTTGCTCTTGTTATGCAGGCGACCTGCTGTATCGGCAATCAGGATATCTGCCTTACGGGACTGGGCTGCTTGCAAAGCATCAAAAACCACGCTGGCACTATCGGCACCCGTATGCTGGGCAATCACGGGCACCTGGTTACGCTCACCCCAGACCTTAAGCTGTTCTACAGCCGCCGCACGGAAGGTATCGCCTGCTGCCAGCAGGATCTTCTTGCCTTCACCCTGGTAGCGTTTGGCCAGCTTGCCAATCGTGGTGGTTTTACCCACGCCATTGACACCCACCATTAAAATAACAAAAGGTTTGTCAGTGTTTTCAGGAAAGATTAGCGGCTTACAGACTGGCTCCAGCAGGCTTTTCAGCTCATTTTTAAGAGCTTCAAGCAACGCTGGGGCATCATTCAACTGCTTACGATCCACTTTTTCAGTGAGCCGGGCGATGATTTCCTGAGTGGCAGTCATCCCAACATCAGCCATCAGCAGACGTGTTTCCAATTCTTCCAGCAGCTCATCATCAATTTTACGGTCGCCGCCAAACAAGCTGGCAAGGCCATCGGTCAAGCCGCCACGGGTTTTTGCCAGCCCACTTTTGAGCCTGGCAAACAAGCCGGTTTTTTCCGGCTGGGGAGTATCCGGTTTCTGGGCCGTTTCAGCAGGGTATTCTTCAGGTTTGCTGGCCTCATCCGGCTGTTTTTTATCGCGTTTGAATAGTCCTAGCATGGCTGTTGGTATCTTAATCGTTTAATGAATGCGTTATCCTATCACCTGGTTGCAATAGAAGGTAGAGAAGAAGAGCAGAGACCCGGGTCAGGGGCTTTTTAGGGGAGAAATCGGAGACAAGATGCCAAAACGTCAGAAAAGTTTAAAGCAGGGTTTGCAGGGTCAGGTCAGGGTAATAGGTGGTGACTGGCGGGGTCGCAAGCTGCCAGTGCCGGAAGCTGAAGGCTTAAGGCCGACTTCAGATAGAGTCAGGGAAACTCTGTTTAACTGGCTGCAGTTTGATCTGCCGGGCAGCTGTTGCCTGGATGCTTTTTCCGGCAGTGGTGCTTTGGCCGTGGAAAGTCTTAGCCGGGGTGCTTCGCAGGTTATGTTGCTGGAAAAAGAACCCAGGGTTGCCAAGCAGCTGCGAGAAATGATGACTGAACTGGATGCTGCCCGTGCAGAAGTTCTGAATGCTGATACTTTGATTTACCTGGATCAACCTGCCACCAAAACCTTTGATCTTGTTTATCTTGATCCGCCTTTTACCCAGGGGTTGCTGGAACCTGCCTGCCAGCTTTTAGAAAAACACGGCTGGCTTGCTGAAGGAGCTAAAATCTATCTGGAAATTGAAAAGCAGGCTCCTGTTCAGCAGTTGCCTGATCACTGGCAATTGCTTAAAGAAAAGCAGGCCGGAGAAGTGCGCTACTCTCTCTACCAACGTTATGCCTGAAAGCTATTTGAGCCTTGACAGCCTTTTGGGTAAGATGCCTGCTCTTTTCCCTGGGAGAAAAACATGAGCCTGGTCGTTTATCCTGGAACTTTTGACCCCATTACTCTTGGGCACGCGGATATCGTGCGACGTGCCTGCGGTATGTTCGATCGGGTAATCCTGGCAGTTGCTGCCAGCCCGGGTAAAAAGCCCGCTTTTACACTGGAAGAGCGCCTGGATCTGGCGCGTGCAGTGCTGGCTGACCAGCCTCAGGTAGAGGTGCTCGGTTTTGAAGGTCTTTTGGTGGATTTCATGCAGGAGCAAAAGGCTGGAATCGTTTTACGGGGCTTGAGATCGGGTGCCGATTTTGATTATGAACTGCCGCTGGCCCAGTTGAATCGTAGCCTGACCGGTGTGGACAGCGTCTTTTTGCCACCTTCACCTGAGCTGTCTTTTATTGCATCTTCTCTGGTTCGTGAAGTGGCCAGCCTGGGTGGCTCCGTGGATCACCTGGTTGACCCAAGTGTGGCAAAAGCCTTGAAAAAAAGATTCAACTTGAACCCTTCTTCATAAATATTATCTACAACAGATAACAGCCCACTCGCTACTTAAAAAGAGGACAAAGTGTATGGCTTTGTACATTACTGATGAATGCATCAACTGTGACGTTTGTGAGCCTGAGTGCCCTAATGGTGCCATTTCACAGGGTGACGAGATCTATGAAATTGACCCCAACCTCTGTACCGAGTGTGTGGGACACTATGATGAGCCTCAGTGTGTGGATGTCTGCCCGGTTGAGTGTATTCCCAAAGACCCCAACCACGAAGAAACCAAAGAAGAACTGATGGAAAAGTACGAAACCATTACTGCTGCAATGGGTTAAACCGGCCCGCAGCTATTGAAAAGGGGTGCTTAAGCACCCCTTTTTGCTTTCAGTGAGTCTTGCCATCGAAAATTTTGACGACTTGAATGTCATCCTTAGGATCAGGTTGAGACTGATTAACCCGGGTGGGTAATTCTTCCGGTGCTTCCAGCGACATGGAGTCGGTAAAGCCGCATTCAACACATTCACGATGCTGGAAGCCATCTTCCTGCCAGGCTTTGAGCTTGTCCATTTCTGAACACTTGGGGCAAACGGCCCCGGCGATAAAGCGCTTAACTGACATTCAATTCTCCAGACCTTATAAGACTGTTGGAGCTCGTTGTTGGAGCTTTCTCCGAAAGCGATAGCTTAACCATCGCGCAGAGGACTGCGCTCCTACAAATACTGTGCTCCATCAAGACTGCGCTCTCACTGAAAGCGATATCTTAATCCACCCACCGCCGGGCATTGGCAAAAATCCGTTGCCAGGGGCCCTGCTCGCCCCACTCATCAGGATGCCAGGAGTTGTTCACGGTACGTGCAACCCTTTCCGGGTGAGGCATCATGATGGTGGCGCGGCCATCCTGGCTGGTCAGGCCGGTAATGCCTGCCGGTGAACCATTGGGATTAAGCGGATAACGCTGCGTAACCTGCCCCTGGTTATCAACAAAACGCAGGGCGATGCTGCCACTTTGCTCGGTGTTTTTTAGCTGGTTTGCATCGGCAAATTCAGCACGACCCTCGCCGTGGGAAACGGCTATCGGGAGGCGCGAACCCTCCATCCCCTGCAGTAGAATCGAAGAAGACTTCTGAACTTCTACTGTAGCAACCCGAGCCTCAAATTGTTCGGAAAGATTGCGAACAAAGCGTGGCCAGTGATCAGCACCGGGAATCAGTTCCTTCAACTGGGACAGCATCTGGCAGCCATTGCAGATACCCAGAGAAAAAGTATCTTGGCGTTCAAAGAAGGCGGCAAAGTTGTCGCGCACCTGGGGGTGAAAGAGCACCGACTTGGCCCAGCCGCCGCCTGCACCCAGGACATCGCCATAGGAGAAGCCGCCACAGGCGGCCAGGCCCTTGAAGGCCTCCAGGCTGACGCGGCCTTCCAGCAGGTCACTCATGTGCACATCAACCGGGTTGAAGCCGGCACGATAAAAGGCAGCAGCTGTTTCCAGGTGGCTGTTGACTCCCTGTTCACGCAGGATGGCAACCTGGGGGCGGGTGTTCAGGTGTAGGTAGGGCGCAGCAATGTCTTCTTTAACATCAAAGTTCAGTAAGGGACTGATGCCTGGGTCTTTCGCATCCAGCAGGGCATCAAATTCTTCCTGGGCACAATCGGCATTATCGCGCAGCGCCTGAATCCGATAGCTGGTTTCCGTCCAGGTGCGCTGGAGCTGGATACGGCTGGCTTGTAACAGGCTTTCGCCATCCAGTGAAAAATTGAGCTGGCCGTCTTCACTGGGCTGACCAATGACCTGAGTCGCGTCACCCAAGCCAGCTGCTGCCAATTGCATGAGTACGTATTCAGTATCTGCCTGACGAATCTGGAGGACACCGCCCAGTTCTTCACTGAACAGAGCTGCCAGGGCTTCCTGCTTGTCAGTAGCCAGCAGATCCAGTTTGATATCCAGGCCGGTATGGCCAGCAAAAGCCATTTCCGCCAGGGTGGTCAGTAAGCCACCATCGGAGCGGTCGTGATAGGCCAAAAGTTTGCCTTCGTTTTTGAGGCCCTGAATAACGGCAAAAAAGGCTTTTAAGTCTTCAGGATCATCCAGATCAGGTGCTTCACAGCCAACCTGATTGTAAACCTGAGCCAGTGCTGATCCACCCAGGCGGTTTTGGCCACGCCCCAGGTCAATCAAAAGCAGGTCGGTATCGCCCTGATCCTGACGGATCTGTGGGGTCAGGGTATGGCGGGCATCGGTGACCGGTGCAAAAGCTGTGACGACCAAAGACAGGGGCGCAGTGACGGCCTTGTCCTGACCCTGTTCATCCTGCCAGACGGTACGCATGGACATGGAGTCCTTGCCAACCGGGATGGCAATCCCCAGCTGCGGACACAGCTCCATACCCACGGCTTTGACCGTGTCGTAAAGAGCCTGGTTTTCACCGGGATGGTTGGCAGCCGACATCCAGTTGGCGGATAGTTTGATATCACCCAACTTGTGGATGCTGGCAGCGGCAATATTGGTGATGGACTCAGCAACAGCCATACGGCCGGAAGCAGCAGGGTTAATCAGAGCCAGAGGTGTGCGTTCACCCATGGCCATGGCTTCGCCGGTTTCAGTAAAGGGTGTCGTGGTGGTGACTGCACAGTCAGCCACCGGTACCTGCCAGGGGCCGACCATCTGATCACGGGCGACCAGCCCGGTGACACTGCGATCACCAATGGTAATCAGAAATTGCTTGCTGGCCACGGTGGGCAGACTCAAGACACGCTTGGCCGCTTCATTGATGGTGATGCCATCCAGCGCCAGTTCAGGCAGCTCTAGTTCCTGACGCGTGAATTCACGCTGCATTTTGGGTGGCTTGCCGAACAATACGCTCATGGGCAAATCAACCGGCTGGGTGGCAAAGTGGCCATCCTTAACCGTCAGATGATGTTCTGCCAGGGCTTCACCGACCACAGCATAGGGCGCACGCTCCCTTTGGCAAAGAGCATCAAAGGTGTCCAGCTGTTCAGGAGCAACCGCCATGACATAGCGTTCCTGGGCTTCGTTGCACCAGATTTCCAGTGGGCTCATACCGGGTTCGGCATTGGGAACGGCACGCAGATCAAAAAGACCCCCGCGTTCGCCATCCTTGACCAGCTCAGGCAGGGCATTGGATAACCCGCCCGCACCAACGTCATGAATGAAACAAATAGGGTTCTTGTCCCCCAGCTCCCAGCAGCGGTCAATGACCTCCTGAGCACGGCGTTCGATTTCCGGGTTTTCCCGTTGTACTGAAGCAAAATCCAGATCTTCTGTGGAAGCACCGGTGGCCATGGAAGAAGCAGCACCGCCACCCAGCCCGATATTCATGGCCGGGCCGCCCAGAACGATCAGTTTTGCCCCTACAGGAATTTCTGCCTTTTCCACATGGTCAGGACGAATATTGCCAAAGCCACCAGCCAGCATGATGGGTTTGTGGTAACCGCGGCGTTCACGGCCATTGGCCCCTGTGGCTTCTTCTTCAAAGGTACGGAAATAGCCATTCAGGTTGGGGCGACCAAATTCATTGTTAAAAGCTGCACCACCCAGCGGGCCATCCAGCATGATATCCAGAGGCGAAGCCATTCGCCCCGGTTTGCCATAGTCTTCGCCTTCCCAGGGTTGGACAAATTCAGGAATACGCAGGTTGGAGACACTAAAACCAGTCAGGCCAGCCTTGGGCTTGGAGCCAATGCCGGTTGCCCCTTCGTCACGGATTTCACCGCCGGCGCCGGTCGCTGCTCCCGGATGAGGTGCAATAGCTGTGGGGTGATTGTGCGTTTCCACCTTCATCAAAATGTGGGTCGGCTCGGTGATGGTCTGCCAGTTTTTGCTGGCTGGCTCGGGGAAGAAGCGGGGTGCGTCAAAACCGGCAATTACTGCAGCGTTATCTTTGTAGGCAGAAAGAACGCCTTCAGGGGAGGCCTTGTGGGTATTGCGGATCATGCCAAACAGGGAGTGCTCGGCAGCCTGACCATCAATCACCCAGTCGGCATTGAAAATCTTGTGGCGACAATGCTCGGAATTGGCCTGGGCAAACATCATCAGCTCAATGTCATTGGGATTGCGGCCCAACTGGGTGAAACTGGCGACCAGATAATCCATTTCATCATCGGCCAGGGCCAATCCAAGCTGTTGATTGGCTTGAACCAGAGCTTCACGACCCCCACCCAGTACATCAACAGAGTTCAAGGGGCGCGGTTCTTCCTGGCTGAACAATTGCTCGGCAGTCAGAGGGTCACGCAGCAGGGTTTCAGTCATGCGGTCATAAAGCAGCTTGCCCAGCTCCTGGTGTTGCTGACTGCTCAGTGGCTCGCTGGCTTGAATGAAATAGACAACACCCCTTTCCAGGCGGCGTACAGAACTCAATCCACAGTTGCGGGCAATATCTGTGGCCTTGGAAGACCAGGGTGACTGGGTTCCAAGACGCGGGATCACCAGGAAATACTCCCCCTGGGGTTGCTGGCGGGCTTCTGCAGGGCCGTATTCAAGAAGTGCTTTCAGCGTTTTTAGTTGGTCATCACCGAGCTGTTTAGTGATGTCCACCAAATGCAGATACTCAGCATAAACCTGAGTCACGCCGGGGCAGCAGGCCTGAAGCTGGGCAAGGAGTTTGGTGGAACGAAAGGCAGAAAGTGCGGGTGCGCCTCGCAGTTCGAGCATTACAGAAGCCTCTTGAAAGAGCAGATGTCATAGGACGGGAAAAAGTGGTGCAAATGATAGCGCAAAGCAGGTTTAAGGGCTATCTCGAGACAGAAAATGAACCCTTGGTCACAGAAAAAAGGCGTGAATTGACGTTATTTTGAGCAGTTTTTGATAAGATTACATAAATCAACGATACGATACCTAACGATAATAACAAGCTAAACAGGCAATTGATTGATATCTATTGAGATTTGCTCAATGGATCAGGTCTCGGCAACCCAATCCGGGAACAACTCGAATCAACAATCGAAACACCTTCGATGAGTTAGGAACTATGAAATTCAAGGTATATTCACTTTTTTTATTCTTACTGGTGATGCTGACTGGTTGCAGTCAAGTGGATCCTCTGGAAAAAGTGCTTGAAAAGGGCCGACTATCCGTTGCCCTGCGCAGTTCGCCTGCGGTTTTTTACGAACATCGTGAAGGCCATGCAGGTTTTGAATATGAGCTGATCAAATCCTTTGCTGACCACTTGGGTGTTGAGCTTAAAATTACTGTTGCAGAAACGCAGCAGGAAATGGAAGAGCTCTTGCAAAACGGCCAGGTTGATATGGTTGCTGGCGGGCTGGGGCTCACCCAGGATCTGCAGGAGCGCTTTACTCTGACCCAGCCCTTGCTGAAATCATCCCAGATGGTGGTGTATCGCCGTGGACACTACCGCCCCCGAGCCTGGGAAGACATTGAAGAAGATACGGATCTTGCCGCTTTGACCGGTTCACGCCAGGCCGAGGTTTTGAGGAACCAGCAGGCTAAGTATCCGCAACTGAGCTGGATTGAAACCGAAGATCTGGCGGTAACCGATTTACTCAAGCTGGTTCAGGATGGTGAACTGGACTATGCGCTGGTCAGCGCCCAGGATTTTAATCTCAATCGTTTCTTCTTCCCGAGGGTCGGGGTGGCGTTTGATGCCAAGGCACCGGCATCACTGGTCTGGATGCTGCCCAATGATGCTAAAGGCTCACAGCTTAGCTCTATTGCTAATGGTTTCATTGATTATGCTGACCGCCACGGAAAAATTGCCCAGGTTCGCGAGCGTTACTACCGCCATGAAAAACATCTGGAATACGTGGGGGCGCCCCTGTTTTTGCGCCACGTTCGCAACCGTCTGCCCATGTATGAGAAGCACTTCAAACAGGCCGCTGTCGACCAGGAAATGGACTGGTTGCTCCTGGCTGCCGTGGGTTTTCAGGAGTCTCACTGGCGGCGCAATGCAGTGTCACCGACTGGAGTCAGGGGTCTGATGATGTTGACCCGGCGTACAGCTGGAGAATTGGGCGTCAATCGTCTTGATCCTTATGAAAGCATTGAAGGAGGTGCCCGTTATTTGCGTCATCTCTATAACCGGGTGCCTGACCAGATACAGGGTTCAGATCGTATTTACATGGCTTTGGCCGCCTACAATGTCGGCTATGGACACCTGGAAGATGCCCGTCGCATCACTGAAAGCCGTGGTCATAACCCTGACCGCTGGGAGGATGTTGCCGAGCACTTGCCGCTTTTGACTCAGCGTAAATGGTACAGCAAGACACGATTTGGTTATGCGCGCGGCAACGAGCCGGTAGCCTATGTGAAAAATATTCGTCGCTATCTGGAAATACTGGAATGGCATCAGCGCAGCCAGGAGAATTTCCTGGAGCAGTTGGAGGAAAGAGCGGCCAGGGTTAAATTTGAAACCGCTTTTAACAAGGTTCCGCCAATGATCTGAATTTGGGGAGATGCAGCAACTTGAGACCGGGCCTAAAAACCCGGTCTTTTTTTATCCAGGTTTTTCCGGCATAAAAAAACCCCGCCGAAGCGGGGTTCAAGTCTCTAGTTACTGCAGGTACTGCTATTAAACAGAGTAGTACATGTCGAACTCAACAGGGTGGGTGGTCATGTTCAGACGATCCACTTCTTCCTGTTTGAGTTCGATGAAGCCATCCAGCATGTCGTCAGTGAAGACGCCGCCTTTGGTCAGGAACTCGCGATCTTTGTCCAGAGCTTCCAGAGCTTCGGTCAGGCTGGTGGCAACCTGTGGAATCTCTTTGGCTTCTTCGGCAGGCAGGTCATACAAGTTCTTGTCCATGGCATCGCCAGGATGAATCTTGTTCTGAATACCGTCCAGGCCAGCCATCAGCAGAGCTGCAAAGCACAGGTAAGGGTTGGCTGCAGGATCAGGGAAACGGGTTTCGACGCGGCGTGCCTTGGGGCTGCTGACGTAAGGAATACGGATGGAAGCAGAGCGGTTCTTGGCGGAGTAGGCCAGCATAACCGGAGCTTCAAAACCGGGAACCAGACGCTTGTAGGAGTTGGTGGAGCTGTTGGTCAGTGCGTTCAGTGCCTTGGCATGCTTGATGATGCCGCCAATGTAGTGAAGTGCCATTTCTGACAGACCGCCATAGCCATCACCGGAAAACATGTTGTTGCCGTCTTTGGAAAGAGACATGTGAACGTGCATGCCGGAGCCATTATCGCCGACCAGAGGCTTGGGCATAAAGGTTGCGGTTTTACCGAAGCCATGAGCAACGTTGTGTACACAGTACTTCAGGCGCTGAACTTCATCGGCTTTTTTGACCAGAGTGTTGAAGGCAACACCGATTTCACACTGGTTGGCCGTAGCCACTTCGTGGTGATGAACTTCAATTTTCAGGCCCATGGCAGTCATGGCATTACACATGGCGCCACGGATTTCATGGGAAGAGTCCACAGGAGGAACGGGGAAGTAACCGCCTTTAACACGTGGACGGTGGCCCATGTTGCCGCCTTCAATAGTAGCATCAGAAGACCAGGCTGCTTCTTCGGAGTTGATTTCGTAAGAGGCGCCGGACATGTCCTGCTTCCACTTCACATCATCAAAGATGAAGAATTCGGGTTCAGGGCCAAAGAAAGCGGTGTCGGCAATGCCAGTGGACTTGAGGTGTTCTTCAGCACGACGGGCGATGGAGCGAGGGTCACGCTCGTAGCCTTGCATGGTGCTGGGTTCAATGATGTCACACTGCAGGATCAGAGTGGGTTCATCAGTGAAAGGATCGAGAACGGCTGAAGAGTCGTCAGGACGCATGATCATGTCGGACTCGTTGATGCCTTTCCAGCCACCAACTGAAGAGCCGTCAAACATCTGGCCATCTTCAAAAAATTCTTCATCAACCCCTTCGGCAGGAATGGTAACGTGCTGCTCTTTACCGCGGGCGTCAGTAAAGCGCAGGTCAATCCACTTCACATCGTGTTCTTTAATTAGGTTCAGGCTTTTCTCGGACATCTGCGTCTCCGTTAATTGGCGTTGGATCAATAGGGTTTTGTGTGCTGGCTGAATTGTAGCAAACCTTGTGCCAAAATCATGCAAAAATGCCGGGGCATGCATCAGACCTGGTGCTGAATTAACTGCTCAGCCTCATCATGAGGCAGGAATACAGAAATTTGCAGCAATGACGCACTCAAATAATGCAAAAGAAAAAACATGCGCACAAAAGTGGTGCAGCATGGTTTTGCCCGGCAGTAAAATTCACTCACCATCAAAAGGCTATGACTGAAATCCTTCAGGGGTTATACTGTTGCGCCCTTTTTTCAGGTTGGCCGGGTGAAGACATTTTTTCTGGCTGCCTGGTATTTTACCACCCTTCCGGCTTGGCCGGGGAGCAGCTTGTGATAGAAAAACTTCGTAACATTGCTATTATTGCCCACGTTGACCATGGTAAGACCACCCTGGTTGATAAACTCCTGAAGCAATCAGGAACCCTGGATCGCCGCGATGCTGATTCAGAGCGCGTTATGGATTCCAATGATCAGGAAAAAGAACGCGGCATTACCATTCTGGCCAAAAATACTGCGATTGGCTGGAACGACTACCGTATTAACATTATTGACACCCCGGGCCACGCCGATTTCGGTGGTGAGGTCGAGCGCGTTATCTCCATGGTTGACTCAGTGCTTCTGCTGGTTGATGCCATGGATGGTCCCATGCCCCAGACCCGTTTCGTTACCCAAAAAGCTTTTGCCCGTGGCCTCAAGCCGATTGTGGTTATCAACAAGGTTGATCGCCCCGGCTCCCGCCCTGACTGGGTGGTTGATCAGGTTTTTGATCTTTTTGACAATCTGGGTGCCACTGACGAACAGCTGGACTTCCCGATCATCTACGCTTCTGCGTTGAACGGTATTGCCGGTGATGACCCGGAAAACATGGCGGAAGACATGACGCCGCTGTTCCAGGCGATTGTTGACCTGGTTCCAGCTCCTAATGTTGACCCGGAAGGCCCACTGCAGTTGCAGATTTCTGCACTGGATTACAACTCCTACGTTGGCATTATTGGTGTGGGTCGTGTTACCCGTGGCCGCGTCAAGCCCAACCAGCAGGTGGTTGTGGTTGACCGTGAAGGCAAAAGCCGTAAAGGCAAGGTCGGCCAGGTACTGACCTATCATGGTCTGCAGCGCAATGAGACACCCGAAGGTGCTGAAGCCGGTGATATTATTTGTGTGACCGGTTTTGATCCGCTGAGTATCTCTGACACGATTTGTGACCCTGAAGCACCTGAGGCCATGCCCGCTCTGACGGTGGATGAGCCGACAGTGACCATGACTTTCCAGGTCAATGATTCGCCTTTTGCCGGCCGTGAAGGCAAGTATGTCACCAGCCGCAATATCAAAGAGCGTCTGGAAAAAGAGCTGATCCACAATGTGGCACTGCGTGTTGAAGAAACCGACAGCCCGGAGAAATTCCGTGTTTCCGGTCGTGGTGAGCTGCACTTGTCTGTTCTGATTGAAACCATGCGTCGTGAAGGCTATGAGCTGGGTGTTTCCCGTCCGGAAGTTATTATCCGCGAAGTGGATGGCGTTAAGCAGGAGCCTTATGAAGAGCTGATCATTGATGTGGAAGAACAGCATCAGGGTGCGGTCATGGAAGAGCTGGGCAAACGTAAAGCCATCATGAGCAACATGAATCCGGATGGTAAAGGGCGTGTGCGTTTGGATTTCGTGATTCCTTCACGCGGTCTGATCGGCTTCCGTAACCAGTTTATGACTCTGACCTCTGGTTCCGGTATTCTGACCAGTATTTTTGATCACTATGGTCCGCTGGCCGAAGGCGCTATGGCAAGTCGTATTAATGGTGTTCTGGTTTCCATGGCGACGGGTAAGGTACTGGCTTATGCCCTGACCACCCTGCAGGATCGTGGCAAGCTGTTTGTAGAGCCTGGTGTAGAGGTTTATGAAGGCATGATCGTGGGTATTCATGCCCGTGATAATGACCTGGTTGTTAACCCCACCAAAGCCAAGAAACTGGATAACATGCGCGCCTCGGGCACGGATGAAACCATTCAGCTGGTGCCACCGGTACGCTTCAGTCTGGAGCAGGCCCTGGAGTTCATTGATGATGATGAACTGGTTGAGGTGACCCCTCACCACACCCGGATGCGCAAGAAGGTTCTGAAGGAAAATGAGCGTAAGCGTTCCAAAAAATCGTAATAAGTAACATGAAAACGGCCCACAGGGCCGTTTTTTTTAAACGTTACTCTAGTAGGAGGCAAAATGCCTTTTAAACGCAAGCTGCTGTTGATCGTGTTTTTGGCTTTGATCGTTGTTTTGCTCTGGCCCAAGGAGGAAAGGGAGCCCATTACTATACCGGGTAGTCTCAACCAGGAATCTCAAGAGCAGGAGCAGTAAACAGACAGAAGCCTCCTAACTGTTACGCCGCTTCAAGTTACGAATAATAAAACGGCCCGGATGCAGGGCCTCAAGCAGCTCTGTTTCCAGCGGTGCTGGTTCGCCGCAAATCTGGCTGGCCAGAAGCTCTGCTGTGAGAGGAATGCTGGCCAGGCCACGTGAACCATGCCCAAGATTCAGCCAGAGACCAGGATGGTTGTCGGCCTGGATGCTGGCCTTCCAGTGAGCATTCTTCTGTAAGGAAGCATAATTTTGTTCCCAGCTGGTGATATCAGGTGCTGGCCCAATCAAAGGAAGATAATCGGGGCTGGTGCAACGAAACCCCACTCTGCCTTCCAAATGTTCACTACTTAGATTATCCACACCCAGTTGCCGGGCCAAATCAGGCAGGCTGCTGGACATTTCCTGCCAGTTGCTCTGGTGATCTTCCTGATTTAAATGAATCTGTTCGGAATGCAGATTAAAGCTTGCACCAAAACAGAGCATTCCTGCTTCGGGTGGACTCACATACCCTCCAGCACAAACCACCGTTTTGGGCAGGTGCGGATGTTCGCCGGACAGCGGTTGATGAGAAACCTGGCCGCGAATGGATTTGACCGGTAGCCAATGGGTGGGTGCGAATTGCCGTGTAGCAAAAGCCGAAGCTAGAATGACGGTGTCATAGCTTTCGCTACCCTGGCTTGTGAGAAGCTTCCAGCCTTCTTGTGGGTCGTGTATCAGATCCTCTACAGGGGTTTGAGTAAAGAGGCGGATACCGGCAAGCTGCCGAGACAGGTGTTGGCACAAATCCCCTGGTTTGACCCAGCCCGCTCTGGGGTAAAAAAGCCCCTGGTCGGCTGCAGTTGTCCCCGCCAGTTCACTGGCTTCAGTCTGGTTGACGGGCCGGACCAAGGCCGAAGGGAGGCTTTGTCGATCCAGAAAGCGGGCCTGGCGTTCCTTTTCCTTGGCTGACAAGGCTAGCTGTAAAACACCACTGGGTTGCCAGAACCTGTGTTCAGGGTCGAACCTTTCCAGCCAGCGACGGCTGTATTCCAGACCGGCCAGATAAAAGCGGCTGGCAGGATTGGTGGCAATGGCCAGCTTGATATATAAAACACCCTGACGGTTGCCTGAGCCACCGGCTCCAGGTTGTTGTGCTTCATAAATATCGACCTGGTGGCCACGACGAACCAGGGCCTCTGTGGTAGCCAGTCCGGCCAAGCCCGCGCCCACAATGGCAATGCGCCCAGGATTTTTAGAAGGCTCGCTGTTATACCAGAGAGCCGAATTCTGGCTGGCAAGGCTGCCCGCAAACCGGCCACGTAACATTTCCCGTTTGCGACCAAAACCAGGCACTTTTTCCAGGATAAAACCGGCTGCTTTCAAGCCACGTTTGACGATGCCTGCGCAAGTAAAAGTGGCAAAAGTGGTTTGGACATGGCTGGCACGGGCCAGGGCCTGAAAAAGCTCGTCTGTCCACATGCCGGGGTTTTTGCCGGGCGCAAAACCATCCAGGCACCAGGCATCGACCCGGCCTTTCAGGCCACCCAGGTTGCAGGCAGCATCTCCCAGCAGTAGATCTACGCTGATTCTGGGGTGTAGCTGCAAGCGGTGATAGCCGGACAGGGGCAAGGGGTAGTTGTTTTGAAGAGCCTGGGCGAATTCAGCCAGCTCAGGCCAGTGTTGGTGGGCCAGGCGCAGGTCTTCAGCACTCAGGGGGTAAAGCTCTGTGGATATCCAGTGTAGGCGGGCTGTAGCCGGGGCTGTCTGCAAAAAAACCTGCATCGCCAGTAGCAGGTTCAGCCCGGTGCCCAGCCCGGTTTCTCCGACCACAAAAGCACGTTCTTCATGCCAGGTATGCCAGCGTTGGGGCAAATGATTTTGCTCCAGAAAGACATAATGGGTTTCGGCTGGCCCCTGATCACGCGAGAAATAAACGTCATCAAAGGCCGGGGCAACCGGTGTGGCGGCCTGCCAGTTAATCTGGGCAGCCTCCAGCGCCTGGGGTTGCTTAAAGCTGGGAAGTTCTGACATCAAGGCAAAACTTTCTTGAAAGGTTTGACGGTGACTTTTTGGTAAACTCCGGCAGCAAAGTAGGGGTCAGCATCAGCCCAGCTTTGCGCGGCTTCCAGGCTGTCAAATTCGGCAACCACCAGACTGCCGGTAAAACCGGCATCACCGGGGTTGTCGCTGTCAATTGCCGGATGAGGGCCAGCCAGTAAAAGACGACCTTCATCGCGCAGGGCTTCCAGGCGTGCCAGATGCTGTGGGCGGGCTTCGAGACGTTGCTTCAGGGTTCCGGGTTTGTCTTCACAGATCAGGGCGTAAAACATCAGTCATCTCCAGGTAAAAGTGTTAATCTAAAGCCTATGAATCTTGCCAATTATCAATGTGATTACCACATGCACTCCACCGCCTCGGATGGGGCTTTAAGCCCGACCGAGTTACTGACACTTGCGGCTGAAAAAGGCCTCAAAGAGTTGGCGTTGACTGACCATGATACCTTTGCTGGTTTGCAGGAAGCCAGAACTGCTGCCAGGGATTTGCAGATTCGGGTAGTGGAGGGCATGGAATTCTCCTGTGCCTGGAAAGGCATGACCATCCACGTGGTTGCCCTCTGGCCTCAGGGTTTGACTGAAGCAGCCCTGGAAGTGGCACGCACTCAGGAAAAAGCTCGCTGGAGCCGTGCGGAAAAGATTCTGGAAAAACTGGCCAAGGCCAATATTAATCTCACCCTGGAAGAGGTCGTTGCTCATGCCGGGGGCCGAGTGCCTGGTCGTCCACATTTTGCGGCTTGTCTGATTGCCAAAGGCCATGTAAAAGATCAGGGTCAGGCATTTCGCAAGCTGTTGGGTGCAGGTAAACTGGGCGATGTTAAAAATCACTGGCTGGAGTTGCCGGATGCCCTGGCTTTGCTGCTTTCTGCCGGGGCTTTTTGCAGCTTGGCCCACCCCTTGCGTTATAAATTGACCCGCAGCAAGCGTGTGCGTTTGATCGAGGCTTTTGCAGCAGCAGGTGGTCAGGGTCTGGAAGCAGTGAGTGGTCGCCAGGATGTGGCCCAGACGGCCAGTCTGATAAAACTGGCAGCCACTTTGAATTTGCAGCTGAGCTGGGGTAGTGACTTTCATGCTCCCGGACCAGCTTGTCCGGCCCCTGGCGCTTATGCGACCCTGCCATCGGCCTGTCAGCCCCTGAGCCAGCTCTTGGCCTGAAAACTAAGCAGAGGATCATTATGAGTCAGTATTTTGAGATACACCCCGAAAATCCACAAAAACGCCTGATTCAGCAGGCCGTGGAAATTCTGCGTTCCGGTGGTGTGATTGCCTACCCCACCGATTCTGCTTACGCCCTCGGCTGTTGCCTGGGTGAAAAAAAGGCTGTTGAACGCATTAAATGGATACGCCAGTTGGATGACAAGCACAACTTCACCCTGGTTTGTGCTGACTTATCGGAATTGTCCACCTACGCCAAGGTCGACAATACCGTTTTTCGTCTACTCAAGAACACTACGCCGGGGCCTTATACCTATATTCTGAATGCCACCAATGAAGTGCCCCGTTTGCTGCTGCATCCCAAACGCCGGGCGATCGGCTTGCGAGTACCTGACCATGTCCTGACCCATGCTTTGCTGGAAGAGCTGGGTGCACCCCTGATGAGTGTGACTCTGATGCTACCGGATGAAGATCTGCCCATGCATGAGGCGGACGACATCCGTGAGCGCATCGGCAAGCTGGTGGATCTGGTGATTGATGGCGGCGCCTGCTCCATCGACCCGACAACGGTTGTGGACCTGCGCACCGGAGTGCCGGAAATCACCCGTGAAGGTCGGGGTGATGTGACGCCGTTTACTGGCTAGTACAGATGAATCAGCCTGTTGCCACAGCGGATCTTCTGGCCACCGTAGAAGGTAAACCCTACACGGAGATGCCTCAGGATCTGTTTATTCCCCCGGAAGCCCTGAAAGTCTTTCTGGAGGCCTTTGAAGGGCCTCTGGATCTTTTGCTTTACCTGATCCGCAAACACAACCTGGATATTCTCAGTGTTAATGTTGCCGAGATCACGCGGCAGTACATGGGTTATCTGGATTTGATGCAGGAATTGCAGATAGAGCTGGCCGGTGAGTATCTGGTGATGGCAGCCATGCTGGCGGAGATCAAATCCCGCAGTCTTTTGCCGCGTCCTCCCGGCCTTGAAGATGAAGAAGACGAAGAAGATCCGCGTGCGCAATTGATACGCCGTCTGCTGGAGTATGAACAGTTTAAAACCGCTGCAGAACGCCTGGAAGCACTGCCTCGTCAGGATAGAGACCTCTTTCCGTCTACCCCGGAAAGACCGGATCTGGTGATCGAACAACGCCATCCCGAAGTCGGTCTGGACGAATTGCTCAAAGCCTTCGGGCGTTTGCTGCAACAGTCGGATCTGGTTGCACACCACCACGTCAGCCGCGAACCCCTCTCAACACGCGAGCGGATGTCCCAGGTACTGGAGCAGCTCCAGGCGGGTTCGGCATACCGGGCATTTGATGAACTGTTTGATCTGAAAGAAGGTCGTCCAGGGCTGGTGGTGACTTTTATGGCTCTTCTGGAGTTGGTCAAGGAACAGCTGGTGGAGCTGGTGCAAACCCGCCTGTTTGCTCCGATTTATATTCGCCTGCGGCAAATGGCCGATGAAGCAGAGACCCTGGAAGTATGACAGCTAGCGTAAACACTCAACTGACGAGAATTTTGCAGGCGCTCTTGCTGGCCGCCCGGGAACCCCTGAGCCTGGATCGCCTGCTGGCACTCTTTACCGAGGCTGAAAGACCCTTGCGGGAAGAACTCAAGGAAGCGCTTCAGCAGCTTCAACAGGAAGCCGAGGGCAGCAGTCAGGAATTGGTGCAACTCGCCAGCGGCTTTCGTTACCAGATCCGTGCCGACTATGCTTCCTGGGTCAGCCGTCTCTGGGAAGAAAAGCCGCCCCGCTATTCACGCGCCCTCCTGGAAACCCTGGCTTTGATTGCCTACCGTCAACCAGTCACCCGCGGGGAAATTGAAGAAGTGCGTGGTGTCAGTGTCAGCTCCCAGATCATTCGTACATTGGAGGATCGGGAGTGGATTCGTGCCGTTGGCCATCGGGAAGTGCCCGGTCGCCCGGCACTTTATGCCACCACCCGCCAGTTTTTGGACTACTTTAACCTGCAGAGCCTGAATGATTTGCCACCGCTGGATGAAATTCGTGAGCTGGCCGAAGTGGAAGAACAGGAATGGCAGGATGACCTGGACAAGGCCCCTGTTTCGCCTCTTTTGAGCCTGCCGGATGAAGATGATGACACTGCGGATGATCAGGAAATGACTCCGGCGGATTTACTCAAGCAACCGTTGCCGGAAGTGAGTCAACTGACCTTTGCTGACCTGGCCGAGCGTTTCTCTGAAGACAAGGATGATTCGGGACAGAATGAAAGCAAGCAAGATGATGAATAAATTCTGAGTTCCGCAGTCAGGGGCAAGGTATACTTGTTCAGGACGCGTAAATACATCCCTGTAAGCTCTGGCTACAACTTCCTGTTGTAGACAGCCTGAACAAGTACAGCCTCGCCCCTATATGGGTTGCGTTATCCTGAACTTTTGAAATTTCCCCTCAACCGTGTGTGAACACCTATGAAAAAAACTGAAAATACCCCGTCTTCCCCAGAAGCTGAAAAAACTGAAAAACTCCAGAAGGTTCTGGCCCGCGGTGGCCTGGGTTCAAGGCGTGAAATGGAGGCTGTGATAGAAGCCGGTCTGGTCACTGTTAACGGCAAGACGGCAACTCTGGGTGACCGGATTCAAGCCAGTGATCGGGTCACTGTACGAGGCCGCCCGGTTGCCACCCACAGCGAGGAGGATTTACCCCGGCGTATCATCATGTACAACAAGCCGGAAGGTGAGCTGGTGACCCGCAAGGACCCGGAAGGGCGGCGTACTGTATTTGATCATCTGCCTCGCTTGAAAGGTGAGCGCTGGGTGGCAATAGGGCGGCTGGATATCAACACCAGCGGTCTTTTGTTGTTCACCAATGACGGTGAGCTGGCTAATCGCCTGATGCACCCCTCGCATCAGATTGAACGGGAGTATGCTGTTCGGGTGATGGGTGAGGTCACGGATGAGATGCTGCAGGCCATGCAGCAGGGTGTGATGCTGGAAGATGGTCTGGCCAGCTTTTCTGCCATCCAGAGAGTCGGTGGTGAAGGAATCAATACCTGGTATCATGTGGTGATTACTGAAGGGCGTAATCGTGAAGTCAGACGTCTTTGGGAGTCCCAGGGGGTCACGGTCAGTCGCCTCAAACGCGTCCGTTATGGCACCATCTTTTTGGACAAGCGCACCAAGGTGGGTGAATGGATCGAATTGACCCAGGCAGAAACGGATGAATTATCGGCTCTGGCCGGTATGGAATCGAAGTCATCGGCACCCGCTCCGGCACCGCGCAAAGGCTTTAAAACACGCAAGCCAGTGCATGCTATTGGCCGTAGACGTAAATAATCTGCTGTTTTTTAATGTCTGGGGGTTGCAAGCGGCGGAAAAACAGCTATTATATGCGCCGCGTTGACGGGTCGTTAGCTCAGTTGGTAGAGCAGTTGACTTTTAATCAATTGGTCGCAGGTTCGAATCCTGCACGACCCACCAAACGCCAACCCGATGCAGGTTTAAAATGCATTTCCCCTTGGGGTCGTTAGCTCAGTTGGTAGAGCAGTTGACTTTTAATCAATTGGTCGCAGGTTCGAATCCTGCACGACCCACCAGAATTCAAAAAAAGCGGCCCTCTTGCAGGGTCGTTTTTTTTTGCCTGAAATTGGCTGCCAGCTCCTTTCCCTGCCACACTCATCCAACAACCTCTCCCATTGCCTTGTGTAAGGATGATTTATGCTGCAGGTCATCAAGTCGGTTTTGGCTGCCTTTTTGGGCGTCCAGTCAGAAAAAAATCGCCAGAGAGATTTTCAGGGCTCCTCTGTTTGGCCTTTTGTGATCACGGGTGTGGTGATGACGCTGGTGTTTGTTCTGCTGGTGATCGGGGTTGCACGCTGGGCTGCCAGCTAATTTAGTTAACCTTGATCTAAGTCATTGCGGTTTACATAGTGTTGCAAAAAGTTCCGCGCATTTCTCTGCTTCTGCCTATACTCCATTCAAAACAATGACAATAAACGATGGAGGAAGTTATGCACTCACTCCTGCTCGGGAGCCGGTGGCTGCTAGTGCTGCTGGGGTTTTTGGTGACCCAGGTTCAGGCTGCAGCAATAAACACTTCGTCGGGCTGGAATATGCCGACAGGTGTTACAGGCATAAGCCAGGATATTTATAGCCTGCATATGATTATCTTTTGGATCTGTGTAGCGATCGCTCTGGTGGTTTTTGGGGTGATGTTCTGGTCCTTGTTTGTCTATCGCAAATCAAAAGGTGCCAAGTCAGCCCACTTCCATGAGAACACCACTGTGGAAGTGATCTGGACGGCAATCCCTTTGCTGATTCTGGTAGCCATGGCGGTTCCTGCCACGGGCACCCTCAAACAAATCTATGATTCCACAGAAGCTGACATGGATATCCTGGTCACGGGTTATCAGTGGCGTTGGCATTATGAATATATGGAAGAGGACATCAGTTTCTTCAGTAATTTGGGCACACCACAAAGCCAGGTTCTGGGGGAAGAAGACAAGGGTGACTTTTATTTGCTGGAAGTTGATAAGCCTCTCGTGGTTCCTGTCGGTAAAAAAATCCGTTTTCTGTTTACCTCCAATGATGTCATCCATGCCTGGTGGGTGCCTGATCTGGCCATCAAGAAAGACACCATCCCCGGTTTCATCAACGAATCCTGGGTTGTGATTGATGAACCGGGAACCTATCGGGGCCAGTGCGCTGAACTCTGTGGGCAAAATCATGCCTTTATGCCCATTGAAGTCAAAGCCGTTTCTCAGGAGACCTATGCTGCCTGGCTGGAAGAACAGCGCGAGATGGCTGCCGCTGAAGCTCAAGGCAGTCAAAGGGAGTGGGCGCTGGATGAACTGCTGGAGCGAGGGGAAGGCGTCTACACCACCTATTGTGCAGCTTGCCATCAGGAGGATGGTTCAGGCATGCCGCCCGCTTTTCCTGCTCTGCGAGGTAATCCTTTGGTAACCGGTGAAGAGGGCTACAGCAAGCATATTGAAACGGTTCTTTATGGTCGCTCGGGCACCTCCATGCCCGCCTACAGCGACACTCTGTCGGTCGCGGATATCGCAGCAGTCATTACCTACGAGCGGAATGCCTGGGGCAATGACAGTGGTGACCGGGTACAACCCACCGAAATCAGTGAATTGCTGAGCGACGACTAGGAGAAAGATCATGGTTTCTGAAACACTAGCTCATGGTAGTGAGCATTCCCAGCCTCGCGGTATCCTGCGCTGGTTGCTGACGACCAACCATAAAGAGATCGGTACACTTTATTTGCTTCTTTCGTTGCTGATGTTTTTTGTCGGCGGCACTATGGCTTTGATCGTGCGGGCTGAACTCTTCCAACCAGGTATGACTTTTGTGGTGCCTGAGTTTTTCAACCAGATGACCACCATGCATGGTCTGATTATGGTCTTTGGGGCCATCATGCCAGCTTTTGTGGGGTTGGCTAACTGGTTGATACCCGTGCAGATAGGGGCGCCGGACATGGCACTTCCCCGGCTGAATAATTTCAGCTTCTGGTTACTGCCGGTGGCTTTCACCATTCTTTTATCGACCTTGTTTATGGAAGGCGGTGGCCCCAACTTTGGCTGGACTTTCTACGCACCTTTATCAACCACCTATGCTCCTCCCTCAACCAGTTTCTTTATTCTGGGCATGCACTTGGCCGGTATCAGCTCCATTCTCGGGGCAATCAATATCATTGCCACCATCCTGAATTTACGGACTCCGAAGATGCGCCTGATGGATATGCCACTGTTTGTGTGGACCTGGCTGATTACTGCTTTCCTGCTGATTGCAGTGATGCCAGTGCTGGCCGGGGTGATCACCATGATGCTGCTGGACATCAATTTCGGCACCAGCTTCTTTAATGCCGCCGGGGGTGGTGATCCGGTGCTTTTTCAGCATCTGTTCTGGTTTTTTGGGCATCCGGAAGTTTACATCATGATTCTGCCTGCTTTTGGGATTATCTCGGCAATCGTGCCGACCTTTGCCCGCAAAAGACTGTTTGGCTATGCCTCCATGGTTTATGCCACAGCTTCGATTGCCCTTTTGTCTTTTGTGGTCTGGGCTCACCATATGTTCACCGTCGGCCTGCCACTGACCGCACAGCTTTTTTTCATGTATTCCACCATGCTGATCGCGGTACCGACCGGGGTGAAGGTGTTTAACTGGATCGCCACTTTGTTCCGGGGTTCGATCAGTTTTGAACTGCCCATGCTGTTTGCCCTGGCATTTATCGTACAGTTCACCATTGGCGGCTTGTCCGGGGTGATGCTGGCCATAGCTCCGGCTGATTTCCAATATCACGACACCTACTTTGTTGTCGCTCATTTTCATTATGTACTGGTGCCTGGGGCAGTGTTCGCCATCCTTGCGGCGGCCTATTACTGGTTGCCCAAGTGGACCGGTGTTTACCCCAATGTAAAGCTGGGGCTGGCGCACTTCTGGTTATCGGTGATCGGGGTCAACCTGACTTTCTTTCCGATGCACTTTTCGGGCCTGGCCGGGATGCCTCGCCGGATACCGGATTATGCTCTGCAGTTTGCCGACTTCAATGTGTTGTCCTCTATCGGTGGGTTTTTATTCGGCATGTCGCAATTGCTGTTTGTGGCCGTGGTGATTCTTTGTGCCCGTAAAAAAGGTGAAAAAGCTCCCGCCCAGGCCTGGGAGGGAGCAGAAGGTCTGGAGTGGCAACTGCCCAGCCCGGCCCCTTTGCACACTTTTGATACGCCGCCGGAATTTATTCCCGAGCGGGACTCACCTTCACGTCACTAAAGCCAGGAGACTGGGTGATGAATTCACAGCAACAACAGCAAACAAACCAGGGTGTGGCCCGCACTGTCAGAAGAACCCTTGTGGCCTTGCTGCTGATGGTGGGCTTCACTCTGGCCTTGATTCCCCTGTATGACGTTTTCTGTGAAGTGACAGGTCTGAATGGCAAAACGGCTGATACAGCTCAGGTTGTGGGCGGTCAAGCGGTGGATACTTCACGCCGGATAGAAGTGCAGTTTGTGACCCGAACCAGTCCCGGTCTTCCGTGGCATTTGGAAGCCGAAAAGAAAACGGTCTGGGTGCATCCGGGTGAAGTGACCCTGGCCCATTTTACCTTCAGCAATACAGGTTCAGAAAGAAACTCAGGGCGGGCTGTTCCCAGTATCAGTCCTTCCGAAGGAGCCAGGCATTTTCGCAAAATGGAGTGTTTCTGCTTTCAGAAGCAATGGCTGGATGCTGGTGAACAATCAGAAATGCCCCTGGTATTTCAGGTGGACCCGGGTCTACCTCAGAGCGTGAACAAACTGACCCTGGCCTACACCCTTTATCCTCAGGGGCAGGTCACTGGAGGCACTTATGAGTACAAGTAGCTACTATGTTCCGGCAACCAGCAAATGGCCGATTATTGCTGTTGTCTTTATGGGCTTCCTGGCTGTGGGTGGAGGCGTCTTGATGACTTCAGGCATCAGTGGCCTGGCACCTCTACTGATTGGCTTTGCCGGGATCTTTTGGGTGATGTACGGCTGGTTTTCAGATGTTCTCAAGGAATCTCAGGCCGGTCTTTATGATGCCCAGATGGATCGATCGTTCCGGCAGGGCATGGCCTGGTTCATTTTCTCCGAAGTGATGTTTTTTGCGGCTTTTTTCGGGGCACTTTTTTATATACGCACCTTTGCCTTGCCCTGGTTGGATGGGGAAGGTGCCAAGGGGGTTGCCGCCCTGTTGTGGCCTGATTTTATGGCCAGCTGGCCTCTGATGGACACACCGGACCCAGCCGTGGGTGGCCCACAAGAAGTTGTCAATCCCTGGACATTGCCTTTGATCAACACCCTGCTGCTGGTGACTTCCAGCATAACTCTGACTTTTGCCCACCATGCCCTGAAAGAGCAGCAACGCCAGAAGCTGACACTCTGGATGCTTGTGACGCTGGTTCTGGGTGGTATTTTTCTGGTGATTCAGGGGATGGAATATGTGCATGCCTGGACAGAGCTGGGGTTGACCCTCCAGGCAGGCATTTATGGAGCAACCTTTTTTTTGCTCACGGGGTTTCATGGCCTGCATGTGACCATTGGGTTGATCATTCTTTTGGTCATGTTGTTCCGGATCCTGAAGGGGCATTTTAGCCCTGACCAGCATTTTGCTTTTGAGGCTGCCGCCTGGTATTGGCATTTTGTGGATGTGGTGTGGATCGGACTGTTTTTGTTTGTTTATGTTTTCTAGCTGCCCAGTAGGCCCTGGGTAAAACCGTAAACCAGCAGCACCATGAGTAAAGCAGTCAGCACGACACGGGTTTTCAGAGAAGTCAGCAGACGGGTGGAGTTGCTTTGATCACGGATTAAAAATCCAGCACCTGCAGCCAGGCTGATCAGGATGCCCAGAAAAACAACAGCAATCAGGAGTTTAAACATGTCCGGCTCCAGTGGGTTGACTCAGGGAAAGACTTCTAGCAGTTCAGGACAAAGCTGCACGGGCGTCAAGTTAAAAAAGGTCATGTTTTATTGGTGGTGCTTCTGGTTGCTTCTGGTGGTGGTGGGTTTGTTTTTGGCGAGCTGGCAATGGCAAAGGGCAGGTGAAAAGCAGGAGTTGCAAAAGGATCTGCAGGAAGCGGCCATATTGGAAAATCCCGATCAGGCTCCGCCAGCCTGGGCACAGGTACAGTTGACGGGGACGTTTTTGGGTGAAAAGACTCTGTGGTTGGACAACCGGATTCTGGATGGGCGTGTGGGAGTGGCTGCTCTGACTCCACTGATGACTAAAGATGGTCGTTGGTGGCTGGTGGAACGAGGTTTTGTGGCCACCACTGTTGACCGCAGCCAGTTACCAAGTATCAGTACTCCCGAAGGAAAAGTGGTGATTCAGGGGCGCTGGCAACGGCTGGAGGATCAGGGCAGTCTGGTTTATGGAGCCAATCGTGAGGGGGATCGCTTGCAGTCGATCAGCCTGGAGCCTTGGCACAATCTGGAAGGCCAGGTTTTTTATGGGGTGCTGCATCAGCAGGCTGGTGAAGGTCAGCTGCAACCCTGGTGGACACCCAATCAAATGCCTCCGGAAAGGCATTTTGGCTATGCAGTGCAATGGTTGCTGCTCGCGGGTCTGGCTTTGATGATGGCGGTAATAGGACAAAAACGTTGGCTTGGAGAAAACAAGCATGAGTAATCGAATCAAGCTACTGCTACTGATGTTGTTGATGGCGGCTCCTGTGATCGCCTCCTGGGGAATGCATTTCTTTCAGGTGGGTATTCCCGAAGAACGCACCGCCAGCGGGGAACTCCTGCCGGATTTACCGCACTTGCAGGACTGGCCTCTGGCTTGGCAGGCAGATGGCCACTGGTGGCTGGTTATGGCGGCTACTCCGGATTGTGGCCAACCCTGTTCCGAGCAAGCCGATAAACTCTGGCGTATCCACCGTGCGCTGGGTCGTGAAGCAGACAGAGTTTATCGGTTAAGAGCCGGTGGTGAAGAAACCTTGCCCGGTGAACAGGCCCTGGCCTGGCAGGACACACCGCCGCCGGCAATATCCGGGGGGGATGCCTGGATCGTTGATCCGCAGGGCAAAGTGGTTTTGGCCTATGCTGCAGATGTACCACCTGAAGATGTGCATAGCGACCTGATGCGTTTGCTCAGAGTCAACCAGGAATAAGGAATGCAAGCATGATGGAGGTCTCAAAAAATGTCCGTCGCATCAGACTGGCAGCAAATCTGGCCGGTTTTGGGATTCTGTTTACCCTGCTGGTGGTCCTGGTCGGTGCCGGTACCCGCTTGGTGGACGCCGGTCTGGGCTGCCCGGATTGGCCCGGCTGCTATGGGGCGCTGGTGGTTCCGGATGGAGACCGAGCGGCTGCTTTTGCCCCGGAAGCTCCACTGGATAGCTTCAAAGCCTGGGTTGAGATGGTTCATCGTTACTTGGCGACGGCTTTGGGTCTGATGGCTTTGCTTCTGGCCTGGGTGGCTTTTAAGTCAAGAAAAATGCCCGGTTACCCGGTGGGTTTAAGTTTTTTGCTTCTGGTTGCTGTTTGTGTCCAGGGTGCTTTTGGTGCCTGGACCGTAACCTTGAAATTGTGGCCTCAGGTTGTCACTTTGCATCTGCTGGGGGGGTTCACCGTGCTGGCACTTTTTTTCTGGTTGCAGAGGCGTCTGCGAGCCTGTGCCCGTGGTGAACAAAGAGTACGCAGGCCACCTGCTCTCTGGTGGCTGGTTCTTTTGCTGCTGGCTGGACAGGTTGCCCTGGGGGGCTGGACTTCCAGCAATTATGCCGGTCTGGCTTGTGGAGGCTTTCCAACCTGCAATCAGCAATGGTGGCCGGAGCAAGTGGATTTTACTGAAGGCTTTCATGTGACTCAGGAGGTGGGACCCAACTATCTGCATGGGCAACTTCATGCTCCGGCCCGAACAGCGATTCACTGGACACACCGGGTTGGAGCTTTAGTACTGGGGGCGGGCTTGTTGCTCTTGTCTTTTCTGTATCTTCGGGAACAACGGGCAAGACCCTGGCTGCAACTGCTGTTGGTCGTCTATGGAGTGCAGGTGGGGCTGGGCGTGGCTACAGTGATCTGGTTATTACCCCTGACCCTGGCGATCCTGCATACAGCCGGGGCAGCATTGCTTTTACTGGCTTTATTAATGGCTGGTTGGCAACTGGGTTTCAGCGGTTTAAAAGTTCCCAAGGTGACACTGACGGAGGTGGATAATGCGCAATTCCAATGAAGTACGGCTAGAGGGTTGGGGATTGCCGGCCTGGCGGGATTACTGGGAGCTGGGCAAGCCTCGCGTGGTATTGGTTATGCTGGTGTGTGCTTTGGTCGGCATGGCTCTTGCTGTTCCCACTTTGCCGCCGTTGGATCAGGTCGTGCTTGGCCTGCTCGGAATTGGTATGGCTGCAATGGGGGCTGCAGCTTTTAACCATCTTCTGGATCGACGCTTGGACCGAATGATGCTGCGGACTTCCAGTCGCCCGGTTGCTGAAGGTCGTCTGGGCGGCTTGCAGGCAGCGGGGTACGCCAGTGTCATGTCCATTGCAGGCATTACTCTCTTGTGGGTTGAAGTGAACCCGCTGACGGCTTGGTTGACCCTGGCTTCATTGCTGGGTTATGCGCTGGTATACACAGGTTTCCTGAAAAGAGTGACTCCTCAGAATATTACCATTGGAGGGCTGGCTGGCGCTGCCCCTCCTCTTTTGGGGTGGGCTGCCGTTACCGGCCAGGTTCACCCCAATGCTCTCCTGCTGGTGTTGATTATTTTTGCCTGGACACCTCCACATTTCTGGGCCCTGGCCATTTATAAACGCGAAGAGTATGCCCAGGCTGGGGTGCCCATGCTACCGGTTACCCACGGTGAACGTTTTGCACGTCTACAGGTGTGGCTGTACACCTGGCTGACTGTGGCTGTGACGCTTTTGCCCTTTGTTACTGGAATGAGCGGCTGGATCTATCTGGCTGGAGTTCTGGCCTTGAACCTGCGTTTTCTCTATTGGAACTGGAAGGTCTGGAAAGGCCGGGATCTGGCGACTCCTCTGGCTTCCTTCTGGTTTTCGATTCGCTACATTTTGTTGTTGTTTTTGTTTCTGCTGGTGGATCACTACGCCAGTTTGATGTTCTAACAAGTCAGACAACCTTGTTGTTGTCTTGTTAGCCCCGGTGGGAATAGACATTTGCACTCAACCCGGTGCAGGGCTGTTCCTTCCAATATGATGCAGGGATGCCGGTAAAACTGGAGGTATCCTATGTTTATTCAGCACATGTGGGGAGTTTTTTACAACCCCGAAAAAGAGTGGGCAAAAGTAAAGTATGACAAGTATTCGGTGTTGCAGTATTACACCCGAGACTTGATCTGGATGTGTGCGCTGGCACCCATTGCACTTTTCTTTGGTACCACACAAATCGGCTGGAGTATCGGTCTGGGTGAATATGTGAAACTCACCACGGCCAGCGCAGCTCCTATAGCCCTTGCTTTCTATGTTGCCCTGCTTGCAGGTACCGGCATTATGGCCAGGGTGATCCATTGGATGGAAAAAACCTATGGTTCTGATGCCAGCATGGAACGTTGTATGGCTTTGACGACCTATACCGCAACACCTCTGCTGCTGGCGGGTCTGGCAGGCTTCTGGCCGCATATCTGGTTTGTGGTTGCAGTGGGTCTGGTGGCTCTCAGCTACACCATCTACCTTTTGTATACTGGTGTGCCCAAAATAATGGATATTCCCGAAGAGCAAGGCTTCATGTTTGCAACTTCCATCCTGACGGTCGGGTTGGTGGTGCTGGTGGGAATGATGGCAGCCAGTGTACTTCTATGGGGAACCGGTTTGGCACCCGCCTACGTTCGTTGATCCAGACGGGTTCAAAATGACAAGCAGGCCATGTGCCTGCTTTTTTCGTGAATATGCTATCATTCAGCTTATTTACTTTTCAGGGCAATGAATCAACATACCATGACCAGTGTTTATGATCAGTTGTTGGTGCGTGAGCACCTCGCCAAAGCTACACCAGCAGGCACCCTTTCCGAGGCCGATGAACAGCGCCTTAAAGAGCGTGTCAAACAATTACTGGTAGAGCAAGAGGCCGTGATAGTCGCGCACTACTACACCAGCCCGGTTATTCAGGCTTTGGCCGAGGAAACCGGTGGATTCATCGGTGACTCCCTGGAAATGGCCCGCTTTGGCGCCCGCCATCCGGCCAGAACCCTGGTTGTGGCCGGGGTTCGCTTCATGGGTGAGACGGCAAAAATCCTGTCCCCGGAAAAACGGGTTCTGATGCCCACTCTGGAGGCGACCTGCTCTCTGGATCTGGGTTGTCCACCAGATGAATTTGCGACCTTTTGTGATCAGCACCCTGAGCATACCGTGGTGGTGTATGCCAACACTTCAGCTGCAGTCAAGGCCAGGGCTGACTGGGTGGTGACCTCCAGTATTGCCCAGCAGGTCGTCAAACATTTACACGATCAGGGTAAGAAAATTCTTTGGGCTCCTGACAAACACCTGGGTGATTACATCAGCCGAACCACGGGTGCCGAGATGCTGCTTTGGGATGGGGCTTGCATTGTGCATGAAGAATTCAAGGCCAAAGGGATTCTGGATCTGAAAAAAATCCACCCTACAGCGGCTGTTCTGGCACACCCTGAATCACCAGCCAGTGTTGTGGAAGTGGCTGATGTGGTGGGCTCAACCAGTCAGTTGCTCAAATCGGCTGGTGAGCTGCCCAACGAGACTTTTATAGTGGCAACGGATCGTGGCATTTTTTACAAGATGCAGCAGGAAAATCCCGGTAAGCATTTTCTTGAAGCTCCCACTGCGGGTGAAGGAGCAACCTGTCGCAGTTGCGCTCACTGCCCCTGGATGGGTATGAACAGTCTGGAACGCATGATTGCCTCGCTGGAGTCGGGATCGGATGAGATTCAGGTGTCACCAGAGCTGATTGATAAAGCCCTGGTGCCCTTGACCCGTATGCTTAATTTTCCGAAGGACTCGTCAGCTGCTTGACCTCGTCTTCAGGGTGTAAAGCCCTGGGCCAGGCATTGATGATTGCTTTCAAGAGGGTGGCCAGGGGGATCGCAAAAAAGATTCCCCAGAACCCCCAGAGGCCACCAAAAAACAGCACCGCCAGAATAATGGAAACCGGGTGCAGATTGACGGCCTCGGAGAACATCAGCGGTACCAGCACATTGCCATCCAAAGCCTGAATAACCCCGTAAACAGCCAGAACCCATGCCAGTTCACTGCTGATGCCAAACTGAAAGAGGGCAATCAGGGCGATCGGTAGGGTGACCACGGCTGCGCCGATATAGGGAACCAGTACTGACAAGCCGACCAGCAGGGCCAATAACTCAGCATAGTTGAGCCCCAGCCAGGCAAAAGCAATCCAGGTGACGACCCCGACAATCAGTATCTCCAGGGCCTTGCCGCGTATGTAGTTGGCAATCTGGATATCCATTTCATGCCAGATGCGGGTCATCAAGGCACGTTTTTGCGGCATCATTGAAGTAATAAAACCGGTTAACTGGCGACGGTCTTTGAGTAGAAAGAAAACCAGAATAGGAACCAGAATCAGATAAACCAGCCAGGCGATCAGGCTGGGAATGCTGGACAGGGATAGGCTGACCAGCAGGTGCCCCAGTTGTCGGATTTCACCGATGGCATCATTGATCAGGGAGTTGGCTTGCTGCTGGGAAATCAGCTGTGGGTAGTTTTTGTGCAGTTGATCCAGCCAGACCTGTACCATTCGCAGCATTTCCGGAAACTCGCGGGTCAGACTGACCAACTGGTTCCAGATCAGCGGGAAAAGCCAGAAAAGCAAAGCCAGCAACCCTCCCACAAATAAACTGAAAGCCAGAGTCACGGCCAGTAACTGTGGTAGTCGGTATTTTTCCAGTTGGGTGACAATTCCCTGCAGCAGGTAGGCAAACACAACGGCTGTCAGAAAAGGGGCCAACATGGCACCGAAGAAAAACAGGGCAACAAAAAATGCGGTCAGTAACAAAGCAAAGATGACCGCTTCCTCATCGGAAAAATAACGGTGAATCCAACCAACAAAAACATCCCTGAAAGACATTCTAGTTACCCCTTAGCATGACAAAGTGGTACTCATTACCCTGTTGTTTTCGGGAAACCAGCTCATGGCTGCTGAGGTCGGCATAGCTGGCGAAATCATCCCAGGAACCGGGGTCGCTGGCCCAGACCAGCAATTGTTGCCCTGGCTGCATGTTGCTGAGGCGCTGTTTGGCTTTCAACAGGGGAAGGGGGCAATGCAAGCCTCTGGCATCCAGATGCTGGTCAAAGTGTTGAGTTGCGCTATCATCACCTGCATTGGTTGGGGAATCCATTTTCTTTTGCCTTGTCTGAATTGGGAAGATATAAGCCGATTATTGTTGCCACAGGAAAATTTATGCTGTTTCGGGCCGTTAAGCACTATTTTACTTTGTCTTTGTTTCTGGCTACCAGCCTGAGTATACCAGCCCCGGCCCAGGACTTGCCGACTTTAGGTTACGGCAGCAGTTATGATGTCAGTCTGCATCAGGAGCGTCACCTGGGGCAGGGCTGGCTGCGACAGTTTCGTGTTCAAAGCCGGATCTATTATGACCCACTGGTGCAAAATTATACGGAAGGACTGGTGCAGCGTCTGGCAGCCTATAACTCTGACCTGGAACAGCCTGAGCTGGATGTTCTGGTTGTCGACCAGCGTCAGCTGAATGCTTTTGCCGTGCCCGGTGGAATTATAGGTGTCCATACAGGCCTGTTTGCTTTTGCAACCCATGAAGATGAATTTGCCTCGGTCATAGCACATGAGTTGGCACACATTAGTCAGCGGCATTTTGCCCGCCGGGTGGAAGCGGCCAGTGGTGCACAGTGGTCCACCATGGCCGGACTTCTGGCCGGTATTCTGGTAGCCAGCCAGGGGCATGCTGACGCCGGCATCGCTGCTATTGCCGGAACCCAGGCAGCAGCTATCCAGAATCAGTTGTCCTGGAGCCGGATTTACGAGCAGGAAGCGGATCGTATGGGCATGGAAACCCTGGCCGCAGCGGGCTATTCACCGGAAGCGATGCCTGCCATGTTCCAGAAGATGCAAAGGATTGCCAGCTTGAGTGGCCGCCCTCCGGAATTTTTAATGACCCACCCTTTGACTCAGAGTCGGATTGCCGATGCCTGGTCACGATCCGACCAGATACAATCCAGAAGTGAAAGGATCAAGGATCGAGACTATGAGTTGCTTCGGGCGCGAATCATTTTTCATCAGGAAGCTGAGGGTGAAGATGCCCAGCGCCTTTTTTTGCAACAAGACCCCAGCGAAGCAGGCCGGATTTATGCCCAGGTTTTGCGTGATAAAAATGCAGGCCGGCTAAAAGAAGCCATCAGTGCCATGCAACAACTGGCTGATGACAACCGGGAGTGGTTGGCTGTGCAGTACCTGCTGGCAGAACTTTTGGTGGAAGCTCAAGACTGGGACGCCGCCCAGGAGCGGCTGGACGAGCTGCTGGCCTTCACTCCCGGTTATTACCCGGCACGCTATCTGCTGGCCGATCATTATGCCAAGCAGCAAAAATGGCCGCAGGCTCGTCAGGAATTCCGGCGTTTGAGCCGTGACCGCCCCAGGGATGCCGAGGTCTGGTTTCAACTGGCGGAAGCTGCAGGCAAGTCAGACCGCCCGGTTGAACTTCACCAGGCCAGAGCTGAGTATTTTCAGTTAACCGGTCGCTTTCGGCAGGCTTTCAGCCAGTTGGAGCTGGCCAGTGAAAAAGCCGGGGAAGCGGACCAATCCTGGCAAATTCGCGAAGTCATCCGGGAAAGACGCAGGCAACTGGAGGAAATGCAGAGCCTGATGGATATCTAGGGAGTCTGATGATCCAGCGCCTGAACGGCCTCCAAGACTTCCTGGACATGGCCGGGTACTTTGACCTTTCGCCATTCCTGAACCAGTTTACCTTCTTCATCAATCAGAAAGGTGCTGCGCTCAATCCCATAGTGTTCTTTGCCGTACATCTTCTTCAGCTTGATGACGTCAAACAGTTGGCAGAGGACTTCGTCCTTGTCACTAATCAGCTCGAAAGGAAAGCCCTGTTTGGCCTTGAAGTTTTCATGGCTGCGTAGACCATCCCGCGAGACGCCAAAAATCTCGGTGTTGGCTGCTTGAAATTCCTTGTAAAGGTCACGGAAATCACCGCCCTCCGTGGTGCAGCCGGGTGTACTGTCTTTGGGGTAAAAATAGATCACCACCTTTTTGCCTTGCAACTGAGACAGCTGTATCTCCAGGTCACTGGTGGCCTGGGCGGTAAAATCGGGAACAAGATCACCGGGTTGAAAACTCATGGTCAGACTCCGTGTAAGCGGTTGAACAAATCAAAGCAAACTATAGCACAGCAGGAAAGACGGCTTGGAAGACAAAAAAATGCACTAACTTGCCTCGCAATGCTTGAGCCTGAGCCGCCGAAAGGCAACAATACACAATTAGCTATGCACTAACCTGTTTTTTGGAGACGCAGCATGATTAAAGGCAGCATGGTTGCCCTGGTAACCCCTATGACCCTGACCGGAGAGGTTGATTGGGAGGCGTTGGATCGCCTGATTGATTTTCATCTGGATAATGCAACGGATGGTATTGTTGCCGCGGGCACTACTGGCGAGCCTTCCACGCTATCTTTTGCTGAGCATTTCGATGTGATTCGTCGAGTGGTTGAGCGCGTCGAAGGCCGTATTCCGGTCATTGCCGGTACGGGTGCCAACGCCACGGCTGAAGCCATTGAGCTGACCCGTTATGCCAGCAAAGTCGGTGCCGACTACTGCCTGTCTGCGACACCCTACTACAACAAACCAACCCAGGAAGGCCTTTATCAACATTACAAGGCCATCGCCGAGGCCAGTGAACTGCCCATCATTCTTTACAACGTGCCCGGCCGCACTGCAGTGGATATGCACAATGAAACTGTACTGCGTTTGGCTGAAGTGGACAAAATCGTTGCTCTGAAAGATGCCACCGGAGACCTGGAGCGGGCCAAGTTTCTGGTCGATAGCTTCCGGGGTACGGATTTCAAACTCTTTTCCGGAGATGATGCCACTGCCTGTGATTTCATCCTCATGGGTGGGCAGGGTGATATCTCTGTAACGGCCAATGTGGCACCCCGTCAGATGCACGATATGTGTGCTGCCGCCCTGGCAGGCGACGAAAGCCTGGCCCACCAGATCAATACCCGACTGCTACCCTTGCACACGGGACTGTTTGTGGAGTCTAACCCCATACCTGCCAAATGGGCGCTTTATGAAATGGGCCTGATCGAACGCGGTATCCGTTTGCCTTTGACACCCTTGTCGGAAAAATACCGTACTACCATCCATGAGGCCCTGGAGTTGGCTGGAGTACTGAATAAATGAAGTTCATGCAAACCTACACGGTTGTAGCTTTGCTGACTGTGCTGATCATCAGCGGGTGCAGCAACAGCTCCTACCGTGATCGATCTGATGATTATCATCAGGCGCGGGAGGTTACGCACGGCTTGCCAGATGACTATCGGCACCGCGATGCCATGCCAATTCCGGAATTACAAAGAACCGGACATGCCCGCGATGGAGAGGTTCCCCGACCTGAACCCCTCAGGGTAACTGCCTCTGACACCCCTCTGGTAGAGCAGCGTGCCGATGATGACGCAGCCTGGCTGTTGGTGCAGCGCAGCCCTGCCGAAGTCTGGCCTGCGCTGCAGGCTTTTGCCGAACAGCAGGATATGCCAGTGACGGGTAGCTACCCGCGTCGTGGTGAGATCACCTGGCAGGAAGATGCAACCAGCGGTCTGGCTGCCCAGAAAATAATTTTGCGTCAAGGGGTGCGCCGTGGCACAGCTGAGGTGCGTCTGCGTTCTTTTGAAGGTAATAATAACCTGGCATTCAGCGATTATGACCGGACTCGACTGATGGCACTCAAGCAATTCCTGCTGGCCACCCTGCAGGAAGGGGACTCAAGGGTCTCCCAGCAAGCCCAGTCTCTGCATACACGTCAACAGGTACGCCTGGTGGATCGCGATGACCGTCAGGTGCTGGTTTTTCGCCTGGAGTTTGATCGTGCCTGGAGTGAGTTGACGCGCCTTCTTGAAGATGAGTTTGATGAAGAAGTGCAGCAGCTGAAAGACCTGAATCGCAGTGAAGGGCGCATTTACCTGCGTTATGTTCCCCAGGATGAGCGCAGTCAGGGCTTTTTTGCCCGGCTTTTTGGTCGCGGCCCTTCTGAAGATGCTCACCACTATCAACTGCATCTGGTTGAATACAATAATGAACTGGATTTGCTTCTGGAAACCAAGCCGGGTAAGGCAGCACCTGAAGAGGTTGAAAGAGAGCTGCTGAGCTGGCTGGAGCGGCAGTTGCGTTGATTTCAAGTCGTATCAGCTTTACTTCGCTGGGAAGTGGCAGCAAGGGTAATGCAACCCTAGTGTGTGCGGGTAAAACCCAGGTCTTGATCGACTGTGGCTTTACCCTGAAGGAAGTCACCCGGCGCCTGCAACAGCAGAATGTTGACCCTCGGGATCTCACTGCTGTTCTGGTTACCCACGAGCATGGTGACCATATTGGGGGGGTCGGTGCTCTTTGTCGCCGCTATAACCTTCCGCTCTTTACCACACCGGGTACGCGTCTGTCCGGTCGGCTGGGTCAGTTGCCGGATTGGCGCAAAATAGACCCTGAGCATCCCTTCGCTATTGGTGACCTGGAAATCTGGCCGGTCACCGTACCTCATGATGCGCGTGAACCAGTGCAGTTTATTCTGGGTAATGGCGTTAGTCGTCTGGGGGTTCTAACCGATCTGGGTTGCATTACCCCGCATGTGATACGGCATTTCCGGCGTTGCCAGGGTCTTGTCTTGGAAGCGAACCATGACCCCGGAATGCTCGCTCAGGGACCTTACCCACCTTCGCTGAAAAGACGTGTTGCGGGTAATTATGGTCACCTGAGCAACCAGCAGGCAGCAGAGCTTCTGCTGCAGCTGGATCAGAAACAGTTACAACACCTGGTCGCCTCGCACTTGAGTGAACAGAACAATTGTCCCGATCTGGCCCGGCAAACCCTGGCGGATAGCTTGAACTGTACACCCGACTGGGTCACCCTGGCTGACCAGGAGGCCGGATTTGGTTGGCGACAGCTAGGCTAGTCGATAGAAAAGCCCGCGTGACTTTTTATACCAGCCTGCTATCCTTGTCAGCAATTTCCAACCCTGGTTTTTTTACCTCTGAATATCCCCCCGGAGACATAAGTGGAAAAGCGTGAAGAACTCTATTCAGGCAAAGCCAAATCTGTTTTTAAAACCGATGATGCCGACCTGCTGATCCTTGAATTTCGTGACGACACCAGCGCCTTTGATGGCAAGAAAAAAGAGCAGTTGGAGCGCAAGGGAAAAGTTAACAACATTTTTAATGCCTTTATCATGGAAAAGCTCAAAGAAGCAGGCATCCCCACTCACTTTGAAAAGCGCCTGAATGACCGCGAAGCCCTGGTGAAGTGCATGCAAATGCTGCCGGTTGAGTGTGTGGTGCGTAACATCAGTGCCGGTAGTCTCTGCAAACGCCTGGGTGTGGAAGAAGGCCAGACTCTGAATCCGCCCACCTATGAGCTGTTTCTGAAAAACGATGCTCAGGGCGACCCCATGATCAATGAGTCCCTGGCTGTGACTTTTGGCTGGGCAACGGCTGAGCAACTGGAAGCCATGCAGAAACTGACTTATCAGGTGAATGGCGTTTTGCAGCGGTTGTTTGCAGATGCAGGCCTGCTGCTGGTGGACTATAAGTTAGAGTTTGGTGTTTTCAAAGGCGAGATCACTCTGGGTGACGAATTTTCACCGGATGGCTGCCGCCTGTGGGATGCCAAGACTCGTGAAAAACTGGATAAAGACCGCTTCCGCCAGGGATTGGGCGGTGTAGTCGAAGCCTATGAAGAAGTCGGACGCAGACTGGGTATCCAGTTTGACTGATCAACCGGCTTCCAGTGCCAGTACCTCGATAACCTCCTGTTGATCTGCCTGGTGGTAGATAAACTTCACATTGAAGCCTGCCAGGCGTACGCCGTAGATTCTAGCTGCTGTAGCGCGCTGGTAGGCCGGTCGTGGGTCTTGTGACAGGACTTCCTGAATAAGTTGTTGCAGGCTATGACTCTGTGGCAGGTCAGCAAGTTGCTGCAGGGCCTGGGGTGTGAAAATGACGGGCAACAATTTGGGTGGCTCCGGTGCCCAACCTGCCTGAGCTTCGGGAAGGCTTTCCACCCAGGGAAGATAGGGTTTGATATCCACAACCGGGGTACCGTCCACCAGGTCAATACCTGACAGCCTAAGATGAACACCCTGGCTTAGATCCACTTCTTCCAGCTTCACCACTGAGAGCCCCAGCCCGTTAGGTCGAAAGGGCGAGCGGGTCGAGAAAACCCCGGTTTTTTCATTGCCACCCAAACGCGGGGGGCGAACGCGGGGTTTCCAGCCTTTTTCCAGATTCTCGTGAAACACAAAAGTCAGCCACAGGTGACTATAGTCTGTTAGCCCTTCCACTGCCTCGGGCTGGTTGTAGGGTGCCAGCAGCTCCAGCGTTGCCCAGGCCGAAGGTGCCAGCCCCGGCTGACGAGGCACGGCAAACTTTTCCTGATAGCAGGAATGGATGATACCCAAGGTTTCAAGCTGAAAATTCATGCATTCTCCCGCAGAGAAATCACAGGCCAGCCGTGTTGTTCGGCATAGTTTTTCAGTTCCTGATCGGGATCAACGGCCACCGGATGGTCGACTTTCTTCAGGAGAGGCAGGTCGTTGTGAGAGTCGCTGTAAAAGTGGCTGTTTTCCAGGCTCATCTGGTTTTGGTTAAGCCATTCATTCAGGCAGGTGATTTTGCCTTCGCGAAAGCTGGGGGTTCCAACGATGTCACCCGTATAGCGCCCTTCCTTGAACTCAGGTTCCACGGCAATCAGCTCTTTGACACCCAGTAAGTCAGCAATGGGTTGGGTGATAAAACGATTAGTTGCCGTGATGATGACCAGTTGATCCCCTTTTTGCTGATGTTCTGCCAGCAACTTTCTGCCTTTGTCCAGAATCAGCGGAGCAATATGATCTGTGATGAACTCCTTGCGCCAGGCATGCAGGTCACTGGCGGGGTAGCGGGTCAAGGGTCGTAGTGAGAAGCTTAGATATTCATGAATATCCAGACTGCCTTCCTGATAGGCTGCAAAATAGCGGTCATTGGCTTCCTTGTACTCTTTGGCATCGACCAGTCCCCTGGCCACAAGAAATTCCCCCCAGGCATGGTCACTGTCACCGGCAATCAGGGTATTATCAAGGTCAAACAGGGCTAAACTCATTCGAGGCTCCAGAATCTACTGAGGAATTAAGGTTTTTTTGCATTTTACCTCAGGGATAAATTGAATACTTTTCAATCTTTGTGGAACAATAGGTTTAAAACTTTTTTTGAGGGCGCAGCGTGATAGATGAGGATGGGTATCGCCCTAATGTTGGTATAATCATAACGAATCAGGCGGGCCAGCTGCTCTGGGCCAGGCGTTATGGTCAGGAAGCCTGGCAGTTTCCCCAGGGTGGCATCAAATACCGGGAAACACCCGAACAGGCTTTATACCGTGAATTGAAAGAAGAAATTGGTCTTGGGCCTGAGCAGGTCGAGCTTCTGGGCTCCACCCGTGGCTGGCTACGTTATCGGTTGCCGAAACGCATGATCAGGCGCCATAGCCGCCCTTTGTGCATTGGCCAGAAACAGAAATGGTTTTTACTGCGTATTCGCTGTGATGACTCGCAAATCTGTTTTGACTGCTCTGCCAAACCGGAATTCGATAACTGGAGCTGGGTCAGCTACTGGTATCCACTCGGTCAAGTGGTGGCTTTCAAACAGGATGTTTATCGTCGTGCTTTACTGGAGCTTGCACCCCGCGTGCATCGGATGTTGCGGGAAAACTGAAGAATTATTCCCGTCGTGAAGACGAGGACCCCTGGGGGAGCTATGCTGGACGTTTTGCGAAAAATTGTGCAGGAAGTAAGCAGTGCGCGGGATCTGAATACCGCCCTGTCCATTATCGTGCGCCGCGTTCGCAAAGCGATGAATACGGATGTCTGTTCAGTCTATTTGCTCGACAGCAAGCAGGGTCGCTATGTGCTGATGAATACTCTGGGTTTGAACACAGCGGCTATCGGGCATGTCAGCCTGGCACCTTCTGAGGGCCTGGTGGGTTATGTCGGGCAGCGTGAAGAACCCTTGAATCTGGATGATGCTCCTTCCCACTCCCGCTATCGTTACCTGCCTGAAACAGGTGAAGAGCGTTATCACAGCTTTCTTGGGGTGCCAATTATTCATCAGCGCCATGCTTTGGGCGTGCTGGTGGTTCAACAGAAAGTCAAACGCAAGTTTGATGAAGGTGAAGAAGCCTTCCTGGTCACCATTGCAGCCCAGCTGGCTGCAGTTCTGGCCCATGCCCAGGCGAGTGGCAGCCTGCGAATCAGCCCCGCAGGCCAACGGGAAATGGCTTTCTTCACCGGCCTGCCAGCAGCACCCGGGGTGACGATAGGTCAGGCCGTAGTGATCATGCCGCCTGCCGACCTGGATAGTGTGCCGGTTCGTGATTGTGAGTCCATTCCCGAAGAAAAAGAGTTTTTCCGTGCTGCACTGAAAGCGGTACGTGATGATATACGTTCGGTGGGCCAGAAGCTGGCCAACCGGGTTAGTGCTCAGGAGCAGGCATTATTTGATGCCTACCTGCAGATGTTGGATGAAGAGTCCCTGGGTGCCGAGGTTTTTCGCAAGATAGAAGATGGTCACTGGGCTCAGGGTGCCCTGGCTTATGTGGTCAAACGCCACGTTAAATACCTTGAGAAAGTGGAAGATTCCTATCTGCGTGAAAGAGCCGCCGATATTCGCGATATGGGGCGTCGGGTGCTTTCCTACCTGCAGGCCGGCGGTGAAATCATTCGCGAATATCCTGATAATACCCTGCTGGTGGGTGAAGAGTTATCTCCGGCTCTTCTGGGTGAAGTGCCCAAAGAGAAACTGGCGGGTCTGATTTCCGTCAAGGGTTCCAGTAACTCTCACCTGGCTATACTTGCCCGAGCCATGGGGATTCCCACAGTCATGGGCCTGACGGACCTGCCGTATGCCCAGCTGGATGGCCAGCAACTGATTCTGGATGGTTATCGTGGGCAGGTCGTGACCAATCCGGATGACAAGTTGCGTCGTCAATATGAGCTGTTTATTGAAGAAGAAAAGGCCCTGACGGAAGCCCTGGAAGCTGAGGCTGGTTTGCCTTGCGTGACCCAGGATGGTCATCAATTACCCCTGATGCTGAATACCGGGCTGGCCGCTGACCATGCCCGGGCTCTGGCTTATGGAGCCGAAGGTGTGGGCTTGTATCGCACCGAAGTCCAGTTCATGATGGCTGAACGCTTCCCCAGTGAGCAGGAGCAGGTGGCTATCTATCAGCAACAGCTGTCTGCATTTGCCCCGCGTGAAGTCACCATGCGGACTCTGGATATCGGGGGTGACAAGCCCCTGCCTTATTTTCCCATCATTGAAGACAACCCTTGCCTGGGTTGGCGTGGGATTCGCTTCAGCCTTGATCATCCCGAGGTCTTTCTCAGTCAGGTTCGAGCTATGCTGAGAGCCAGTATTGGTCTGGACAATCTGCGCATTCTACTGCCGATGATTTCTTCGGTCAGGGAAGTGGAAGAAGCCCGTGCCTTGATACGGCGTGCCTGGGTGGAAATCAAGCAGGGTGAAGGCTTGGCGGTGAGAAAACCGAAAGTAGGTGCCATGATAGAAGTGCCTGCTGCTCTTTTTCAGATTCAGGCGCTGGCTGAGCGGGTTGATTATCTGTCAGTGGGCAGTAATGACCTGACCCAGTATCTCCTGGCCGTTGACCGGGACAACCCCAAGGTAGCCGGACTTTACAGTGGTTATCATCCCGCCGTATTGCAGGCTTTGACCAAAATCGCCAGAGACTCCCATGCGGCGCGTCTGCCTGTGAGTATCTGCGGCGAACTGGCTGGCGATCCGGCTGGAGCCATTCTGCTTTTGGCCATGGGGTATCAGAGCCTGTCCATGAACCTGGCAAGCCTGCCGCGTGTGAAAGCCGCCATTCGCCGGGTCAAGGTTTCTGAAGCTCGTGATCTGCTGGAAAAAGTACTGGGTTGTGCCAGTACGGATCAGGTGGTTGGACATCTGGGGGTATTCATGAATGACCTGGGGCTGGGTTGGCTGGCTGGCCCTAAAACCCAGTCTCCCAATTAATCACCTTTGGCCAGGTGTTTTGTTTGGCTGAACTGATCCATCTTATAGCTGTCTTCCCGCCACTGGAGTCGGCCATGCGCATCGGTCCAGGCCGTCCAGTACATCAAATAAACCGCGACTCTGGGGCGAACCTGCAGGTAGCGTTCTTCCCCTTCCTCGTAAATAGCTGTAATTCGGTCGGGTGTCCAGGTCTGGCTCTTGGCAAGAAGGGCTTCGACCAGTTTTTCTGAATCCTCAACCCGCACACATCCAGAACTGATATTGCGCTCTTCCTGATTGAATTTCTCGCGGTAGGGGGTGTCATGCAAATAAATCGCCTGCTGGTTGGACAGACGGAATTTGGCGCGTCCCAGCTGGTTGTAGCGGCCCGCCTTTTGTACGATTCGATAGGAAGGGTTGTCTTCGGTAAAGGCATCTTCCGGCAGTTCATCCAGACTGACATAGCGCGTGGGAGTATGCCAGCCATCAACCAGGGCATAATCCCGCGAAGCCAGGTACTCTGGGTTGTTGCGTGCCCTGGGAAAGATTTTTTGTTGGGCAATGCTGGGAGGCACATTCCAGACCGGATTGAGCACCAGAGAGGTAAGCCACTGATTCATAATGGGGGTGCGTTGGCCATCACGACCGGTAATCACCCGCATATCCAGTTTGACCTCCCTCTGTTCGATAAACTGCAAACGTTGATCGGCCAGGTTGATCATCAAATGCCGCTCATTGCGCTGGCGCGGTAAATGGTGCAGGCGGCGCAGGTTATGGGCCAGCCGGCGCATTCTTTCCTGGGGAGGGACATTGAGTTGCTGTCGGGTTTGTGTTGTCACCTGACCTGTAGCAGTGATCTGATGGCGTTGCTGGAAACGTTGGACGGCGGCCTCCAGGCGCTGGTCATACCGGGGTTCATGTATGTCCACTCCTTCTTCCGGCAACCAGGGTTGTGCTGAATTGAGATCGCCCAGGCGCGCCAGTTGAATAGCCAGCTGAGTGACGGCCTGACCTTGATCACCGGATTGCAAATCTTTTTCAAGCTGTGGCCAGTGGCCCGCTTCGGCTGCTTCCTGAAGTTCAGAAAAAGCCTGGCGCCAGGGCAGGTAAAGCTGATTGTCAGGGCGGGTCTCCAGAAGCCTGTCTTGAGCCCAGTGCTGAGGGTTCTGTTTCTGAAGTTGGCTCAACCAGGCCGGGAAGACCTGTTCCAGGCTGGATTTGACCACCTCGTCAGGCCAGTCATCCCAGCTTTCATAAGCATTGATCACGCCATGATCCTGAACTTCATCATAACGGGTCCAGTAGCGTTTCAGCAGATCATCCTGATAACGCAGAAAATAATCGCTGATCACCAGATCACGTGACTGGCGACGTCGGGAAGGAGCTTGAGACAAGGGCATTTGCAGAAGTCTGGCCAATTCCTGATAGGGTTTCAGGCGCGGGTGCTCTTCCAGAGCCAACCAGGGCTGGAGGTCACTAAGAAGTTGACGGGCTGCTGCATTGGGCTGCCCCTGATCATCCAGCCAGAAAAAACCAAAGCTGGCCTGGCGGTAGAGTAGTCCCAGATAGCGGGAGTAGACCAGATTGGTTTGTGGGTGCAAATGATTTTTGGTATTGCTGACCCAGCGCTCCAGAGTGGCATTGCTGGAGGGTATGCGAGATGCCGGAGCCGGGTCTTGCGGCGGAGAAATACTGGCGCAGGCTGGCAGGCTGAGCAGTAGGAAGAGTATCAGCAGGCAGCAGGCCAGCTGTCTGCCTGGTACAGGTTGCTTAGAGGAGCCATTGGAGCTTTTGCTCCAGAAGTAATTCAGCATGGGCATTAAAACTTCTTTCCCAGAGAGTCATGCGCTTATTGGATTCTAACCACAAAAGAGTTGAAGCGCGGGTTCCATAATCTTCTCCGCGAATAAATATCGGCGAAAGAAAGCGTTCCCAATCCAGGCCAATGCCAGTGTCCGGCAGGTGCTTGTCGCTGGCAGGATTTTCGTCAGCCAGTTTAGCAAAAAGTTGCTGGGGCTGCGGCTTTTGTTGTGCCATCCAGGCTTTTACAGAGTGCCTGAGCTTTTCGGTTTTCGGCCAGGGTGTATCCAGAGCAGCATTGCTGAGCAAATAAGTGCCAGGTTCCAGAAGCTGTGGTGTTTTCCCGGTACGATTGCTGAAATACCAGGCCTGGTGATGATCACCCCAGAGCAGATTATAACCGGCATAGAAACCCTGCTCCTGAGGAAGCTCCTCAAGAAGCTGCTGGAAAGGCAGCTCTGTGGCTTTAATCACCAGGTCGCCACGGGTTCTGGCTTTAGGGGGTGGTTTTTCCCCACCCTCACGAACATTGGTCAAGGCTGCCCAGCGGCCCTGGCGTGTGGCCAGAAGCCAACTGCCACCGGCCTCCTGGTCGCGACCACCGATCCGATGCGGGTGCTGTGTCCAGAAATCGGCTGCCTGGGTCGGGCGGCGATGGACTTCATCCCGGTTTGCAGCCAGGAGCAAGGGGTAGTCAGGAAGTTGTTGCCAAACTAAAGCAAGTAGACACATAGAGTGATCCAGTAATTTTTCAGCTGTACTGGTATACTCAGCTTTTTTTACAGTTAGATTCAAGGGAAATCTCGTGCCTGCCCAGCATACGGCGTCCACCGATCTGAAAAACTGGTTGCACAACAGTCGTTGGCTGGGGTTGGTTTTGCCACTCAGCTTGTTGGTAGTGGCGCTTTTCCTGGTTCTGGTCGTGCTGGTGAACCTGAGCAACCGTGCCAGCCAGGACACCTTCGAGCGGCAGGCAGAAGTCAGGGTTCTGGAAATGGCCAGCCTGCTCGCCGAGCAGTTGGAACAGGACCTGACTGCACTGCAAAATCTGGGTGAGCTTCTGGCAAGCCAGGCCCAGCGTTCCTTTTCCCAGCCTCCACTACAACAGAATGACCTGCTTGAGAGCATCAGGAAAAGCAGTCAGGGTGTGCTTTATTCACCCGATGCCGATGCAGCAGCCCTGTATTTTTCTGCCCGCCAGGAACGCAGTCTGGAAAAGGATCGAGACCAGTTATTGCGCTTCAAGGAGCTGGGCCCTCTGTTGCAGGATATTTATGCCCGCCATGAACTGATTTCTCAGGTTTATATCAACACCCGAACCACAGAAACCCTGATTTATCCCTGGATTGATGTGTTGGAACAGTTTTCCCATGATGTCGATGTGCGTGAGTTCCCTTTTTATTATCTGGCAGATGCCAGCCACAATCCCCGACATGAACCGGTCTGGATCGATACTTACCTGGATCCGGCGGGGAAGGGTTGGATGCTGTCTTTAAGTCTTCCGGTTGTGGTGAATGGAGAAGTGGTTGCAGTTGCCGGACTGGATTTAACGCTGGATGCTCTGGTCAACCGGATTATGGATTTATCCCCACCCTGGAAGGGTTACACCCTGTTGATGGCCGCTGACGGCACCCTGCTTGCTTTCCCTCCAGAAAGTGAAGAACACTGGGGAGTGACTCTGAGGCGCGCTCACAGCAGTGGCAATGAAGAAACCCTTAACCTTTTGCTGCGCCAGGATCTGCGCTCGCAACTGGACCCCCTGCGCCAGGATGCTTCCGGGCTGATTCCCTTGTCGCTCAGGGAAGAGGAGGTGTTATTGAGCTGGTCAACCCTGGAAACCAATGGTTGGAAGCTATTGCTGGTGGCTCCCAGGGAGGCTGTTTTTTCAGCCCGTCAAGAACTGCTGGAGGACTATCATTTTTTGTTGTGGATGGGTGCAGGTTGTCTGTTTTTAAGCAGTGTTTTCTTTATCATCCTGAGCAGCCGCCGTGATCAGAAAATCCTCCAGCATGTTAAGCAGGAAAACCGTATGGCAGCACCTGCTCAGGCTGACCGCGAGGTACTCCCGGCCGCACCCGGTGAAGATCTTTTACAGCAAATCCCCGGCCCTCTTCTGGTTGCCCAGTTTGATGCCAATGACAGGCTGGAAGCCTGCAATACAGCTTTTGAACAATTTGCCAAAAGCACCCGCAGTGAACTCAAAGGGCAACCGCTGGCTCCCCTGTTGGGTTTGGAAACATTGCCAGCCGGTAACTGGATGGATGAGCTGGAGCTGAGTGATGAGCAGCAGAAAACCAAAACCTGGTGGCTGACTCTTTCCCACCATGATGATCACAGCGGCTTTGCTTTTCTTCTGGACCTGACCCGTTACAGCCTGACTCAGCAGCAGTTGCGCAGTGAACGTCAACGTGCGCGTCAGGCTGCCAAAATGAAAGCAGAATTTTCCCAGGTCGTGATCAGGGAGGCCAACAGTCTCCTGGGTGAGCTTCACCAGGCCAGTCGCTTGATGACCAACCAGGAAAAGTCTCATGACTGTCGTAAAAAGATTACGGCCGTGCAGCACCTTCTGGATGACCTGCGCGATATGTCGGATGAGAGTGAGCTGCTGGAAGAAAAAGAAGCCGAACAGCAAACTCTGAATCTGCAAAGCTGGATTGGTGAATCCAGAGGCGCTGTGGATGCAGAATTGGAGCAGCAGCAACGCAGCCTGGAGGTGGAACTTGGCGACGATCTGCCAGCAGAAGTCATGGCTGATCGTCGTCGTATGACCCGTTTGCTCCGGCATCTGTTGCGTCAGGCTTTGCAGCTGGCCTCGGAAGGAAATATACATTTGCAGCTGTCCTGGTTGTCGCACAGCAGTAGCCTGGAACTGGTGCTAAGGGACGAAGGTGGTAACCTGCCGGTTGAAGAGCGCATCAAGCGTTTTCAGGCCTCAACACCACTGGGCAGTAACTATGAACCTGCAACGGGTGGGCTGGGTATGGGGCCGCTATTGACCCGACAGCTTGTTCAGGAGTTGAAAGGGAATCTGGAGGCGAGTTCCAGACCCGAAGGAGGGTTGCAATTGCGTCTGGAGCTTCCGGTTACAGCGGTTATTGAGCAGCAGCCTCTGGCCCGGATTCTGGTGGTGGATGATGGCCCGGTCAACTCCATGCTGGCCTCCAGTGTTCTGGAAAAATCCGGTTACGAAGTAGAGGTGGCCAATAGCGGAAAGCGGGCCCTGGAACTGGGGCTGAAACAGGATTACTCTCTGGTTCTGATGGATATCTTCATGCCGGAGATGGATGGCCTGGAAGCCACGCGTCGCTGGCGTCAGTTGCCCGGTAAAAATGCCGGAATCCCCCTGATTGCTTTGACGGCCAATGCCCTGGAAAGTGACCGTGATTACTTTATCGCCGAGGGCATGGATGACTACCTGGCCAAGCCCTACCGGCCTGCTGAATTGCGCAGCCGGGTTGAATATTGGCTCAACAAAAAAAGAGGCTAGATTTTGACGCTATTGATTTACTTGTTGTTGGGGGCCGGAGCCGGACTGCTGGCGGGGCTGTTTGGTATCGGCGGCGGGCTGGTTATAGTCCCGGTCTTGGTTTTGACCTTTACCGCTCTGGGTTTTCCTCCAGAAATCCTGGTTCATATGGCTGTGGGTACTTCCCTGGCAACGATTGTTCCGACATCCATCAGTTCCACCTGGTCGCATCATCAGAAGGGTGGCGTCAGTTGGCACTGGTTTCGGCTAATGGTGCCCGGAATTCTGCTTGGTGCACTGCTGGGAGCCTGGACAGCCAGTTTGTTGAGTGGTCTGGCTCTGCAACAGATTATTGGAGTGTTTATCCTGCTGGTGGCTGCCAAGATGGCCCTGAACCTTAATCCGCGGCCAGGCAGTGCTGAAGTCAAACCTCCAGTGATGATGTTTGCCGGCGGTGTGATCGGTTGGGCTTCGGCGCTCTTTGGCATTGGCGGAGGAACCTTGAGTGTGCCCTTTCTGACCTGGTGCAAGGCGGCAATGCACAAGGCTGTCGGCACCTCGGCTGCCTTGGGTTTACCCATCGCCATTTTTGGGGCACTGGGGAATTTCTGGACAGGCTGGGGAAACCCCGACCTTCCAGAAGCGGCCTGGGGCTATGTGTATTGGCCGGCATTTTTGGGTATTGTGGTGATGAGTGTGCCGTTTGCCCGTTTGGGGGCAAAACTGGCTCATCATTTGCCGGAAAGGCTTTTAAAGAAACTCTTTGCTCTGCTGTTGGTGTTGGTGGGTATCCGGTTTTTACTGGCGTAACCCTAAGGGAGAAAAAGCTTGTTGAATTATCCTGAAATTGATCCTGTAGCCTTTAGTTTGGGGCCTATTCAGGTTCACTGGTATGGCCTGACATACCTGGTTGGTATTGGTATGGCCTGGTGGCTGGCCCGACAAAGAGCCGAGCGCCTGGGGCTGACTAAGGATCAGGTAAGTGACCTGATTTTCTATGCCGCAGTGGGTGTGATTCTGGGTGGTCGCCTGGGTTACGCTCTCTTTTACCACTTTGATCGGGTGCTGGCCGACCCGCTCTGGCTACTACGAGTCTGGGAAGGCGGAATGGCTTTTCATGGTGGCTTTCTGGGTGTCGCCGTTGCCCTGCTGTTTTTTGCCCGGAAGCATCGTTTGTCCTGGCTGCAACTGGGTGATTTTGTTGCTCCCCTGACGCCCCTGGGGCTGGGTCTCGGGCGGTTGGGTAACTTTATCAATGGCGAACTCTGGGGTCGGGTCAGTGATGTGCCCTGGGCGATGGTCTTTCCCGATGGCGGACCGGATCCGCGCCACCCCTCGCAGCTTTATCAATTCGCTCTGGAAGGCGCGCTGCTTTTTTTGGTGCTCTGGTTGTTTTCCCGAAAGCCCCGGCCGATGGGCAGTGTCACCGGCTTATTTCTGATTGGCTATGGTAGCCTGCGCTTTCTTGTCGAGTTTACCCGGGAGCCTGATGCTCATCTGGGCTTGTTGCTGGGAGGCCTGAGCATGGGGCAACTTTTGTCCCTCCCCATGGTGGCGGTGGGTGTTGCACTCATGGTTTGGGCTTATCGCGGACAGAACAAAAAACAGGCATAATACCTCTATTTATTGGAGTTGGAGACAAGATGCAGGCCTATCTGGATTTAATGCGTCATGTGCGCGAAAAAGGTGTCTACAAGGCTGATCGTACTGGAACCGGAACCTATAGTGTATTTGGCTACCAGATGCGTTTTGATTTACAGCAGGGCTTTCCTCTTGTCACCACCAAAAAACTGCATCTGCGTTCCATCATCCATGAATTGCTGTGGTTTCTGAAAGGCGATACCAATATTGCCTACCTGAAAGAAAACGGTGTCTCCATCTGGGATGAATGGGCTGACGAGCAAGGTGATCTGGGGCCGGTTTATGGCTATCAGTGGCGCTCCTGGCCTTCGCCGGATGGTGGTTCAGTGGATCAGATCAGCAACCTGGTAGAGCAAATCAAAACCAACCCTGACTCCCGGCGCCTGATTGTTTCTGCCTGGAATCCAGCTCTGGTGGATGCCATGGCTTTGCCACCCTGCCACTGTCTTTTTCAGTTTTATGTAGCAGAAGGCAAGTTGTCTTGCCAGCTGTATCAGCGTTCTGCCGATATTTTTCTGGGGGTTCCCTTCAATATCGCCAGTTATGCACTTCTCACCCATATGATTGCTCAGGTCTGTAATCTGGAAGTCGGGGATTTTGTACATACCCTGGGTGATGCCCACCTTTACAGTAATCACCTGGAGCAGGCTGATTTGCAGCTCAGCCGCAACCCTCTGCCCTTGCCGCAATTACAACTCAGCCCACAAGTCAAAGATCTTTTTGCTTTCACCTTTGAGGATATTGTCATTGAGGGCTATGATCATCATTCAGCAATTAAGGCACCGGTGGCGGTATGATACCTGCAACTGAAAACCTGCAGCTGGAAACCCCGGTTGCAATTATTGTAGCTGCAGCCAGAAACTGGGTTATTGGCCACAAAAATGCCATGCCCTGGTATTTACCCGAAGAGCTGAAGCACTTCAAACGTACCACTTTGGGTAAACCACTGGTGATGGGTCGGGCTACCTTTGAATCGATTGGTCGGCCCCTGCCGGGAAGAGCCAATATCGTGATTTCCCGTAATCCGGACTTCAGTCACCCCGGCATTCGCGTGGTGAGCAGTCTGGAAGAGGCTTTGCGTCTGGCGGATAATCAGGCAATCATTGATGGTTCACCGGAAATCATGGTGATGGGGGGCGGGCAGATTTACCAGCAAGCCTTTCCTTTGGCAACGCGCCTTTACCTGACGCAGGTACAGGCTGAACCGGAAGGGGATACCTGGTTTCCAGAAGTCACTGCAAGTGAATGGCAGGAAATCAGTCGGGATGTCTATCCGGCCCAGGAAGGCAATCGCTACGCCTATCACATCAAGTACCTGGAACGTGTGGAAGAATGATTATGGCACTAGAGCAAAAAGTGGATGACCTCTTTGATCAATTAACCAGTTGCGCTGACCTGGGTCTGGGGGCTTTGGGCAAAGCCCGTGAAGAAGTTCATCAACTCAGAATTCGCAACCAGCAACTGGAAGCCAAAGTTGAAGAACTGGAAGGTAAACTTGCCACGTTAAAAGAAAGGGTCAACACCCAGCTTCAAGGTCCGGAAGCTCATCATTTGTTGAATCGTCCTGATGCTCTCATGCTGCTGATACGGGAAACTCTGGGACTGGATACACCAGCCAGCCAGCCGACACCGGATGAAGGCTATCCTGAATTGGAAGCCCTCAATCCCCAGCAGCGCCTGGAGCATTGGGTGAAAAGCTATCCTCGAGCTTTTATGCCGGGCCAGCCACAGCCACTAAAAATTGGTATTCATGAAGACCTGCATGCAGCCGAAGGTGGCGAACAGAAAAAAATCCGCAGGGCTCTGGCAGGCTATGTGAAGCTGCCGCGTTATTTGCGCTGCCTGAAAGCAGGTGCTGTGCGTTTGGACTTGCAGGGTGGCAATGCGGGTTTTGTGACAGAGCAGGAAGCTCAGTTTGCGCAGGAACAACTGGAGCAGTGGGAGGAACAGAAAAAAGAAAAGGAAGGCCGACGCAAACAGCAGGAAATTGAGCAGAAAAAACGGGCTGAAGAAGAGCGTATGCAGTCCAAACTGAGCCAGTTATTACAGATGAAAAAGCATTAAGTATCAATTTCCAGGCTTTGGTTAGCCAGACCCAGCATCAAATCCGAGCGGGTGACCAAACCAAGCAGCTCCTGTTGGTCGTTGATCACGGGAACAGCTCTGACTTTGTTTTTCAGCATCAGTCGGGCAATATCGCGAACATCGGTGCTTTCAAATGCCGTTACAAGAGGCGCCTTGATCAGTTGGCGTACCTCGACCTGGGTGAGATCCAGGTCTTCTTCCTTGCTTAAGGGGCCGACGCCAGCAGCTTCTGCCAGTAAATCACGGTCATTGACTATGCCTTCCAGGTTGCCGTCATCATCCAAAAGAACCAGGTGGTGAATGGATTCTTTCGAGGCCAATTGCCAGGCTTCATTCAAGGTCGCACTGCCTTCCAGAGTCATGACCGGAGAGCGCATGATATGACTGGCGGGTAAATAGGGTGCATGCGGCCTGCTTTGTTCTACCTCTTCATAAGCATTGATAGCACGACGCCCGGAGCCTGGCGCTGGCTCTTCCTGCGTTTCTGCCTCCCCTTCCTTTTGAGTGAGATGACGTCCCAGCCAGGTCTGGTCGGACACATTCTGGTCATGCTCACTGTCGCCGTCATGATCAACCAGACGGCGAGCGGCGGTAGTTGCCTGCGTCTGGCGGATGGCAGGTCTCTGCAGTATCTGGTTTTTCGGAGTATGGATTCTTAATCCCTGCTCATGAATTGGGAATACCATGCTTGGCTCCTGGGTTGGTAAGACAATTGCTTGTTAGTATAGAACGGCAAGCACAGGAATAACTTGATTTTTTTCGAAGGTTTGAAAAAGAGCCTGAAAAAATGCTGCATTGCGAGATAAATTTTGTCTTAACTATTTGAAAACCTGATAAAAAAATACACGTGTGCAACCCTGGCTAGTTGCTGCTTAATGGGCTACTTTTAATATGGGCATTAGGCCCAAATGTATGTTTCACAGCCTAACAGGCAGAGGGAAATATGAGTGAAGAAATGCTATTAGCTCTGGCAGCAGAGCTACAAGTAAGACAGGAATGGGAAGAGGCCTTTTGTGCCGATGTTGAGCAAACGCCACTTAAGATGGCGGCTTGATCCTATTTCCTTTCCTGTAAAATTTCTTCAAGCTTCCAGCAAGAGAAGCATAAAAAAACCGGAGCTGAAAAGCTCCGGTTTTTCTTTGCTGCAAGCTAAGCCAGAGCTAGCCCAAATACATGATCATCACACCTGCTGCAACGGCAGAACCGATAACCCCGGCCACGTTGGGGCCCATGGCATGCATCAGCAGGAAGTTTTGTGGGTTGGCTTCCAGGCCGACCTTGTTGGAGACCCGGGCAGCCATCGGCACAGCAGAAACACCTGCAGAGCCAATCAGAGGGTTGATGGGCATCTTGCTGACTTTGTTCATCAGTTTAGCCATCAGCACACCGCAAGCAGTACCGATTCCAAAGGCAACAATACCCAGAGACAGGATGCCCAGAGTTTCCACGGTCAGGAAGAGATCAGCGACCAGCTTGGAACCGACAGACAGCCCCAGGAAGATGGTGACGATATTGATCAGAGCATTCTGAGCCGTATCCGACAGGCGTTCCACCACACCAGATTCACGCATCAGGTTACCCAGACAGAACATCCCCAAAAGAGGCGCTGCCGAAGGCAGGAAGAATACGACAAGCCCCAATACAGCAATAGGGAAAATAATTCTTTCCCGTTTGCTGACCGGACGCAGCTGACTCATCTGAATGCATCTTTCTTCCTTGGTGGTCAAGGCTCGCATGATGGGGGGCTGAATCAGGGGAACCAGTGCCATGTAGGAATAAGCCGCGACAGCGATAGCACCCAACAGCTCAGGTGCAAGAATGCTGGAAACATAAATGGCTGTCGGGCCATCGGCACCACCGATAATCCCGATAGCTGCTGCCTGGTTGATGTTGAAGTCCACAATGCCCAGGGCGGAGAGACCCACTGCTCCCAGAACGGTTGCAAAGATACCAAACTGGGCCGCTGCACCCAGAAAGAGGGTGCGTGGATTAGCCAGAAGAGGTCCAAAATCGGTCATGGCACCCACACCCATGAAGATAATCAGGGGGGCTATCCCAGAGGCAATGGTCACCTTGTAAAAGCTGTAGAGCATGCCATCTGTATAACCCTGAACCGCTGCAATGGCTTTCAGGTTGTCATAAATAACAGGATCTTCCAGGCCTTTGATAGCCGCCTTGATGGCTTCCCTGCTTTGTTCTTCAGTTGCTGCTGCTTGCAGGCTGATCCCCAGTTCCTGAGCAAAAAGCTTGGCCGTTTCAGGATTCAGCACACTGATGGCTTGATCCAGAGCAGAGAGGGCAAGCCCTGCTTCAGGAATATTGGCCAAAATGCCACCAAAACCGATTGGCAATAAAAGTAAGGGCTCAAACTTTTTTGCTATAGCCAGGTATAAAAGACCCAAACAGATAGCAATCATGATGAACTGAGGGAGAGTCAGGTTGTAAACCCCCGACCCCTCCCAGAGCAATAAAACTTTATCCATGGGTAAAGCTCCGCGTCAGAGATCCGTTAATTAAAGGGTGATCAGGGTGTCACCAACCTGTACGGCATCCCCTTCACGTACATCAAGGCTACTTACAGTGCCGGCACTGCTGGCGCGAATTTCGGTTTCCATCTTCATGGCTTCCATAATGATGACTACCTCATTGGCTTCAACAGCATCGCCGGGCTTCACCAGAATCTTGAAGATATTGCCAGCCAGCGGTGCTGTAATGGCTTCTCCAGTTCCTGAAGCAGCTGGTGCAGGAATCGCGGTCGGGGCGTTACCACTGGCTGGAGCCTCAGTAACGCTGGAGATATCACCGCCTTCGGTCACTTCAACCACATAGGCGGTGCCATTCACCTTGACGGTATATACACCGGAGTCAGTGGCTGTTGCCGCTGCGGGCTTGGCCGCTGCTGCCGCAGTCTGAGCATCTTCAAGAGTTGGTGCGGGTTCAAAGGCCGAGGCATCACCTCTGTTACGCAGGAATTTGAGGCCAATTTCTGGAAAGAGAGCATAGGTAAGGACATCATCCAGCTCGTTATCACCGGAGGACAGCTTGATGCCCTCTTCTTTGGCCTTGGTTTCCAAATCGGTTTTAAGCTTGTCCATTTCATCGTCAATCAAATCGGCTGGACGACAGGTAATGGGTTCTTTGCCTTCCAGTACGCGATCCTGAAGCTCTTTATTGAGTTCGGCAGGAGCAGCGCCGTACTCACCTTTGAGAACTTTCTGTACTTCTTTGCTGATGGATTTGTAGCGCTCACCCATCAGTACGTTCATAACAGCCTGGGTGCCGACAATCTGTGAGGTGGGTGTAACCAGCGGGATGTAGCCCAGATCCTTGCGAACCTTGGGGATTTCAGCCAGAACATCGTCCAGCTTGTCACCGGCACCCTGTTCTTTCAATTGGCCTTCCATATTGGTCAGCATGCCACCGGGAACCTGGGCAACCAGGATGCGGGAGTCAACACCCCGAAGAGAACCTTCAAACTTGGCGTATTTTTTGCGAACTTCGCGGAAGTAAGCAGCAATATCTTCCAGCAGTTCAATATCCAGGCCAGTATCGTATTCAGTGCCCTGGAAGATGGAAACCACAGATTCAGTAGGGCTGTGACCATAGGTCTGGGACATGGAAGAAATGGCCGTATCAACATTATCGATACCCGCTTCCACAGCCTTGACGATGGCCGAAGTGGACAACCCGGTGGTGGCGTGGCATTGCATATGAATGGGGATGTCCAGAGTTTCTTTCAGTTTGGAAACCAATTCATAGGCTACATAAGGGTTCAGCAGACCGGCCATATCCTTGATGGCCAGGGAATCAGCGCCCATGTCTTCAATTTTCTTGGCCAGATCCAGCCACATTTGCATCGTGTGCACAGGGGAAATGGTATAAGAAATAGTGCCCTGGGCGTGCTTGCCTTGTTTTTTGACGGCCTGCAACGCTGTTTCCAGGTTGCGGGGATCATTCATAGCATCAAAAACACGGAAGACATCCACGCCATTGGTGGCTGCTCGCTCAACAAACTTTTCCACGACATCATCCGCGTAGTGGCGGTAACCCAGCAGATTCTGACCTCGCAACAGCATTTGTTGTGGGGTCTTGGGCATGGCTTTTTTCAATTCACGAATGCGATCCCAGGGGTCTTCACCCAGATAGCGGATGCAGGCATCAAAAGTAGCTCCGCCCCAGCTTTCCAAAGACCAGAAACCAACCTGATCCAGTTTTTCCGCGATTGGTAGCATGTCATCCAGGCGCATACGGGTCGCAAAAAGGGATTGATGAGCGTCACGCAGTACAACGTCGGTTATGCCGAGTTTTTTCTTGGGTGCAGTCATGGTTGTTTACCTGTTTAGTAATATAAGCTGTGGTTGCCACCGGGTCAGTGGAGGTTGTTATTGTTTGCGCTGGCGGTGCAGCTGGATGGCTGCGGAAATGGCCGCAACGATCTGGGGGTTCTGCCCAGCAGGAAGCTCACTTGCCTTTCTGCCTTTAATGCCGCCTTGTGTAGGAATCTCCGTGGAAGGAAAAAAGCGGTTGATGGTTCCTGACATCAGGGTGGTCGCTATCACCAGCACGGTGAGAAAGATAAAAACAAAACCCATGCCCAGAAGCATGAGGTTAAAACCTTCCGCCATCAAATCAGCATCTTGCATTGCAGTTCCTCATTTTTGTGTAAGGGATCGGCATCTTTGCGCCCGCGCAAAAGCCAGTCTTGCAGCCTGCTAAAAAGTTATCTGCCTAACCTTGCACCAGTTTCATTTTTGTAGCAACTACAAGAATCACTACCTAAGGGGCAAAATGTCTCAGTTGGTGAAAAGGGTCACTAAAAAAACATTAATTGGCGCTTTGTTCCGGGAAGCTCTCAGGTAAAATGCCCGTTTTACAGCAAAAGCTGCTGTTTTTACTTCCTTCCCGGCGAAGAGTTAATCCGTGATACCTAGCAATCAACCCCAAGTGGCTCTGGCTCCCATGGAGGGCGTTCTGGAGGAAACAGCACGGCATTTGATTACCCGGCAGGGTGGTTGGGATTTCTGTGTTACTGAATTTGTGCGGGTCTCTCATGAGCGTCTGCCTCCCAAGGTCTTCCACCGCATTTGCCCTGAGCTGAAGCAAGCCTGTTTAACTCCGGCAGGGGTACCGGTGCATTTGCAGCTACTGGGTAGTGACCCAGAGTCGATGGCAGTCAATGCTTTGGTTGCAGTCAAGGCTGGAGCACAGGTTATTGACCTGAATTTTGGCTGTCCGGCAAAAATCGTCAACCGCCATGGCGGGGGAGCACGGCTTCTGACTGAACCGGATCGGGTGCATGCCGTGACAGCTGCTGTTGTCACTCAGGTGCGACCGCTGGGTATTCCGGTCACAGCCAAGATGCGCCTGGGTTATGAGGATGCCAGCCTGGCCCTGGACAATGCTCTGGCGTTGCAGGCAGCCGGAGTCCGCCAGCTGGTTGTGCACGCACGGACTAAAACCCAGGGTTACAAGCCTCCCGCCCATTGGAATGAAATTGCCCGGCTTGCTGACGCCCTTACGATTCCAGTGTTTGCCAATGGTGAAATCTGGACGCTGGAAGATTACCAGCGTTGTGTAAAAGCTTCAGGTGTTCAGAATGTCATGCTGGGGCGTACGGCTCTGGCTGATCCCTGGCTGGCGACACACATCAAGGCAGCGACCCGTGGCGAAGCCGTTCAACCCAGCCAGCTGGCCGAGGTGATTCGACTAATGCTGCAGTGGATAACGATGGGTGGTCAGCTTTACACTGAGCGGGTCAGAGTCATGCGCATCAAACAATGGTTGTTGATGCTGGTTCCGCGCTGGGGTGAAGAGGCGCACAGGTGTTTTGAAGCCTGCAAACGCCTGCAAACCGAAAGTGAGGTCATTCGGCTGTTGCAGGTGGCGCTTGATGCTGCGCCAAGGCCCAGAGAAGGTGCTCTCTGACGATGGGGTCAGGATATTCCAGCCGTGATTCCAGGGCCTGAATAACTTCTGCTGAGCTGGGTGCATTGCCCAGAGCCACCGCCAGATTGCGTAGCCAGTTGCTATAACCCGTGCGGCGCAGAGGTGAACCTTCGGTGTTTTTCAAAAAGGTGGCTTCCTCCCAACTGAAAAGCTCAACCAGATCCGCTGAATCCAGTTGATGGCGGGGATGAAAGTCCTGTTCCTGCGTGGTTTTGGCAAAACGATTCCAGGGGCACACCAGCTGGCAGTCATCACAGCCAAAAATTCGGTTGCCGATCAAAGGGCGTAGTTCTTCAGGGATACTGCCCTTGTGCTCGATGGTCAGATAGCTGATGCAGCGCTTGGCATCCAGAACCCCGTTGGCAACAAAGGCATCAGTGGGGCAGGCGGTATGGCAGGCAGAGCATTGGCCGCAATGATCCCTGTTAAAAGGAGCATCAACAGGCAAAGGCAGGTTGAGGTAGATTTCACCCAGAAAAAACCAGCTGCCTGCTTTGGGTGTGATCAGCATGCAATTCTTGCCAATCCAACCCAGGCCGCCGCGTTGGGCCAGAGCTCTTTCCAGGATCGGAGCGGAATCGGTAAATGCACGGCTTTGAAAAGCCGGGAAGGCTTCCCTGAGGTCAGGGTGATCTTCCAGGTACTGATTAATTCTTTTTGCCATCTGGCCCAGGCGCTTGCGGATCAGCTTGTGATAATCACGGCCCACGGCATAACGGCTGACATAAGCTTTCTCGGAGTTGGCCAGCACCTTCACTGCTTCAGTCTCGGGCGGCAGATAATCCATCCGCAGAGTAATGACAGAAAGCGTACCGGGTTCCAGCAAGGCTGGATCGCAGCGCTTATCCAGGTGGTTGTGCATCCATTGCATTCCGCCCTCGTAGCCTGCTGCCAGCCACTTCTTTAAGTAAGCAGGGTGCTCACCCAGATCGACACCGGTTATACCGCAATCTGCAAATCCAAATTCCCTCGCCAGGATTTTGATTTCCTGGCCCAGAGAATTCAAAAAAGCTTCCTGCCGGGAATCAGGGGGTATTGAATTATTCGTCATTCGACCCATGATACGCTGGATACAGACAAAACGGCTACAATAACGTTGTCATCATTTTTCACTAGAGAGTTTTTATGCTTATCAATCCCCGAACTCAATTGCCGGGAAATTTTCAGCAATGCTGGCCTTTGTATTCAGCCGAGGCGGCGGGCTCGCTGGATCGGCAGGTTATTGCTGCTGGAACGCCAGGATTTGACTTGATGCAAAGAGCTGCACGTAGTGCCTGGCAGTTGATTCAGCAACGCTGGCCGCAAGTGGAACGCATCAGCGTGCTGTGCGGTGGGGGCAATAATGGTGGTGATGGTTTGCTGGTGGCGCTGCTGGCGGCTCAGGCAGGTAAACAGGTGCGCCTCTGGGTGGCGGCTGACCCCGCCCGGTACAAAAATGAAGCAGCCCAGGCCTGGCAAGCGGTTACTGAAGCTGGCTTGAAGGTGGAGAAAGGCGAGCCCAGCGCCTCGGTCTTGGCCGCTGATGAACTCCTGGTGGATGCCTTGCTGGGGATAGGTTTACAGGGTGAGGTTCGCGGCAGGGTTTTGCAGTGGATCAAAGCCATGAATGGCTCACAGAGTTGCATACTGGCGCTGGATGTCCCCTCGGGCTTGCTGGTGGATACCGGTGAGGTTGCTGGAGAGGCCGTGAAAGCAGATACCACCTTGAGTTTTATTGTGCTCAAGCCGGGCCTGTTTACTGGTGAAGGGCCTGAACAGGCCGGAGATGTGCGTTTGGCTGACCTGGGTATCAACCCGGAAGCTTTTGCTGAGCAGCCGCTAGCCTGGTTACAGGGCCATCAGGATCAACAGTCCAGCCTGCTGCCTCTTGATGCTGGAGGTCATAAAGGCACGCATGGGCGGTTGCTTATTATTGGAGGCCAGTCCGGTATGGGTGGATCGGTTATCCTTGCGGCCAAAGCAGCCTTGCGCTCAGGAGTGGGCATGGTCAAGCTGCTCACGGCACCGGAGAATATTATAGCTGCTCTGGTCAGTCAGCCGGAAATCATGGCTTCGGCCTGGGCTGAAAAAGAAACTGAACTGCAAGGCCAGCTTGGAGAAGCTTTTGCCTGGGCTGATGCCTTGCTGGTTGGTCCCGGTCTGGGGGCTTCAGCTTATTCTGAACGGCTCTGGCAGGCCTGCTGGGACTTTAACGGCCCTGTTTTGGTGGATGCCGATGCCTTGAATCTCTGGGCACAGGGCCTGCATCCTTCTACAGCTGAGAGGCGTGAGTGGGTGGTTACTCCACACCCTGGTGAAGCAGCACGTTTACTGGGATGGCCTGTTCATGACATCCAGCGCAACCGCTTGCAAGCGGTTGATCTTATTGCTCTGCAAACTGGCAGTGTGAGTGTTTTAAAAGGTGCAGGCTCCTGTTGCGCGCCACCCAATAATGAAGCCGGAGAAGCAGCTCAACCGCTGATCTGTCCATTTGGTAATCCGGGCATGGGCGTTGCCGGAATGGGTGACCTGCTCAGTGGTTGTATTGCATCTTTTCTGGCTCAGGGCTTACAGCCGGAAGCAGCTGCCCGCCTGGGTGTGCGAATTCATGCGCAAGCCGGTGACGCCGCAGCGGGTGATACCCCCAGAGGTTTGCTTCCCAGTGACCTTCTGCCCTATTTGCGTCAGGGTGTGAACTGAAACAGCTTGCAGACTTATCTTTCTTTAGGTAAAAGCTTTATAATGTAAGATTTACTGGTGGCGACTATGCAAGCCCATTTTTATCTTGCTGATGAAGAACAACAAGTTGCTCTGGGTGGGCGTCTTGCTCAAGCACTGCTGCAGGGTGTTATCTACCTGGAAGGTGACCTGGGGGCCGGGAAAACAACCTTTACCCGGGGGCTGATTCGCGCTCTGGGGCACCAGGGTGCTGTTAAAAGCCCCACCTATACTCTGGTGGAACCCTATGTGTTTGACCAGCAAACCGTATATCACTTTGACCTTTATCGGTTGGCTGATCCCGAAGAGCTGGAAATGATCGGCATCCGGGATTATTTTGATGAAGGCACTCTGTGTCTGATTGAGTGGCCACAGAAAGGCGAAGGTTTTTTGCCGCCTCCTGATTTGCGTCTGACCTTCAGCCTGGCTGATCAGACGGGTCGTGATCTGCAGGCTGAAGCCTTAAGCGATCGGGGTTGCATGGCCCTGCAGCAACTACTCCAGGCTGGAAACAGTCTCAATTAACAGGCAACACTGGTTTTAACTGCATGAGCAAACCGATCTCTTTCCGGCATACCTTCTTCTTGTTGCTGACATTGTTGCTGGCCTCTTCACAGGTGCTGGCCTCCTCACGTATTGATGGTTTGCGCATCTGGCCAGCACCGGATCATACCCGGCTGGTTTTTGATCTCAGCGGTCCCACCCAGCATCGGGTCTTTATGCTGGAAAACCCGGATCGTCTGGTGATTGATATCAGTAATGTGCGCCTGTCTGCTGAGCTCAGTGAAGCCAGCCTGGATAAAACACCCGTCAGACGAATTCGTCACGCTGTTCGCAATGGCAGTGATCTTCGTGTTGTTCTGGATCTGGATCGCGAAATTCAACCGCGTAGCTTTTTACTCAGGCCCAATGAGCAGTATGGAGACCGCCTGGTGGTTGATTTGGTGATGCCCGAGCAGTCACGGGTTCAGCAGGCTCCCCGAAGGGAAACGCTGCCCAAGGAGCAGCGTCAGATCATCATTGCCATTGATCCTGGGCATGGCGGTGAAGACCCGGGTGCTATTGGCCCTTCCGGAACCCTGGAAAAAGATGTGGTCTGGGGAATTTCCCGACAACTGGCCGAGATCATCAATCAGGATCCAGCTTTTGAAACGGTTCTGACGCGAACCGGAGATTACTATGTGGGCTTGCGGCAAAGGGTTGAGTTGGCTCGGAAGGCGCGGGCGGATCTGTTTTTGTCCATTCATGCCGATGCCTACCGTTTGCCCCAGCCGCGCGGGTCTTCGGTTTATGTTCTTTCCCAGCGTGGTGCAAGCTCTGAATCGGCGCGTTGGCTGGCGGATAGTGAAAACCGTGCTGATCTGATCGGGGGTGTTGAAGGTGTGCTCACCCTGGGTGACAAGGATGAAACCCTGGCCGGTGTCCTGGTGGACCTATCCATGACGGCTACTCTTTCCGAGAGTATGAAAGCTGGCTCGCGGGTGCTGACCAATATGGGTCAGGTCAACCGTCTTCACCGTCGCAATGTTGAGCAGGCAGGCTTTGTGGTTTTGAAATCACCCGATCTGCCCTCCATGTTGATTGAAGCTGGATTTATTTCCAACCCCAAGGAAGAAAGGCGTTTGCGTGACCCTCATTTTCAGCGTCAACTGGGCACTCAAGTAGCGAAAGCTGTAAAAGAGTATTTTCGGGAAAACCCGCCTCACAACTCGATACTGGCGGGTAACTCGGAAGCTTCTTTGAGCCGCTACACCATCCGTAACGGGGACACCCTTTCCGAAATTGCCCGACGCAAGGGTGTGGATATCAGTGAACTGCGCGAAATGAACAATATCAATGGCGACACCATCCGTGTTGGCCAAACTTTGCGGATACCCTCTTCATGATGCAAGCGGGGCAAAGAATACAAGTCTTGACGCCGCGTCTGGCCAACCAGATAGCTGCGGGAGAAGTGGTTGAGCGCCCAGCCTCTGTTCTGAAAGAGTTGCTGGAAAACGCCCTGGATGCCGGTGCCGGAAATATCGATGTGGAGGTTGAGGCCGGGGGCGTCAAGTTGCTGAGGGTTCGGGATAATGGGCAAGGAATCTCCGAAGAGGATCTGCCCCTGGCTTTGGCCCGCCACGCCACCAGCAAAATTGCCACTCTGGATGACCTCGAAGGAGTGGCCAGTTTGGGATTTCGGGGTGAAGCTTTGGCTTCAATCAGCTCGGTTTCACGCCTGGAGTTGATTACCAGCACCAATGCTTCGGGTAAAGGCTGGCGCGTGATTGCCGAAGGACGTGACATGCAGCCCCAGGTGACACCGGCTCCCCACCCCCAGGGCACCAGCTTGGTGGTCAGGGATCTCTTCTTTAATACGCCGGCAAGGCGCAAGTTTCTACGTACTGAGCGCACGGAATTTTCCCATCTTGAAGAGGTGTTTCGGCGTTTGGCCCTGTCACGCCAGGATGTGGCTTTTAGCCTCAAGCATCAAGGCAAACAGCTGCATCAACTACAGGCGGTCACCGACCCTCAGGACCAACAGCAACTCACGCGACGGATTGGCCAATTACTGGGCAAGGATTTTCTGGAACAGTCGCTGGAAGTGGATGCTGTGGCCAGTGGCATCAGTTTGCGTGGCTGGGTGGGATTGCCGGTTTATGCGCGCGCCCAGGCTGATCGTCAGTATTTCTTCGTCAATGGCCGGGTCGTGCGGGATCGTCTGGTGGCCCACGCCATTCGTCAGGCCTATCAGGATGTGCTCTATTCGGGGCGTCACCCGGTTTTTGTACTCTGGTTGGATGTCGATCCAAGCATTGTCGATGTCAATGTTCACCCGACCAAGCACGAGGTTCGCTTTCGGGATGGGCGCTGGGTGCATGACTTCATTTTTTCTTCTCTGCACAAGCGCCTGGGTAGTGCCCTTCTGGGTGCTGAGAAACAGCAATCCACGAGTCCTGAACCTTGGCGCGAGCAACCAGCTCCTTTGCCGGAAGCCTCTCCGGTGGAACAAAGTCCTTTAAATTGGCAGCCGCAACCATCCCGACCCGCCAGGCCGGGTTTTTCCGGGGTGTCAGAAAGTCTGGCTTTTTATGAACAATTGGCGGCTGGGCCTGACAGGCCTCCGGTGGATGCAGTTCAAGCCGATTCAACAACCCAGGCGACCGGTGACATTCCGCCGCTGGGTTACGCACTCGCGCAGCTGCAAGGGATTTATATCCTGGCCCAGAATGCCCAGGGTCTGGTGGTGGTGGATATGCACGCGGCCCATGAGCGGATTACCTATGAGCGGCTCAAGCAGGACTGGATAAAACGGCCTTTGACTTCGCAGCCACTTTTGGTGCCGGAAACCCTGAGCCTGGATGAAGAGCTGGTTGAGCTGGCCGGGCAGCAGGAAGTCTTGTTGGCTGATCTGGGAATCCAACTGGAAGCCCTGGGGCCACAGGAAATGGTTTTGCGTTCCATGCCGGTGCTTTTGCAGGGTGCTCGGGCTGCCGACCTGGTGTTGACCCTGCTGCAGGAGCTGAAACGCTTTGGCAGCAGCCGCAGTCTGGAGCAGTCCATCCACGAAGTGCTGGCGAGTATTGCCTGTCATGGCTCAGTACGGGCTGGCAGACAATTGAATTTGCCGGAAATGAATGCCTTGTTGCGCGATATGGAATCCACCGAGCGTAGCGACCAGTGTAATCATGGCCGCCCGACCTGGTTTCAATTGTCCATGCAGGATCTGGACAAGATGTTTTTAAGGGGCCGCTAGTGGTGTCCAATATTATCGATCAACGTCCCCCCGCCATTTTTTTGCTGGGGCCGACTGCCTCGGGAAAAACCGATTTGGCGGTCAAATTGGTGGAGCAGCTGCCCTGCGAGATTATCAGCGTTGACTCGGCTCTAGTCTATCGTGGCATGGATATCGGCACTGCCAAACCGGATGCAGCCACTCTGGCCCGCGCGCCTCACCGTTTGATTGATATTCGTGATCCGGTGGATAGCTATTCTGCCGGTGATTTTCGCCGGGATGCTCTGCAAGCCATGCAGGAAATCACTGGGGCAGGCAAGATACCTTTGCTGGTGGGTGGCACCTCCTTGTATTTTCAACGTCTTCTGGCAGGAGATTCCAACCTGCCAGCGGCTGACCCTCTACTGCGCCAGAAGCTCGAGCAGCAACTCCAGGATCTGGGTTGTCCGGCTTTACACCAGCGTCTGGCTGATATAGACCCTGAATCTGCCCGGCGAATTGCTCCAACTGACCCCCAGCGAACCCTGCGAGCTCTGGAGTTGTGGGAGTTGACCGGAAAAACACGCACCCAATTGTGGCAGGAGCAGGCAACAGCAAAACAACCTTTTGCCTGGCGAGCATTACAGCTGGGGCTGGCCCCCAAGGATCGCAAACTGCTGCATGAGCGTATAGAGCAGAGATTTGTTAAGATGCTTGAAGAAGGCTTTATTGAAGAGGTGGCACAGCTCAAGCAACGCACAGACCTGCATGCAGGCTTGCCCTCCATGCGCTCAGTTGGCTATCGGCAAGTGTGGCAGTATCTGGGTGGTGAACTTAACCGCACAGAAATGTTCGAAAAAGGCGTGGCAGCAACCCGTCAGCTGGCTAAACGCCAGCTGACCTGGATGCGATCCTGGCCTGATCTGCACTGGCTGACGGTCGAGACTGAAGATTTATCGCTGCGGGTGCTCAATATGGCGACAGGTTTTTGCATCAAGTAATATAAATGTCAGGCAGAAGTCGTTTAAGCTGGTTATAATTGGCTTTGTCCATTAAAAAAACCAACACCACCATAAAATTCTAATGTCAAAGGGAGACTCAGTCATGTCCAAAGGGCAAACATTGCAAGATCCTTATCTGAATCTGCTGCGTAAAGAGCGGATTCCTGTATCAATTTTTTTGGTCAATGGCATCAAACTCCAGGGCCAGATTGAATCATTTGACCAGTTTGTCATTCTGCTGCGTAATACCGTCAGCCAGATGGTTTACAAACATGCCATTTCCACTGTCGTGCCTACCCGTAGCGTACGTTTGCCAGCTCAAGACGAAGAAGATGAATCCTGAGCTTTGCCTGATCCATAAAGCTGGGAGTTACTGATTGTTTTTTGAACGTGAAAAGGGCGGTGACCGTGCCGTTCTTGTCCACCTGGACATGCAGGAAGAAGCTGACCGTGAAGACTCGCAGGAATTTCAGGAGTTGGTTCGGTCGGCTGGTGGTGAAGCGGTTGCTCTGATCCAGGGCAGTCGCTCACAACCCTCACCCCGCTTCTTTATTGGTCAGGGCAAGCTGGAAGAAGTACAGCGGGCCGTTAAAGAGCATCAAGCTGACCTGGTTCTTTTCAACCACAGCCTCAAGCCCTCCCAGGAGCGCAACCTGGAGCAGGAGTTGCAGTGCCGGGTGCTGGATCGTACGGGACTGATTCTGGATATTTTTGCTCAGCGGGCACGCACTTACGAAGGCAAACTGCAGGTTGAGCTGGCTCAACTGGAGTTCATGAGCACTCGACTGGTGCGAGGCTGGACTCACCTGGAAAGGCAAAAAGGCGGGATCGGCCTGCGTGGGCCGGGTGAAACCCAGCTGGAAACTGACCGCCGTCTGCTGCGTACCCGTATCAGCGCCATCAATCGTCGTCTGAAAAAGGTTCGTGTGCAAAGGACCAACAGTCGCCGGGCCAGAGTGCAGGCTGAGATACCGGCTGTATCCTTGGTCGGCTATACCAACGCGGGCAAGTCGACTCTTTTTAACCGCATCACTCAGTCTGGAGTTTATGCCGCAGACCAGTTGTTTGCGACTCTTGATCCGACCCTGAGAAGAATAGAAGTGGGTGATGTCGGCCCTGTTATTCTGGCGGATACTGTAGGCTTTATTCGTCACCTTCCCCATAAGTTGGTGGAGGCCTTCCAAGCAACCCTGCAGGAGGCATCAGAAGCGACTTTGCTGCTGCATGTGGTTGATGCAGCCAGTCAGGAGCGGGAAGACAACCAGTTCCAGGTTCACGAAGTCCTGGAAGAAATTCATGCTGGAGACGTACCCGCACTCTTAGTTTTCAACAAGATCGACTTACTGGAGCAACCGCCCAGAATCGATCGCAATGATGATGGTCAGCCGGAAAGAGTCTGGGTTTCTGCCCAGACCGGTGAAGGCATAGAGCTTTTACTGCAGGCTATTAACGAACTGTTGGTGCCTAAACTGGTCGAAGGTGAGCTTTGTCTGACCCCCCAGGAAAACCGGTTACGTGCCAAACTGTTTGATCAGGGTGGAGTACTGGATGAAACCTTTGATGAGGCAGGCAATTGCAAGTTGCAAATAAAATTACCGCAAAAAGATTTTCACCAGTTGCTGGCTGCTTTGGATATCCAGGCAGGTGACCTGCGCTGGTCGACAAAATCATGACCTGATCACTTTTTTCAGGTAGGATTGCGCAAATTCAAACACTTTCCTTAAGTGGAGATAGAAAACTATGGCGTGGAATGAGCCCGGTGGTGGCAATCAACACGATCCCTGGAGTGGTGGCGGCCGTAAGCCTGACGGCGGTGGCCCCGGCAAGGATCAAGGCCCACCTGATTTGGAAGAAGCCCTGAAAAAAATGCAGGACAAATTCAATGGCCTGTTCGGTGGCAAAGGGGGCAAAAGTGGTGGCTCCGGCAAGCCTCCCGGCAAATTTGCAGGTTTCGGCCTGACTGCACTGATTGGTGTGCTGGTGCTGGCCATCTGGTTTGCCACAGGTTTTTACCTGGTGGATCAGTCGGAGCGGGGTGTTGTTCTGCGTCTGGGCAAATACCATGAAACGGTGACCCCGGGTTTGCACTGGAATCCACCAATAATTGACAAGGTGACCAATGTCAATGTGACCCGAATTCGTTCCCTGAGCCAAACCACCAGCATGCTGACCAAGGACGAAAATATCGTCAAGGTGGAAATTTCCGCTCAGTACGTGGTGCAAAACCCCAAGGATTACCTGATCAATGTTCGTGCACCGGAGCGCAGCCTGGAATTTGCATTGGATTCCTCTCTGCGTCATGAAGTGGGTACGACCAACCTGATTGCGATTTTGACTGAAGGTCGTGAAATCCTGGCTCAGGGTGTTTACGACCGTTTGCAGCGTTACCTGAATACCTACGGTGTGGGTTTGCGGCTGCAAACCGTCAACATCGAAAACACTTCTGCACCTGATCAGGTTCAGTCAGCTTTTGATGATGTTATCCGCGCCCGGGAAGATCGTGAGCGGACCATTAACCAGGCACGCTCCTACGAAAACTCGGTCATTCCTGAAGCGGAAGGCCGTGCGGCCCGTATTCGCGAGGAAGCCCAGGGTTATCGCGAAGCTGTCGTGGCTAAGGCCGAGGGTGAAAGCAACCGTTTTCTGGCACTGCTGTCAGAGTATCAGGGTGCACCAGAAGTGACCCGTGAGCGCCTCTATATTGATGCCATGCAGAGCATGCTTTCCAACTCCAGCAAAGTTTTGGTGGACACGGAAGAAGGCAACAGCAACATGATGTACCTACCTCTGGATCGACTGGGTGGTGGTGCAGCAAATCGCACAAGTACGTCATCAAGCAATGGCAGCTCAGCCAATATGGATGATTATGAGATGGAGCAGCTGACTGATAATATCATTGAGCGGCTTCGTGAGCGCCAGAACTCCAATAACAGTAACGGTATTCGTCGGGAGGGTCGCTAATGCACGCACGTTCTTTTGTAGCTCTGGGCGTACTCGCAGGTGTAGCTCTTCTGACCAGCAGCAGCCTCTATGTGGTTGAGGAAACCCAGCGCGCCATTCGTCTGCAGTTTGGTGAAGTTGTGGAAACCGATATCCAGCCCGGCCTGCAGTGGAAAATCCCTGTTTACAACACGGTGCGCCTGTTTGATACCCGGGTACAGACTCTGGATGCCCAGTCATCACGCTACCTGACGGGTGACCGCAAGGGTGTGATTGTGGATTCGTTTGTGAAATGGCGCATTGTTGATGTGACCCGTTACTATGAATCCACCGCTGGCTCGGAAATGGCAGCACAAAGACTGATAGCTCCACGGGTTGATGAGAGCCTGAGGAATGAGTTTGGTCGTCGCACCCTGGCAGAGATTGTCAGTGAACAGCGTGATGAGTTGATGACCCGCCCCATTGATGAGCTCAATACTGCCCTGGTGGATGAAATGGGGGTATCCATCATGGATATCCGTGTTAAGCAGATTGATCTGCCCACTGAGGTTTCCAATTCGGTTTATGAGCGGATGCGGACTGAACGCCAGCGTGAAGCTCGCGAATACCGTGCTGAAGGTAAAGAGCAGGCAGAGCGGATTCGTGCTGCAGCCGACCGCAGCCGTCAGGTTATTCTGGCCAATGCCCAGAAAGAAGCGGATATCCTGCGCGGTGAAGGGGATGCCATGGCAACGGCCATCTACTCTGAAGCTTACGAGCAGGACAGTCAGTTTTATAGCTTCCTGCGCAGTATGGAAGCCTACCGTGAAGCCTTCAGCAACAAAGATGACATCATGGTTGTCAGTCCCAAGAGTGAGTTCTTCCGTTATATGGAAACCTCTGAAGGACGTCGTTGAAAAGCGATTCGGTAAAATCAAGCCGAGGGTCTTGCCCTCGGTTTTTTTGCGTTAGAAATACAGCTAAAATTGCCATTGGAGATTCAGATGAGCTTTGCTGATCACTGGCTACTGCCGGATGGAATGGATGAAGTCCTTCCCCCGCAAGCACGACAAATCGAGAGCTTGCGGCGTCAGCTGCTGGACCATTTTCATGCTTGGGGTTATGAACTGGTATTGCCACCCAAGGTGGAATTTCTGGAGTCTCTGTTGACGGGGGCCGGACATGATCTGGAGTTGCAAACCTTCAAGGTGACGGATCAGCTCAGCGGTCGCATGATGGGTGTGAGTGCCGATGTGACCCCTCAGGTGGCCCGTATGGATGCGCACTCCATGCGTGCAGAAGGTGTGGCCCGTTTTTGCTATTCCACGGAAGTGGTGCGTACCCGGCCGGATAACCTGCTGGGCTCACGCTCACCCATTCAGCTGGGAGCAGAGCTTTTTGGCCATTCCGGCAGTGACAGTGATCTGGAAATTCTCTGTTTGATGACGGATAGCCTGCTGATGGCCGGAGCACAGGATCTCTGCTTGGATCTGGGGCATGTCGGTATTTACCGTGCCTTGCTGGCTGAAGCAAACCTCACACCTGAGCTGGAAGAAGACCTGTTTGACCTGCTGCAACACAAACGGCTGGGTGAACTGGATCAACTGCTGGCCGGTATTGAGTCACCTGCGGTTGAGCTTTTGAAAAAACTGGCCCACCTGAATGGTGACGTGGAAGTGCTCGACCTGGCTGAAAAACAGTTGGCGGATGCCCCTCCAGGTGTTGCCAAAGCGCTGGCCGAGCTGCGTGAGTTGGCCACTGCCATGCAAGAGCTTTATCCAGAGGTCAATCTTTACCTGGATTTGTCCGAATTGCGAGGCTACCACTACCACACAGGGCTGGTTTTTGCTGCCTATGTCCCTTTGTTCGGTCAGGCTCTGGCCAAGGGTGGGCGTTATGATGAAATTGGTGGTGTGTTCGGGCGTGCCCGTCCCGCAACAGGTTTCTCAACGGATCTCAAAATATTGGCTGCTCTGGCCCAGCCGGGCACAAAAGCTGCACTGTTGGCTGCTCCTGCTGCTTGCCAGCGTGACTCCCAGGGGCGGGAACTCTTGAAGCAGCTCAGAGCAGAAGGCAAACGGGTCGTCTTTGACCTTCAAGGTGCTGATAAGCCTGCTGGTGTCAGCGGACGTATTGAGTACCAACAGGGCCGTTGGCAGGTCACTGCTGGCTAACCAAAAAAATTCAACCAAGTGATAGAGAGCTGAACATGGGTAATAATGTTGTCGTTCTGGGTACCCAATGGGGTGATGAAGGCAAAGGCAAGGTCGTTGATCTGCTGACTGAAGAAGCCCAGGCCGTGGTGCGTTTTCAGGGTGGCCACAATGCTGGACACACTCTGGTGGTCAAGGGTGAAAAGACAGCCCTTCACCTGATTCCTTCTGGCATTTTGCGGGAAAAGGTCACCTGTGTTATCGGCAATGGTGTCGTGTTGGCTCCGGATGCACTCATCAAAGAAATTCAGATGCTGGAAGAAAAAGGCGTTCCTGTGCGTGAGCGCCTTAAGCTCTCTGCTGCCTGCCCTTTGATTCTCAACTATCATGTTCGTCTGGATAATGCCCGTGAAAAAGCTCGTGGAGAAGCCAAAATCGGCACCACCGGCCGAGGCATCGGCCCTGCTTATGAAGACAAGGTTGCACGTCGTGGCCTGCGCCTGGGTGACTTACTGCACCGTGAGCGTTTTGCTGCCAAGCTGGGTGAAGTCCTCAATTATCACAACTTTGTTCTGCAGCACTACTTCAAGGAAGAGCCGGTTGATTTCCAACAGGTTCTGGATCAGTGCCTGGCGTATGCCGATGAACTGCGCCCCATGATTACTGACACCACTGCCTATCTGCACAAGTTGCGCAAAGAAGGTGCCAACATCATGTTTGAAGGTGCCCAGGGCTCGTTGCTGGATATTGATCACGGCACCTACCCCTTCGTCACCAGCTCCAACACGACTGCAGGCGGTACAGCAACGGGTTCCGGTTTTGGGCCTCTGTACCTGGATTATATTCTGGGTATTACCAAAGCCTATACTACTCGTGTGGGTTCCGGCCCCATGCCAACTGAACTGTTTGACTCCGATGGTGAGCACCTGGCTGCAAAAGGCCATGAATTCGGTACCACCACAGGCCGTGCACGCCGTTGCGGCTGGTTTGATGCCGTCGCCCTGCGTTATGCCGTACAAATCAACTCAGTTACGGGTGTTTGCCTGACCAAGCTGGATGTTCTGGATGGCCTGGATGTACTGAAAGTTTGTACTGGCTACGTCGATAAAGACGGTAATGAAATTGACAGCCCGGTGGATGCCGAGGGCTTTGCTGCTGTGGCTCCGGTTTATGAAGAGCTGCCCGGCTGGAGTGAGTCCACTGTAGGTGCCAAAACTCTGGAGCAACTGCCTGAAAATGCTCGTCAATACATCAACTACCTGCAAGAACAGGTGGGTGTACCGATTGACATTATCTCTACCGGCCCGGATCGCGAAGAAACCATTATCCTGCGCGATCCGTTTAAGGTGTAAGGTGCTAGTATCTTGAAGCTTTTGGCGGGGTCATAGTTTGTCAGGACGCGTGAATACGTCCCTGTAAGCTCTGGCCACAACGTCCTGTTGTGGACAGCCTGACAAACTTAATCCCGCCCGCTTCAAGTCTTAGCCTGACACCTTTTTTTGTCATGAGCGGGTATCAACAAGACAAATCCTTCCAAGGCCTGGCCGAAAAGTTTGCCCGCAATATTTACGGCACACCCAAGGGTCGTCTGCGCCTGAAAATCCTGCGGGATCGGATGCTTGCGGAATTGCCTCTGGGTAATACATCCTTGCAGGTACTGGATGCCGGTGGTGGCTTAGGTCAGATCAGCGCCTGGCTGGCTCGCAAGGGTCATCAGGTTTTGTTGGCCGAACCCGCTGAGGAAATGCTGGACTACGCAGCCAGACGGCTCAGACGTTCCGGTGTACAAACCCGACCGGCCACTATCCAGCAACTTGCAGAACAGCTGCCGGAAAACCAGCAGAGTTTTGATCTGGTGGTTTGTCATGCTGTATTGGAGTGGCTGTATCAGCCACACGCCACCTTGGAAGAATTGCTGCCTCGCGTTAAACCGGGGGGCTGGTTGTCCCTGATGTTTTTCAATGCCGATGCCCTGTTGTTTACCAATATTCTGCGGGGTAACTGGCAACGTGCTTTGGATGGGAATTTACAGGGGAAAGGGAAGGGCAGTCGCTTAACTCCCATTTCACCCTTGAAGCCCGACGAGGTGATGGATTGGCTGGAGCAGGCTGGCTTCGAAATCAGGGGAAAAACAGGGGTGCGCATCTTTAATGATTATCTGCGCCTGAACTTGCCACCAGAGGCTCGACAGGAGCGCCTGCTGTTGTTGGAAAAACGCTATTGCCAGCAAGAGCCTTATTGGCGGTTGGGGCGGTATATCCTGCTCCATGCTCAAAAAGCGATTTGATTTTAAGGAACCTAATGTTTTTTCTGGTTAATCAAACCGGTATAAATAATATCCAAAAGATCGGGGCCATCATCTTCATCACAAACAACATGAACATGACGGTTGAGCATCAGACCTCCACCCACTTGTAAAACCGGGTTGTCGACTCCGACAAGACGCATATCTTCCCTAAGCTGCTTGATCAGGGCACGCATCTGCAAAGGGTCAGGGAAATCCAGACCCAGGTTGTCCAGGTAATCTCTCAGCATCTCATTGGGTAAGGCCACCATGGGCTCCTCTTTGAGAAGTCGCTGCAGGATAACAGCCGTCAACTGACCAATTTCCACTCGCACAGCGCCGCGCATTAATGCGGGTGGATGAAGGGAAAGTGACACGTTGGCATCTTGCATGATAGTGGAATCCGTTACGAAAAATTACCTTTTGTTAAGCTTACTAAAATCAAGCTTAACCTGAAAGCTTTAATGGTGCAGCCTAATCATTTAATGAAGCACTTTCTGTGTGCCAGTTCAAGTCTTGGAGGCAAAGCTTTACAGGAGTGCATCCAGACCGACAAAAAAGCTATAATCACCTTCATTCTTACCTCTATTGATCAAGAACCAAGTCTTAAACGGGAATTCCATGACCAGCAAGCCAGAAGCTTCACTCGACAAGACCTATCAACCTGCTGAAATTGAAAAACGCTGGGCCAAAGAATGGGAGGAAAAAGGCTATTTCCGCCCTTCAGGAAAGGGTGAGGGCTACAGCATCATGATTCCCCCACCCAACGTGACCGGCAGTTTGCACATGGGACATGCCTTTCAGGACTCCATCATGGACACCCTGATTCGCTGGCAGCGTATGCAGCAGAAAAACACTCTCTGGCAAGTGGGCACGGACCATGCCGGTATTGCTACCCAGATGTTGGTGGAACGCAAGCAGGCCGCAGAAGAAGGCAAAACCCGGCATGATCTGGGGCGGGAAAAGTTTCTGGAGAAAGTCTGGGAATGGAAAGAGCATTCCGGCGGCACGATTACCCGCCAGTTACGTCGCTTGGGCGCTTCGGTGGACTGGGATCGTGAACGTTTCACCATGGATGACGGCTTCTACAAGGCAGTGCAGGAAGTTTTTATTCGTCTTTACGATGAAGGCCTGATTTATCGCGGGAAACGCTTGGTCAACTGGGACCCCAAACTCCACACGGCCATTTCCGATCTGGAAGTGGAAAACAAAGACCAGCAAGGTAACTTCTGGCATTTTCGTTACCCCCTGGCCGATGGCGTAAAAACGGCTGATGGCAAGGATTATCTGGTCGTTGCCACTACTCGTCCGGAAACCTTGCTGGGCGATACCTGCGTTGCCGTTAATCCCAAAGATGAGCGTTATGCCTCGATTGTAGGTAAAGAGGTTATTCTTCCCCTGGTTGGCCGTCGTATTAGCGTGGTGGCGGATGAGCATGCTGATATGGAAAAAGGTTCGGGCTGCGTAAAAATCACGCCTGCACATGACTTCAATGACTATCAGGTGGGCAAACGTCATAACCAGCCCTTGATCAATGTCATGACCATTGATGCAGCCATTCGTGACCAGGCTGAAGTTTACAATCTGGATGGTACGCCCAATGAAGCGGTTGATCCTACCCTGCCGGAAATCTTCCGTGGCCTGGATCGCTTCGAAGCCCGCAAAAAGCTGGTTGCCGAAATGGATGCACTGGGCCTTCTGGAGCAGGTTGAGCAGGTCAATAACACCCTGCCCTATGGTGATCGTTCCGGTGTGGTCATAGAGCCACTGCTGACCGATCAGTGGTTTGTGAAAATTGCACCCCTGGCAGAACCTGCAATCCAAGCCGTGGAAAAGGGCGACATAGAATTTGTGCCCAAGCAGTACGAAAACATGTACTTTGCCTGGATGCGTGATATTCAGGACTGGTGTATTTCCCGCCAGCTTTGGTGGGGTCACCGGATTCCTGCCTGGTACGATGAAACTGGCAACATTTATGTCGGCCAGAGTGAAGAAGCCGTGCGCCAGAAATACAACCTGGGCACAGAGGTTAGCCTGGAGCAGGATACCGATGTACTGGATACCTGGTTCAGCTCCGGCCTCTGGACTTTTGGCACCCTGGGCTGGCCTGAACAGACCGATGAACTCAAGGCTTTTCATCCTTCCAGCGTGTTGGTGACCGGCTTTGACATCATTTTCTTCTGGGTGGCACGTATGATCATGCTGACCCTCAAGTTCACTGACCAGGTGCCCTTTAAAACAGTGTATGTCACCGGCCTGATTCGGGATGACAATGGCCAGAAGATGTCCAAGTCCAAAGGCAACGTCCTTGATCCTCTGGATATGATTGATGGCATTGATCTGGAAACTCTGCTGGAAAAACGCACCAGCGGCCTGATGCAGCCCAAGTTGGCCGAAAAAATTGCCAAGCAGACCAAGAAGGCCTTTCCTGATGGCATTACCGCCCATGGCACCGATGCCCTGCGTTTTACCCTACTGGCTATGGCCACTACTGGGCGGGACATCAACTGGGATATGAAACGCCTGGAAGGCTACCGCAACTTCTGCAACAAGCTGTGGAATGCAGCCCGTTATGTGCTTAGCAACACCGAAGGTGAAGACTGTGGTGTTAATAACGAACCCGTGGAACTGACCCTTGCAGATCGCTGGATTATCTCACGCCTGCAGGAAACCGAGACAGCAGTGAATAAGCATTTGGGCAGCTATCGTTTTGATCTGGCTGCTCACGCTTTCTACGAGTTTGTCTGGAATGATTACTGTGACTGGTATCTGGAACTTTCCAAACCTGTCCTGTGGAATGAGGAAGCCTCTGCTGAAGAACTGCGAGGTACCCGTCGAACGCTGGTGCGTGTTTTGGAAGCCACCCTGCGTCTGGGTCACCCAATGATTCCCTTTATCACTGAAGAAATCTGGCAGCGGGTCAAACCCCTGGCGGGAGTGGCGGGGGAAAGCCTGATGCTGGCTGAGTGGCCCCAGGCAGACAATAATAAGGTTGACGAACAGGCCATGGCCGACCTTGAGTGGGTCAAGGGCGCGATCCTGGCGGTGCGCAATCTAAGAGCGGAAATGAACCTGGCTCCCGGCAAGCTGTTGCCACTGCTTTTGCACAACACCTCACCGGAAGATCAGCGTCGTCTTCAGGAAAACCGGCTTTTCCTGCAAAAACTGGCCAAACTGGACTCCATTCAACTGACGGGTGATGAAAGCCTTCCAATGAGTTCCATGCAGCTGGTTGGCCAGATGGAGGTTCATCTGCCTTTAGCAGGCTTTATTGACAAGGATGCGGAAATTGCACGTCTGGACAAGGAAATAGAGCGTCTGGAAAAAGACATGCAGCGCACTGCAGGCAAGTTGAACAATGACAGTTTTGTCAGCAAAGCACCGGCTGAAGTCGTAGACAAGGAAAAAACCAAACTGGCTGAGGCTCAAACAGCCTGCGCAAAATTGAAAGAACAGCAACAAGAGCTGCAAAAGCTGTGATCGAAACGGATACTGCACCGACCCAGCGCCACAGCCTTCTGGAAGACGGTCTGGCGCTGATTGTTGCGACTCCCCTGGTTGCTCTGGGAATCACTTTTTACAGTGAGGCCGAGCTTTTGACCGGTAGTACAGCCGGTCTGGCCTTTTTGATCAAGTACATGACCGAATGGGGTTTTGGTCCGGTTTTTTTTGTTCTCAACCTGCCTTTCTATGCACTGGCTTTTCTGCGCATGGGCTGGAAGTTCACCCTGAAAACCTTTGCGGCTGTGGGGCTGGTGTCCCTCTTCGCCGAACTGACACCGCTTTGGATTGACCTGGATCGGATTGAACCTGTGTATGCGGCCCTCTTGGGTGGCATGTGTATGGGCCTGGGCATGTTGATGCTCTTTCGCCACCGCGCCAGTCTGGGCGGGGTCAATATCCTTGCTCTTTACCTGCAGGATCGCTACAACATCCGTGCCGGCAAATTTCAAATGGGTGTCGACCTCTGCATCGTTCTGGGCGCACTGTTCGTCCTACCGCTGGACAAGGTGCTTCTCTCCATCACTGGAGCCGCAACCCTCAACCTCATCCTCACGCTCAACCACAAACCGGGGCGCTATCAGGGCGTGAGCTAGGAGGAAGACAATCGCTCACAGAGTGAGCTCCCACCTGTAGGAGCACGCTCTGCGGACGAGGATTGCGGTGTACCTTGATCGGACAGATTTCACTACGGCAATCTCTTTTCCTCTGGCAAAGCCTGAAAATCCTACTGGGTAGCGGGTAGTCCTAAATGTGGGAGGCCGCTCCGCGGGCGAGGGTTGCGGTGTGCTTTCATGAGCTGCATGCTAGAATACTCCTAAAAGTACGATTCGGAGTGCGATTATGATTGTTTCAGCCAATGATGTAAAAACCAAGGGCGTTTCATTTTTAGGTAAGCTGCTGAAAAATGCAGATGAGCTGATTATTAACGTGAGAGGCAAAAACAAGTACGTGGTTTTAGATATTGAACGTTATCAGGCATTTAGGCAGCAGGAACTGGATTTGGCTCACCTGCTTGCGATGCAGGATATTAAGGAAGACCGCTATAAAACGCAGACAGCTAAAGAGCATGCCGAAGAGTTGCTGAATGCCTTATAAAATCATCCGTACGGACAGCTACTTCAAGAAACTCAAAAAGTTTATGAAAAAGCACCCGGATGTACTGCCGCGTTATATCAAGGCCATTGCGTTGCTGGAGTCTGATCCCTATCACCCCTCTTTAAGATTGCACAAACTCCAGGGTGCATTGGGTGACTATTACAGTGTCTCTATTACGATGAAGTATCGCGTGGTGATTGACTTCATCTTAACCGAGAACGAAATCATTCCTATCGATATCGGTAGCCATGATCAGGTTTATTAGCCTTATTGGAAACCCTTCTGGGTTAGCAACCTGATGGTTGAATGTAGGAGACTGCTTTGCGGGCGAGGGTTCAACAAAAAACCCCCACTCAAAGAGCGGGGGTTTTGGACGCTTGTTCAAGCGTGCTGGCTAGGCCAGCAGCAACTTAGAAAGCGTATTTGGCTTGCAGACGAACAGCCATATCGCCATCAGCCATGGTGCTCACTGCCATGCTGTTGTCGTAGGCGTTTACGCTACCGCCAGTGTCAGCAGAAACCATCTGAACTTCACCGCCCCACTCAAAGCCGGAAGGCATTTTGTAGAAGGCGTTAATCCAGATACTGGTGCTGTCAGTGTTATCAGCATCATTCATGGTTTGTTCAAACATCAGGTTGGTGCGTACTTGGTCGCTCAGCTTAACCTGGGCGGCGGCTGATACGGCCATATCATCACCATCCATGCCATAGGCAGCTTTTACATTTACAGTGTCCCCAACAGGTACAGAAGCAGAAGCAGTCATGCGCATTTCACCAGTTGCAGAAGTGGCATCATCTGGATCTTGAATCTGATAGCTTTGAACAGCAGCAAATACACCGATTCCACCAAAGTTGCCTTTGAAGTTGGCGGTCAAGTCAGGAGCAGCGGAAGCAATTGTAGTTTGGTTCCGGTCTTCAATGGATACACCAACTGACATACCATCAGCTAGATTAATATTTTTACCCAGCAGGGCGTTACGGTTAGCCCAAGAGGATGCACCGGAGTTGCCAAAGATATCAATGGTTTCGCCCAGACCGTTCAGGTTGGCAAAGAAAGACCAAGTCTGACCCGCTACCCAGCCATCATGCATAATCGCAGCATGACGCAGGCGGTAAGCTCCATTGAGGTAATCATTTTCGTACAGGGCTGTTACATTGCCTGCATCGGTTTTGGCGGTATATTTAAAGTTCAGACGGCTCAGGCCAAGACCCATACCGAAATCATTGTCACCGACATCTGGCATTTGCCAAGCAGCTTGTGCAGCAACGTAGCCACCAATGTTCAGTTGGTGCTCAGCATTGTCAACGATGGTTGCAGCATTGGCAGAGGAAGCAACAGCAAGGGCGAGGGGCAGGGCAACGGTGCCCGCGAGAGCATGACGCAATTTCATAGCGTATTTACCTTCTTATTAGTTGTTTGATCGAAATCAATTTCGTTTCAGGTTCAAGGGGCGGCGGGTGTTACCCTGACCGCTGTACGCAGACTCGCATGGTTAATTATGCTTTGTCAATGACTACTGTGAGGCTGATTAGACCAAAGTATAGTTCTTTTGAGATAAGGCATAAAAACTTGATTTATATCTTCTTATCAGGTTAAGGGCAGATGAGAGCCTTGCTGATTACCTCGTAAAGATCCGGGCTGAGTTTTTCCTGTTGAATACGCTCCAGCTGCTGCTTGATTTTGCCTTTGCGGTAATCATCCAGTTTCTGAAAACGGGTCAGGGGCAAAACCAGGCGTGAGGCAATTTGGGGGTTGGTTTGGTTGAGTTCGATGACCGCATCTGCCAAAAGCTTGTAACCTGCGCCATCGCGACGGTGGAAATTGTGTCGGTTCTGTCCGGCAAAGGCACCCAACACAGCACGGATTTTATTGGGGTTCTTCATTGAGAAGGCCGGGTGTTCCAGTAGTGCTTTGACACGATCCAGTGCATCCGGGTGGGGGCGGGTGACCTGAATGCTGAACCAGGTGTCCATCACCAGAGGATCATGTGCCCATTGGCGGGCGAAGTCCTTGAGTGCCTGTTCACCGGGTTGATTGTTTACGGCATGGGCGAGGCAGGTGAGGGCAGCCTGTTGATCGGTCATGTTATCTGCCTGCTGGAACTGGGCTTCAGCCAACTCCAGGGCTTCGGGAGCATCCGTCACCACCATAAAGCTTAAACAGGTGTTTTTCAGGCGGCGTGCGGCCAACTGGCTGGCCGTAGCAGCCCAGGGCTGGTCGCTCCTCAGCAGGAGGTAAAGCCGCAGGAATTCTGGATAAAGGGCTGTGGCCAACGTCTTGCGGGCATAATCGCGGGCAATATGAATGGCATCAATATCCACACAAGCATACTGTTCGGCAATGTAGGCTTCTGAAGGCAATTGCAAAAGTTCGGCCAGCATCAAGGGATCTTCAGGTTCGCCTTCCAGGAGCTGTTTCCAGGTATTGATCAACAAGGGGTCGAGTTCCAGATCCAGACCCTGTTGCTGGGCACTGACAAGCCCTTTGAGGGTACTCAGAGCCAGCTGCTGACCGGCATCCCAACGATTGAAACCATCGGGGTCGTGTTTTAGTAAGAAGGCCAGGTCGTCTTTACTGTATTCGTAATGGAGCTTGACCGGGGCTGAAAAGCCTCTCAGAAGTGAGGGCAGAGGTTCGCTTTCCAAATTATGGAAGGTAAAACTTTGTTCGCTTTCAGTTAACTGAAGCACGGCTTCAGTGCCATAGAGCGCGCCCTTCATTTCCAGAGGCAAAGGGCGCCCCATACGACTGACCAATCCCATTTTAATGGGGATCAGCAGGGGTTGTTTTTCTTTTTGTCCGGGTGTGGGTGGTGTGTGCTGAGTGAAGGTCAGGGTGAAGGTTTTTTGTTCGGAATTGTATTGCCCCTTGGCAGCCACATTCGGGGTGCCAGCCTGGCTGTACCAGTGCATAAACTGGGTGAGATCCAGGCCGGATACTTCGGCCATGCAATCGACAAAGTCTTCCACAGTCACGGCCTGACCATCGAAACGTTCAAAATACAGGTCGCTACCTTTTCGGAAGGTGTCACGCCCCAGAAGCTCTGACAGCATGCGCACCACTTCCGAACCTTTTTCATAAACCGTTAAGGTGTAGAAGTTGTTGATTTCAATATAGCTGTCCGGGCGAACCGGATGAGCCGTGGGGCTGGCATCTTCGGCAAACTGGGCGGTACGCAACATGGCAACGTGCTGGATGCGCTCCACTGCTGGAGAGTGCTGGTCGGCACTGAATTGTTGATCCCGAAAAACGGTAAAACCTTCTTTCAGGGAAAGCTGGAACCAGTCGCGGCAGGTGACACGATTGCCCGACCAGTTATGAAAGTATTCATGAGCGACCACACTTTCCACCCGATGAAAGGCATTGTCGGTTTCGCTCTTTGAGTCGGCCAATACGCAGGCCGAGTTGAAAATGTTCAGGCCCTTGTTTTCCATGGCACCCATGTTGAAGTCGTTAACGGCAACGATCATGTAGATATCCAGATCGTACTCACGCCCATACGCTTCTTCATCCCATTGCATGGCTTTTTTCAGGGATTCCAGGGCATGGTCACATTTGTGCAGGTTTTCCTTTTCAACCCAGATTTCCAGAGCAACCTCTTTGCCACTGCCGGTGGTGTAGGTGTCTTTTACGGGGTGAAGATCCCCACCGACCAGAGCAAACAGGTAGCAGGGTTTGGGAAAGGGGTCCTCCCAGATAACATAATGCCTGCCCTTGTCCAGCTCTCCCTTTTCTGTAGGATTGCCGTTGGAAAGAAGAACGGGAAAGGTCTGTTTGTCGGCTTCCATGCGGGTAGTGAAACGGGCCAGAACATCCGGGCGATCCAGATAATAGGTGATGCGTCGAAAACCTTCGGCTTCGCACTGAGTACAAAAATTGCCGCTGGAAAGATACAAGCCTTCCAGGGCGGTGTTATTAGCCGGGTCCAGCTCCACTTTTGTTTGTAGGATGAATTCTTCAGGAGGCTGGGGCAGAGTCAGGTGGTTTTCCGTGAGGGTATACTCACTGCTTGGTAGAGGCTGACCATCCAGCTGGATATCCAGAAGCTTCAGCTGTTGCCCATCCAGTACCAAGGGAGCCTGCTGGTCAGCGTGAGCAGGATTGCGTTTTAGATGCAGGCGGCTGGTCACCTGGGTGGCAGAGGCCTCCAGTGAAAAATCCAGCTCGACCTGAGTAATTAAAAAGGCAGGCGGTTGATAGTCTTTCAGGTAAATGGTTTGAGGTGACTGGTGTACGGGGGTTGAAAAAGCCTGATTCATCCGGATAAGCCTCGAAAAGGTAAAAAAAGGGTGTTATTTTTAAAGCAGTGTAACTTAACAGGAGAATTCCATGTCAGAAAAGTACCGTTTGGTGACTCGCAGTGATTTTGATGGCCTTGTTTGTGCGGCGCTGTTGAAACACCTGGATTTGATTGATGATATTCAATTTGTGCACCCTAAAGACATGCAGGATGGCAAGATTGAAATCGGTGCTGGAGACATTACCACCAACCTGCCTTATGTGCCCGGTTGCCACTTGGCTTTTGATCACCATTTAAGTGAAACCCTGCGCAATGAAGAGCGTGCGGATAATCATATTATCGACCCGGATGCGCCTTCAGCGGCGCGGGTCGTGTTTGACTATTACGGCGGCTATGATGCTTTCCCCAAGCGTTGGGAAGACATGATGGAAGCAGTGGACAAGGGTGATTCTGCTGATTTCACCGAGGATGAAGTGCTTAATCCTGAAGGTTGGGTCTTGCTGAACTTCATCATGGATGCGCGTACCGGTCTGGGGCGTTTCCGTGAATTCCGCATTTCCAACTATCAGTTGATGATGCAGCTGATTGATTACTGCCGTAACCACAGTATTGAAGAAATTCTGGAACTGCCGGATGTCAAAGAGCGCACCCAGCTCTACTTTGAGCATGACAGCAAGGCACGCCAGCAGATTCAGAAATGCGCCACAGTGCATGGCAACGTGGTTGTTCTAGACTTGCGCGATCAAGATCCCATCTACGCCACCAACCGCTTTACCCTCTATGCCCTTTATCCCAAGTGCAATATGTCCATCCACGTACTCTGGGGTTTGAAGAAGCAGAACACGGTATTTGCCATTGGCAAGTCGATTCTCAACAAGACCTCCAATACCAATGTCGGTGAACTCTGTCTGCAATACAACGGCGGTGGCCACCTGAATGCGGGCACCTGCCAGGTGGATAATGACAAGGCTGAAGAAGTTCTGAAGGAGCTGATTGCCAAAATCAACCAGGACGGTTAATTACATCCCCTCAACCAGTACAAAAACTTCCGGGTCAGTGGATGACCCGGTAAAGCGTACCCCCCGAACCCTGACTTTCATATTCATTTGGGTGTTTTCAGTGACAAACTGCATGGAGTAATAACCTCCTTCCATGTTGTTAACATGCAGCTCGTCGCTGGTGATCTGCACATTCTGGCTGCGGGCAAGCTGCAGCAAAGCATTGCGCAGAGCATACTCAATTCGCAAAGAGATCAAGTTGTGGGAAAGCATGCCCGAGAAGCGGCCCACGGCCATGCCTTCACCGGGACTACCCATTTGCAGATGCCAGTCTTTTTTGATGGGAGCCAACTCACGGGTTGGGTTGGCCGCTCCCTTGATCATCAGGCGCCCGTAAAGGGTGGTTTCTGAACGACAGGAGTCAGTGAGAAGCAAAGGGACGTTATCACTCATCTTACTGAATTCGAATTCGGTCTGCTGGCGCTCACGCAGGTAGCTGCTGAGGTTCAGGGCACTGCCGCTGCGGGTATGCAATTGGGCACGCTTGGCTTCAACCTGAACACCATGGGTCGTACGCAATTGATCCAGAGCATTTTTGAACAGATAGCGGTATTGCTCTCTCTGGGTGGCAGCCAGTTGGCTGACGGTCACTGCAGAAAGGTACTTGCCCTTGTTTTCATTACACAACCACTCAGGGGAGCAGCGATCAGGCTTGCAAATGGGCTGTTTGCAGGAGTTGAGCACCCAGCGTTCTGCTTCGGGGGTGGCAAGATAGGCATAACTGATGTGTTGGCTCTTGTGAGTCCAGGTGCGTGCCAAGCCTATAGAACGACCGCCCAGAGAGATCCGGTTTTGGTCAATGTTCAGCTGATCCAGACCCTGAGTGGAAAAATCAAAAACCTCCGCAAGAGATTCAACTGCCTGGCGACGACTCAGCGCTTTGGTATCCCCGGAACCAAACTCGGCTGTAATGGCAATCACCCCCTGGGCTTGGTCACCGTAGGGTGTATGCAGCCAGCAGGGGGTTTGGGGATACGGGTGATTTTCAAGATTGTTCGGCGTTTGCTCTTTAATTCGGCCTGAGTCACACCCAGCCAGTACACCGGTAAAAACAACGGCTGCCAATAGTCTGAAGACTCTAAAGTCCATTTTGCTATCCCCTTGTTATTATTCGTACTTGCTTACAAAAAAAGGGATAGTTTACTTAAAAATACAGCTAACTCCATGCTGCTTTGGATGGTTTTCAGCGATACAGTTCACCGGCTGCTTCTGGCTGATAAAGAATTTCTTCGACTTTCAAGGCCGCGTCTTTGCCACTGGGTAGTTGCCAGTGGACTTCTTCACCAACCCGAGCGCCCAGCAGGGCTGCACCCAGAGGAGCCATAATGGACAGCTGATCGGTCGCTTCTTTTTGCAGGTTATGAGGGTAGACCAGCTCTTTTTCCAACAGGGTATCGGCTTTGAGATCCCGGAAACGCACCCGGCTGTGCATGCTGACCAGGTCAGCGGGGATTTCATCGGGAGCAGCGATGTCGGCGTTATCGAGTCGTTCGGCCAAAGCCTGTGCAACCGGCATTTTGCTGTATTCAGTGGAATCCACCAGCCTTTCCAGGCGGGCATGATCCAGTTCATTCAATAACAGGTGAAGTTTGGCAATCATTGTTTTTTCCTTTAATAAAAACAACACCCCCGCAACCAGGGCTGCGGGGGTGTGTGTCTGTTCTTTAATTGCCACTAGACTAGCGGTTAAAAACTCTGTCCGCAACCCTTGTATTCCTGCCCTTGGAAGGTGACTCGGACTCGGTGCTGAAAAGGTTCGCCAGAATTGACATCAATGCACATCACATTTTCCACTTGATACTCCAGGGGTTCCTTCTCGGTGGTGACTGCTTGATAGCGTCTGACAATCAAGTCTTGATGCGTTAGTTTGACCTCTGAGAATTGAATGGTTTCCATGCCATAGTTGAAGGTCAGGGTGCCACTGCCCTTCTGACGAACCTCCAGTGACCACCCTGGGTAAGAGCCTTTGGCCTTGAGGGTGATCGCCTCAGGTGAGTTGTCGACACCAGCAATCAGCGGGCGCTCCAGGTCACCCGCTTCGCCCTGATTTTCCAGATGGCACTGGCTCCAGGTTTTCTGGGGTGTTTGTACCCTGGCTCTTTCCCCTCGATACCAGAAGCTGGCCGGATTGTTACTACGGTATAAGCTGCCGGAAGCAGAACGTCCTTTTTGCATTTCTATCCAGGAATCCGAGTTGGGTAGCTGCAACCAGAGTTTGTCAGCTGCCTGGCGGCTTTCCATGACATCCTGACCGTCACAAATCCACAGCTGGGCTTCCGTGGCATCCTCAAACTCGGTGGCAGGCTGCAGTTGACTGCAACCCGCCAGCAGCAAGCTGACCAGGAGGCTGGTAAACGGTGTTTTAATCCAGCATGGACAGGTCACGTACAGCACCCTTGTCGGCAGAAGTGGCCAGTAAGGCGTAGGCTTTCAAGGCAGCTGATACTTTGCGCTCACGGGGCTGGGCCGGTTTCCAGCCTTTTTTGTCCTGTTCGGTGCGGCGTTGGGCCAGTTCTTCGTCACTGATTTCCACATCAATACGGCGGTTGGGAATATCGATCAGGATGGAATCACCGTTCTGAACCAGGCCGATCGCCCCACCTGCAGCGGCTTCTGGAGAAGCATGACCGATGGAAAGCCCTGAGGTGCCACCGGAAAAACGGCCATCGGTCAAAAGGGCGCAGGCTTCGCCCAAACCCTTGGATTTGATGTAGCTGGTGGGGTAGAGCATTTCCTGCATGCCGGGGCCGCCCTTGGGGCCTTCGTAACGCACAATGACAATGTCCCCTTTCTTGACCTTGCCATCCAGAATATGGGCAACCGCTTCATCCTGGGATTCGGTAACATGGGCTGTACCGCGAAAAACCAGCAGTTCGTCAGCAACACCAGCTGTTTTTACCACGCAGCCATCTTCGGCGAGATTGCCATAAAGAACGGCCAGCCCCCCTTGTTTGGAGAAGGCATGATCCAGGCTGCGAATACAGCCATTTTCACGGTCGGCATCCAGATTATTCCAGCGGGTGGACTGACTAAAGGCCTCCTGAGTGGGAATGCCAGCAGGCCCAGCACGATAGAACTTGATCACTTCCGGAGTGGGGCTGCGCATAATGTCCCAGGTTTCCAAAGCTTCAGCCAGAGTCTTGCTATGCACTGTAGCCAGCTGGGTATTAAGAACGCCAGCACGATCCAGTTCACCCAGTAGGCCAAAAATGCCCCCGGCACGGTGGACATCTTCAATGTGATATTTCTGGGTGTTGGGTGCCACTTTGCAAAGTTGCGGAATTTCCTTGGAAAGGCGATCAATATGGCTTAAATCAAAATCCACTTCGGCTTCCTGAGCCAATGCCAGCAAGTGCAAAATGGTGTTGGTGGAGCCACCCATGGCAATATCCAGCGCCATGGCATTGCTGAAAGCACCCTGATTGGCGATTGAGCGGGGCAGTACGGAGTAATCATCTTGTTCATAATGGCGTTTGGCCAATTCCACAATGCGCTCACCCGCTTCTTCAAACAACCGGCGGCGATCCGAGTGGGTTGCCAGGGTGGTGCCGTTACCAGGCAGAGAAAGCCCCAGGGCTTCGGTTAGGCAGTTCATGGAGTTGGCCGTGAACATACCGGAGCAGGAACCACAGGTGGGGCAAGCGGAACGCTCATACTCAGCAACCATTTCATCAGAAGCTGAATCATCAGCGGCAATTACCATGGCATCCACCAAATCCAGACCATGCTCAGCCAGCTTGGTTTTGCCTGCCTCCATGGGGCCACCGGAAACAAAAATCACGGGAATATTCAGACGCATGGCTGCCATCAGCATGCCTGGAGTGATCTTGTCGCAGTTGGAAATACACACCAAAGCATCAGCACAGTGGGCATTGACCATGTACTCCACCGAATCAGCAATCAGATCGCGGCTGGGCAGAGAATAAAGCATCCCGTCATGACCCATGGCAATGCCGTCATCCACTGCGATGGTATTGAATTCCTTGGCGACGCCGCCTGCCTTTTCAATCTCACGGGCTACCAGTTGCCCCATATCCTTGAGATGGACATGACCGGGCACAAATTGGGTAAAGGAATTGGCTACAGCAATGATCGGCTTCTGGAAATCATCATCCTTCATGCCAGTGGCACGCCAAAGGGCGCGGGCACCAGCCATATTGCGACCGGAAGTGGTAGTACGGGAACGGTAAACGGGCATGGCAAACCTCTGAAAACAGGATTGTTGTAGGTTAGGCGCTATTCTAGCGCGTTCAGGCCTGTAGGATAAGGTGTGTGGATGACTCGAAAGCAGGAATGGGTGGTTTCATATATTATGGAAAAATACAAGGAACCCTGAGATTCTGTTAATGATCCTTTAAAATAAATTAAAAATACATTTTTAATGGGATGAAAAAAACTTGAAATAAAATAGCCATCTATGCTTAATTGTAAACGCGGCTTAGCCGTACTAATTATCTGGAAACTCCATTATCATGAGGATTATGATTATGAAAAAATTGATTGCTGCAGGTGCTTTGGCGGTAACCCTACCTTTTGCTGCTGCTTCTCACGCTGTTGAAGATGCTGGCTGTGGTTTGGGTGGAATGCTTTTGGAAGGACAACAGGGTCTGCCTTTTAATGTTCTGGCTGCTACCCTGAATGGCATTTCGGGTAATCAGACCTTTGGTATGACTACTGGTACTCTGGGTTGTGGTGAAGGCTTGTCTGATATGGCAGCTCTGAATCTTTACATCAATGACAACCTGGACACATTGGCTATGGATGCTGCTCGTGGTGAAGGGGAATCTCTGGAAACTCTGGCCAGTGTTTGGGGTGTAGAAGATGCTGATAAGGCTGAATTCATTCAGGCTACTCAGGCCAACTTCGATAGCATTTTTTCTTCTGAAAGCGTAACTTCTGAAGAAGTGCTGAGCAACCTGAACCGTGTTGTTTCTGAAGACGAGAAACTGGCTGCTTACACTCTAAGTTAAGCCGGATCAGCGTTGATCCTTATGCTGCTGGCCTATAGGCCAGCAGCATTTTTTCATTCCGGTAGGCTTCCTTGTGTTATTCAATTCCAGACCCCTCTTTATTCTCCTCTTGATTACTTCATTTCAGTTCATTTTGCTTTTTTCTGCTCCGCTACTTGCTGTTGAAAGACAGCTTACAGAGTTAAGTCAAAGCAATATCTGGTTGCGTTTGTTGCACTTCCATCACAAAGGGTTGGGCTATCATTACAGCCAGGTTGATGATTCTGATTTCTTCTTTTCTGATGAAGGCTCGCGTGACCCTTTAAAAGAGCTTCAGGCAACCTTGCAGCAACTGCAAAGCAATCTTGAGGCTCAAAAGTTACCGGAAGAAGGCGCTGATTTGCGCTGCACTTTTCCAGCACGCGTCGACTTTTTAGAAAGGCACCTGAGTATTGAAGTGCCTGAACGGGTTTGCCCGAAACTGGATGCCTGGCAGGAAACTATAACTCCGGACAGCCTGACGATGATCTTTCCTGCAGCCTATATGAATGATGCTGCTTCCATGTTTGGCCATACCCTTTTGCGCATTGACTCTACAGATAAAAAGCGCAGCTCGGACTTGATGGCTTGGGCTGTGAATTTTGCTGCTGAAATTGAAGAGGGTGACGGTGGCGTGGCCTATGCTTTTAAGGGAATGCTTGGACTGTATCCAGGGTATTTCAGTTTGATGCCTTACTATGAAAAAGTGAATGAATACAGTCAGATGGAAAATCGAGATATGTGGGAATACCCTTTAAACCTCAGTAAAGAAAGCCTGCAACGAGTGATCTGGCATCTCTGGGAGTTGGATGAGGTTCGTTTTGACTACTGGTTTTTCGATGAAAACTGCTCCTATCAGCTACTGGCTTTGCTATCAGTTGCTGAAGATGACCTTCATCTAACACAAGGGCTTGATATTAAAGCGCTGCCTGTGGATACACTTAGAGTTTTGGATGGAGCTGGGTTACTGAATAACCAGGGGCATTATCGGCCTTCTTTTGCAACTCGTTTACAAATCATGAGTGAACAGTTAACGCAAGAAGAAATCCAGTTGGCACGTACCTTGGTTTTCGATCAACCTCAACCGGGTCAACTGATGTTTCCCGAAGGAACCAACTCAGCTGCGGTTTATGAGCTGGCGGCCGAGTGGTTGAACTTTCGTTTTCGACATCAGGACCTGGAGAGGGAACAGGCGGCTCCGCAAATTCATCGCTTGCTGGTGGCTCGTTCCAAAGTAGACGAACAAGCTAACTTGCAAACACCAGTAGCTCCTGAAGTGTCTCCTCATCAAGGCCATGCTACAGCCCGCTGGGGAGTGGGTGGTGGTTATGATCAGGATCAGGGCTATTTATCCTTAATTGCCAAGCCTTCTTACCATTCACGCTTTGATGATTTAGACGGTTATTTACCTAATGCCGAAGTTAACCTTCTGGAGCTGGAGGTGCGTGCTTATAAAGAAAATAATAAACTTGAGCCTTGGCGCTTGACTCTTCTTGAAGTGGGTAATTACCTGCAAAGCTCACCAATCTTTTCTCTTGCTGCTTGGCGTGTACAGGCTGAAGTTGAGCGTACACAGCTAAAACTTTCGGCCGGGGATGACTGGCGCTCCCGCCTGGGCGGCAGCTATGGTCGAGCCTGGGGGGATGGCCGGGAGCTTATGGCTTATGCTTTCTTGAATGGTGAATTGGAAGCGGGTCCTTCAGCAGGCCATCAGAAATCCGGGGGAAAAGACTGGGGGCTGGGTGGTGGAGTGAATCTAGGCTTTGTCTGGTCACCCCTCAAACCTTTGCGGCTGGGCCTGGATGGACGCTGGACAGAGTTTCTGGCTGGAAATAATGGTCAGGCAGCCTCTGCAGAAGGAACTTTACAATGGGATTTTGCCCAGCAACAGTCATTACGCTTACAGGGTGAATGGGAAGATCGCGGCGTTGGTACAGCTTGGCAGGCAGGGTTGCTATGGTTAAGGTACTTTTAAAAAAACTCTTGCTGTTGGGTTTGCTGTTTAATCTGAGTGCATGTGGACATCTTTTTTACTGGCCGGAAAAAGGCTTACGGGGTACCCCTGATCAATTGGGTATGCCTTATCGGGACGTTTTTCTGACGACTGATCAGGGTTTACGTTTGCACGGCTGGTGGTTGGAGGCGCGCCTGGAACCTGGTCAGTCTGAAAAAGGTGTAATTTATTTGCTGCATGGTAATGCCGAAAATATCAGCACCCACTTCCTGGGGATGAGCTGGATCACCCGACAGGGTTGGCACCTGTTTATTCTTGATTATCGTGGATATGGGCTATCCCAAGGCCAGCCGGATATTGGAGGAGTTCACCATGACGCTCACAAGGGTTTACAGTGGTCTTTGAAGGAAGCTAAATCAAGGGGGTTACCACTGGTGGTTATGGGGCAAAGTGTGGGAGGATCAACTGCTTTGGCTCTTATGGCGTTGGCTGAAGAAGCTGACCAGGCTCAAGCCTTGGTTGTGGATAGTGCCTTTTCCAGTTACCGAAGGATAGCGCGGGAAAAGATGGCAGAAAGCTGGCTGCTTTGGGCTTTCCAATATCCTTTTTCCTGGATGGTCACAGACCGCTATAGCCCAGAAAAACACCTCGACAACTTGCCAGAAATACCCATACTCATCCTACATTCCTGTGGTGATCCAATAATTCCCTGCTCGCATGGGCAGCGTCTTTATCAGCAAGCCGATGAACCCAAAGATTATTGGCAAGATGAAGAAGCTGGTCATATCCGAATGCTGGCACAAAGAAACTGGCGAAAAAAGTTATTGGAATATTTGGATAGATAGAAAAGAATTGGCTCAATTGCCAAGTACAATACTTGATTAGTTGTGAATCCTGGTAGTCAACAACAGATTTACAACAATTTTTTACAAAAAATAGATGTAAGCCCATTTTTATTTAATTCTATTGAAAACTGGCTCGGACAGTTAGTTATGCTCTTCTGGCATACCATTTTTCCAGAAAAATTGCTTTGCAAACCGAATCCAATATGGGTAGGTTTTTTTATATGGTTGTTATTGATTTAAGTCATTTCTTCTTGTTATTTCAATTGTATGCAATAGGTTTTTTGTGATATTTTTTGGTTTTTTCAGGCAATGGAGATATAGTATGAAATTGGGACTAAAAATTCGGTTGGCTTTGGTTGCATTTTTGGTATTCTCTGTGGCTGCCCCAGTTACCAGTATCGCCAGCGAAATGAAACATAAACGCTATTTTGGCTTGGGTTTTCATAACTCCACTTATGAAAAAGATGGGGATCTTTGGAATAATTGGGATGTTGAGGGTGAAAGCGAAAGTAGTTTTGCTGTATATTTTGGGAAGAATAGCAGTAAGATATTTGCAACTGAAATGGCATATCATCATCTGGGAACTTTTGAACCTGATGAAAGCTCAGAAATAAGTGCTGGAAATTTTTCTGTTTCATTGCGTCTTAATTTACCAACACCCTATGTTCAGCCCTTTGCCTTGGCAGGTTTGGGTTTTGGCTTTATCAGTTATGATGTCCCGGGTTGGAGTGATTCAGGTTCAGGCCTTAGTACCCGTATAGGTTTTGGTGCTCGTATACCAGTGACTGACCGCTTCAATATTGCAGCTTATACAGAAACTGTCAGCTTTGATATTGAAGTTGAAGGGGGGTGGGTCAATTCCAGTCATGAGCAGGAATTTTCAATGACTGGTTTGGCATTGGAGTATCACTATTAAACAGTTGTCCGGCCCGGCTTTCGCAATACATCAAGTGTATTAGCCGGGCTATAAAATATTATTGTAATTTCTTGTAATCTGCGTGTCGTCTTATTGTTTTCTTAAAGTTGCAGACTTGACTTTTTTGTAGCTGCTGCTACTTTGTTTTTCGAGTCGGATACGGCTCTTTCTCTTTGGAATTTAAATAGTGGAAGTTAAGGAAAGATTATGAAAAAAACTATTCTGGCAGCAGCTCTGGTTGTGGTCCCGTTTGTATCGGGTCAGGCTTTAGCCATGACGGATGATATGGATATGTTTGGTGGTGTGACACTTGGTAGTTCAAGTGTTTACCTTGGTGGAGATCTTTCAGCAGATGATAGTACGAGTTCCTTCGGCTTAAAACTGGGCAGTAACTTTGATGATTTTCGTGCTTATGGTGACTTAAGTATTGCTTCATGGAGTGATGCAAGTCTGACAGCTATTACTGGCAATGCTGACTATCTGTATACTGTCACTGAAAAATTAGATATTTTTGCTGGTGGTCATCTGGGTTTTCACAGCTTTGATGTGGATGGTTGGGATTCCAGTGGCGGCCTGGGTTATGGTTTTCAGGTCGGCGGTATCTACGACTTTTCTAAGCTGGTCAGTCGTGATGGTATGACAGCTGAATTAGGTATGCGCTACTCGCTCAGTGGTGCTGAGGCTGAAGTAAGTACCTACACTCTTGAAGTAGATAATCTGACTAATTTTTACGTTGGTGTTAACTACGCTTTTTGATTAAGTGTAAACTGGACTGGGAAGTTTGCTATTCCATAATTCCCAGTCCAGCATTTGTAGACTCAACTCCATAGAAATTTCAAATTCAGTGGTGGTTGTATATCTAGCCTGGCCTCTAACATAATGTTCTTGTAGTGGCACCCTCTCCAATACATTATTGCAATCCCAGGAGGGCTCCCCTCTCCTTCATTCCTGCTTCTGACGTTTTGCCTCTTCCTTGAAACGGGACGCTTCCAGCCTGTGTTTATTGAGTAGTTTGTAAAAGTCGGTTCGGTTGCGTCCTGCAAGTCGGGCAGCTTCTGTGACTTTACCTTCTGCGAGTTTGAGAACCTTGATCAAATACTTTTTTTCAAAATCAGAGCGAGCTTCATTCAATGAAGGCAGCGAGCGGGTTTCCTTGTCCAGGGCAGCGGCAACTTGACTGGAGCTGACGGTTGCCGTCTGGCTGAGGGCCACACATTGTTCAACGACCTTGGTGAGTTGGCGTATGTTGCCGGGCCAGGGTGCGGCTGCCAGAAGCTGCATGGCTTCCGGGGAAAATCCGGTGACTTTCTTGCCGGTTTCCTGGGTTGTCTGTTGGAGTCGATGCCGAACCAGCAGGGGCAGGTCTTCTGGGCGCTCATGCAGGTCAGGCAGATGCAGACCAATCACGCTCAACAGGTAATAAAGATCTTCTCTTATCCAGCCTTCGTCAAGCAGTTGGTGAGCCGGTAAGCGGCTGCTGGCGATCAGGCGCAGATCAAGATCTTTGTTTTGCAGGGCGACCAGAAGCTGTGCCTGTAAGCTACTCGGTAGGTTGTTGATTTCTTCAAGGTAGAGAGTCCCGCCCGGATGGTTTGCCACCAGCCCTTTGTCATCAAACAGTTCAAAAGCCAGCAGGCTTTCAGGCTGGCTGTTGCAATTCAGCAAGATCAGGTTTTGGTTTGTCTGGTGGCTTGCCTGGTGAATGCATTGAGCCAGCAGTTTTTTACCGGTGCCTGCCGAGCCGGTAATGAGTAGATTGATGTCTACCTGAGTGGCTTTTTCAGCCTGTTCCAGAAGTCTGGACATGATTTCACTGCGGGCCAGTAGAGGAGCGTGCCAGCTGGTTTTTTGAGCGGAGCTCAGGTGGGCGGTTGCCTGTTCAATAAGATCAAAGAGTTCATTTTTATCCACGGGTTTGGTTATAAATCCGTAAACCCCCTGGCGGGTAGCTTCCACTGCATCCGGAATAGTGCCGTGGGCGGTCATGATGATGACTGGCAGGCTGGGCTTCTGCTTTTGAATCTCTGCAAAAAGAGCCAGGCCATCGAGTTCATTCATGCGCAGATCAGAAAGCACCAGATCCGGGGTGAAGTGTTGAAGGCATTCCAGAGCATCCTCCCCGCTGATGGCCGTGGATACCTGATGACCTGCACTTTCCAGGCGGATCGAAAGCAGTTTGAGCAGGCTGGGGTCATCATCAACCAGTAACAGTTTAACGGGATTGTTGGTGCGTTTTATTTCTGGCATCAGTTTCATGGCAACTCACTTGATTCTGGCCTGCATGGATAGATGAGTATATGGACACACTCTACTTCAGGGTGGAGTCAGAGTTGGACAGGGGCCATTGCAAACGAAAACAGGTGCGTTGGTTGCAGGAATACATCAGTCTAAGTTCTCCATTTAGGGCTTTCATGCAGTCGGCGGCGATGGACAAGCCAATTCCGGAGCCCTTGATGCTGCCTTTGCGTCGTAGGCTCCCTTGATAGAAGGGCTCAAAAAGATAAGGTTGCTCACTTTCGGGAATCTCCGGGCCGGCGTTTTCAACTTCAATCCATTGTGAGTGTTCTGATTGGCCCGCTCTCAGTACCAGGGGCTGGTTCGGATCACCGTAGTGAATGGCATTGGAAATCAGGTTGTCCAGCACCTTGCCAAGTATCTGGGGGTCGACAAGTAGTTCGATTTGCGTATTGTGTCGTTTGATCGGTTGCTGCCGGTGCTGAAATTGCAGTTGATAGGTTGCCAGGACTTGATCCAATAGCGGATCAAGCAGAATTGTTGTTAAGGCCTGGACTTTGTTTTGCTGTAGATGGTTGTAGCTAAGCAACTGTTCAATCAGCTTCTGAAGATAATGACTATTTTGCTCGAGAAGTTGGGTGACCTCTTGTTGTTCAGGGTTAAGTTCACCCAGAAGTTGCTCACTGAGCAGGTCCGCCGCTTCACGTATGCTGGCCAGGGGTGTTTTCAGCTCATGGGAAATATGGCGCAGAAATTGTTGCTTCTGGCTTTCTATTTCATGAAGTTGTTTTTCCAGCCAGTTCAGGCGTTGATCCAGTTTGATTAATTCACTCGGGCCACGTTTCAGTTTTTTGAAATCACTGGGGGGGTGCAAACGGGCGAGAGATGCAATTCTGCGCTCCAGATAGCCGATTGGCCTCAGTAAACGCCAGGTGAAAAACAAAACAAGCACCAGGGAAAGGGCTGCCAATAAAAGCAATTGCCAGGCCAGTTGTTGCTGCAGCTGTTTGACCTCCTGCTCGAATTCTCCCAAGTGCTGGTCGACTGCTTCGCGGGTCTGGATTTCCATTTGACTGGTCAGGGCCGAAAGCTGTTCCAGTGGAGCGATTTTATCGGGAGGTAGTGTATTCATCCACATCAACAAGGCTTTCAGCTCATTTCTGGCTGCCAAAGCTGGGAAGAGAATAAATTCCTGTTCCAATAAACGCGCAAAACTTTCCTGTTGGTTCTTTATCAGATCAAGCAGGGCTGGAGTCTGCATGACTTGGTGTTGTCTTGTGGTGCGTTCCATTTCCAGAGCCAGGCTGGAAAGGGTTTGTGCCCTGCGTGTAAAAGCCACCGCCTCGCGGGCGCTCAGGCCTGCCTGGGCGGAAAGCTCACGGTAAGTGTTGGAGGCTTGGTAAACCAGCAACCCGAGGGGCAGCATAACCAGAATAAAACCCACTAACACCAACTGTAACAGGGATAAATTGGGCAGACGGCCGTAAGGCATAATAGGTTTTACAAAGTCTTGTAGAAAACACGTGAATTGCGTTGCCAATTATAGAGATCCCGCCTTGCGGCAGGTAATTGCTCAATCTCAGCAGGCAAGAAACCCCGCTCCAGAAACCAGTGGGCTGTGTGGGTGGTCAGAACAAAAAGCTGTTCAATCCCCAGGGTGCGGGCTTGCTTTTGCAAGCTTTCCAAAAGCCTGTCACCTCTTTGGCCCTGGCGATACTCTGGGTCAACCACAACACAAGCCAGTTCTCCCTGTTTTTGGTCGGGATAAGGATAGAGGGCTGCGCAGGCAATAATGCTGCCATCCAGATCAATGACAGTGAAGCGTTCTATTTCCGCCTCTAAAAGTTCGCGTGAACGCCTGACCAGGACACCGGCTTCTTCCAGGGGGCGCAGCAGGGCCAGTAACCCTCCAACATCGTCTATGCGTGCCTGACGCAGGTTTTCATAGCGCTGCTGGGTGATCAGGGTACCATCGCCATCACGGGTAAAAAGCTCCTGCAAGAGGGCACCACTGCGTTGATAACTTAGTAGGTGGGCACGGGCCACGCCACGCCGACAGGCGTTGCACGCGGCCTGAAGGTGGCGATGCAGGGTGGATGCAGGTGTCAGGCTGGTGAGCCAACTTTCTGCTTCATCGGGGGAAAGGTCGCGAATCAACTCACCGCTGGGGTTTTTCAGACCGCCATCTTCCCCAAACAGAATCAGTTTATCTGCACCCAGGTGGATGGCGGTAGCCATCGCCACTTCTTCAGCATCCAGGTCAAAGGTTTCCCCGGTTGCCGAATACCCCAAGGGTGGAAGCAACACGATAGCCCCCTGATCCAGTAGGCTGTTGATGCTTTTGACTTGAATACGTCTGACTTCCCCGCTGGAGTGAAGGTCCACCCCTTCACGAATTCCCAGGGGACGGGCAGTCACCAGATTGCCACTCAGAACTCTCAGTCCTGCGCCCTGCATGGGGGAGTTGGGCAGCCCCATGGACAGGCGTGCTTCCAGCTGGGTACGTAAAGCACCAGCACAGGTTAAGAGAACCTGTAGGCGTTCGGCATTGACGATCAGGCGTCCCTGGTGTTCCTGCCAAGTCAACTGATGATGGGCAAAGCTTTCTTGAAGCTGGGGGCGCATACCATAGGTCACCACCAGGCGAATACCCAGGGAGCTGAGCAGGGCCAGATCGGCAATCAATTCATCCAGGCCGCTGGTACGCAGGGCCTCGCCATCCAGGTGGATGACGAAGGTACGCCCGCGATGGGCGTTGATGTAGGGCGATGCGTGGCGGAACCAGTAAACGGACTGGCTAAAACTGGAATCAGACAAGGCTTTGCTCACTTTTCATGCAAAGCCATCAGTTTAACCAAAGCTGGCCTTGAGAATAAAGAAAATGATGATCGACAGAATAGCACCTGCAGGCAGAGTAACCAGCCAGGATGCAAAAATACTGCCGACAACACGCAGGTTCAAGGCTGCAAGTCCACGCGCCAGCCCCACACCCAGAACACCACCGACCAGAGTATGAGTGGTGGATATGGGCATACCGATACCGGAAGCCAGAACCACAGTGGTTGCAGTTGCCAGGGTTGCAGCAAAACCACGGCTGGGAGTCAGCTCAGTGATATGGCTGCCTACGGTGGCAATGACCTTGTGGCCATACATGACCAGACCGGCAACGATACCACCGGCACCGATCAGTAGCACCCAGCTGGGTGTGGCTACTTTGGAAGCAACATCCCCACCGGCCTGGACAACGGAAATAATAGCGGCCAGAGGACCGATGGCATTGGCCACATCATTGGAACCATGGGCAAAAGCCATGGCGCAGGCCGTAAAGATCATTAACAGAGCAAAAACCTTCTCCACATTGGCAATCTGTAGCTTACCGGAGGCCTGCTCGCGCTTGATGTTTCTTTCCAGCCAGAAGCCGAGCAGGGCCAGACCCAGACCGGAGAGACAGGAATAAACCAAGGCCTCAAAGCCTGTGATATCCAACCCCAGGTGTTTAAGGCCCTTGGTAAAGGTCACCAGAGCAATGATGAAGCCAACAAAGAAGATGTACATGGGTACATAGCGTTTGGCGGCAGCAAAAGGGTCCTGGGAATCGAAGATCAGTTTTTGCAGGCTTTTGAAAAGGAGGAAGCCCAGGGTGCCAGAAAGCAGGGGTGAGGTGATCCAGCTCATGGCAATCTTGCCGACGCCATCCCAATGCACCGAATCCATGGAAATCCCCACAGCAGCAAAGCCAACAATAGCGCCAACAATGGAGTGGGTGGTGGAAACCGGCCAACCAAAATAACTGGCGGTCAACAGCCAGATGCCGGCAGCCAGCAACGAGGCCAGCATACCGAAGACCAGTAACTCAGGGTTGCCCACAAAAACCTCGGCATCCACGATGCCTTTGCGTATGGTGGAGGTCACCTCACCACCGGCCAGCCAGGCCCCGGCAAATTCAAAAATGATGGCAATAATAATGGCTTGTTTGATGGTAATGGCTTTGGAGCCCACCGAAGTACCCATGGCATTGGCGACATCATTGGCACCGATGCCCCAGGCCATGAAAAAACCAAACAGACAAGCCAGTAAAATAAAAGTGTTACCGTGTTCAAGAATAATCGACATAAAGAAAGATCCGGTCGCTTTATTTGTTGTTCAGGATTAACGTGCCATCAGAATCTGCAGGCGGCCACCCACGCGCTGGGCGCGATCCGAGAGTTCGCCCACCCAGTCAATAATGCGATACAGGAACATGACATCAACAGGAGGAAGCTCTTTTTCCAGTTCAAACAACTGCCCACGGATTTCTACCTCCAGTTGGTCCGCTTCGTGTTCCAGACTGTCCAGTTTTTCAATCATTTGCGTGAGCAGATCTGTGACTTGGCGGCCAAAACCGGACTCCAAGAGTTCATCAATCTCATTAATGGTCTGTCGAGCCTGTTCCACTGCAGCAATGCCGCTGTTAATAAAGCCAATCATGGGTTTGGCCAGGGGCTCAGGAATTTGCATTTTGCGGCCCAGCATCAAACCGGCGATATCCTTGGCCCGGTTGGCAATCTTGTCCTGCAGGCTGACCAACTCCAGCAGGTCACTACGCGAAACCGGCATAAAAAGGCTATTGGGCAGGCCCAGACGAATTTCACGCTTGAGGTCATCCGCCTCATGTTCAAGCTGGTTAATAAGCTCACGCACTCGTGCGGCCTCTTCCCAGTCATCGGCCAGAACAGCGGTCATAAACGCACGGAGTTGTTCACTGGCGGCATGGGATTTGGCGATGTGTTCTTGGAGAGGGCCGAAGGGTGAACGTCCAAAAAGTCTGGAAAAGGGATTGCTGGATGGCATACTGATCACCTTGTGGGGTGGGGGTAGATCGATATAATGAATCGTTAAGCTTTTGGCTGGCGGCATTATAAAAGCCCGAAAACCTTTTTGTCACAAACTTTTAACAGAAATGCAGCATAAGAGGTGCGCATGGCCGAGGAAATCGAATTAAAGCTGTCAATGCAACCCCGGGATTTGCCTCGGCTGGACAGTTTGCTGGAGGATATGGGAGCGGATCGCCCACAAGTACAGCGCTTGGAGAACACCTATTACGACACGCCTGATTTAAAACTGCATCATGCCAGAGCTGCTTTGCGCCTGCGTCATACAGGGAAAGGCTGGGTGCAAACCCTGAAGACCAGTGGCAAAGCAAGAGGTGCCTTGAGCCAACGTGGCGAGTGGGAAGAAGCAATTGACGAGCCTCGCCTGCACCCCGAGCTTTTGCCGAACGAGGTGATTAACCCGGAGTGGCTGAAGCAGGTGGAGCCCATTTTTACCACCCACTTTACCCGCAAAACTTGGGAATATGCGGATACAGCACATCAGCCCGGCCTACTGGTGGAGGTAGCGGCGGATTCCGGAGAAGTTGAGCTTCCTTCCGGCCAGAAAGAGGTTATCAGCGAGTTGGAGCTGGAGCTTAAAAGAGGCCCTGCAGAAGCTCTGTTTACTCTGGCAGAACAGTTGGGCCGGGATATCTGCCTGCATCCAGGTTTGATCAGTAAGGCGGAAAGAGGCCTGAGACTGATGAACCCGGATAACGACCCACCTCTGACCTCACCACAACTGGGAGAACAAACCCATTTTGAAGCCCTGAACGAACTGGCCAGCTACCAGCTCAACCTTTGGATCAAATGTCATGAAAACTGGACGTTCAATGCTGCCGAGGTAGAGCTGCAGGTTGCACAGCGGGCTCTTTTACGCCTACAGGGCTTGTTGGTTATTCAACAGCGCCTGTGCCCTTCGGCTCCTTTGTATCAGGCTCGGGTGGATACCCAAAAATTATTACGGGCCTTTGCCCCTTTGGTGACAGGGAGTCACGCTGACCGGGTATTGCAAAAGATGACCCTGGAATCAACACAGGCATCCAATTGGCGGCACCAGTACCTGGGTTATGCTAAAAGGCGCAGTGAGTATCGCAAACTCTGGGAGCAGCGCTGGACGGGGCAAGCCGGGCTACAGCTAGTGAAAAGCCTGTTTAAAAGCCGCTGCCTGGAGAAAGCGTTCCCGGTGCAGGCGCCCCGCAAGCTTCTGGATATGGCTTGTGCTCATTTACGTTTCCCACGGCAGCCTTTGGAAGCGAAAGTCTGGGTGCAACGCTACCCAGCACTGGTGCGTTTGCAGTTGCTGTTGGAGCAGGTACAGCCGGATGGAAATGATGATTTGAAGCTGGCAAAACAACTGATTCAAGGCATTGAGGACTTGTCAGGCTACCAGCAACTACTGGCAACTCCTGATCTGCCGCAGGAACTCAACCTGAAAGTGAAGCAGGCGCGCCAGGAACTGCTGTTCAATCTTGGGCGCTGGGCTCAGGCGTTGTGGACAACCGAGCCATAACTTTCTGTACCGGCTTGAAACTGCGACGGTGCTCCGGTAAAGGCCCCAATAAACGCAGTGCCTGCATATGGGCCTGGGTGGGATAACCTTTATGGCGATCAAAACCATAATCCGGGTACTGGTGGTGCAAATCCAGCAGCTGTTGATCACGGTGTACCTTGGCGATAATGGAGGCTGCAGAGATAGCCGGGTGGCGGGCATCTCCCTGAATCACGGCCAGGGCAGGCTGCTGTAATTGCGGGGGGAGCTGCTTGCCATCAACCAGCACAAATTCTGCCTGGGGTTGCAAGCCGTCCAGAGCACGTTGCATGGCCAGTAGGCTGGCCTGAAGAATATTGAGATGATCAATTTCCACAGCAGTGGCTTCGGCAATGGCCCAGGCCAGGCTTTTCTCACGAATTTCTACAGCCAGAGCCTGACGTTTTTTATCACTGAGCTTTTTCGAATCCATCAGTCCGGCAATAGGCTGCCTGGGATCAAGAATGACCGCAGCAGCCACTACGGAGCCTACCAGAGGGCCCCGACCCACCTCATCGACACCCGCCAGAAGCTGGCCTGAGTAGGGGATTTCCTCGGTCTGAAGCTCAGGAAGGGCTATTTTGGCCATCTAACCTCTCCATTTGCATCAGTTTCTGGATAGCCGTGGCTGCTGTTTGGCTGGCATCCTGTTGCAGCTGCTGGTGAAGCTGGTAAAAAGCCTGCCGCTGTTGCTCTGCCACTTCCGGTTGATTCAGTAGCACTCCAATATCTTCCGCCAGGTTTTCAGGTGTTGCGCTATTCTGTAAGCGCTCAGTCACCAGCTCTTTGCGAGCCAATAAGTTCGGCAGGCTGACCCAGGGGGTTTTAAGCAGGAATTTGCCCAACCACCAGGTCAAAGGAGCGACCTGATAACTCACCACCATGGGGCATTTACAGAAAAGTGCTTCCAGGGTGACTGTGCCAGAAGCCAATAAACAGGCATCAGCGGCCTGCAGGGCAAGGTCAGCCTGGCCGTTCAGCAGAGTCAGGTTGTTGACCGGGTGGTGGTTCAAGAGTTCCTGCAGCTGCTTGTATCGGGCCGGGGTGGCAGCAGGCAGTAAAAAGTTCAGTTCCGGGTGGTGTTTTTGCAGCAGTTGCGCCGTTTGCAGAAAACCCTTGCCCAGCCGGCTGACTTCCCCGCCACGCGAGCCAGGAAGAAGGCTGATTACGCGCGTGTTTTCTGAAAGCCCCAACACCTGTCGGGCAGCCTTCTTATCAGGCTGCATAGGCAAGCGGTCAGCAGCAGGATGGCCGACAAAGGCCACGGGCATTTGGTGCTGATGATAAAAGTCGGCTTCAAAGGGCAGGAGGGTCAGCATCAGATCACAGCTTTGTTTGATGCCTTTAATACGCCCCTGGCGCCAGGCCCAGACTGAAGGGCTGACATAGTGCACGGTTTTGATGCCCTGCTGGCGCAGCTTCTTTTCCAGCCCCAGATTAAAGTCAGGAGCATCAATACCAATCATGATGTCGGCGCCCCAGGCGAGGGCATCCTGATAAAGGTGTTTACGTACCTTCAAAAGTTTGGGCAGGTGCTTGAGAACCTCCACCAACCCCATGATCGAGAGGGTCTCCAGGGGGTAGAGGCTTGTGAGGCCTTCAGCCTGCATTTTTTCGCCACCCAGACCGCGAAATTCTGCATCCGGGTAGCGTTCCTTAAGCGCAGGAATTAATGCAGCACCTAGAAGATCGCCGGATAGTTCTCCGGCTACCAGATAGATCTTCACCGGGTAATGCCGCGCTGGGAGTTTTTGATGGAATCAATAAACACCTGCAGCTCTTCCAGAGGTTCTTCAGCCTCCAGCTGGGCAATCGCTTCCTGAAGGTTCAGGCCTTTGCGGAATACGACCTTGTAGGCATTGCGCAGAGACTGCATGGCTTCCCTGGAAAAGCCACGGCGTTTGAGCCCTTCGTAGTTGATGCCATGAGTTTCAGCCGGATGCCCACTGATCATGGTGTACGCAGGAATATCCTTAAGGATGATTGAACCACCCCCGCACATGGCATGGGAACCAACCCGGCTGAACTGGTGAACAGCCGAAAGTCCTCCCAGAATAACAAAGTCACCCAGGGTGACATGACCTGCAAGCGTGGCCTGGTTGGCCATAATGCAGTCATTTCCAACAATACAGTCGTGGGCCACATGTGAATAGGCCATAAACAGGTTGCGGCTACCGATTCGGGTTAACTGGCGATCCTGTATCGTACCCCGATGAATCGTCACACCTTCACGAATGACATTATCATCGCCCATTTCCAGGCGGGTGGGTTCACCCTGATACTTCTTGTCCTGGCAGTCTTCACCGACGCTGGCGAACTGAAAAATCCGGTTGCGTTCACCCAGTACACTGGGCCCCTTGATAACCACATGAGGCCCGATTTTACAGCCGGAACCCAAGACAACATCCGGGCCAATGATGCTGTAGGGGCCAACTTCAACGTCAGCTGCCAGCTGGGCTCGAGGATCGACCAGAGCCGTAGGATGGATCAGGCTCAAACTTTTTTCTCCGCACAGGTGATTTCAGTTTCGCAGACGGTCTGGCCATCAACATGGGCACGGCAGGCAAAGACCCAGATACCACGTTTTTCACGTAATACCCTGGCCTCCAGAGTCAAGCGGTCGCCGGGAACCACGGGGCGCTTGAAACGCGTTTTCTCACTACCTACAAAATAGTAGAGATGGCCATCTTTGGGTAGTTTATTGACTGTTTTAAAGCCCAGAACGCCAGCCGCTTGTGCCATGGCCTCAATAATCAGAACACCAGGAAAGATTGGATGCTCAGGAAAATGCCCCAGAAAATAAGGCTCATTGATGGTGATGTTTTTGTAAGCAACAATCGATTTGCCCAGCTCCAGCTCAATCACTCGATCGACCAGGAGGAAAGGGTAACGATGGGGTAGGTATTCTTTGATTTCATTTACATCCATGATCATGGATCTTCTGCCTCTGCTTAGACGCCCGAAAGCATGGAGCTGACGGACGCAAACTGGGTTAATGACCTGAAGGGTCAGGTTTGGGGTTGGTTCTTGTCGGCCTGTTGCGCCAGTAGTTTTTCAAGGTGGCGTACTTTCTGGTTCAGCTCATCCAGCTGGCGGAAGCGTACAGCACTTTTGCGCCACTGGTGACTGGGCTGCAAACCGGTACCGGATGAGTAAACTCCGGCCTGATGGAGGCTGCCGGTAATCATACTCATCCCGGTTGCCTGAACACCATCTGCGATTTTAATATGCCCGGCGATACCGGTTTGCCCACCGAACATACACTTGGCCCCTATTTCCGTGGAACCGGCAACACCAACCTGGGCGGTGATTGCAGTATGCTCACCCACGCGGACATTGTGGGCAAGATGCACCAGGTTGTCGATTTTCACATCCCGGCCGATATGGGTGTTGCCCAGGGCTCCGCGGTCAATAGCAGTGTTGGCGCCAATTTCCACCTGGTCTTCAATAATGACACCACCTAGCTGGGCAATTTTTTCCCAGCCGTCTGGAGTGGGTGCAAAACCATAACCATCCGAGCCAATAACAGCACCGGAGTGAATAATACAATTTTTACCCACCTGGACTCGACGATAAAGCGTCACTTTTGGGTAAAGTTGTGTGTTTTCATTTATCCGGCAGTCACGTCCGAGATAGCACTGGGCTCCTATAACCACACCCGCCGCCAATTCGCAGCCTTCTTCAATCACAGCTCCAGGACCGACGTGAACACTGGGGTCCAGTTTTGCAGAGGGGGCAATAATGGCACTGGGATGACGCTCACCTGCAGCGGGCCTGGGGTCATCAAACAGATGTGTCAGGCGCGCAAAGCCCAAATAGGGATCAGCCAGAACAAGAGCATTGCCCTGGAAATCCCGGGCCTGTTCTTCTTTCAAGAGAACGGCTCCGGCTTCGGTGGTCGCTAGAAAGCTGGCGTATTTGGGATTACTAAGAAAGCTGACCTGGTGTTTTTTAGCGGTTTCCAGAGAAGCCAGGCCCGAGATTTCCAGATCGGCATTCCCCTGGATTTTGGCATCCAGTTGCTCTGCCAGGTCTGCCAGTGTGAAGGTTGTCATGGCTGGCTTTATTCCTGCTCGTTGGCATTCAGTTTTTCGGCAACAGCTGCAGTCAGATCCAGCTTCGGTTTGGCAAAATGTACGGCCTGACGGTCCAGCAGAATATCAATATTGCGTTCTTCAAGCAGCTCGTTGATGGCTGCTTCCAATTGAGGACGGTTATCATTGATGATCTGCTGGCGCAGTTGCTGTTGACGTTGTTGCAACTGATTGCCGCGTTGCTGGTATTCCTGGATTTTCTGTTGCATTTCCTGGGTCAGACGGGTGCGTTCATTTTCACTCATAATATCGCCATCCCTTTGCAGGCGTTGCTGCAGACTGCGCCCTTCTTCTGCCAACTGGCGGATGCGCCCTTCTTCACTACTGAGCTGCTGATCAATTTCCTCAAAGGCCTGGCTGATTTTATTGGTGGCCAGTAAAGCTTCCTGGAGATCCAGAACAGCAATGCGTTGAGTATCCTGAGCCTGAGCTGAAAAACTCCAGACCAGGCTAATGAAAATCAAGAAAATAAGAGGTAATTGTTTGTTAAACACAAGCTGGCTCCTGATTAAAAGGTTTGTCCAATTGAAAATTGGAAGAATTCAGTCTCATCACCCTCTTTGTCGTTCAGAGGTTCAGCAATACTGAAGGCCAGAGGGCCTATGGCCGTCAGCCAGGTCAAGCTGACCCCGGCAGACAGGCGCAGTTCATCGGCATCAAACCCCCGTTTGCAATCCTGCTCATAGCAGCGGGTGTTGAAGACATTGCCGGCATCCACAAAAACACTGGTCTGTAGTGAACGTTGATCTTCAATAAACCAGAGTGGGAAAATCATTTCCGCAGAACCTTCAGTCAGAAGGTTACCACCAAAGGCATTGCCACTGGAATTTTCCGGGCCGAGACGGCTGGTACGGTAACCTCTGACAGAGTTTAAACCACCGGCATAATAGTGTTCAAAGAAAGGCAGACGATCATAATCACTGCCCAGGCCATCCCCAAAGCCCAGCTCGGTACGGAACTTCAGCGACCAGCCCTCAGTGAGAGGAAAATATTTCTGGCCCCGGTACTCCAGCTTGTAGTATTCATAGTCAGATCCAGGGGCAGCCAGATCCAGGCTGACCCGTTGATAGCTGCCAGCCGAAGCCAGAATGCCACGGTTCAGCTTGTTTTGTATCCAGCGACCGGTCAACTTGTAGTTCAGAAACTCCAGGCCATAAAGATCATTGAAGGTATCAATCTCATCAATGATATAGGTGCCATCGGTCTTTCTGTTGGCTCGGATATCCGTGCTATCAAGACCCAGTGAAAAACTCAGACGACTGTCATTGCTGATGGGGTAGCCATAGGTGACATTGCCACCATAGGCGTCTGTAGCAAAGTTGGTGACCCCCAGTGCATCGAAGTCGGTTTCCTGGTAGAAAACATTAAAGCCTCGGGAAACACCATGAATAGTGTAGTAGGGGTTGAGGTAAGAAAAATTGTAGCTGGTGCGGTAATCACTTTTATTGGCATTGAAGCTGGCAGTGCTGCCAGTTCCCAGAAAGTTGCTTTGTGACAGGGAAGCACCGAAGACAATTCCGCTGGATTGGGAATAGCCGATACTGGCAGAGATGGAGCCAGAAGGCTGTTCCTCAACGGTGAAATTGACATCCAAAAGGTCATCACTTCCTGAAACCGGAGTGGTTTCCACATTGACTTGGCTGAAATAACCCAGACGCTCCAGGCGTGCTTTCGATGCCTCTATCAGATCAGAGTTGGCCGAAGCCCCTTCCATTTGCAGCATTTCCCGACGCAGGACTTCATCCTGAGTCCCGGTGTTGCCGCGAAAATTGACCCGGCGTACATACATGCGGTTTCCGGGGTCAACCAGAAAAGTGATTTTGACTTCCAGGTTTTCATCATCAATATCCGGGCGACCATTCACTTCCGCAAAGGTATAACCTTCAACACCCAAGCGCCGGCGCATGGATTCACTGGTGGCTGTCATAGCACTGCGTGAGAAGGTGTCCCCTGCATTCAGGCGCTGAAACACCTGCAACTCTTGTTCATCAAGTATCAGGTCACCGGCCAGGTCGACTTCACTGACAGTGTACTTTTCACCTTCATGTACGTTAACGGTAATGAATACATCCTGCTTGTCCGGGCTAATGGAAACCTGGGTGGATTCAATGTTAAAGCGCAAGTAACCGCGATCCAGATACCAGGAACGCAGGCGCTCCAGGTCGCCCCCAAGACGCTCACGAGAATACTGGTCGGCTGAAGAAAAGAGTGTCCAACCCTGGTCTTCCTGCAATTCAAAACGTTTGAGCAAGGTTTCATTGTCAAAGGCTTTATTACCGACCACATTGATACGGCGCAGGGTGGCAACACTGCCTTCGGTGATATCCAGTTTGACTCGTACCTGGTTGCGTGGCAGCTCTTCCACGGTGCTTTCAATGCGGGCATTGTACCGTCCCTGGGCATGGTACATGCGTTGCAACTCCAGTTTGATTTGATCAAGAGTGGAGCGCTGGAAGATTTGACCTTCCTGCAGGCCCGCTTGGCGGAGGCCTGTAGTCAGGTCTTCGGTGGTGACCTTCTGGTTACCTGCAATTTCCAGTTCATGCAGGGTGGGTCTTTCCTTGAGCTCAAAAGTAATCACACCCTGGTCTTCAAAAATTTTCAGGTCATCAAATAAGCCGGTGCCATAAAGTCGCTTGCCAGCTGAAGAAATTTCCTCCAGACGAACCCTCTCACCGGTTTGCAGTGGAAGCTCCGAAAAAACACTACCGGGTGACACCCTTTGCAGACCTTGAACCCGCAAGTCTTCAACCAGGATTTCCTGCTGCTGGGCAAGAGTCTGGCTGCTACCCAGCAGGAGAACCGCAACGAGAACCAGGGAGAGCAGGTTTTTGCTAGGGAGAGTTGTTGTAATGGAAAATTTCACGCTGGTAGAGATCCGTTAATTAGGTGTCTGGGCGAGTGATAAAAACTCAAGGCCGCAACGATATAGGAAATACGCTATAGCAAACAAGTGTTAAAGCCTTAGCAAATCAAAGTAAAAGGCCATGAGCATCAAGGTACCCAGAATGGCCAGTCCGAACCGGGCGGACATTTCCTGAATGCGCTCGGATACCGGTTTGCCACGCACGGCCTCTATCGTGTAGTAAGCCAGATGCCCGCCATCCAGAATGGGAATGGGGAGCAGGTTGAGAATACCCAGGCTGATGCTGACGTAAGCCAGGAAAGTAATAAAGCTCTCCCAGCCTGATTTGGCGGAATCGCTGGCTACCCTGGCAATGGTGATCGGCCCGGATAAATTGGTCGGGCTGATCAGGCCGGTGACCATCTTGCCGACCGAAGTCAAAGTCAGCCAGCTCATTTCACCGGTTTTTTCAGTTGCCCGCCAGATGGCGCTGAGTGGGCCAAAGCGTTGTTCACGCAATAGCTCTTGGGGCCATTCCGGCATTTGCACACTGGCACCGATGAAGCCCACCTCACGGCCATCTTCCAACTGGCGCCGATCAGGTGTTGCTTGAACTGCAAGGCGTTCGCCATGGCGCTCCAGAGTGATCTGGATGGCCTGCCCTGGATGTGCCTGAAGCTGATCAACCAGTTCCTGCCAGTTGCCCACAGCTTGCTGATCAACACTTAAAATTCGATCGCCAGGCTGAAGGCCCGCTCTTTCAGCAGGGCTGCCACCTTGTATGCTGCCCAATACAGGTTGAACGTCAGGTCGCCAAGGCTGAATGCCCAGACTACCCAGAGGATCAGGCTGATCCTGGCCGGACAAAAAGTTTTTCACTGTCAGTTCGAGGTTGCGAGACGAGGTATCACGCTGGTTTTGCACTTCCAAATTGATGCGGGTGGTTTCACCCATATGATTGAGCAGGCCCAGGCCCACTTCCTGCCAGCTGGAAGTATCACGATTCCCCACCTTCAGAATTTCATCGCCGGACTGCAGACCGGCTTCGGCGGCTGGGGAGTCCTGAGTGACCTGACCTACGAGGGGGGCTGGTACGCTGGTTCCGATTACAAACAGAAACCAGTAAGCGACAATGGCCAGCAGGAAGTTCGCCAGAGGGCCAGCAGCAACTATTGCAAAGCGTTGTCCGACCGGTTTGCGGTTGAATGCCTGGCCCAGCAGCTCTTCAGGTACGTCCCCCTCACGCTCATCCAGCATTTTCACATAACCACCCAGAGGCAGGGCGGCAAGGACATATTCTGTTCCCTGTTTGTCAAACCAACTGAACAGGGGTTTGCCAAAACCCACGGAGAAACGCAGTACCTTGACACCACAACGACGGGCAACCCAGAAGTGTCCGAATTCATGAAAGGTGATCAGTACCCCGAGAGTAACGATTAAAGCAAAAACACTGTGTATAAAATCCATGATACGGCTCGTTTAGGGTTGACTGAAATGGGCAAGACTACGCTGTGCCAGCTCTCTGGCACGACGATCCTCTGACAGCAGAATATCGAGATCGTTTACTGGCTGGGGTGCGGTCAGGTGTAAAACCTCTGCAATCAACTCCGGGATTTGTGTGAAGCCCAGACGTTTTTGGAGGAAGGCTTCCACGGCTACTTCATTGGCTGCATTGAGAAGGGCAGGAGCGGTTCCACCCGCCTTGAAAGCCTGGCGTGCCAGCTTCAGACAGGGAAAAACCTGTTCATCGGGCTGTTCAAAACTGAGGGCACCTGCACTCATCAAATCCAGAGGTTTGACACCAGCCACTATGCGATCAGGCCAGGCCAGGGCATGGGCAATAGGCGTACGCATATCCGGGTTACCCATCTGCGCCAGAACCGAGCCATCCTTATAGCTGACCAGGGAGTGGATAATACTTTGCGGGTGAACCACAACTTCAATTTTTTCAGGTTGAAGGCCAAACAGCCAGCAGGCTTCAATCAGCTCCAGACCCTTGTTCATCAGAGTGGCCGAGTCGACGGAGATTTTTTGACCCATGGACCAGTTGGGGTGAGCCACTGCCTGAGCCGGAGTGACACCCATCAAAGCTTCAGCGGTCCAACCACGAAAAGGACCACCAGAGGCGGTTAACAGCAGTTTTTCGATGCCTTGTTCTGCAAGAGGTTGTCTGGAAAAATGATCCGGTAGACATTGAAAAATGGCATTGTGCTCGGAGTCAACAGGCAACAGAGTGGCCTGATGTTCCTGAACGGCTTGCATGAACAGGGCTCCTGACATGACCAGTGCTTCCTTGTTGGCCAGCAGAATGCGCTTACCCGACTTGACCGCAGCCAGGGTGGGTAATAGACCGGCAGCTCCAACAATAGCGGCAACAACAACTTGAGTGTCGGGATGAGTGGAGATTTCAACCAGCCCCTGATCACCCTCCAGAACCTGGGTTTTGAGACCCGACTCCTTGAGCTGCTTTCGAAAAGTGGCTGCTTCTGCCGCCGGTACAGCAGCATATTGAGGTTGATGTTCCCTGCAGATTTTCAGCAGCTCACTGAGGCGACGGTAACCCGATACCGCAAAAAGCTGGTAGCGGTCCTGATTGCGTGTCAGAACATCCAGCGTGGACTGGCCGATGGAGCCAGTCGCACCCAACAGGGAAACCTGGATCACAGCATGCCTCCGCCAAGATCAATCATCAGCAGCGCAAATATCGGTACCGCAGAGGTCAGGCTGTCGATGCGATCCATAAAACCACCATGACCGGGCAAAAGATTGCTTGAGTCTTTCATACCCGACTCTCTTTTGATTAGGCTTTCAGTCAGATCACCCAGCACCGAAATAGCGGTAATAACCAGTGTGGTCAGCAGTAGAATAAGAGAGTGTAGAGCGGCAAGATCCAGATACAGGGAAGTGGCCAGGCTCAGAAAAATGGTACCAACCAGGCCGCCAGCAACACCTTCCCAGGATTTGCCGGGACTCACCGCAGGGGCTAGCTTGTTCTTGCCCAGTGCCCGGCCTGTGAAGTAGGCAAAAATATCGGCTACCCAGGCAATCAAAAGCACATAAAGCAGCCAGAAGGCTCCCAGGTCACGTAAAAGAACAAAGCCTGACCAGGCGGGCAAAAGTACAAATAGACCCATCAGTGCACGGCGTGACGGGCAACGCCACCAGTGAACTGTTTTGGGGTAGGTAAAAACCAGAACCAATGCAAAGGACCAGAAAAGAGCAGCAGCCCAGAGAGCCTGATAGAGAAGATGTGGTTGCCCCCAAGCACCCAGCAGAGCCAGACCTACAGCCAACGGGTAAATAATTTGCCCGGCTTGGGGCAGACCGGACAAGCGCGACCATTCCCAGGCGGCAACACAAATAACAGCACCGGTAAACAAGGCAAAAGCGGCGCCATCCAGAGCGAAGAGCCCGGCGAGAGCCAGTGGAGCCAGAATAATGGCGGTGAGCAGTCGCTGTTTAAGCATCAGGGATTATTCCTTTGTTGATGGGGTCGCACGCCCCCCAAAACGCCGCTGGCGCTGTGCATAGTCTTGCAGGGTGGCAAAAAAGGCATCCTGACGAAAGTCAGGCCAGTGTTCCCTGGCAAAGACCAGTTCAGCATAGGCTAATTGCCAAAGCAAAAAATTGCTGATGCGCTGTTCGCCGCTGGTGCGAATGCAAAGATCAGGATCCGGGTAATCCTTGAGAGAAAGCTCGGCTGCCAGGTGTTCTTCCGTTAGACAGGCAGGATCCAGCTCGCCGGCTGCTGCCTGGGCTGCCAGCTTTTGTGTCGCCTGCAGAAGATCCCAGCGACCACCATAATTGGCTGCAATAATCAGGGTCATGCGCTGGTTGTCAGCCGTTTTTGCTTCTGCCCGGGCCATCAGTTTCTGAAGGTCGGAACTGAAAGCAGAACGATCCCCGATTATTTTCAAGCGCACCTCATACTTGTTCAAGCGTTTGACTTCCCGCTTGAGCACCCAGGTGAAAAGCCCCATCAGACTGTTGACTTCTTCCTGGGGGCGCTTCCAGTTTTCACTGGAGAAAGCAAACAGCGTCAGGGCTTCAATACCCTGTCGCAGTGCGACTTCAATAACGGCACGTACGGATTCAACACCCGCTTTGTGGCCAGCAACACCGGGTCGCTTTCTGGCTTTGGCCCAGCGATTGTTGCCATCCATGATGATGGCAACGTGACGTGGCAGCTTGTCGAGTTGGGGATGTGAGTCAGCTGCATCTTTCATCAGATTTGCATCAAATCTTCTTCTTTGCTGGTCAGAAGCTTGTCGATTTCAGCGGTATGCTTGTCGGTCACCTTCTGAATGTCTTCCTGGGCACGACGTTCCTCGTCTTCGGAAATTTCCTTGTCTTTCATCAGGGCTTTCAGATGAGTGTTGGCATCACGACGGATGTTGCGAATAGCAATACGGGCATTTTCCGCTTCAGCCCGGGCCTGCTTGATGTAGCCCTTGCGGGTTTCTTCGGTCAGGGCAGGCATGGGAATGCGTATATTGGAACCCGCCGTGCTGGGATTGAGGCCCAGGTCGGATTTCATGATGGCTTTTTCAATCACCGGCACCATGGTTTTTTCCCAGGGGATGACCACCAGGGTACGGCTGTCTTCAACATTAACATTGGCAGCCTGGCCGATGGGCAGCTCACTGCCGTAATAATCCACCTTGATGGCATCCAGAATACTGGGATGAGCACGTCCAGTACGGATTTTGTTGAAAGCGCTGTGCAGGGACTCCAGGCTTTTGTCCATGCGCTCCTGGGTGTCTTTCTTGATTTCATTGATCACGGTTCTTGCCTCTTTTTATAGCGGACTGAGGAGAAAAAAATTACTGGGTTTCACCCTGGTCGATAAGGGTACCTTCCTGGCCACCCACGACCAGATTAAGAAGGGCGCCGGGCTTGTTCATGTTGAAAACCCGAACAGGCATGCACTGATCACGTACCAGGCAGATGGCAGTCAAGTCCATGACTTCCAGTTTTTGTTCAAGGGCTGCATCATAAGTCAGACGATCATATTTGATGGCATCCGTGTGTTTGACGGGATCCTTGTTATAAACCCCATCAACCTTGGTTGCCTTGACGATAACATCAGCATCCACCTCTATGCCACGTAAACAGGCAGCAGAGTCGGTGGTGAAGAAGGGATTGCCTGTTCCGGCAGAAAAAATAACCACATCACCTGAGGTCAGGTAACGGATAGCTGAGCGACGGTCATAGTGTTCGACCACGCCACTCATGGGAATGGCCGACATGACCCGGGTGCGGATATTGGAGCGTTCCAGGGCATCACGCATGGCCAAAGCATTCATAACGGTGGCCAGCATACCCATGTGGTCGCCGGTCACCCTTTCCATGCCAGCTGCATTCAGGGCGGCGCCACGGAAGAGGTTGCCACCTCCGATGACCAGTCCAACCTGAACACCAATGCCGACCAGTTGACCAATTTCCAGGGCCATGCGATCCAGAACCTTGGGATCAATACCAAAATCCTGTTCCCCCATCAGGGCTTCACCACTGAGTTTCAAGAGAATACGCTTGTACTTGGCGTTACGTTCGTTGCTGCCCATAACTGGTCTCCGTAGCGGGTTGGTTTTTTCAGGTGTTCAGTTGCACAAAAACGTGCTGAGAAAACCCAGCACGTTTTTATGGGTACCGGATCGGTCTGGCTGATCCGGTCAGGCAGGGCAGCAATTACTTGTTGCCAGCAACCTGCGCTGCGACTTCAGCAGCAAAGTCTTCTTCTTTTTTCTCGATACCTTCACCCACTTCAAAACGCTCGAAACTGACCACTTCAGCACCGGTTTCCTTGGCGTACTGACCGACGGTCTGGTCAGGGTTTTTGATGAAGGCTTGTTCAGTCAGGCTGTTTTCAGCCAGATATTTCTTCAGGCGGCCACCAACCATTTTCTCAGCAATTTCGGCAGGCTTGCCAGCCATATCCGGCTGGGCTAGGATAATGTCTTTTTCTTTATCCAGATCTTCCTGAGGCATGTCTTCAGGGCGGGCAACTTTAGGGTTAACCGCTGCAACGTGCATGGCAACATCTTTTGCCACTTCTTCGTTGCCGCCTTTCAGTACACTCAGCACACCAATGCGACCGCCGTGCACATAGTGACCCACTTGGCCGCCTTCACCGGCTTCAACCAGAGTGGCGCGGCGTACGGAAATGTTTTCACCAATTTTCTGTACCAGAGCCTCGCGTGCAGCTTCCAGGTCACCGGAAGTCAGCTTGGCAACATCAGTTTCACGAGTTTCCAGCAGTGTATCAGCAAGCTGGTTAACAAAATTCAGGAAGTTGTCATCACGGGCGACAAAGTCGGTTTCTGAGTTGACTTCGATCATCACGCCGTAGCTGCCATCAGCAGCAACGCGGGTGGCGATGGCGCCTTCAGCAGCAATGCGGCCTGCTTTTTTAGCGGCTTTCAGGCCGGAAGATTTACGCAGGTTTTCAATCGCCTGTTCGATATCACCATCGGTTTCTTGCAGTGCTTTTTTGCACTCCATCATGGCCAGGCCAGTACGTTCGCGCAGTTCTTTAACCTGGGAGGCAGAGATTGTTGCCATAACTTATAGACCCCTTGGAAACTTTTAAAAATGCCGACTGCAGGATGTCTTTGCAGTCGGCGAGGAAAGATTTACTCAGCTGCTGGTTGTTCAGCAACTTCCACCAGTTCTTCAGTGGCGGCATCTTCTTTGGCTTTGCCACAAGCACCGGCAATTGCACCCACATACAGCTTAACGGCACGAATGGCATCATCGTTACCGGGAATGACATAGTCAACGCCATCGGGGTCGGAGTTGGTGTCGACCACACCGATAACGGGGATACCCAGTTTGTTGGCTTCATTGATGGCCAGGCGTTCGTGGTCTACGTCAACTACAAACAGGGCATCAGGCAGACCGCCCATGTTTTTGATACCACCAATGGAGCGTTCCAGCTTTTCCATTTCGCGCTGGTTCATCAGCACTTCTTTCTTGGTCAGCTTGTCAAATGTACCGTCCTGTTGCTGGGCTTCCAGGTCACGTAGACGACGGATGGATTGACGGATGGTTTTGTAGTTGGTCAGCATACCACCCAACCAGCGATGGTTGACGTAAGGCATGTTGGCCTTGTCAGCCTCTTCGCGAATGATTTTGGCAGCAGCACGCTTGGTACCGACAAACAGAATCTTGTTTTTGCCGCCAGCCAGTTTTTCCACAAAACTGACTGCTTCATTCAGGGCAGGAACAGTTTTTTCGAGGTTGATGATGTGGATCTTGTTGCGAGCACCGAAGATGTATTTGCCCATCTTGGGGTTCCAATAACGAGTCTGGTGACCAAAGTGGGCGCCAGCTTGCAACAAATCACGCATGGATACTTGTGCCATGAAAATTTACTCCGAATGTTACGGGTTAGGCCTCCATACACCCCAGACATCAACTCCAAACTGCACTTGTACAGTTGCCAGAGCACCCAGATGACTGTGTCGGTATATGTGTGACGTTATTTGCCCCTTTGTGGGGCGTTCAGTTTGCGCAAATGTCCCTGATAGAAGGAGGAGGGTCGGGGTTTGCCTTCGGCTGACCCTTGCCGTATCCTTCGGGGGTTAATTTGAGCGCGCACTTTATAGCATAGTCCTGCGTGAACATAAAGCCCGCATTTTCTGGCGGGCCCTATCCATTAAGAGTTTTTGTGATGATGGTCACCATTAAAACCCCCGAAGAAATTGAAAAAATGCGCGTTGCCGGGCGTTTGGCAGCCGAAGTTCTGGAAATGCTGGATGATCTGGTCAAGCCGGGAGTTACCACCGGTGAACTGGATCGCATTTGTCATGAATACATTACTGACAGGCAGGGCGCCATTCCTGCGCCGCTGAATTACCATGGTTTTCCCAAGTCAATTTGTACTTCAGTCAATCATGTCATCTGTCATGGTATTCCTGATGACAGTAAAAAGCTGAAAAAAGGTGATATCGTTAATATCGACATCACGGTCATCAAGGATGGCTATCATGGCGATACCAGCAAAATGTTTTATGTGGGTGAGCCTTCAATCATGGCCAAGCGTCTGGCTGAGTTCACCCAGCAGGCTTTGTATGCGGCCATTGATGTCGTCAAGCCGGGTGCACATCTTTCTGACATCGGTAAAGTAATCCAGCAGATGGCAGACAAAGAACGTTTTTCCGTGGTTCAGGAATACTGTGGTCACGGCATTGGCAAGGTTTTCCATGAAGATCCCCAGGTGCTGCATTATGATGGCTACACTGAAAAGTCCGACATTGAACTCCAGCCCGGTATGTGTTTTACCATCGAACCCATGATCAATTCCGGTAAGCGTCACTGCAAACTCTTGAAAGACGGCTGGACTGTCGTCACCAAGGATCACAGTCTTTCTGCCCAGTGGGAACATACCCTCCTGGTGACGGAAACGGGTGTGGAAGTGCTCACGCGCCGGCATGAAGAACCATTTTCCTAAGGCAAACGGAGACAGGGCAATGAGTGTAAATTATCAGTTTGAGCCTGATCCTTCCCTGTTTGACTTTAGCAAGTTTGAAGAACAGCTTAAATCGGCCAGTGCTCCACCCATTCCCCTGTTCAAGAAGGCTCTGGGTCTGATTGACCAGCGCCTGGATCAAGCCTTCTATGATGGTGCCGATATCCGCGACCTGGTTTATGGTCGTGCCTGGGCCATGGATCAGCTGCTGGCTATTGCCTGGCAGCAATTTGCCTGGCCGGATGATCGTATCGCTCTGATTGCCGTGGGGGGGTATGGCCGCGGTGAACTCCATCCCAAGTCGGATATTGACCTTCTGATTCTGTTGCGTGATGACGATGACACCCGCTACCGCGAGTTGTTGTCGGATTTCATTACCCTTTTGTGGGACATGAAGCTGGATATCGGTCATAGCGTACGCTCGCTGGCTGATTGTGAGCGGGAAGCCCGAGCCGATATCACCGTGGCTACCAACCTGCTGGAAAACCGGACTTTGGTCGGTAGCGACAGTCTGCGCCAGGAAATGGTGCAGCGTTTAAGCACTGAGTGCATGTGGCCTTCCGCAAAATTCTTTGAAGCCAAATGGCAGGAGCAGATTGCCCGTCATTATAAATTCAACAACAGTGAATACAGCCTGGAGCCCAATATCAAAAGCTCACCGGGCGGCCTGCGAGATATCCAGATGATAGGCTGGGTGGCCAAGCGGCATTTCAATGCCCACTCTCTGAAAGACCTGCTTGATGAAGGCTTCCTGACCGAAACGGAGATGCGCATTCTGGAGCAGGGTCAGTGTTTTCTCTGGCAGGTACGCTATGCCCTGCATGTGATCGCCGGGCGGCCGGAAGATCGTCTGCTGTTTGATTACCAACGTCAGCTGGCCGTACTCTTTGGTTATCTGGACAGTGAAAACCGCCTGGCAATCGAACAATTCATGAAGCGTTATTTTCGCGTGGTCACCACCCTGACTGAATTGAATGATGTTCTCTTGCAGCACTTTGAAGAAGCTCTACTGCAAAGTGATGAAGAAATCAGCCTGGAACCACTCAACAAACGTTTTCATATCCGCAATGGTTTGATTGAGCACACCGGGGATGACATTTTTGAACGCGCTCCCTTTGCCTTGATGGAAGTTTTTCTGTTAATGGCACAAAACCCGCAAATAAAAGGCGTGCGGGCTTCGACCATCCGAGCTCTGCGTGACAACCGTCACCTTGTTGATGAAGCTTTTCGACGTGATTTGCGCTGCAGCAGCCTGTTTATGGAATTATTGCGTTCATCGGGTGATGTTGCCCTGCAACTGACGCGCATGAGCCGTTATGGTTTGCTGGGCCGTTACCTCCCTGAGTTTGGTCATGCTGTAGGTCTGACCCAGCACGATCTTTTTCATGTCTATACGGTGGATGCCCACACCCTGCGTTTGCTGCGTTTTTTGCAAAGCTTTCGTGAAGCCGGTAAAGACAACGACCACCCCTTGGCTGTGCAGTTGATACAGCAACTTCCCAAGTTGGAAATCCTCTGGATTGCCGGGCTTTACCATGATCTGGGCAAGGGCCGGGGAGGGGATCATTCCGAACTAGGGGCTGAAGACGTGCGTGATTTCTGTCAGAGGCATCAGCTATCCAAGCGTGACACGCATCTGGTCAGCTGGTTGGTTGAAAAGCATCTTCTGATGTCCATGACCGCTCAGAAACAGGATATTTCCGACCCGGAAGTGATTCGTCACTTTGCCGAAGAAGTCAGTGATCAGGTGCGTCTGGATTATCTTTATGTACTGACGGTGGCTGACATCAATGCCACCAACCCCAGCCTATGGAATGGCTGGCGGGCTGCCCTGCTGAATCAACTCTACGCCGAAACCCAGCGCGCCTTCCGGCGTGGTTTGGAGAACCCTATCGATCCGGCGGAATGGATCGCCGAAACCCAGGAGCAGGCGCTCACTCTCCTGCGTGCTCTGGGTCAGGATGAAACCCGAATCCAGCAGCTCTGGGCCACCCTGGACGATGACTACTTCCTGCAGGATGCACCCAGTGAAGTGGCCTGGCACACTCAGGGCATTCTGGAACAGAAAGATCCAACGCAGCCACTGGTGCTGGTCGCGGCACCCACCAATGAGATGCGCGAAGGTGGCACCAAGATTTTTATTCACACCCGGGATGCAGCTTTTGGTTTTGCCGCCACAGCCGCCATTATGGATCGGCTGGGCCTGTCGATTCATGATGCACGGATTTCCACCAGCGGCCAGGGCTACACTTTAAACACCCTGATTGTTTTGGAACAGGATGGGGAAGTGCCGCGCAGCCCCGAGCGCCTGGAAGAAATACGCCAGGAACTGATTCGTGAACTCAACAGTCCTGAAGATTTTCCTGCGTTGGTGCAACACCACACTCCGCGACAGCTCAAACACTTTACCCTGCCCACTCAAGTCTTTATCAGCAATGACCCCAGCAACCTGCGTACTCTGGTGGAAGTGATTACTCCGGATCGCCCTGGCCTACTGGCCCGGATCGGAAGCATTTTTGTGGAGTTTGATCTCTGGCTGCAAAACGCCAAAATTGCCACCCTGGGTGAGCGGGTTGAGGATGTGTTTTTCATTACCCAGCAGGATGGAACACCTCTATCCGATCCTGAACTTTGCTACCGTTTACAGGCTCGGCTTTGTGAAGAGCTGGACCGTCAGGCTCGTCAACCCAGTTACTAATTTCCAGTTAAAAAGCTTTGCGGAGAACTTCAGTGAACCCTGATTTAGACAAGCTGCACCCCTACCCGTTTGAAAAGCTGGCCAAGCTGACTGCTGGTGTTCAGCCCAATACAGAACTGAAGCGCATTGCTTTTACCATAGGCGAGCCCCAGCACCCGGCTCCGGAGCTGGCGCTGACCGCCCTGCGTCACGCTCTGGATCAGGTCAGCAAATACCCTGCCACCAAGGGTGATCTGGCTTTGCGTGAGGCTATTGCAGGCTGGTGCTCAAGGCGTTTTCAGTTGCAAAAACTGCCTTTAAACCCGGAAACCCAGGTATTGCCGGTTAATGGCACTCGTGAGGCCTTGTTTGCTATTGTCCAGACCCTGACGGATGCCAGCCGCCCGGCCAAAATTGTGATGCCCAATCCCTTCTACCAGATTTATGAAGGGGCCACCCTCTTGGCAGGCGGGCAGCCGCATTATTTGAATTGCACTGCAGAAAATGGTTTTCAGCCGGATTTTGGAGAAGTCCCCGAATCTGTCTGGAAAGACACCCAGATGGTGTTTATCTGCTCGCCAGGCAACCCGACAGGGGCCTTGCTGTCTGCTGAACAGCAAAAACTGCTGATTGAACTCGCTGACCAGCATGATTTTGTCATCTGTGCCGATGAATGCTATTCAGAAATTTATTTTGATGAAGACCAACCACCCCACGGCCTCTTGCAGGTCTGTGCGGAAATCGGGCGCAGCGATTACAGCCGTTGCCTGGTCTTTCACTCCCTATCCAAGCGCTCCAACCTGCCTGGTCTGAGATCCGGTTTTGTTGCCGGGGATGCCGAGTTGCTGAAAAACTTCCTGCGCTATCGCACCTATCATGGCTGCGCTATGCCTCCCCATCATCAAACGGCCTCCATCGTTGCCTGGAATGATGAAGAGCACGTCAAAGCCAACCGTCATCTTTATCGCGCCAAGTTTGATGCCGTGCTGGAAATCCTTGAGCCGGTCATGGACATCCAGCGTCCTGATGCCGGTTTCTACCTCTGGCCGAAAACCCCAACTGATGATGAAACCTTTACCCAGCGACTGCTGGAAAAAGAAAACCTGGCCGTGCTGGCCGGGCGCTACCTGTCGCGTGAAGTTGATGGTATTAACCCGGCGGAAAACCGTATTCGAATCGCCCTGGTAGCTGAACTGGATGAATGCATTGAAGGCGCCAAGCGGCTAAAGCGCTTTATAGAAGCAGGCTGCTAAAGGATCGCTTGCGGAGCAAGCTCCTACAGGAGTTCGGTGTGGGAGTTCGCTCTGCGAACGATACAGGTAACCCTCTGCAGCCTGCTCCGAGAAAAGCAAATCTTACCACTCAAGAGCAACAAAAAAGGTTAAAATGCTGACTCTTTACGGAATACCCAATTGCAATACCATGAAAAAAGCCCGTACCTGGCTGGATGAACACCAGCTGGAGTACCGTTTTCATGACTACAAAAAAGCAGGAATTGACCAGGCCACTCTGGAAAACTGGATAGAGCAGCTGGGCTGGGAGTCTTTGGTTAATCGTCGTGGAACCACCTGGCGCAAACTGCCCGAAGAGCAGCGCCAGAGTATTGATCAACATCTGGCTCAGGAGTTGATGCACGAAAATCCCAGCCTGATCAAACGGCCGGTACTGGATACGGGCACTCAACTGCTGGTTGGCTTTGATGCCGAGCAGTGGGAGCAACAGTTATCCTAAGCTGATTTTTTATAAAATACTTACTTCAAGAGGATCTATTGATGACCAAGCAACTCTTTGCCTGCGGCCTCGGTGTCGGCACTCAGAATACCCAGGGTGAATGGCTGGAAGTTTTTTATCCACATCCTTTGCTGAATCCTGATGCCGACGTCATCCAGGCACTGACTGATGCCACCGGCTATGAAGGCGGCAACCAGGTTCTTTCCATTCCTGCCGATCGCCTGGAAGCTCTTTCTGAAGCACTGGATGCCGCCAATCGTCTGGATCTGGCAGTCATTGCCCAGCAGCTGAAACGCAGCCATCGCCCTCTGGTGGTGAGCATGCTCGCTGAAGACACGACGCCTGAAAGCCTGCCGGAGGTTTACCTGAAGCTGCACCTGCTTTCTCACCGCTTGGTCAAGCCTCATGGCGTTAATCTGACCGGTGCTTTTGGCTTGCTTAAGAATGTTGCCTGGACCAGTGAAGGGGCCATTGATCTTAATGAATTGACCCAGCGTCAATTACAATCCCGCATGGATGGTAAAATCCTGACCGTGGAAAGTGTCGATAAATTCCCCCGTCTGTGTGACTACGTGGTTCCTGAAGGGGTTCGCATTGCCGATACTGCACGTGTGCGTCTGGGGGCCTATCTGGGTGAAGGCACTACAGTAATGCATGAAGGTTTTGTCAACTTCAATGCGGGTACTGAAGGGCCCAATATGATTGAGGGGCGCATCAGCGCAGGTGTGTTTGTTGGTTCCGGTTCTGATCTGGGCGGTGGCTGCTCCACCATGGGTACTCTGTCCGGGGGTGGTGACATTATCATTTCCGTGGGTGAAAAATGCCTGATTGGTGCCAATGCCGGTATTGGCATTCCACTAGGTAACCGCTGCACCGTGGAAGCCGGTCTCTATATTACTGCGGGTATGAAAATCACCCTGTTGGATGACAAGGGCGAAGTCGTCAGTCAGGTGGCAGGACGCGCTCTGGCCAACCAGGATGACCTCTTGTTCCGTCGCAATTCAGTGAACGGTCGTGTGGAATGCCTGGCCAATCGTTCTGCGGTTGAGCTGAATGAGTCCTTGCACGCAAACAACTAAACATCGATCAGCCACAGGGGGAAGCCAGTTGAAGTACTATCCGGCTTTACCCCTTGGCTTCCATCCAGTAAGTGCGCATAATGCACCTCAACGACTTTTCGTCTTTTCCTTTTCTGGAGAAACACCATGAAGATGCTTAACCGCTCTGCCATCAGCGTCAAACTCAGGCAGCCTTTTGTCGACTGGATCAACAGCGTCAGCGACAGCGGGGAAGAAGAGGTGACTCTGGATGAAGTGAATCAGGAATCCACCAGTTACCTGGTTCCTGAGCTGGAAGAAGAGGAAGATCTGGAAAATCTGATTGAAGATCGCTATCTGGATATTCTGGAAAATGAGCTCTTTTCCTGGGAAGAAGACGACAGTCTCTGGCCGGAAGACATGGATCGCGCTCTCTTTGATGAATTCATCCGCATTGAACCGGCTTTCATGGTCTTTGATCTGGACGACCAGGCTCCTCTGCTCGCCCAGGTGCTGGAAGAAGTGGAAGATTTTGACGCAGAGGATTAATCCTCTGCATCATCCATCCGGTGATTCTCAATCTCAATATCCACGAGGTTGCAGGCACCGGGTTTCAGTACCAGCACACCATACTCTTCAATATGATCTGTTTCATCTTCCAGGCTACCCACTTCCAATGACAGGCTGTTGCCTTTCAGGTGTTCGGGGTTGATCAGTACAGCTGCAGGAAGACCTTCCTCCCAGTTGATCTGAATTTCTGTCAAGGCTGGCAATTCGACTTTCTGGCCGTCAGGCGTAACGCCAACAAGGCGGGGATAAGACATGGTCTAACTCCTTCAGTGATTTTGCATCAGCATACACCCTTGCTGGATCCTGGCAAGGTGGAAAAAACGGCGTACCCGGGAGAGCAGCCGCTTTTTCCACTGGTTCATCAAGGCAGTAGTGTACTGCCCATTAGATCCCGGTCAATTTCCCTTGCTGCTTCACGACCTTCGTTGATGGCCCAGACAATCAGGCTCTGACCACGACGGCAGTCACCGGCAGCATAGAGACCCTCCACCGAAGTGCGGTAGTTGCCATAGTCTGCCTTGGCGTTGGAGCGCTGATCCTTCTCGGCACCAAAGGCTTCCAGTAGTTTACCTTCAGGGCCGAGAAAGCCCATGGCCAGCAGCACCAGATCGGCTTTCAGTTCTCTTTCACTGCCTGCGACAGGTTGTGGCCCCATGCGGCCCTGGTCGTCTTTTTTCCACTCGATTCCGGCCAGATGCAGTTTTTTCACCTGACCTTTTTCACCCGTCAGCTTCTGGGTCAGTTGCAGATACTGGCGGGGATCTTCGCCCTGCACGGCAATGGCTTCAGCCTGGCCGTAATCCACCTTCAGGGTACGTTTGAATTCCGGCCAGGGGTTATCAGCGGCTCTTTCCAGCGGTGGTTTGGGCATGATTTCCAATTGCGTGACACTTTTGCAGCCTTGGCGCAGTGAGGTGCCCACACAGTCTGTACCGGTATCCCCGCCACCGATCACCACAACGTGTTTGTCCTTGGCCGAAATGAACTGGCCATCTTTATGGTTGGAATCCAGCAGACTCTTGGTGTTGGAACCCAGGAATTCCATGGCAAAATGCACGCCGTCCAGCTCGCGGCCCTCAATGGGCAGGTCGCGGGGCACGGTGGCACCGGTAGCCAGCAAAACTGAATCAAATTCCTTTTTTAGTTCTTCCGCACTGATGTCTTTGCCAACTTCGGTGTTGGTGACAAATTCAATGCCTTCTTCGCGCATGAGTTTAAGACGACGCTCAACAATGGGCTTTTCCAGCTTCATGTTGGGGATGCCGTACATCAGCAGACCGCCCAGGCGATCATCACGTTCATAAACTGTCACGCTGTGGCCCACTGAATTCAGTTGTGCGGCAGCGGCCAGACCGGCTGGGCCGCTGCCGATGATCGCTACCTTTTTACCCGTGCGTTCTGCCGGGGGCTGGGGTTGAACCCAGCCTTCAGAAAAGCCCTTTTCAATAATCGAATTTTCGTGGTGCTTGATCGTCACGGGAGGTGCATTGATCCCCAGAACACAGGAGTCTTCACAGGGTGCCGGACAAACCCGACCAGTGAATTCGGGGAAGTTGTTGGTCTGATGCAGACGCTCCAAAGCTTCATGCCAGCGACCCCGATAAATCAGGTCGTTCCACTCGGGAATCAGGTTGTTGACTGGGCAGCCACCGACCTGAGGAGCCGAAGCTGAATCCCCGGCATGACAGAAGGGCACACCACAGTCCATACAGCGTGAACCCTGCTGACGGATGTCCTCTTCGGCCATTACTGTGTGAATTTCCTGCCAGTCTTTCAAGCGCTCCACGGCATCACGGTCAGCCGGTAGGGCGCGGTCAAATTCCATAAATCCAGTTAGTTTTCCCATGATCGTCTCCTAGGCTGTCGCTTTACTGTCGGCCAATTTTTTCAGGTGCAGGTCAAAGGCTTCTACAGCCACTTGATAGTCATCGTCGAGTTGTTTCTCTTCGCGAACCTGCTTCATATAGCCCTGCATCTGCTCATAATCGACCGGCATGACGCGGGCAAACTCCTGGAGGGACTTGTCCCATTGCTCAAGCAGTTCTTTAGCGACATCGGATTGGGTGTAGGCATAATGTTTTTCCACCAGGGTTTTCAGCCTGGCCTGTTCTTCAGGGTCGGTAACCGGGCCGAGTTTGACCATTTCCTTGTTGCAACGCGCATCCAGTTGCCCGGAGCGATCCAGGACATAGGCCACACCGCCGGACATGCCCGCTGCAAAGTTACGCCCTGTTTCACCCAGAATAACGGCACAACCACCGGTCATGTATTCGCAGCCGTGATCACCCACACCTTCAACCACAGCTGTGGCACCTGAGTTGCGAACACAAAAGCGCTCACCTGCCAGGCCACGAATGTAGGCTTCACCACTGGTCGCACCGAAGAAGGCGACATTACCAATGAGGATGTTGTCACTGGCCTTGAATGAGGCCTTGGCATCCGGATAAACCACCAGCTTGCCACCGGACAGGCCCTTGCCGAAGTAGTCATTGGCATCGCCTTCCAGATCAAAGCGCACTCCTTTGGCTGTGAAGACACCAAAGCTTTGCCCTGCGGAACCCTTGAAGTGAACCTTGACGGTGTCTTCAGGCAGGCCGTCGGCGTGATAGCGTTTGGAAATCTCGTTGGAGAGCATCGCACCCACACTGCGATCAGTGTTTTCAATGGGGTAATCCAGCGTCACAGCTTGCTGATTGTCCAGGGCAGCCTGGGCATCCTTGATCAGTTTACGATCAATAATGTCGTCAATCAGATGTTTCTGCTCCACAGTTTTGTAGAGACTGTCACCTGGGTGGGGTTCCTGCTTGTAAAGCAGTGAGGAAAGATCCAGGTTTTTCAGTTTCCAGTGATCGCCCAGATCACGCACCTTCAGGCACTGGGACTGCCCCACCATTTCATTGATGGTTCTGAAGCCCAATTCGGCCATGAGTTCACGCAGACCTTCCACCATCAGTTTGAAGAAGTTGACCACATGCTCGACCTGGCCGTTGTAGCGGCCTCGCAGTTCACGATCCTGGGTGGCAATACCCACAGGGCAGGTGTTGGTGTGGCACTTACGCATCATGATACAGCCCTGGGCTACCAGAGCGGCAGTGGCCACGCCCCATTCTTCGGCTCCCAGCAGGGTGGCAATGGCCAGATCGCGAGGGGTCTTCATCTGACCATCGGCCTGGAGGGTGACGCGGCTGCGCAAGCGGTTGCGCACCAGCGTCTGATGGGTTTCGGCAATCCCCAGTTCCCAGGGTAGACCGGCATGCTTGATGGAGCTCAAAGGTGATGCCCCGGTACCACCATCGTGACCGGCAATCAGTACCACATCGGCATAGCCTTTCGTCACGCCTGTGGCGACGGTGCCGACACCAGCCAGAGAAACCAGTTTGACATTAACCCGAGCCTTGCGGTTGGCATTTTTCAGGTCATATATCAGCTGCGCCAGATCTTCAATTGAGTAGATATCGTGGTGTGGGGGTGGTGAAATCAGGCCGACACCGGGTGTCGCCAGACGGGTTTTACCAATCCAGGCATCCACCTTGTGGCCGGGTAGCTGACCGCCTTCCCCGGGCTTGGCACCCTGGGCCATCTTGATCTGCAGCTCTTCGGCATTGGTCAGATAATGGCTGGTGACACCAAAACGACCCGAAGCCACCTGCTTGATCTTGGACATCATGGAGTCGCCGTTTTCCAGCGGCGTAAAGCGAATCGGGTCTTCACCGCCTTCACCGGAATTACTCTTGCCACCCAAACGATTCATGGCAATGGCCAAGCAGGTGTGGGCTTCCCAGGAGATGGAGCCAAAGGACATGGCACCGGTGGCAAAGCGCTTGAAGATCTTCTCGGCAGACTCGACTTCCTCGAGAGGAACCGGTTGACGGTCCGTCTGCCAGTCCAGCAACCCACGCAGGGTATAAGCGGCTTTGGCCTGCTCATCCACGGCCTGGGTGTATTCCTTGAACAGCTCTTTACTGTTGGTAGCACTGGCATGCTGCAGCAGACGAATCACCTTGGGGTTGAACAGGTGGCGTTCGCCATCTTTGCGCCAGGCATAATCACCACCGGTACGCAGTGGCAGGAGGCTGGGTGTATTGCTGCGATCAGGATAACCCACACGATGGGTCATCAGGCGTTCCTGGGCAATCTCATCCAGACCCAGCCCCTCGATACGGCTGATGGTGCCTGTAAAGTAGTGATCAATGACGCTGGAGTTAAGACCCAGAGCTTCAAAAATCTGCGCACCCTGGTAAGACTGCAGCGTGGAGATCCCCATCTTGGAGAAAATCTTCAGCAGACCCCCGTCCACCGCTTTGATATAACGGCTGACCAGTTCCTCGTTACTCCAGTTTTCGCTGATGGCTCCCTGATCCCTGAGGCTATAGAGGGATTCAAAAGCCATATAGGGGTTAACCGCTGCAGCACCATAACCCAGCAGGGTGGCAAAATGGTGAGTTTCACGCACATCCCCGGCTTCCACAATAATACCGGTGGAAGAGCGCAGTCCTTCACGAATCAGGTAGTGGTGAACGGCAGCCACAGCCAGCAGGGAAGGAACCCCGGCGTGGTCGGTGTTTACCTTGCGATCGCTCAGTATCAGAATGGAATAGCCATCTTCAACGGAATCCCGGGCATGGCGGCAAATCCGATCCAGCGCCCGTTTGAGTTCACCCGGTTCACCTGTGGCCCGGAAAGTGATATCGACCGTGGTGGACTGGAAGTGGTTGTGATCAATATGCTGCAACTTGCGCAGCTCTTCATTGGTCAGCACCGGCTGTTTGATTTCCACCATCCGGCAGTGCTCGGGGGTTTCATCCAGCAGATTCAGGGAGCTGCCGACATAGGTCTGCAGTGACATGACCATCTCTTCCCGGATGGGGTCGATGGGTGGATTGGTCACCTGGGCAAAGAACTGCTTGAAGTAGTTGGCCAGTTGTTGGGGCTGGTCCGACAGCACCGCCAGGGGGTTGTCCGCACCCATGGAACCCAGAGGTTCCTTGGCCGTGCCCACCATATCGGTAAGGATGATATCCAGGTCTTCACGGCTGTAGCCGAAAGCCTGTTGGCGGCGCAGCAGGCTCTTGGGGCCATGTGGTCTTTCTTCGATAGGAGCCGTAGGCAGCTCATCCAGAACAATCTTGTTCTTTTTCAGCCATTCTGCATAAGGCTGGCTGGAACAAACATCAGCCTTGACCTCGTCATCACTGATGATGCGGCCCTGCTCCAGGTCGGCTATAAAGATACGGCCCGGCTGGAGGCGACCCTTTTGAATCACCTTGGATTCATCCACCACCAGGGCACCGGTCTCGGAACCCATGACAAGGGTGTCATCGTTGGTCAGCAGGTAACGTGAAGGACGCAGGCCATTGCGATCCAGAGTGGCACCGATCACGCGGCCATCGGTGAAGGAAACCGATGCCGGGCCATCCCAGGGTTCCATGATGCAGGCATAGTATTCATAGAAGGCCTGTTTGACCGGCTCCATATCTTCCTGTTTCTGCCAGGCCTCGGGAATCATCATCATCATGACTTTTTCCAGAGGACGACCACTGAGCACCAGCAGCTCCAATACCATATCCATATTGGCAGAATCCGACTGGGCCTGGTTGCAAATGGGTTTGAGCATCTTCAGCTCTTCATCAGTGAAGACCTCGGAAGATAGCAGCTCGTCACGGGCCCGCATCCAGTTGATATTACCCTTGACGGTATTGATCTCACCATTGTGTGCCAGGTAGCGGAAGGGCTGAGCCAGACGCCAGGCCGGAAAAGTATTGGTGGAAAAACGGCTGTGGTGCATGGCCAGCGCAGAAACGGCTTTTTCGTTCTGTAAATCCAGATAATACTCACGCACCTGGGCTGTGGTGAGCTGCCCTTTGTAAACCAGGGTGCGGGTTGATAGAGAAGCAATATAGAAAACCTCTTCAGCCTGGCTGATGCTTCTCCCCACCACGAAACTGGTGTGTTTGCGCAGAACATACAGTTGACGCTCAAAAGCCTGCTGTTCCACACCTTCGGGCGGAGCAATGAAAACCTGTTCGATGTGCGGCTCATTGTCCAGCGAAGCCTGGCCCAGCGTGGAGTTGTCGGTGGGGACTTCGCGGTAGCCCAGCAGGGTCATGCCCAGCTTTTTGATATTGGTTTCCAGCAGATTGCGGCAGGTCTGGCGCTGGCTTTTATCTTGTGGGAAGAAAATCATGCCGACGCCATAGCTACCGGCTTCCGGCAACTCCACCTTCCGGGTCTGCATGGCTTCACGCAAAAGCTGGTCGGGGATCTGAATCAGAATACCGGCCCCGTCACCGCTTTTGACATCAAAACCTGTGCCGCCCCGGTGTTCCATGCAGGTCAGCATGGATAGAGCATCTTCAATAATCTGGTGGCTTTTCTTGCCTTTCAGGTTGGCAACAAAGCCGATACCGCAGCTATCGTGTTCCAGCTCGGAGCGGTAAAGGCCCTGTGGCTTATTCATTTCTGCTGTCATAGGTCTTTTCCATCAGTGAGTAAGTAAGCTTGGGTGTTCTTGTAAGAGTGCATTGCTTATAGCGGGGTAGGGTTATGCAAATTTAGCAATGCCTATACCAATTTTGTCAGTGGTAGCGAATATTACATGCATCGAAAGTCGATAGACAAACAAAAAAAGGCCAGGAAATATAAATTTCTTGTCAATTGAAAACCAATAGGAATCAACCAGTAAAAATCGATTCCCCGAGGTTATTGAAAGAGAGGTCGTGGTATTTTTTGGTGCTTTTTGTGTGCATGCACCAATATGGTTCATGGTAATGGTTGCCGAGCAAAACATAACAAAAAGCACCTGCTTGTGGCTGCGTTCGTTACCGAAAGCACCAATGGCTCTTTGTTGTTCACCATAAGTAGGCAATAAGTTACAAGCTGGTCATTTTAACTCGATAATTTTCAGTGGATTATGCTGTTATCTTATTAGGATTAAAACTAACGGTTAATGCCATGGACGTGTCAAGGATAGCTAACGGCTGTAAATCAGGTCTGCCATGGATCCTGTTTCTTTTGCTTTATCTGCAATCCATGACTTCAATGTCAACGGAGCCGCCGTCATCTATCGCGGTTCAGGAAAACCAGCAGGAAGAAAGACGCTTGCGGGAGCAACGTATACTTCAGGAGCAACAAAGACGTGAGGCGCGCCCTGCAATTCATTTCGACCTTCCAGAAACAGATGATCAGCTTCTGGAAGATGCTACAGAAACACCCTGTTTTAATATCAATAAGGTTCACCTGAAGGGTGAGCTTACAGCGCAATTTCAATGGATACAGGAACGTGCTGAGCAATACATAGGCCAGTGTCTGGGACAGCAGGACCTTGCCCGATTACTGCAGGATATTAATCAGCATCTCCTGTCTCTTGGCTATGTAACCTCCCAGGTTGCTCTGCCAGAACAAGATCTAAGTAGTGGCGTTCTGCAACTCAGGTTGTTTCCCGGACGTTTGCAAAAGGTGATCCTACCGGATGGCTATACCGCAAGTTGGCGTACTGCTTTCCCCTTGCGCCCGGATGATGTATTGAACATCAGAGAAATGGAGCAAGGGTTGGAGCAGATGAAACGCCTGGCATCACAAGATATCCAGATGGAAATCCTGCCTGCTGAGCGTGCCGGTTATAGTGATATTCAACTTAAAATTACCCGAAACCGACCCTTGAGGTTGTCGCTGACCGTCGATGATAGTGGCGGTGAAAATACCGGTAATTACCAAGGTTCTGCGCAGTTGATCTGGGATAACCTCTTGAGACTTCAAGATCAACTCATACTGGGTTTGAATCAAGCCATCAAGAATGATCGGGACAACGCAACTCGCAGTAACAACGTATATTACGGTTTTCCCTATGGCTACTGGCTTTTGGAAGCCAGTTACGATCAGTTTGATTATCATCAGCAGGTTGCTGGTACTACTCAGTCATTCATGAGTCGTGGCGAAGGCCACAATAACAAATTGGATATTACGCGTACCCTTTTGCGCAACAATGTAGCAAAGTTGGATTTGTATACCGGGCTGACATTCAGGAAACGCAACAACTTCATCAATGACACAGAAATAACCGTACAGCGTCGCCGCTTGACCCATATGCAATTTGGGTTGAGATACCGTCATTATATGAGTGGCGGCACTTTTAATGCGAATGTAGAAGCTCGCCAAGGCGTTGATTTATTTCAGCCTGAAAAACGCCAGAAAGAACCAGGTAGCTCAGATCCTCGTTACCAGATATGGCAGGCCAATCTCAGTTTGACCCGAAACTTCAGTCTCAGCCAGCAGCCTTTGTTTTTTTCTTCGCAATGGCGTGGGCAGTGGAGTGATACACCTCTTTACTCGCTGGACTGGTTTAGTGTTGGTGGGCGCTACAGTGTTCGAGGCTACGAAGGTGTGCACAGCCTGAACGGTCAGCAAGGCTGGCAAACACGTAATGAGCTGGGCATCAACAAGTATAGACAAAGTTTGTTTGTGGCTCTGGATGCTGGTGGTGTGGCTGGAACTGGAACTGAGCATCTGGATCAATCCTGGCTGAGTGGTATTGCACTGGGGCTGCGAGGCCAGATCTGGCAGTTGCAATATGATGCCTTTATCGCTCATCCACTCTGGAAACCTGAATCTTTCAAGAAAGCCAACAGCACGGGAGGCTTTGCGCTGATATGGACCATTTAATGAATACTCAGAATACACGCCTAGGTATCAATGCCAGATTGCGCACCGTGGTGGCCTGGTGCCTAATCTTCTCCTACCAGTTTTATTCCAGTGCTGCTTTTGCACAGGGCATTACCGGAGCTGTTGGCAGCCTTCATGCGCCGGAAGTATTACAGAGCTCCAATGGCCTCCCCATTGTCAACATCAATCGTCCTTCCTCCGGCGGCGTATCCCGTAATGAATATGATAAATTCAACGTAGATAAGCAAGGTGCCCTGCTCAATAACTCCTCAGATATTGTTCTGACGCAACAGGCAGGTTACATAGATGGTAACAGTGCACTTGCAGGTCAATCTGCACGCATCATTTTGAATGAAGTCGTTACTGCTAACCCCAGTCACCTGCGAGGTTATACAGAAGTTGCCGGTGCGGCGGCAGAAGTTGTCATCGCTAATCCCAACGGTATCACCTGTAATGGTTGTGGATTTATCAATAGCCCCCGCAGTGTACTGACAACAGGACGCGCTCAGTTCAATACTCAGGGCAATTTGACCGGTTACCGGGTCGAAGGCGGCCGAGTAACAATTGAAGGGGATGGCCTCAATGCCTCCAATCTGGATCAACTGGACATCCTTGCACGTGCCGTTCGTGTCAACAGTGAGCTTTGGGCCAATAAACTGAATTTGGTCACAGGCAAAAATAAAATTGATCACAAAACATTGAAGGCAACACCGCTTCCCTCCTCGGATACATCAGGCGTAGCTCTGGATGTTGCCACAATTGGAGGTATGTATGCCAATCGAATCAGTCTTATTGGCACTGAAAAAGGCTTTGGGGTCAATAGTCAGGGGCAAATCACTGCCTCACAGGATTTTCAGCTGACTTCTGAAGGAAAGGTTCAACTAGGAGGAATTACCCGGTCGCAGGCAAGTTTGAGCATTGCCACGACAGATACACTGGAAAACAGCGGCATCCTGACTGCAAAAAACATCCAAACAACAGCTCGAAGACTTCAGAATAATTCTGAGGAAGCTGTTATCCATGCGGATGAACAGCTTCAACTTACTGTTACTGAAGGTTTGCACAATCAGGGTCGTATTCAGGCTGAAACCTTGATTGCACAATCACAGCTGTTTGAAAATCAAGGTGCTGTCTCTGGTCAGGATGTAGTGATCAACTCACATGAAGTGCATAATCAGGGCAAAGACAGTGTACTGCACGGTAGAGACACCCTGAATCTACAAAGTGACGCCCTGAACAATGAAGGCTCGATCCAAGGGCAAGAACTAACTCTGAATGTAGCTGCCAGCCTGGATAACCAGGGCAAAGTGATGGGTGATGAAATACAGATCACGAGTTCGCAGCTTACTAACCAGGCCACAGGATCAATACATTCAAAACAAGGTTCCGTTGATCTTCAGACTTCCGAACTGACCAATGAAGGTGTTGTGGTTGCCCAGCAACTGGATGTCACCACTGAAGAACTGCATAACAGCGGTGGTATGCAGGGTTTGACGGTGCTGGAGCTTAATCTGGGCACCCTGACCAATCTGGGACAGTTGTTGGGATCACTGCTGAATCTGGATGCCACCCAGGTCCATAACCAGGGAACCGTATCCGGAGGTGAAACCCGAATCACCGCTCAGGAAGTGCATAATCAGGGCAAAGACAGTGTACTGCACGGTAGAGACACCCTGAATCTACAAAGTGATACCCTGAATAATGAGGGTTTGATTCTGGCAGATAATACCAGCATTGATACTGTAAACCTGAACAATGCAGCGACAGGCAAGATTCGGCTTCAGGACAGTTCTTTGCAGATCAATGAAACCCTGAATAACAAGGGGCAGATATCCACCAGGCAAGGACAAATAACCACTGCAACGCTTAACAATACAGGTGCTGATGCCCTGATCAGTGCTGAAAATCATCTGGATTTGCAGCTTGGCTCAGGAGGCTTGAGAAATGAAGGTGTAATCCAGGCCGATGGTTTAAAAATTAATGCGGCCAGATTGATTAACGCGCTTGGCGGACAACTACTGGTTTTAAAAGAGCTAGGGCAGATCGCACTTACTGATTACCTGAATAACAGTGGCCAAATTTATGGCCAGCAACTGGAAATAAGTACTAACAAGTTTCAGCAGCAAGGAGCTGATGCCTGGACAGTTGCAGAAAATGACCTGGCTCTGCACGTTGCTCAGGGACTGACGAATACCACCCGGTTGCAGTCCGGCGACGACTTCACGCTGCATGCCCAGTCACTGAACAATCAGGGCCAAGGCAATATTCGCAGTCGTGGACATCTGGACATTCAACTACCAGGGAAATTGACCAACGCAGGACAAATCCAGGCTGGTAGCGCCAATATAACTAGCCTCAACTTGAATAATGCGTCAGCGGGGCAGATATCCACAGTCAGCGACAAACTGGCCATCACAACTGGAAACCTGGAGAACTCGGGTTTCCTGCTTGGACATTCGGTGGATGTAACTGCGGCACAGCTCAAAAACACTCATAAACTGGAAGCCACATATCAGTTAAATACTACGGTTACCGGATTATTGCAAAATAGTGCCAAGCTTTCCGGGAGCAATACCACAATTAATGCTGGCTCACTCACCAACCTGGGAAATTCGGCTGAAATTTATGCTGAACAGAAGCTGAACATCAGCACAAATCAAAACCTTCGCAACACGGGTACCTTGATTGCGGGTAATCTGTTGCTGAAAGCGAAAAACTTGGTAAATACCGGCAGCAAAGCTTTGATTGCAGGGATGCAGTACCTTGAAGTAGATGCACGCAGCAAGCTGAGCAACCTGGATAGTGCCATGATCTTTGGCGATGGAAACGCCAGTCTCAAAAGCGGAGGAACATTACTTAACGAATCTTCTGAAATCGAAGCCAGTGGTAACTTGGTTATTCAGGCAGGGAGCCTGATCAATAAAAAAGAACAATTTGTAACCCAGGCCAACGTCACAACAACAGACTACAACGACATTGCTATTACTCCCCCATCGGGTTATTACAAAGCAGAACGGTCTTATACTGAAACGGTCACCACGACCGAGATCACTAAAGACAGTGCGGCATCCAGAATTCTATCAGGTCAAAATTTAACAATTGTCACAACCCAGGGTAATATTGATAACTACTATTCCACCATCTCAGCCGGTGGCTCGCTGAATTATAATGCTGCAGCATTGAACAATGTCGCGGCTGTCGCAACAAACACGGTAGAACGCAGTGGTACTGATACGTTCCATTACACATATCGTAAATGCCATACCAGGATTGGTGGGAAATGCGTAGATCGCGGTAAAACCCGCCACAGACAAACCGACGTAGCTTATAACCCTTCCCCCGTCATTAACCTGGTCACGCTGGCCTCTGCCGTAATCTCCGGAAATACAGCCTTGTCCGGCCGGGGTGGCAGTCTTAGCAACCATCAGCGCGACTTCAGTCTGAACAATCAGCCTTTTGATTCGGTAGACGTGACAGCCAGGGAAACCCTGAACCAGAGCCTTGTAACAAACCCTTTGCAGACTCCCACCTCTGAACAGATTGACGACCCCACAACCGATAGCTGGATGCCGGCGACTTGGAAAAAAGGTGAAGCAGGTTTCAAACTTCCCGACACTGGCTTGATGAGTCCGAGCAGCCAACCAGACCATAAACACCTGGTGGAAGGTCCCCCAGAGCTGCCTGACACTGGCTTGATGAGTCCAAACAACCAGCCTGACCATAAATACCTGGTGGAGACCAACCCACGGCTGACAGACTACCGGGAATTTATTTCATCGGACTATATGATTCAGCGGCTGGATCACAACCCCGATGTAACCGTCAAGCGCCTGGGTGATGGCTTTGTTGAACAGCGAATGGTTCGTGATCAAATTCTCAACCTTACCGGCACCCAATACCTGGGAAATCATCAGAATATTGAACAACAGTACCTTCAGCTGATGGAAAACGCCTTGCAACAAGGCAAAAACCTTTCTCTGCGACCCGGTATTGCACTCACCGCAACACAGATTGAGCAGCTAAGAAAACCTCTGGTCTGGATGGTTGAAGAAACCTTCGAAACCACCCAGGGCACAGAAACTGCCCTGGTTCCAAGGGTATATCTTGGTAATGCATGGGATGGCCATTTAAGGCCAGATGGAGCCTTTGTTGCAGCTGGTAATCTGGACTTGGACCTGGATAACCAATTGAATAATCAGGGCACCCTGCTGGCGACCGAAAACCTGAATATTAGGGCTCATAGCATCACCAATACCCAGGATTTGCTGGCCGAAAAACAACTGTCACTGAACACACAGACTGATTTGATCAACCAGAGTGGCCTGATTGAGGGCGACCAGGTTCTGCTGGATGTCGGCGGTGACCTGATCCATGAAACCCTCAGCCAAGAGTACAGTCACAAGCAGGCCGATGGTTCATTGGCGAGTACCCAGACACAGCTGGGCCGTACGGCTTCTATCCAGGGCGGGCAAGTCAGCCTGATCACAGGCGGTGATCTCAATATCACCGGTGCTGATATTTATGCTGAGCAAAACCTGCGGATGAACATCGGAGGTGATGCACGGATCAATGCCCTGAAAACCCTGGAGTCACAACACAGCAATACCACCACAGCAAGTCGGGCAAGCTTCAGCAATACGGAACTTGACTGGAAAACCAGCAGCATAAATGCCGGTGGCAGCCTGGAATTAGTCGCAAAAGGTGAGCTTACCAGTGCTGGTACGGACTGGAAGAGCGGATCTGACATGCTGCTTGACGCCAAGGATATTACCCTGTCGGCAGTCACCAGCCTTAGTGAAAGCTACCAACACATGGATCGCGGGCTCAAAGGCTCAGTGACCAAGAACCTGCTCAAAGAAACCGTGATTGGCAACCTGATCCAGGCGGGCGGTAACCTGGTACTCACTAGTGTTGGAGATATCGTTTCCATCAGTACTGAAATGCTCGCCCAAAATGGCACTCTGGCCTTGTTTGCCGGTAATGATGTCATTCTGGATGCTGAAACAGAACGTGATTACGAGTATTCCAAAAAATCCCGTAAGTCCGACGGCATGCTCAGCTCAACAAGACGCACATCCACCAGCACCCGCGAAACGACCCAAACCCTTGGTAACAAGCTTTCAGCCCAGGATATCCAGATACAGGCCGGTGGCCTGGCGCACCTGCACGCAGCCCAATTGGACTCAGAAAACAACATCGCTGTCAGTGCCACTGATATCGCCATCACTTCCGGTATTGACCAGACCTATAAACAGGATACCGCCACCAAAAAAACCACCTTCCGCCGTCACACCAGTGACCGGGGATCCCTGGCACAAACCGCAGCGGGCAGTGAACTGAAGGCTGCCAACATCCAACTGCAAGCCAGCGGTGGCATTCAGCTTACAGCTTCTGACCTGAGTGCCAGCAATGATTTAACCATCGGCAACCTCACCGTGGAACAGCAGGCCGACGGCAGCTTCAAGTCCATTAACGGTGAAGGCACCCCCGAGCAACTGGTTGTCGATACCCTGGAGCTTCGCAACCAAGACTGGAATCACAAAACCAAAAGTTACCGCGGTGCTGCCGCCACGGTAGCGAAGGCGGCTACAGTTGTTGCCAGTGCAGCACTGGAAGTTCTGGCACCGGGCATCAGCAAACCCGAAATCACCCTGTCTGAATCCAGCAGTGACACCACAACCCGCATCACCCAGCAAAACAGTGAACTGAATGCCGGCAACAACCTGGTTATGGCCGCCCAAAAGCAGATTCAGGTGATCGCCGGAGAACTCAGTGCAAAGGGCAACGCCATTCTCACGGCCGACAACATCAGCCTGGATGCCGCAGAAGAAACCCACACCACCGAATCCACCCGCAGCCGGGAAAGCGTGGGCGGTGTTGCAGCTTCGGTCAGCGATGATGAAATCACCCTGGGCGGCCTGGAGCTGAATAAAGAAACCCGCACCGAACGCACCACCAACACCACCCACCAAGGCTCCAGCATCAACGCCGGTAACCTGGTGATGCTGGCTGATCAGGACATCAGCATCCTGGCCAGCGATGTAAACGTGGAAGGGGCCGCTGTTCTGCAAGCCGAAGGCGACATCACCATAGGTGGCCGCCAGTCAGAAACCGTCACAGAAACCCACGAAGAAACCGAAACCACCCGCATCACCGCCGGAGTGCGCAATGCCTATGTCGACACAGCCCATGCCGCCGTGGCCGTCAAAGACGCAACCAAAGCGGTCGATGAAGCCAACGACGCCTACCGGGATGCCAGACGCCGTGTGGAACGGGGCGAACTGACTGAATCCGCCCTCAAGGATTATGAAACCAACCGCGCAGCAGCCACAGCCCAACTGGCTCAGGCTCAGATTGCCGCCGGGAGTGCCGTGGCCGGTGCGGCCACAACTGCAGCCGGCTCCATGGGTACGGGTTTTTATGGCAGTGTCCGTGCTGAGCACACCCAGACCAGCACTCAAGCCAGCGTTATACAAAATACCTGGCAAGGCTCCAGCATCAGTGCTGGCAGCCTGACCCTCAACAGCACCAACGCCACCCTCCAGGGCAGTGACATCACCGCTGGATTACTCAACCTGGGTAGTCAGAACACCCTCATCACCGCGGGCCTGAATGAAACCCAGACCCAGAGCAGCCGCCGCACTGATACCCAAACGGCCAGCCTTGGCACCAACGGCACCGGTAGCCTGGGTGCCAGCACCCAGCAATCCGAAAGCCAGAGCAACAGCACGGCCCACGTCAACAGCCGCATCCGTGTGGGCCACCTGCAAAGCAACAGCGACAACCTCACCCTGCAGGGTGCTGATGTCCAGACCCAGACCGCTGATCTGAGTGTCGGCCACCTCACTGTAGCAAGCCTGCAGGACACAGCCCGCAGCACTAACGCCAGCCGGGGCAACAACGCCGGAGTCAGCCTTGGCAGCGGCAGTGCCTCAGTCAATGTCGGACACAACCAAAGCCAAGGCAGCAGCGAAGGACAACAAGTCAACCAGCAAACCCAACTGCTGATTGCTGAGGGCCAAAACAGCCAGATCACCGCCCAGAACATCACCCTGAACGGTGGCCTGATTGCCAACGCCACCCGCGATGAAAACGGCAACCTCACGGATCACGGCCAGCTGAACCTCACCACTGGAACCCTCAACGTCAGCCACCTGGATAACCAAACCCACAGCGAACAACGCGGCTTTGGCATCCAGACCGGTCTCGGCATCCAACAAACCGAAAACGATGACTTCCAGCTCAGTGGTGGCAGCAGCACCCTCAGCCTGCACAACCAGGGGCAGGTTACCGAAGGCCGAACCCAGGCCACCCTGGGTGGCGGAACTATCCAGGTGGGTGGCCAAACACTCAATGACAGCAACAGCCTCGAAGGCCTGAACCGTGACCTGAGCCAAAGCCAGATCACCACCCGAGATCAACAGACCGGAGGTCTCAAAGCAGGCATCACTGTGGACCACCGTCTGCTCACCCAAAACGGCCGGGAGGAAATCCTCGACCAGCAAAAAGACCTGGGAGACAACAGCAAAAAAGTACTGGGTAGCACCACCGGCGACCTTGCCCGCGTCGTGGCCGTCGTCGGTAGCACCCTGGATCTCAGCCTGGAACAAACCACCAACGCCTGGAAGACCGTGGGCAAAGGGCAGGAACTGGCCTACACCGACGATGGTAAGCTTGCCGGTAATGTTGAAGACCTGCGTGATGGCAACATCCAGGATGGCCCAACCCTACAAGGCGGCCTACAACAAACCGCCGACTTCATCCACCCCGAAGACGGCCAACAGGTACGTATCACTGAAAATGCCACCACTCAAGAAGGGACTCCCCTCTACGGTGCTGCCCACCAAGACAGCAACACGATGTATGTGGACATTGCTGACAACCGCCTGAACAGCTTGGTCAACACCGTCGCCCACGAAGGCATGCACTTAAAGGGCGCCGGAGAAACCAACGCCACCAGCACCGGCTTGATGACCGACCTGACCTACCGCGTCAATGCCTGGGCGAACAACGATCAGATCAGTGAAAATCGGGTCAGTAAACCGATTCCTATTCAGAACCCAACCACCCACCAGCAACTGCTGGGTGGCAACAACCAATTGTTCAATGAACAGGATGAAAGGGGCGAGCTGGATTACCGGCAGTTGCACGACAGGGAAATTGAACTGGTCAAATCCAATAGTGGTGATTTTGCACAATTGCTTAGCATCAGCCCTGCAGAAGCTGAATCCAGACTGCTCAAAACAGCGAATAGCCAAACTGATCAGGAATACAGCCAGCAACATGCTCAAACGGATAGTGATGCACAAAACTTCCTGCGTGGCATCTCTGAAGTCATGGATCTTGATGGAGAGCGTATGCTGTCCTTTGCGCCATCAGGCTACTATGAAGACAGCAATAAATTTGCAGACCAGACAGGCTTCGAGACAGAGCGAAAACAGCTTGCCAATCAGCCGGTTTTTACTCAAGGTGAAAAGAATCAGCAAATCAGAGGAACGGTAACAGATGCTCTTCTGGAAGGTGGCACGAAAGGAATAGCCAATGCTGGAATCGATGCCGTCATGGGACTGCCGGAAGCCGGCGTTGCGATTGTGGGTTCAGACTGGCAGGCACCGCGTATTCCTTACAGCAACGAAGCGGCAGCTCAGGTTGGTCAGGATGTGGGAGGGCTGGCGACAGGGACAGTGGGTGTTTTTGGGCTGTTTAAGCTGGGAAGCAGTTTAAATAAACAAGCAACTTCCAACCAAGTAAGTAACCCTGTTCCAGACATAGTAGCTAGAGTTGTACCTGATAATCCAATCACTCGCGCGTCAGGCACTCTTGGTAGACCTGGAGCAGATGATGTTTTTGTGACAGCAGCAGATGATATCCGTGGATTGAATGCTAAACAGATATCTGAACGTTTGACTATTCCAGAAAGCCCTGCCGGTTTCAGGGTCATTGAATTTCTAACACCAAGGGCTGGAATTGCTTCACCGGTTAATAGAAATGATCCAGGATTTATCGGTGGTGGCCGGACACTAGGTGGAGCAAGAGAATTTGTAATACCTAATGGCACAATCCCTACTGGTTCTAGCTCGAGGACTGTACCATGACCAAGAAGCTAAGTAGCAATGAAACTAGATTGCTGGGACGCTGGATAGAAGAAAATGACTCAGTGGTGCAAGATGCTGTTTGTAAAAGGATACAGTGGCTAACTGATTTCTACCTCAAGCAGATTGCTGTTGATGGAAATAATTGGTCGGCTCTATATAGGAACCCTGATGATAGCAGTTACTGGGAGCTGACATATCCACAAAGTCACAGGCATGGCGGCGGACCACCAGCACTTCAGCGAGTACTCAAGAGGGATGCTGTCAAGCGGTACGGCATCAAAAGTAGCTAAATCTGAGTGCAGCGCCTGAACTTTACTTATGAGGCAACACATCCCGAATGGATCCATGAATGGCTGAGATGATCAAGTTGGTGACCAGGAAAGTCTTATTCCTGACTTGTATCATCTTATGGATGTGGGCGGATTTCAGTTATGCCCACCCGAGTTCGACAGTTAGAAGCGTAAGCTACTGATTTACCTGAAAACGCTCTTTAAAAATTGTCACTACAAGCCCGATGCGGCAGGTTTGGGCAGTTTCAGTGCATCAAAAAGATCACGTTGTTCAGGTTGTAATTTAGTCAGGCCACTGGCCGTTTCTTGCCGGTGCAAAGTAACCTGATGAAATTGTATTTTGCGTGCAACCTCCAGGGCGCGTGTCGGTGAAAGCCCTTGTTCACTGGCTTTGAGGCGCATCCTCAAAATCCGGTACAAGACCAGGGCTAAAAAGCAAATGAGTGCATGAGCGCGGATTCGGCTGGGCAAACGGTGGTACACCGGTGCTATTTCGATGTCACTTTTCAGGACCCGAAAGCCTCGTTCAATATCGGCCAGCGAGCGGTAACGCTCAACCACCTCCCTGGGTGTGTGATCGGTCATGTTGGTGACCAGCAATAGCTTGCCATCCAAAAGGCGAGCACGATCCAGGGCTTTTTGATCCAGCAGGTAAGTGAAGGTCTCGGCACTCAAATCCACCTTGATGATGTGGCCCAGGTGAGCATCACTCACGGCTTTGTAAAAGCGGGCTGTAACCCCGGCATCAGAAAGCTTGCGACCCCGGTAACGCCGTCCGGCATCCTGGTTATCCAGTTTTCTGAACCACTCACGGGCATCCTTTTGCAGGTCTTCGATCTTTTTATCACGTGCTGCGCTTTGGGCCTTAGCAGCCTCGGGCCGATGAGCCACAATCAAACGATGACCCTGCCAGCTCAGTTCGCCATAAGCTTCCTGTTCTGCTTTTTGACAGTACCGATGGTGAAAGTCGCTCAGCAGTTCATCGAACTCACCATAACGCCGGGCCGGAACGGCCAGGATAAACTCCAGAGGCTGCTCGTTAATCCGAACAGCAGATAAAGATTCCAGGTTGTCGATGGACAAAAGCCCTCGATCAGCCACCAAAACCACGCGGCGAATGGGAAAACGTTGAACCAGGGTCTCAATCGTGGGCAACAGGGTGCGGGTCTCTGCAGTGTTGCCATCAAAGACCTCATGGTGAATGGGCAGGCCATCCGCCGTCTGCACCACACCCAGCATGAACTGGCGAGCAATGCCGCCTTCCTTGGATGGGCCAAAGTGCCGAAGATCACCATCGACTTGGCTGGCACCTTCGGCCCGGATGGTGGTCAGATCATAAAAGACAATCGACAACTCCTGGTCAATCAAGGGTCGAATCTGACGAGCCAGAACCTCATTGAGGGCTTCACTGCAATCCGCCAGGGTGTCCATGGTGCGCAACAACTGCTGATGACTGATGGCTTCCTGATCAACACCGGGGATCAGGCTGTCGTCCAGCCAGCGCAATACCCCCAGCTTGGACTCGGGATCACAAAGGCGATTAAACACCATGACGCGCAGCAAATGCTCTGCATTAAAGCGACGCTTCTTGCCAAGCACCTGACGGAAGGCTTCATCCAACCCTAAATCCTTCCAGAGAGAAGCCAGGTGTCACCCACCGAGCGGGCCTGCGCAAACTCAGCCTCCCCCGTGCCGTCATCCAGGGTTGGCTGGCCTGATGCACGCAAAAGACCGTTAATCAGAGCGCTGGAACTGCCGCTGGCCATCGTCTCAAGACGGCCCAGAGAAGCAATGATCCGCTGTCGAGGCCGACCCTGATCATCGCGATAGGATTCAACCAGCTTAACGTAACGGCGTGAACCTGAGCGTGTAATCTTCACGAACATGCCATTACTCTAACCAATAAAAATACTGTCAATCAAGATTACCAGGAAAAAACGTGTCACTACACGGCATCACAGCCAGCAGGTGTTAAGTAGCTGATTTTACAGGGCCAAAAAGGTGAGTTGGGGGCTAAATCAGGCGAAAAGTGTCGAACTCGGGGGACTAAGAGACAGGCGACACATGAATTACCTGACGGCTCAAGTATTTCTGTTCATTATCAGTATAGCTCCAATACTGGTAAAGCGTATGATATTAAACTCGATAATCTAGCTACAAATAAGATTCAGCCGGGTGCAACAATTAAGGATTAATCATGATTGTTAAAAATATAAAAAACAAAGGAAAGCCAAGCTATGGGCGCGAGTTGGAGGTCTATGGAATTTATTGGCATGAAGGAGTTCGCTTGTATCTTCTTGTCCCTGATACTAGTTATGCTGCATTCATAGTTTTTAATGAATCAGAAGTGGAAATGGTTGATCCGGTTATTCGAGATTTTTTTGTTCTAAGAAAAGGAAGTTTAGGAGGGGATGCCTTTCTACATTGGGCAGCAGATAAAGATGATTTAATTTATGAGCTTATGGAGCATAATCCTGATGCCATGGAAGAGTTTTTAAGGAGAGTAAATAGTAATAAGGGGTTCTCCGGTATGAGCAATGTGTAGCTGTGAATTTCGTATGATCTAACTTTTTTATTTCAACCATTAAGTGCAACACTTGAAGCTGTGAATTCTGTCCCAGTTTTGGGTATCACCCAAACGAAAAAAATGGCGTTTCAGCCAGCGAGTGATGACTTTGTCGATTCTCTCTTTGTTTGGTTCTTGCCGAATAATTTGGACAATTCGGTCAACTGCTTGTTGCATTTTATTCTTATTACTGGAAGCTTTTTCGATAGCAAAGACACTACTGACGGAAGTATTTCTTGCTTGCAGCTGCTCATCGGTATAAGCCCCTTCATCAATCAAATAGTAACGCAAACTCGGCTGGAAGGCACTGAGGAAGTCCGGCAACTGCGGTTTGATAATCTGGCGAATATCGTGAGGTACCTGCCAGCGTTTGAGGCCATTATAGAGCACCAGAGGGAAGACGGGTGGTAATCTTTTGACTGGAGTGGTTGTTCCGGTTTTGAGTAAGTGGCTGTAGAAGCAGGCTACATAATGCATCAAGCGCAGCGGCATGGAGGTATCAATACTGGATTGAAATTCAATCAGTAGGTAAAGATAAATTCTTTGGGTTTGCCCTTCCCAGGTGGCCTGTTCCGACCAAACCAGATCTTCATGCTTTTCTTCAAATAACGGGGTGATATAGTTACCGTTTTACAGTTTGAGTGTGGAGAAGTCCATCAGCTGTGCCACTTCCGGGGGTGCAAAGCCTTCGATCAGCTGTTGTACCAACTCTGGATGGCTGAAGAGTTCTTTGTAGCCGGTGTCATGATGGTGACTGGTAGGAGTCAGTGGGCCGTCGTTCTGCATGATTGGTCATCCTTGAATTGTTGGCATAAAGCCAGTCTAGCACAGGTAAAAAAAGAGCCGCCCCAGGGCGGCTCAGTGTTTAAGTAAGGTTTTATCAAACCTTGAGATAAGAAAGGATGCCGTCGGCCGCCTGGCGACCTTCCCAGATGGCGGTCACCACCAGGTCGGAGCCACGCACCATATCGCCTCCGGCGAAGACTTTTTCATTGCTGGTCTGGAAGGGGTGGCGGGCTTCTTCAGGAGCTTCCACCAGTCCCCAGTCATTGGTTTTGATCTGGTGTTTCTCAAACCATTCTGCGGGGCTGGCTTTGAAGCCAAAAGCCACCAGCACCGCATCAGCAGGCAGAATTTCTTCCGAACCGGGAACCACCTCAGGCTTACGGCGACCGTTTTCATCGGGTTCACCCATCTGGGTGCGCACGACTTTGACGCCTTCCACCTTGTCTTCACCAATAATGGCGATCGGTTGACGGTTGAAGAGGAATTTCACACCTTCTTCACGGGCGTTACCCACCTCCTTGCGCGAGCCAGGCATGTTTTCTTCATCGCGGCGATAGGCACAGGTCACACTGCGGGCATTTTGACGGATTGCAGTGCGGTTGCAATCCATGGCGGTATCCCCACCACCCAGCACGATGACTTTTTTGCCTTCCATGCTGATGTAATCCGCGGGGTCTTTTTCGTACCCCAGGCAGCGATTAACATTGGCAATCAGGAAATCCAGGGCATCATAAACGCCGGGCAGGTTTTCACCGGGAAAGCCACCTTTCATGTAGGTGTAGGTGCCCATACCCATGAAAACAGCGTCATAATCGGTCAGCAGTTTGTCCATGCTGACATCCTGGCCGATTTCGGTATTCAGTTGAAACTCGATGCCCATGCCTTCAAAAATTTCACGGCGTCGGGACATAACGGTTTTTTCAAGTTTGAACTCGGGGATACCAAAAGTCAGCAGGCCACCAATTTCCGGGTATTTGTCAAAAACAACCGGTTTGACGCCATTGCGGGCCAGAACATCAGCGCAACCCAGTCCAGCCGGGCCGGCACCGATGATTGCCACTTTTTTGTTTGTCCATTCCACCTGGCTCATGTCAGGCCGCCAGCCCTGGGCAAACGCGGTTTCAGTGATGTACTTTTCCACTGAGCCGATGGTGACGGCACCAAAACCGTCATTCAGGGTGCAGGCCCCTTCACAAAGGCGGTCCTGGGGGCAAACCCGGCCACAGACTTCCGGCAGGGTATTCGTGGCATGGCAGAGTTCGGCTGCCTCCAGAATATTACCGTCGGTAGCCAGTTGCAGCCAGTTGGGGATGTAGTTGTGTACCGGACATTTCCATTCACAGTAGGGGTTGCCGCAATCCAGGCAGCGATGCGCCTGTTGACTGGCCTGCTTGGGGTCGTAAGCATCATAAATTTCAATGAAGGTTTTCTTGCGCAGGGTCACCGGCTTTTTGGCAGGATCCTGGCGACCTACATCGACGAATTGGAAGTCGTTGTTGAGACGTTCAGCCATGGTTTTATCCTCAAATCCTCAAGTCGGTTACTGGGCGCTCTGGCGCGTGGTTTTGAGCAGATCGCCCAGGCTTGCAGCCTTGGGTTTAACCAGCCAGAAGTGACGAATAAAGTCAGAAAATTCCTGCAGAATCTTGCGTCCCCAGGCTGAGTCGGTTTCTTCAACAAAGCTTTGGATCATACTGCGCAGGTGGTTGCGATAGACTTCCATCTGCTCGGTGTTGATGCGGTGCAGGTCAACCAGCTCGTGGTTGTACTTGTCCATGAAACTGCGCTCCAGATCCAGTACATAGGCAAAACCACCGGTCATGCCAGCACCGAAGTTGTAGCCGGTGTCACCCAAAACGCAAACAATCCCCCCGGTCATGTATTCGCAGCAGTGGTCGCCGGCTCCTTCGACAATGGCGGTTGCTCCTGAGTTGCGTACCGCAAAGCGTTCACCGGCACGGCCTGCTGCAAAGAGTTGGCCACCGGTTGCCCCGTAGAGGCAGGTGTTCCCCATGATGGAGGTCTTGTGGCTGGCAAAGCTGCTGCCTGTCGGGGGCACCAGTACCAGCTTGCCACCGTTCATGCCTTTGCCGACATAGTCATTGGCATCGCCTTCCAAGTACATGTTCAGGCCCTTGGCGTTCCAGACTCCAAAACTTTGCCCGGCCACACCTTTGAGCTTCAGGTTGATGGGCGCGGTCGCCAGGCCGTCATCACCGTAACGGACAGCAATTTCCCCGGAAATCCGCGCACCGATGGAGCGGTCACAATTGGTCAGGTTGAAGGCAAATTCGCCCCCGGTCTGGTGATCCAGGGCTTCTTTCAGTTCTGCTACCATGCGTTCGGCCAGTTCGCCTTTGTCAAAGGGTTCATTGCGACTGATCTGGCAGAAATGCGGTGCATCTTCGGGTATTTCGTCATTGTTCAACAGGCGACTGAAGTCCAGCTTGCCCTGACGCTCGGTTTCGCCTTCCAGAACTTCCAGAAGATCCATGCGACCAATCAGATCGGTCAGCTTTTTAACACCCAGTTCAGCCAGAATTTCCCGAACTTCTTCGGCAATAAAACGGAAATAATTTTTGACCATTTCCACAGTGCCGCGGAAATGCTCTTCACGCAGTTTTTCATCCTGGGTGGCGACACCGGTGGCGCAGTTATTCAGATGACAGATACGCAGATAGATACAGCCCAGGGAGACCATGGGTGCAGTGCCGAAACCAAAGCTTTCAGCACCCAGAATAGCGGCTTTAACCACATCCATTCCGGTTTTCAGACCGCCATCGGTTTGCAGGCGAATCTTGTCACGCAGTTTGTTGATCCGCAGGGCCTGTTGCACTTCCACCAGACCCAGTTCCCAGGGAGAACCGGCATACTTGATGGAGGTAATCGGGGAGGCGGCTGTACCACCATCATAGCCGGAAACGGTAATCAGGTCGGCATAGGCCTTGGCAACACCGGTGGCAATGGTGCCAATACCCGGCTCAGAGACCAGCTTGACCGAAACCTGGGCGCGTGGATTGACCTGTTTGAGGTCAAAAATCAACTGGGCCAGATCTTCAATGGAATAAATATCATGATGAGGTGGTGGAGAAATCAGAGTCACACCCGGCACCGAATGGCGCAGACGTGCAATCAGGGCATTGACCTTACCGCCCGGAAGCTGGCCGCCCTCACCGGGCTTGGCGCCCTGAGCGACCTTGATTTGCAAGACTTCAGCACTGGACAGGTAGGCGGGAGTTACCCCAAAGCGACCCGAAGCAATCTGTTTGATTTTGGAAGACTTGCTGGTGCCATAGCGGGCAGGGTCTTCGCCGCCTTCACCCGAGTTGGAGCGGGCTCCCATTTCATTCATGGCTTGCGCCAGGGCTTCATGAGCTTCCGGTGACAAAGCACCCAGGGACATGCCTGCTGAATCAAAACGCGGTAAGAGGTCTGCGACACTTTCCACCTGGTCCAGTGGCAGAGGTTGTTGAGCCGGTTTGAGCTTCAAAAGATCCCGCAGGGTGGCCGCCGGACGTTCATTGACCAGCTTGGCAAAACGCTTCCAGGCTTCATAGCTGCCGGTTTGTACGGCTTCCTGCATGCTCTTGACTACATCCGGGTTGTAGGCATGGTATTCACCACCATGCACATACTTGAGCAGGCCACCCTGGCTGACCCTGGCTGACTTGCGCCAGGCATTTTCCGCCAGGAGCTCCTGATCCATTTGCAGATCAACAAAACCCGCGCCCTGAATGCGGCTGGCCACACCCTTAAAGCAGAGTTCAACCACTTCATCATCCAGACCTACGGCCTCAAACAACTGCGAACCACGATAGGAAGGCAGAGTGGAAATCCCCATCTTGGAGAGAATCTTCATCAGACCTTTTTGGATACCTTTACGGTAGGCGCGGCGGGTATCACCCGGATCACCCTGCAGTTCACCGCTGCGATGCAGGTCAGCAATCACCTGATAACTCAACCAGGGGTTGATGGCGGTGGCCCCGAAGCCAAAGAGTACAGCCATGTGGTGGGAATCTCTCGCCCAGCCGGTATCGACAATGATATTGGCATCACAACGCAAGCCCTTGGCCATCAGACGATGGTGGACGGCACCCGTGGCCATGACCGCATTAATGGGTAGCTGGCCCTTATCCAGATTGCGGTCCGACAGAACCAGCAGTACCTTGTTGGCACGTACGGCATTTTCTGCCTGCTGGGCAATGTCTTCCAGCGCCTGCTTGAGTCCTGTTTCTGCAGGGTTGAATTGCAGCGCAATGAATTGTTCTTCAAAGCCGGGGCGGGGATCTTCCACCAGGGATTTGAACTTGCGCGGCGACAACACCGGGGTGGTCAGAATAATGCGATTGGCATATTCAGGCTTTTCTTCAAAAACATTCATTTCCCGACCAATCACAGTTTCCAGCGACATGACGATGGATTCACGCAGAGGGTCGATAGCCGGGTTGGTGACCTGGGCAAACTTCTGACGGAAGAAGTCGGCGACATGGCGTACCTTTTTGGAAAGTACGGCCATCGGGGTATCATCACCCATGGAACCGACCGCTTCCTGGCCGGAATCCGCCAGGGGAAGAAGTACAGAGTTACGCTCTTCCAGGCTGATGTTGAACATCTTCATGGCCACGGCCAGTTCCTGCTTGTCCATGGCCTCAAAGCGCGGGCCTGTCTCGGTCAGAGTGGACTCCAGGTAGGTGGACTGTTCGCGCAGCCATTGTTTGTAAGGGTTGGCTGATTTGAGTTTGTCGTCCACATCCTTGGTATGCAGAATGTCGCCGGTCAGGGTGTCCACAGCCAGAATCTGGCCGGGGCCAACACGGCTTTTTTGCAGAACATCTTCCGGCTTGTAGTCCCAGACACCGATTTCCGAAGCCAGGGTGATATAACCGTTTTTGGTGATCACAAAACGAGCCGGGCGCAGGCCGTTGCGATCCAGCATACAAAGGGCATAGCGACCATCGGTCATGACCAGGCCCGCCGGGCCGTCCCAGGCTTCCATGTGCATGGAATTGTATTCATAGAAGGCACGCAAATCGCCATCCATGGTCTGGACGTTTTGCCAGGCCGGGGGGATCATTTTGCGCACGGCCTGGAAGAGGTTCATATCCCCGGTCAGCAGCACTTCCAGCATATTGTCCATGCTGGAAGAATCCGAACCTTCGGTATTGACGACCTGATCAAGGGTTTCAATATCCGGCAGATAGTCATTTTTGAAGTTTTTCTTGCGCGCATTGGCCCAGTTGCGGTTGGCCTCAATGGTATTGATTTCGCCATTATGAGCCAGGTAACGGAAAGGCTGGGCCAAAGGCCATTTGGGATCGGTGTTGGTGGAAAAGCGCTGGTGGAACACACAGATAGCGGTTTCCAGGCGCTCGTCACTCAAATCGGTGTAGAAATTGGGCAGATCAACCGGCAGGGTCAGCCCTTTATAGGAGAGCACCTTGCTGGACAGGGAAGCCACATAAAAGTCTGCGTCCTCTTTCATCGCCATTTCGGCGCGGCGTCGTGCCATAAAAAGCTTCACGCCCAGCTCTTTTTCTTCCATGCCTTCAGGAGCATTGACAAAAATCTGTTCAAACTGGGGCATACAGGCCAGAGCAATTTCACCGCAGACCGAGGGATCGGTGGGAACGACCCGCCAGCCCAAAACTTCCAGGCCCTGGGCATGGATTTGCTGCTCCAGGGCCTGGCGGCCTTTCTGGGCGCGAGCCTGATCCTGAGGCAGGAAGACCATCCCTACGGCATAGCGCTCATGCATATCCTGGTCAAACAGCTCCCGGGCCAGGGTGCGCAGAAAAGAGTCGGGTTTTTTGATCAGAAGGCCGCAACCGTCCCCGGTTTTACCATCCGCAGCGATACCACCTCGGTGAGTCATGCAGGTCAGGGATTCAATGGCTGTTTTCAAGAGGTCATGGCTGGCCTGGCCATGCATTTGGGCAATCAGGCCAAAGCCGCAGTTGTCTTTGAATTCACTTTTTTTGTGAAGACCTGGGTTTTTGTTTGGGAGAGATGCGTTCATGGTCTTGGCTCTCACGTTATGCAAAATCGGCAAGGGGTATGCCGGTTATTTTGGTATGCAGCGGATATTACACGCAGGTGAGGATAGGGAACAAATGAAAAATCATCTGAAAGGCTGGTTTTTTTGTTAACTGATAACTTTTATGAATTGATTTATAATTAATAATTACATTGAGTTTGCTAATGGGAGCTTGTGTCCAAAAATAGTGCATTGCATCGATTTTGCTTTATGCAGGTGCGGATTTGCATAAAAAAACCGCCACGGAGTGGCGGTTTGAAAGAGTTGTAAAATTGTGCCGGTTAGCTAGCGTTCGTTCAGCTCAGTCTGAATGCCGTTGAAGCGTCGTAGCCAGGGTTGCTGATTGCGCAGATTAGCGGGTAGTGCATCTCTGGCGGCTTCAGCTTCGGCCCGGTTTGCATAGTCGCCACGGACTACAACCCAAGGGCTGCCCGCATGGTCGCGCTGATAGTAGGAAAAATCATCCGGGTTGTTCTGCGCCTGGATGAAGCTCTGAACTGTTGATTCTTCTGAGCTGGCCAGTAGCTGGAGAGTGAAATTCTGTGGGTTACGCTCCATCAGCCAGGCTTCACGACGAAAACCCTCATCCTGAAATTCGCTGACCATCTCTGGTTCGGCCTCAGGTTCCGGCTCCGGCTCAGTTTCTGGTTCGGGTGCTGGCTCAGGCTCAGGCTGTTCTTCGGCCAACTCGGGGCCGCCCAGATCCGGGGGTGGATCATTCGGACTGTCCGGCTGACCGCCTTCGGGAACCGGGGGCGGTGTAGCATCCGGCGTATCTGCAATTTCTTCATCTACCACTGGAGCTTCCGTTGCCGGTGTTTCGTTGGCTGGCTCTTCCTGCAGAGTGGGGTCTTCAGCAATTTCATCCTCAAGGGGAGGCAGGTCTTTAACCTGTCTTTCCAGTTGTTCCAAAACTTCCTCGCTTTGGCCACGCGGCCCCTCCTGGGAGTCCTGGCGCAGTTGCTGGGATCTGGAGATTAATTGCATACCGGTTTGGGAAGGGCCGCTGCTACCCATGTCGCCATAGTAAAGAAAGCCCACGACCAGCCCGGCAATAATCACGGCAGCGCCGAATAGAGGCCACAAAGGTGTTTTGGCGCGTTTGGTTTTCTTTTTGCTGGGTGGCTTTTTGCTGGGCTTGCTGACTTTGGCCGCGGTATCTTCCGAAGGGCCGGTTTCTTCCAGTTCTTTTAACAGAGCTTTGTTGAGCAGGCCGGGCCAGCCGTGGGATGCCTTGTAAACCTTATGGAACTGGTTGTCGTTAAGCGGTAAATAATCCAGGCCTACGCTGTGGCAACGATGTTCCAGGTAGCCCCGGGCTTCAACTTCGCTGAAAGCCTCCAGCGGAAGCTGGTGACCGACGGCTTCAAAACGGGACTGGTTGGCACGGTCATGCAGGCGCTTGAGCAGATCATTACGGCCGAATAAAGCGAGGTGAGGGCGGCGTGAGTCATTTTGGGTGGTGGCCAGTTCCAGAATGACATCCAGTGCGCCCTGATCCAGGGCTTCAGCATTGTCTATCAGGATCAGGCAGCTGCCACCGTCTTCACTGAGCAGCTCAGTATAGCTGCGGATTTCTTCAAGGTACTGGGGAGTATCTGCCCGGGGTGGAATTTCCAGGTGCAAGGCACTTTCCAGGCTGGATAGCAGCTTGGGTGCATTGCCTACCTTGTTGGCATCCAGGCTGACGGCACTGACGCCGGAATCCAATTGTTCTTTGAGCCGGTTTTTAAGGTGTGACTTGCCGCTGCCGGATGGACCTGTAACAGTCAATAGCAGGTTGCTGTAGCGGCTCAGGTGGAGCAGCAGGTCAAGGTGCTTGCCATGTTGGCGACCTGGATAAAAAACCGCTTGATCATTGATTTGTTCCAGCAATTGCAGAGCCTCTTCACTGGAGGTTTCTGCGCTGCTGAGTGACGGTTCCCTGGATGGCATACCAGCGACTCCCTAGACAAGGTTGGGATGCGAAAATAAAAATTAAATCATATCAGAGCTGCAAGTGTAACGCCTGCAGCTGTTTAACAGCTAGCTGACAAGGCTTCTATCAGACAGTTTTCCAGTTGTGCTTGTTCAGTCAGGTTGTGAATTCTGGCTTGACCCAACTGCTCAAGAAGAACCAGTCTGAGTTGACCATCAATATTTTTCTTGTCGACGGCCATGTGCTTGATAAAGTGCGCCACTTGCATTTGAGGGGGTGGACGCACCGGTAATTGAGCGGCACTCAGCAAACGGGCAACCCGATCGCAGTCGGCCTGGTTCAGCCAGCCCAGGCGTCGGGACAGATCTGCAGCCAGCCACATGCCAGCAGCAACGGCTTCACCATGCAGCCATTGACCATAACCCATTTCGGTTTCTATGGCGTGACCAAAAGTGTGACCCAGGTTCAGTAAGGCGCGTTTCCCACCTTCTCTTTCATCTTCGGCCACTATATCAGCCTTGCACTGGCAGGAGCGAGCAATGGCTTCGGTCAAGAGTAGTTCGTCTCCCGACATCAGCTCAGTCATATGGGCTTCCAGCCACTCCAGAAAAGCCAGGTCACCCAGCAGACCGTATTTGATGACTTCAGCCATGCCGGCAGCCAGCTCCCGGGGTGGTAGACTTTGCAGGCTTTGTGTATCAATCAGTACCAGACGCGGCTGCCAAAAGGCACCCAGCATATTCTTACCCAGGGGATGGTTGACCCCGGTTTTGCCCCCCACAGAAGAGTCCACCTGGGAAAGCAGGGTGGTTGGCAGTTGGATAAAGTTGATGCCGCGTTGATAGCAGGCAGCAGCAAAGCCGGTCATGTCGCCGACTACGCCACCACCCAAAGCCAGTAAAGTGGCCTTGCGGTTAAAGCCGGATTCCAGCAGCTGATCCCAGATTTTTTCCAGGTGGGCCAGGTTTTTGTAGGTTTCTCCATCCGGAAGAATGCAGGTGGCTATTTGCAGGTGCGGGTTGGCCTTCTGCAGACTGGATTTGAGCTGCTCCAGGTATAAGGGGGCAACCGTCGTGTTGGTGACAATCAACACCTGTTTGCCTTCCAGTAAAGGGGTAATAAGCTCGCCCTTTTTCAGAAGCCCTGAGCCTATATGAATGGCGTAGCTGCGTTCACCCAGATCAAGTTGCAGGCTTTGCATAGGTCTCTCAGTTATCCAGATGTTCGAGGAGTTGTTTTTTGATATCCATAACCACCTGTCGTGGCGGACGCTGATCGGTATTGATGGTTAAATGTGCGGTTTCTTCATAAAGAGGCTCACGCTCCAGGCGCATGGCTTCCAGACGTTGGCGGGGGTTGGCTGTTTGCAGCAAGGGTCGATGCGTGCTTTTGCGGGTTCTGGCCAATTGCTGATCCACTGTGGTTCGCAGAAAGATCACCAGACCTCCTGCCCGCAATCTTTCACGGTTTTCAGGGCGTAAAATAGCGCCCCCGCCGGTTGCCAGTACGATGCCTTGCTGGTGAGTCAGTTCTTCAAGGATTTGTGTTTCACGCTGACGAAAACCTTCTTCGCCTTCCAGATCGAAGATCCAGGGAATGCCAGCTCCACAGCGATCCTCGATGACCTGGTCGGAGTCATAGAAGGGTCTTTTCAGGGCTCGTGCCAAAAGTCGCCCAAGAGTGCTTTTGCCAGCCCCCATGGGGCCGACAAGAATAATATTGGTTGTGCAGGTGTTTTCACTCTGCATCCTGGGGTTACTCCTGACCTGTCAGTAAGGCTGAGGAGCCTTAGTCAGAAGCGGATTGCAGGGGCTGGCTAAGGCTGTTGTTCAGCATTCTGGGTGTAATAAAGATCAGCAATTCTACCTTTTCCTGGCTTTGAAAGGAACGGCGAAATAACCAGCCCAACAGGGGGATATCTCCCAATAGAGGGGTTTTGGCCTCAGCTTCCAGTGTTTGTGAAGTGAATATTCCACCGATGACAATGGTTTCACCATTGTTGGCCAGAACCTGGGTTTCTACCGCATTGGTATTGATGGTGGGGCCGGCATTGAGGGTTTCTTCACCCATGCTGTCATTGTTGACCTGCAGGGTGAGGAATATCTGGTCATTTCCCACTACCTGGGGCGTCACTTCCAGGCGCAACTCGGCCTGGCGGAAATTGGTGGTGCGAACCCCGTCCTCGTCAATGCTGGTGTAGGGGATCTCTTCGCCGGAGCGAATTACAGCCTTATTGCGATCCGAAGTGATGACTTTGGGTTGGGAGATGATTTCACTGCGGTTTTCTGTTTCCAAAGCCGCCAGCTCCAGGTCCAGGAGGAAGTTTCCATTCACAAAACCAAAGCCAATCCCGGCTTGAGGGTTGAAATCCAGGGAGCCGCCTGTACTACCGAAACCAATATTTTCAGTCGCGTCTCTTTCGCTTGGTCCGATCTGGCTTCGCTGAGAGGTAAAACCGGCTGCTGAATTGGAATTTCGGCTGGCACTCCAGGTCACCCCCAACTCATCACTGACCCCGGTTCTGGCAACCACGATGCGGGCTTCTATCATGATTTGGTCGACAGGAATATCCAGGGTTTTAACAATAGTGCGCACCCGTTCAACGTACTCGGGGGTATCGCGAACATAGAGTTGATTGGTACGGTTGTCGAATCGCAGGTGACCGCGGTCGGAAAGAAAACGAGTCTGGGCATCACGGGTGCTTTGTTCCTGCTGCGAATCCTGGTTGAAAAGGCCTGCGGCCAGGGACGCCGGAGAAGTCGGGGATGGATTGCTGGAGGGTGTTTCGGAGTCACCCATAATAAAGCTGTGCAGGTCTTCGGCCTTGGCAAAATTGATGCGGATAAACTCATCCACCAGGGGTTGTGTGGCCTGTTCGGATTGCCTGGCTGCAAATTGTTGTTGCTCCAGGGCAACCAGTTCTTCGGCAGGAGCGACCAGAAGCACATTGCCGACCTGGCGGCTGGCCAGATTCTGGGTGGTGAGAATCAGATCCAAAGCCTGGTCGGAAGGAACATTCTGAAGCTGCAGGGTGATATTTCCTTTAACAGTATCCCCGGCCACCAGATTCAGATCCAGAAAACTGGCCAATTCTTGAAGTAGCTGGCGAATGGGAATGTCCTGATAGCTTAAACTCATCGGTTCGCCCGAATATTGAAAACGCCGTCCGCTGCTTCTTGTCTCGGTCTGTGACTGCCCCGGTTGCGCAGCGACTTCTATCTGCAGTTGTGTGGCCCGCTGGTGGAGGGTATAGCTGTAGGGTTTGTCAATTCCCAGGCTGATCAGTGCCTGATCACCGTCCTGATCCAGGCTGAGACTGGAGACCAGAGTGGCAAAGTCATGGGTGGAATAAAGGTTGCGAAGTTGTTCCTGAATCCGGGTGTTCGGAAAGGTCAGCTCCAGGCTGCCTGGAATTTCCTGTGCTTTTGGTAAAGCAGGAGGCTCGGAAAACTCCAGTAACAGCAGGGCATGTCCCTTGGGACTGCGTTGAAAATCCAGGTCCTGAAGAGTTGTTTCAGCCGCCAGAGCAGTGCTGACTCCAAAACAGAGCAGGCCGCCAACGATGATTGTTTTGCTGATCTGATGCAGGCTGTTTGAAAATAAGGTCATGATATGCATTCCTACCTGGATAAATTGAGCTCTTGTTCACGTTCCTGCCAGCCACCGAGATTGTCAGGGATAAGCTCTACAAGCTTGATATTATTGGCGTTGATGTCAGTGATCCTGCCATGGTCCTGGCCCAGATAATCACCCACCCCCACTGCTGCAAGTTTTCCCTCAGGGGTCAGGATCAGGGCGCGGGTCTGCTGGCCTTTTTGCATGATGCCGCGTAATGAAAGTTCGCTCAGGCTCCAACGTTCCAGTGATGTTTGGTTGCGGCCGGGGTCAGGTGCCAGGGAGGAGTTGGCGAGGTGTTTTGAACGGTCACCCAGCAGGCCATCCGGTGTAAAAGGGTCGCGCTGGTCGCTCTGGGTGTATTGTGGAGTAACCGCTTCCGGGAAATCGGGAACCGGATCAATGCGCCCGCTGGGCCTTTCTTTCAGCTCCTGCAGGCGCTGCTGGATTTCTTGCGTGCGTGGCTGATCACTGCAGGCACTGAGTAGAGTCAACAGAAGCACGGCAAAAAGCAGTTTGTACAGAGTTGACCGGTCTGGCTTCATGGTTGCCTCCTGCTGGCTGTCGCCTGACTGCTTTCATCGTACCGATAGGTGCGGGCCTGCAATCGCAGGTTGAGCTGGGTGGGCTGGCCGACACCGGCAACGGGTGACAGAGTGAAATCGTGTAGCGTAATAATACGGTCGAGGCTGCTGATGCCTGCCATAAAGCTGGCCAAGCGATGAAAGTCACCTCTGGCCTGGATCTCAAAAGGCAGTTCGGTATAAAAGTCCCGTCTCTGGTCATCGCGAAGATTCACCGCCTGCAGTTCCAGTCTTTGTCGGCTGGCCTGAGCCTGGATGTTTTCAATCAGATGAGGTATTTCCCGGTCTATGGGCAGTCTGGAAAGCAGTTCTGAAAAAGTACCCTCCATAATCTGCATCTGTTGCTGGTAGGCTCCGAGGTTGGCTGCCTGGAAAGAGCGCAGCTGATAACGTTCAAACAACTCTTCCTGTTCAGTGCGGGTTTGGTCAAGCTCCTCACGGACACCACTAATCAGCAGCCAGTTGCTGGCAAACAGAATCATAATCAAGAGAAGGATCAGGGTAAGAGCCTTGAGGGCATCAGGCCACTGGCCTGCAGTTTGCAAGTCCAGGTCGTCTTTTTCCAGCCTTTTAATGGCTCGCCATTGGACAGCCAGCCAGGCTTTAACAGGTTGTAGACGCCGGGTGTCAAAAGAAAGCTTCATGGTTGTTCCTCCGCAAGAGGCAACAACAGATCAAAACGGTCGGCACCAATGCTTTCATCAGAAGTCACACTGCGCAGTACCGGTTCGCTGAAACGTTGCTGTTGTTCCAGGCTGCGCATCCAGTTGGATAAAGCCTGGGAAGGGGTGGCATGTCCCTGGATGGTGAGCTGGTTGTCCTGACGGCGGACATCGGTCAGATAGATGCCTTCAGTCAGACTGCCCGTCAACTGGTCAAGCAGCTCAATGGTGACCGGACGCTGGCGTTGCAGGCTTTGAATCACTTCAATGCGTTGCAGAAGTTGTTCGCGTTTCTCGCGCAATTCTGTGACTTCACGAATTTCTGCATCCAGTACCCCCAGTTGCTCACGGATCAGCTGGTTTTCCTGCTGAACCGCCTGGATGGACTGATTACTGCTCCACCACCAGAAGCCACTCAATATCATGCCCAGAAATAGAGTGGCGACTGCCAGGTAGACAAATTGGGTTTGCCTGAGCTGGCGGCGTTCTTCTCGCCAGGGGCGAAGATTGATACCGTTGCTCATGATTCGATCCTCATGGCCAGCCCACAGGCAATCAGCATGGCCGGTGCATCCTGTGCCAGGGCTGCAGCATTGACCCGATCACTTAATACCATCTTGGCAAAAGGGTTGGCCAGCAATGTCGGGGAACCAATATGATGTTGCGCCATCTGAGGCAGGCCATCAATCGCCGAAGACCCACCTGCCAGAATCAGGTAGTCGATATCATGGTAGGTGGAGGAGGAATAAAACAGCTGCAACTGGCGTTCTATTTGCTGTACGGTTGCGGTCTTAAAAGGCTCCAGAATTTCTGTAAAGTAATCCGAAGGCAGGTCTCCGCGCTTTTTGGCAAAACCAGCCTCTTCGCGGGATAGTCCGTAATGACGCTGAATTTCATCCGTGAGTTGTTTGCCACCAAACATCTGGTCGCGACTGTAAATGATCTCACCGTCACAGAGAATATTAAGGGTGGTTGTGGTGGCACCGATATCCGCAACAGCAACAATCTGACCATCCTGCTGACTGGGCAGTTGATTGGTGATCAGGCGAATGGCTCTTTCAATCGCCAGGTTTTCAACATCAATCACGACGGGCTGCAAGCCGGCCTCTTCCAGAACCTGGTCAAGTTGTTCGGTGGTTTCCCGCCGGCAGGCAACCAGCAGTACGGGCTGGTTGTCGTCATCCGGGTTCAGGGGCGGCTGGCGCTCAAAGTCAATGGCGACTTCATTTAATGGGTAAGGAATGTGCTGATCCGCTTCCAGTAATACCTGGGCTTCCATTTCATCGTCATCAAGATCTCTGGGCAGGCTTAAGGTACGTGTGATCACTGCTGCAGAAGGAACTGCAACAGCAGTCCGCAGGGTGCTGGGGTGGGTGCGGTCAATCACCCGTTTAATGCTGCGCGCAACCGATTTATAATCCTTGATCCGGCGATCGCTGACTGCGCCACTTTCCAGGGGGGCCACACCATAGCTGGCCACCTGAAGACGGCTGCCTTGAGGATGAATTTCCAGTAGCTTGACTGCAGAAGAGGTAATATCGATGCCGATCAAGGGTAATTTTTTCGGGCGTAAAAAAGGAAATTCAGGCATCCTGAGCATGGCTAGCTTGTCCTTCGCGTTGTCCGGTGATGTGGCTGAGGGTGTTCCAGGTTGCCTGGGAGTCAATTGGTGAACTTCAGCCTAGCTTTAGGGGCTTTTGTATCAGATTGTAATGGGTTGTGCAAATATTTAAGATATATAGCAGCTGGGGGCTGAAGTAATCGCATGAGGGTAATGAAAAAAATCATCAGGAACCTGATTTGGGTGGGTATTGCGGGTGCAGGGGTTGGAGGCGTCTGGGCGCTGGCCATCGTACTTTATTTCTGGCCAGGGCTGCATGAAGAAGTGGCCCAGTTACAAAATGTAGAGACCCTGCTTTCCGAACAATTGGAAATGCCCATGCGAATTTATTCGTCTGAAGGTCTCTTGATTTCTGAGTTTGGAGAGCATCGGCGTACCCGCATCAGCTATGATGATATCCCCAGGCGCTATATTGATGCCCTCCTGGCTGCTGAGGATGCCAGCTATTACGATCATCCGGGTGTGGATATTCGCGGTTTGATCCGGGCGGCTTATCAGCTGGTTTCTACCGGGGAGATTCAGTCAGGCGGTTCCACCATTACCATGCAGGTAGCACGTAACTATTTGTTAACGAGAGACCGGACTTTTGCCCGTAAGCTGCGTGAAATTCTCTTGTCCCTGCGTATGGAGCAGTTGCTGAGTAAACAGGAAATCCTGGAGTTGTACGTCAACAAGATTTACCTGGGAAATCGTGCGTATGGGATTGTGGCTGCTTCCCAAGTCTATTATGGCAAACCCCTGCATGAATTGAACTTGCCGCAAATTGCCATGATTGCCGGCTTACCCAAAGCACCTTCATCTTATAACCCGTTGGCCAATCCGCGGCGTGCCTTGATACGTCGCAACTGGATTTTGTCGCGGATGTATTGGTTGGATGAAGTGGATGA